>QWCQ01000012.1_pt1 | contig 374727 bp, 371 predicted proteins | sample 1972701 | NCBI WGS metagenome assembly QWCQ01 (sample SAMN09866704, study PRJNA288562) | Human gut metagenome isolate pre4_stool, whole genome shotgun sequencing...
CCATGTTCAGCGTCGGCGGTTCGTTCGGCGGCGGAGAAAACATGGTGAACGCGGGCGTTTCCGTAAAACTCGGACAGGGCAACAACGTCACGACCTCCAAAATCGCTATGGCGAAAGAGATCAAAGATCTTCGCGCCGAAGTCGAAGTATTGCGACAAGCGATTGTCGGCGTCGGCCAGGGACAGGAACTTGATCCGATGAAGATGAAACTCTTCCCGGACATCGAGAAAAACCACTGGGCCTATGAAGCGGTCGAAGAACTCGCGAAACAGGGATTGCTGGAAGGTTATCCGGACGGCACCTTCAGCGGCGATCGAATGATGACCCGCTATGAATTCGCGCAAGTCGTTTACCGAGCCATGCAAAAAGGCCTCAATGTAAACGAAAAACTGATTCAGGAATTCGAGCCGGAATTGGAACGTTTCCGAATTGATGTCATCTCCCAAGACAAAGACGGAAATCCGGTCATCGAAAGAGTCCGCGCCAATCAGCAGAAAGCGAACTGAAACTTCATCAAACGGCACGACCGATGAACTAAGAAAAAGCCGAGGCACTAAGCCTCGGCTTTTTTCATGCGTTACGTCGGAACATAAAACGCAAACCGTCATACACCGTCAGCCGGATGAAAGAAATCACTCACGGCAAAATCGCGCCTCTTCGCGTCGGAAACGGCAGCGCGACGAAACCGGTAAGCATGAGTGGAACATGAAGATTTAATAAAAAAGGAGAAAATAATCAAAAAAATCTGAGCGCGCGCGTCAAAAAAGTAAAATAAAGCGATCGCGCGAAAATGAAATTGTATCGTAAAACGGATGAAAAGCATGGAAACGGGAGGAATAATCAAGAACGAACCTGTGACAAATAAAGAAACCCGTGAATAAAGTAATTTACATGGAAACAAAAAATAGAACGACTAAACGATAGAAAATAGTGTGATTTAGTCGAAAAAATTAGGGGGTAAGACTTTAATTAATTCAAAATTATGATAAAATATAGTAAGAAAAAGGCAAAGAGACCAATAGTATGTTTTTTCGATAGCTGTTCCCATTTTAATAAAGGAGGAGTATGTATGAACAAAATTTACAAACTTGTCTGGAGCAAAGTCAGAAGTGCTTGGGTAGTGACTTCTGAAATCGCCAAAGGACACGGGAAGGATTCCTCGTCCGGAAGAAATAAGAACATGCTGAAAGCAGGAGTCGTCATGGCTCTGCTGGGCGGCTTCATGACCGCGGGCATGATTCATGCGGACGCCGCATTGACGCCGGATCAGAAGGCCGTGTATGACGCCGTCATGGAAGAAATGAATCAGAAAGTCGAAGACAGCGCCGTGAAATATTACGGCGTCAATGATACTGCCGTTTCCGATACCGAGTTGGGTTGGGAGCACATCGTGATTTACGACGGCAAAAAAGAGCTTGATGCGGATTTGCCGGACAAAAATATTCACGGAGAGGGCGTGCACGATAATAAGGGCGACGGTGTTGAGCGTCCGAATTACGGCTCGATGGCGGCCGGTTACAATGCCTATACCAGTCACGGATTCTCCACGGCGCTCGGAAATGAAACCGTCGCCTATACCAATTCGCTGGCGGCGGGATTTGCCAGTTATGCTCGTGCCGGTTCCGTAGCGCTTGGGGTCAATGCCTTCGCCAAAGACAGATCCGAAGCGATCGGACAATATGCAAGAGCCGACCAGGAAGCGATTGCGATCGGATACAAAGCGACCGCCGGCGGATTTAACAGAGGTGAGCAGACGGATAAGATACCGCAAGCCATGACCGGTATCGCTATCGGTAAAGAAGCGTATGCCAAAGGCGGCATGGCCTTCGGTAATGGAGCGGAAAGCCTGAGTCTGAATGCCATGGCGTTCGGCGTTCGTGCGAAAGCGATCGGAAGCGGCGTCGCGCTGGGATATCAGGCGCAGGCTAATGTATCCGGCGGTATTGCTATCGGCATGAATTCCCGTGCGGAAGTGGGAAAAAACGTAAAAGGCTATCTGGCTCCTGACGATATGACTGCTGCGGAAAAGAGAACATGGATTTCCGGCGGTAGCGCCGTTTCTTTCGGAAACATTCAGATGGCGCGCCAGCTGACGAATGTGGCGGCCGGTACGGAAGACACCGACGCGGTGAACGTGGCGCAGCTGAAAGCATTGAATACCAAAGTGGACAACGGCGCGGTTCATTATTTCTCCGTCAAATCGGACGACAGCGCAAATCCTGACGGAACGAACTGGAAGAATGACGGCGCGACAGGGGAAGATGCGATCGCGATCGGGAAAAATGCCGTGTCGGAAGGCCCCGGATCCATTGCGATCGGCAAAGGTTCGAAAGTCTTTAATACCAATACATCGTTAGGAATGGCCATCGGTGATGGCGCTGAGGCGGCGCAGGGAAGTATCGTGATCGGGAAAAACGCCAGAGACTATGATACCGATCCGAAAAACGGTGCATTCGGTGTTTATATCGGTTTGCGAGCAAAAAGTCTCGGCGGCTCGTCACAGACTGTCATCGGTAATTACGGACAGGCGAAAGGACAAGGATCTACTGCCATAGGGAGTAGGGCGTATGCTCTTGGCGGACAATCATCGGCGGTCGGGGAGGATTCACAAGCATTGCAACAAGGTGCTGCGGCTTTTGGCGCACAAAGCATCGCCGAATTTAAGGACTCTACCGCTCTCGGCTCTTACGCCAATGGACGGGGAAATAAATCGGTTGCCTCCGGAAACAAAAGTGTTGCGGCGGGCCATAATTCAGTCGCCATCGGATACCAATCTTTCGCCGATAATGGTTTTATATATGAAGACGCGTACAAGGCGCTTTCTCCGGAAGAACAGAAAAAATATTTTAAAGCCAGCGGATTTGACGTCTATTTCTTGAAAGATGCGGCCGACGGAAACGATGCAGAGAATACCTATTTAAATACGGCTGTCGGTTCTTATTCCAGAGCCTATAAACACGCAACCACGCTTGGCGGAAAAACATCTGCGCAAGAAGAAGGAACGGCGATAGGTACGTATGCCAAAGCGTATAAGAAAGGCGCGGCAAGTCTCGGCTACAGGGCACAGAGCAATGCAGAAAACGGAGTAGCCCTCGGCGCATACTCTTTCGCAGACCGTGAAAAAGGCGCTGTCGGTTATTTAGCAGGAAATAAAGAGACAGAAGAATGGAAATCAACGTTGGGCGCTGTTTCTATAGGCAAAACAGCAGAGAAACAAACCCGACAGATTACCAATGTAGCCGCGGGTAGTGAAGACACCGACGCGGTGAACGTGGCACAGCTGAAAGCATTGGACAATAAAGTGACGGATAAACTGAAAAATGCAAGTGGCGTGCATTACGTATCTGTCACTCCGGTGAAGGAAGAACCGGCGGCAGACTCCAATTATTTAAATGATGGAGCAAAGGGTGACGGCGGTATTGCCATCGGTCAAAACGCCACAAGTCAGGGCCGCGGTATTGCCATGGGTTATAAGTCTAGCGCAACGCCGAAAGCAGGAACGAAGCAGATTCTTAATAACGCTTTCGAAGGTATTGCTATCGGTCAAGAAGCACATATGGAAGTTCCCGGCGGCATTGCGCTCGGACTTCGCTCAAGAGTGGAAGGTACGTTAAATACGCAAGACGGCAATGTCAATGAACAGGGAACAGTTGCGTTAGGCACAGACGCCTATGCGAAGGGTAACGGAGCGGCGGCCTTCGGGTGGAAAGCAAAAGGCATCGGCGAAGGTGCTATGGCATTCGGCACGGAAACAGAAGCCAAGGAGTCCGGCACCGCGTTCGGCGGACATGCAAAAGCAGCCGCGGGGGGGATCGCTGTAGGCTGGCAGGCGGATGCCAAGGATTTTGTCGCAACTTCTGTCGGAACAAGCAGTGAAGCCGGTAGACAGGCGACCGCGATCGGTGCGGCAACAACTGCGGATGGAACAGCTTCGACGGCAGTGGGTCTCGGATCGGTTTCCAAAGGAGAACTGTCAACCGCGTTAGGTGCTAAATCTGTAGCAGAAGAAGCGAATAGTATCGCTTTAGGCGCAGGCGCTGTAGCGAACACGAAAGCAGGCGCAGTCGGCTACATCGCGACAGGTGGAAGCGCGACCTTTGAAGAGGCCTTAACTACCCTGGATAAAAAAGCAGACTATGATAAGTGGACAGCTACGGTTAACGCATCAAAAGCGGAATACGAAAATCTGACAAAGGCATTTGAGGATGCCCCGACGAAAGATAAAAAAGCCGAAGCGAAAGCGGCTCTTGACGCATGGAAAGGAAAGCATGCGGACTTCATAGAAGCCTTGACGTCGAAAGAGAAGCTCGAAGCGACATGGAAAGCAACCAAAGCGGCCGTCAGCGTAGGCGCGGACGGAGTCGATAAGGCAGGAAACAAAATTATTGAAAGCCGCCAGATTACCAATGTAGCCGCCGGTACCCAAGACACCGACGCGGTCAATGTCGCTCAGCTCAAAGTCGTGAATACGAAGGTCGATAAAAACACGCAGTCGATTACCGACTTGACAACGAAAGTCGACGGCAACACGACCAATATTACGGAGATTAATAAAAAGATTACAAATTTGACCGGGTCTTCGGGCTGGACGCTTGCCGTTGCGCGCGGCGATGACTCGCAAACGGATAGTGAAGCTACCGCGGAAGGAGCAAGCAAAAAAATAAGCGGCGACACCGTCACGCTTAAAGCCGGCAGAGGCATCAAGCTGAAACAAGACGGCGCCAATGTCCAGATCGGTTTGAAATTCATCGACATGTCTCCGGCGGGTTCTCCCTTCAATGACGCGAAGGCTATCGGCGGCGGATCCTTGGCGATCGGCCAGAATAGTGTAGCCGGAGCACATCAGGCGACAGCTGTCGGCCTTGACACAAAGGCGGATGAATACGGTGTTGCTCTCGGCACAACGAGTAGAGCCGGAAAGAGCGCGGTAGCTATCGGCAGCAGAGCGTTTGCTGATGGAACAGACTCCATCGCGATCGGCACAGCCAAGCGGAAGGTAGAGAATGATCCGACGCAGGGATATCGCAAAGTCGACAGTGATTATGCGATTGCTATCGGGGGCGCTGCAGCCATTGGTGAAAACTCAGATGCTTCGTCGGCTGTCGGATATTATGCGGAAATAGCGCAGTCGGAATGGAGCAACGCCTTCGGCGGTTATTCAAAAATAGAAAATTCCAAGTATGCTTCCACTTTCGGGACAGCATCGAAAGTAGAAAATGCAGCGTATGGAACCGCCTTGGGAGGCTACTCGGAAGTACAAGGCGCAGTGTATGGAACCGCTTTGGGAACCTTATCTAGAGTACAAAATGCAGCATATGGAACTGCTTTGGGAAGCAATGCCGCGGTTATCGGCGCTCAGGGCGGCGTGGCGATCGGCGCTCATTCGGTCGCGGAACGTAAGGCTTCCATGATGGGGTATAACCCAGTAGGCGATCAGTGGAATGATTTAAAGGATTACCTGGAAAAGACCGGGCAAAAGGAGGCCTATGATCAGGCCGTCGCGAAAGTCGAGGCGACTCGTCAGGCTTGGGAAGCAGATAAGAATAATCGCGACTTACAGCGCCAATTTGACCGAGCGAAGGCAGAGCTTGCGGAACTGAAACAAAAATCCAGCGTCTGGGTGAGTGGACAAGGCGCCGTTTCTATCGGTGATGAACGAGAAGGATTTACTCGCCAGCTGACAGGACTCGCCGCCGGTACGAAAGACACCGACGCGGTCAACGTCGCGCAGTTGAAGAGTCTTGCCACGGCGCCGATGAATTTCTACTTCGGCGGTTCTAAGGATAAGAACAATGTCTACACTCCGGGGACGACAAACTGGAGCATGCCGCTCAATGAATTCCGTATGGATTTCGGCGACGGTCTGAAAGCGGAACAAGTGACCGACCAAGACGGCAAGAAATACACACTCGTCACGCTCGATAAAGACAGTTTGAAAGGTGACCCCGACTTCAAGGGTGATCCGGGAGCCAAGGGCGACAAAGGTGATCCGGGAGTCAAGGGCGATAAAGGTGATCCGGGAGTCAAGGGCGACAAAGGCGATCCGGGAGCCAAGGGCGATAAAGGTGATCCGGGAGTCAAGGGCGATAAAGGTGATCCGGGAGTCAAGGGCGACAAAGGTGATCCGGGAGTCAAGGGCGACAAAGGTGATCCGGGAGTCAAAGGCGACAAAGGTGATCCGGGAGTCAAGGGTGCAGACGGTAAGTCGGCCTATGAAGTCTGGGAAAATCACACCGAAGATGACGGCACTCAACCGAACAAGGGTAAATCGGAAAAAGATTTCCTTGATTCCTTGAAAGGTAAAGACGGTACGGGTGGTGCCGGCGGTACGGACTTTACGGTGACGGCGGACGGCCCGAAAGCGGACTCCAAGTTCAAAGTTGACGCGGATCATGCACAACTGAACATCGTCGGTGACAAGACGAATATCACCACGTCGATTGAAAAAGACAACACTTTGAAAGTGGCGTTGAACAAAGACATCAAGGTTGACTCCGTGGAAGTCGGCAGCAAAGACGGCAAGCCGGGCGTGAAGATTGACGGCGACGGCATCAACATGAACGGCAAGAAGATTGAAAACCTGGCACCGGGTACGGCGGCCAATGACGCGGCGACAGTCGGTCAGGTCAATGAAGTGCGGGATGAAAGCCGCGAAGGCGATGCGATGAACGCGGCGCTGGCAGCGCTCAAACCGCTCGACTTCGACCCGTACAACCGCAGTCAGGTCATGGCCGGTGTATCGACCTACAAGGGTAAACAGGCGGTCGCAGTCGGCTTGGCGCACTACTCGAACGAAGACACGCTCGTACATGCGGGTATCGCGTACGGCGGCAGTTCGGATCTGATGGCGAACGCGGGCATCAGCTGGCGCTTCGGCGACAAGGACGATCGCGACGCGAAAGCGAAACGTGATGCGCGCATGCCGCAGTATGCGGATGGTCCGATCAGCTCCGTCTATGTGATGCAGGATGAAATGGCGGCATTGCGGGCGGAAAATCAATCGCTGAAGGAAGAAAATCAGGAAATCAAGCGGCAGGTGGAAATGCTCATGAAGCATGCCGGCTTGAACGCCTAAACGAGCAGCGATGCAGGCAGCAAAATAAAGCATTATCACCGGAAGAGTCATTCTTTCGGAACAGAAAAAAGGTCACGGCATACGCGCCGTGACCTTTTTCGCATGGGGAAATCGGATCGGTCCGTGACGTATTGACGGGGGATCGGTCGGCAACGCGTGTGAAAAGAGATCAACGATGTCGGAATACGGGCAGCATGAAATAGAAACAAAAAAGAATGACGATGCACCGTATCATTTTGCTTTCATCTGTCAGCGGCCGTGTCCGAAGCAATCAATGCGAGTGGAAATCGATAAAACAAAAATAAAAGCGACGAAAAACAGCGTTTTGATTTACATGCGATTAAAAAAGCAAGACGGCAGCGGCGGTTCGTCATGGCATTTACTTCATTGAAAAATTTTTCGCATAGGAAAAATCCTCGCGCTCTCGGAGAAAGAACGGGTAGGATTACTTTTCCGCGCCGAAAAATACCCGCACGCGCGCGCTAACGTGTATAATGAATGGAAAGTGACGAAATCAGATGACGGAGGCAAGGGATGAATGAAAAGGCGGCGCGAGCGTATCGCGCGTTTTTGGAAGCGTACGGATTGGATTTGCAAGCGCTCGGAATGGAAAAAACGCCGGCGCGGGTAGCGGAACTGTATGAGGTGCTGTTGGCCGGTGTCGGGCGAGGAACCAAAGAGATTTGGGGCGAAGTTTTCGCGTCGGATTACCACGGACTTTTGACGGTGACGGGCTTGCGTTTTCATTCGCTTTGCGAGCATCATATGCTGCCGTTTTTCGGCACGGCGGATATTATTTACGACCCGCGCGAAGGCATGGTGGCGGGCCTTTCCAAAATGGAGAAGTTGGTGCAGATGCTGTCGCGTCGTCCGCAGTTGCAGGAACGCTTGACGGAAGAAATCGCCCGCGCGGTGATGGACGATCTGCGCGCGCGGGGCGTATTCGTCCGCGTTAGCGCGGCGCATTTGTGCATGACGATGAAGGGCGACAGTTCGCCCGATACGAAGATTACGACGGTGCGCGGCTTGGGCACATTGGCGCCGGGCGGTCAAAATGAAGCACGCGTATTGGCGCTTTTGGGAGGAACGGATGGCGGAACAACGGACGTATGTACTGAAGAATAATCGCAGCTGGACGCTCGGCGACGCGACACAGGTGATGGGGATCTTAAATTTGACGCCGGATTCGTTTTCCGACGGCGGGCAATGGTTCAACTTAGATCGGGCGCTGGCGCATGTGACGGAAATGGAAGAAGCGGGCGCGGATCTGATTGACATCGGCGGCGAATCCTCGCACCCGGGCTTCGTGCCGGTGGGCGCGGACGAAGAGATCGCGCGTTTAGAGCCGTTTCTCGCACCGGTGTTGGCGCGCGCGACGGTGCCAACGTCGATTGACACGTTCAAGGCGAAAACGGCGGATTGGGCGCTGCGTCAAGGCGTGGATATGATTAATGATATTTGGGGACTGCAGTACGATCCGGAAATGGCGGCGGTGGCGGCGTACCACCAATGTCCGGTGATCGTGATGCATAACCAAGACGGCACGGACTATGAAGGCGATATTCTGGACGCGATGACGGAATTTTTTGAACATTCGCTGAGCCTCGCGCAAAACGCGGGCGTGAAAGAAGAAAATATGATTCTCGATCCGGGCATCGGCTTCGGCAAGACGGCGCTTCAAAATATGGAAGTGTTGCGCCGCTTACCGGAACTGGTTGAACGGTTGCCGTATCCGTGGCTTTTGGGTACGAGCCGCAAAGGTTTCATCGGTCAGGCGCTGGATTTGCCGGTGACGGAACGGATGGAAGGCACGGCGGCGACCTGCCTTTACGGACAAATGGCGGGGTGCAAGATTTTGCGCGTGCATGATGTGGCGCCGATCGTGCGCATGACGAAGATGATGGACATGATTGCAGGGAAGCGACCGTATGGATCAAATTGAAATGAAAGGCATCGCGGCATTCGGCTACCACGGCGTGTTGCCGCAGGAACGGGAGCTCGGCCAGCGCTTTTATGCCGATATTACGCTCGAAACGGATATGACGGCGATCGGCCGGAGCGATGAGATCGCGGACGGCGTGAATTACGCGGAAGTGTATCAGACGGCGCAGAAGATTTTGACGGGCGCGCCGGTCAACACTTTGGAAGCGCTGGTGACGAACATCAACGCGGCGATTTTACGCGCGTACCCATTGGTCAGCGCGGTCACGACGACGGTGTACAAGCCGTCGGCGCCGGTGGCGGGACCGCTGACGCATGTGGCGGTGACGCGGCGGGAGGAACGATGAGCCGGTACTATGTCGCGCTCGGTTCCAATATGGGCGATCGCTTGGCGTATTTGCGCGAGGCGTTGCGCGAACTGAAGGAAAGCGGCGCGACGGTACTGCGCGCCTCGGCGGTCTACGAAACGCCGCCATGGGGCAAGACGGATCAACCGGCGTTTTTGAATGCGGTGGCGTTGGTGGAGAGCGATCTCGCGCCGGCGGATTTTTTGGCGCTACTGCAGACGATTGAAGCGGTTAACGAGCGCACGCGCGATGTCCATTGGGGACCGCGCACGTTGGACTTAGATATAATTTACGCTGAGGGCGTGCAATGCGATTCGGCGTATTTGACTTTGCCGCATCCCTATTTTTGGGAGCGCGCTTTCGTGCTGGTACCGCTGCGCGATGTGGCGGCGGATTTTACCTATCGGGGCGAAACGATCGTGCGCCGTATCGCGGCGCTGCCCGATGCGGCGGCGATACGCGAAGTGGCGACCTTGTGATGTGGTATAATAAACTTAATTTGAATACCTCGGCTTCGCGTGGCGAAGCCCTTTTTGCGTGAGTGATACTATGAAATCCGGATTTTGGCAAAAAATAAAAAACTCCGCGCGCTTGCAGGAGCTTTTGACCGCGTTTCAGACGCGCGGCGCGCAACTGATCCACGGCGGGAGCACGGCGCAGGAGGCGGCGCTGGTGGCGGCCGCCATGCAAGGCGGTTTGCGGCACGCGGTGATCATCGTGGAAGACGCGTCGACGCGACAGAAATGGGAAGATGATTTGCGCTTTTTCGCGCCCGAAATTCCCGTTTACGAATTTCCGTGGGTTGAACCCGCGCCGCAACATGTGGCGGCGCAAAGCACGGAGACGCGGGCCTTGCGCACGCGCGCGCTCGCGGCGTTGCAGGCTGACGAGCCGGCCGCGGTCATCGCGACGATTCGTGAAGCGAGCGCTAAAATCGCCGCGCCGTCAGATCTCGCCAAGCAAATGACGACGATTTCCTTGGGCGATGCGCGGGATCGGGAAGCATGGTTCGCGCGTTTGGTGGCGCAAGGCTACGCGCGTGAGGAGCAGGTGGAAAGTTGCGGCGAATTCGCGGTACGCGGCGATATCGTCGATATTTACGCGCCGAATTACGAGTATCCGTTGCGGCTGGAATTTTTCGGCGATGAAATTGACAGCATTCGCAGCTTTGATCCGGTGACGCAACGTTCCGTCGGTACCTACGAGACGGTGACATTAGCGCCGTTTACGTTGCCTGAAGGCGAGAGCAGTTTGTTGGCGTACTTGGCGGACGGGGCGTTGATTTGCGATGAACCGAGCCGTACGGCAGAAGCGTTGCGCGCGCTGCGCAAAGAAGACGTGGGGAAAAGAAAACGTCACTGGTCGTGGACGGAACTTTTACGCGACTCGCAAGCGCGCAGCACGGTTTTCTTCGCGCTGATTTCGTTGCGCGTGCCAGGGGCGGAGGTTCATGCGCGCTATCCGCTGGACGGCCGACCGGCGCCCACGTTTCGTAACCAATGGCCACATTTTGTGCAGTCGGTGCAAAAATGGTCACGGCAAGGTTACGCGACGATTATCGCGGCGGCGGATGAAACGAAACGGGCGACGTTGGAAACGACCTTACGCGAGGCGGGGCTTTTCCCGACGGACGAAGTGGCGGCGGGCATGGTTACGATCATCGCGGAAAATGTCGATACCGGTTTTATGTGGCCGCAGGAAAAAGTGGTTGTGCTCGCCACCGCGGATATTTTCGGCACGCAAAAAAAACGGCGGCGCAGACAGGTTCGCCACGGCAACGAGATCCGCTATTTTTCGGATCTGACGGAAGGCGATTACGTGGTGCACCAGGTGCACGGCATCGGTCGCTATACGGGTCTGGAAACGATTACGCTGAACGGCGCGAACCGCGATTATTTGCGGATCGAATACGCGGGCGAGGATCGGCTGTTTTTGCCGGTCGAGCGCATTCAGCAGTTGGAAAAATATATCGCGCCGGACGGAACGGTGCCGACGCTGCACAAAATGGGCGGCGCGCAATGGACGAAAGCAAAGGCCCGCGCGCAAAAATCCATTGATGATTTGGCGGATAAACTGGTGGCGCTGTATGCCGAGCGCGAAGTGGAGCCGGGTTTCGCGTTCCCACCGGACACGCCCTGGCAACGTGAATTTGAAGACGCCTTTATGTATGAAGAAACGCCCGATCAGTTGCAGGCCGCGGCCGAGATCAAAGCGTCCATGGAAAAGCCGCAGCCGATGGATCGATTGCTTTGCGGCGATGTCGGCTTCGGCAAGACGGAAGTCGCGATGCGAGCCGTTTTTAAGGCGGTTATGGCGAATAAGCAGGTCGCCGTCTTAGTACCTACGACGGTGCTTTCGCAGCAGCATTATCGCACATTTAGCGCGCGTTTGGGCCCGTTCGGCGTCAATGTGGCGGTATTGAATCGGTTCCGTAGCGCGGCGGAGAAAAAAGAAATTTTGCGCGGCGTCAAAAACGGAACGACGGATGTGTTGATAGGCACGCACGCGTTGTTGAATAAAGCGGTGCAATTCCGCGATTTGGGACTGTTGGTAGTCGATGAAGAGCAACGGTTCGGCGTGGCGCAGAAAGAAAAGTGGAAAGCGCGCAACACGATGGTGGATGTGCTCACGCTTTCGGCGACGCCGATCCCGCGCACGCTGCATATGTCGCTTGCCGGCGTGCGTGAGCTTTCGGTAATTTATACAGCGCCGGCGGATCGTCAGCCGGTGCAAACGTATGTGGTGGAAACCTCGGACGCGATTTTGCGCGACGCGATTTTGGCGGAAGTGCAGCGCGGCGGGCAGGTTTATTTTGTGTACAATCGGATCGCGACGATTCGCGACATGGTGCGCAAGCTGGAAACGCTTGTCGGACCGTCGGTCACGTTTGATATCGCGCACGGCGCGATGTCCGGCGAAGAGTTGGAACGGGTCATGGCGGATTTTTACGCGGGCGATTTTGATGTGCTCGTCTGCACCAGCCTGATTGAAAACGGACTGGACCAACCGAACGCCAATACCATTATCGTGTATGATGCGGATCGACTCGGCCTTTCGCAGCTGTACCAGATGCGCGGGCGCGTGGGACGATCGGAGCGCAACGCGTTCGCGTATTTTCTGTATCGGCCGGATCAGATTATGAATGAGGCGGCGGAAAAGCGTCTGTACGCGATTCGGGAATTCACCGAACTCGGCGCCGGGTTCAAAATCGCGATGCGTGATTTGGAAATTCGCGGCGCGGGGAATTTGCTCGGCAGTGAACAGCACGGCAATATGGTCGGCGTCGGCTTCACCACGTATACGACGATGCTCGATGAGGCGATCGTCGCCCGACAGGGCGAGCACGCGCCGCGTAAATCGGTGGCGGCGCCGCTCTTGGAACTGACCGCGGAAGCGTATATTCCGGACCGTTACATTGAAGATCCGGTGCAAAAACTTGAAATGTATCGGCGTTTGGCGGAAGTGGATACGGCGGCTGAAGTGTCCGACCTGATCGACGAATTGGTGGACCGGTTCGGCACGCCGCCCGCGCCTGTGGAACAATTGCTGCGCGTGGCGCAGTTGCGCGTGCTTGCGGCGAAAGCCGGCATCGGCAGTATTCGCGAGTTGCAAAACACGGTGGAGATCACGTGGAACCGACCGGAAGCGATGGCGACTTGGGACGTTGCCAAGGTGCCCGCGAAAGTGATGAAAAGTTTACGCTTTTTGCCAGGCGAGTTGCCGCGTGCTACAATAAATAAGTTACAGTGGAGTCATTCCGCAGTGGATTTTCTGCCAGAAATATTAGCGGCTTTTTTACAGGAAGATATTGCGCAAAGCAAGGAGTAATGTGTGAGTAAAGATACATTTATTCGCGGGGCGATGATTTTAACGATCGCGGGCATCATCGTGAAAATCATCGGCGCGGTCAACCGTATTTTGCTATCCCGCTTACTGGGCGGCGAAGGCATCGGCTTATACCAGATGGCCTACCCGATTTATTTATTGGCCTTGAGCATTTCGTCGGCGGGTTTGCCGGTGGCGATCTCGATCATGGTGGCGGAAAAGAACGCGATCCGCGACTACATCGGCGCGCAACGAGTATTTAGGATCTCGTCGTTGGCGCTGACTGTCACGGGCTTTATTTTCAGTCTGCTTTTATACGCGGGCGCGCATTGGCTGGTCGATACGGGACTGGTGCGGGATCCGCGCGCGTACTGGGCGCTGGTCGCGCTTTCGCCGGCGATTTTTATCGTTACGATTGTTTCCTGTCTGCGCGGCTATTTCCAAGGCTTGCAGGAAATGAAACCGACCGCGATCAGTCAAATTTTGGAGCAGTTGTTCCGCGTCGTGACCATGATCGCGTTCGCCGTTTTACTGCTGCCGTACGGTTTGGAATACGCGGCGGCGGGGGCGACATTCGGCGCGTTTCCGGGCGCGTTGATCGCGCTCGTGGCGCTGGGGATATTTTATTATCGCGATCGTCATGAACGTCGGCGCATGCTGGCCGACCAGGATACGACATTGCCGCGCGAGTCGCTCAAAACGATTTTGAAACGTTTATTGGTGTTGGCGTTGCCGGTTTCTTTGGCGAATATTATGCTGCCGGTAGTGGCCAACATCGATTTATTTGTTGTGCCGCATCGCTTAGCGGTGGCGGGGTATTCAGTCGAGGAATCGACCGAACTTTTCGGATACTTGACGGGGATGGCGACATCGCTCGTGAACTTGCCGACCATTTTAACGGCATCGCTCGCCGCGAGCCTTGTGCCGGCGATTTCGGCGGCGTACATGGTGCATGACCGCGCGCAGATTTTCCGCCGCACGGATGTCGCCATGCGGATCGCCAATATTTTAACCATTCCTTCGTTTGTCGGTCTTTGCGTCATCGCGACGCCGATTTCACTCATGCTCTACGCCACTCCGAACGCCGGATCGTCGATTCAGATCATGAGTTTCGGCATCTTTCTGCTGGGCATCCAGCAAGTGACGACGGGGATTTTGCAAGGCATGGGGCGGACGGCGATTCCGCTCATCAATATGGTCGTGAGCGCCGTCGTAAAATTTGTTTTGAACTGGACATTGACGGCGATGCCGGCGCTCGGTATTCAAGGCGCGGCATGGGCGACCAACGCCGATTTCGGTGTCGCGGCATTGTTGAATCTTTACTTCCTGCATAAATATCTTGATTACCGCATGGATTGGCAGCATACCGCGCGTATTTTCGCCGCAGCCATCGGTATGGGCATCTTTACGTATTTCGGGTATACGAGCCTGCTGGCGGCCGTGCACAGTAATACGCTGGCGACGTTGGGCGCGATTATTATCGGCATGATCGTCTATACGGTCGGTTTGATTTTGGCGAAAGGCATCTCATCCAAAGATGTCGCCATGCTGCCGAAAATCGGCCCGAAATTGGCGCCGCTCATCGCTCGTTGGGAGCATCGCTGATGCGACACGAGCAGTGGCTGCGGGAACTGGGTTGGAACCCCGCTGACGGGTATCGCATTTGCAATGAGATTCCCGCTGAACGCGTAGTGCCGATTATATTGACAAAGGAAGCGATTTCGAAATTCGCCGGCGCGCGCATTGACGGCGAGTTCCGCGCGTATCGCGACGGCGTGTGGAAAACACATGTTGACGCCACGCTGCCGGCAGAGAGTGAAGCCGTGGTATTGGCGCCGCGGGCGGCCGTCGCCGCGGAAGTGCTCGCGCTCTACCGCATTATGAAAACATTACGCAGCGAAACGGGTTGCCCTTGGGATCGCAAGCAGACGCACGACAGCCTGCGCCGTTACTTGATCGAAGAAACGTATGAAGTGTTGGAAGCTATCGATCGGCGCGATATGGAACTGTTGCAAGAGGAATTGGGCGACGTTTTGTTGCAGGTCGTTTTTCACAGCGAACTGGCGGCGGAACGCGGACAATTTAATTTCGCCGATGTCGCGCGTGGCATCGCGCATAAAATGACGATTCGTCATCCGCATGTTTTTGGCGATTCGGACGGGCGAAAAGTCGCTTTTTCCGATTTTGACTGGGAAAAACAGAAAAAAGTCCATAAAAAACGGCAAAATATCCTTGATGGCGTGCCTAAAGGCTTGCCAACTCTCTTATTAGCATGTAAAATACAAGAGAAAACAGCACGCGTCGGCTTTGATTGGTCGTCGGTTGGTCCCGCATTGGAAAAGTTGACAGAAGAATGGCAGGAAGTCCGTGAAGCTCTTTCTGAAGAAAGCCCAACTCATTTAGAAGAAGAGTGCGGCGATGTCCTCTTTGCGACTGTCAATGTTCTCCGTCATCTGGGAGTAGAGCCCGAAACCGCATTGCGGCGGGCGAACGCCAAATATGCTGAACGCTTTCATTTCATCGAAGAGCGGCTCCGTAGGATGAACAAATCTTGGGACACAACGACTCCGGAAGAGTTGAATGCGTACTGGAATGACGCTAAAGCGCAACTGGCGCGGCGTGGCGTAACGGGTTCACCGTTCGAGTGAGTTCGCAACGCGGACTCTAATCAAGAGGAGGGTTCATTATGAACAAAACAGAATTGATTGCTAATGTTGCCGAGATGTCGGAGATTACGAAAAAGGATGCCGAAAAAGTCGTAAAAGCGATGTTCGAATGCATCAGCGAAACCTTGGCTAAAGGCGAAAAAGTACAGATCATCGGTTTCGGTACGTTCGAAGTTCGCGAACGCAAAGCTCGTGAAGGCCACAACCCGTCTAACCCGAAACAGAAAATTAAAATTCCGGCTTCCAAGAGCCCGGCTTTCAAAGCTGGTAAACAGCTCAAAGAACGCGTTAACGTAAAACCGGCTAAAAAAGCTCGCAGAAAATAAGATACGTTCATAAAATAACGTATAAAATAACGTATAAAATAACTCCCCGGCAATGCTTGGGGAGTTATTTTAGTATATAAAGTCCGTGACTATATAAAAAATAATGATCAAAGTATGAATCAATAGGATTTACATTTGACACCCGATTTTACCTGTGCTACTATATACACAAGTTCAGATTGATCTATAGGTGCCGAAAGGCCATAGAGGGAAGCCGGTGCGAATCCGGCGCGGTCCCGCCACTGTGAAGCGGAGCGAGTTCCAAAAAGCCACTGGGAAACCGGGAAGGCGGAGCAAGCGATGAAGCGAAGTCAGGAGACCTGCCTATGGGAAGTTTCCGTTTGACCTACGAGCGATAGGGAAGGAGAATACGAGCGATCACGCCGTGTCTCTTTGCCTACGCAAAGAGCTTTTTTAATTGCATATTTCCGTATGGATGCCGAAAGGCCATGAGGGAAGCCGGTGCGAATCCGGCGCGGTCCCGCCACTGTGAAGCGGAGCGAGTTCCAAAAGCCACTGGGAAACCGGGAAGGCGGAGCAAGCGATGATGCGAAGTCAGGAGACCTGTCCATATGCAGCACCCGTCAGACTCACGAGCGATGAGAAGGGGAGATTTGTTCTCTTCGCGTTGTGAGAGAACATTTTTTTCTTGGTAACTTGCTCTTAGGGGCAATTATATAAAAGGATCTCAGGATCCGGTAACAAGATATATTGGCCTATGTTTTGTTACATCCATCTCCTTGTGAAGAGGATACTGACAGGGAACAGTATTCTCTTCCCTCCTTTGTTAATCATGTCATGTGTAATAATAATGATTCATCCCCCCACCCGGCAGAGGAAACTCTGCCTCTTTTTTTGTCATATTATAGAGAAGTAAAAGAGATGCTTTTTATTGCTATGCGATACAAAAAGCAAATGCGGAAATACGCACGGGGATTGAACGGCTCGATGACGCCAAATATTGACGGATGATGAATTCGTAGTATACAATAATCGCATACCCTTTGAACGCGGTTTATTTCCGCGAAACGCTTGCGAGAGTGGCGGAATGGCAGACGCACCAGATTTAGGATCTGGCGCCTTCGGGCGTGGGGGTTCAAGTCCCTTCTCTCGCACCATCTTTTTATATAGGTTTCCGTAGGTTTTCACAAGCGTTCAAAATAGGTATAATCGCCGTAACAATAGTGTTTGCGGCGTTTTTTTTATTTCCGTTGTTTTTCGTAAGTTTGCACGAGCTTGCCCTTTTTTGCCCTTTTTGTTTTTCACTGATTTTTATCCGTTTTTGCAGGTCAAAACATGAGAAAGCTTTTAGGTACGGCGTTTTTGCCGACAAAAAAAGAGGCAGCAGATGCTGCCTCTTTTTATTTATTGCGGTTTGACCAAGACGCCGAACGGCGTTTCTTTATAGAGGGTGGTGTCCAGCACTTCGGTCGCGTAGCGATCATAATCAAAATGTTTGTACACATACTCCAGGGTTTCTTTGTCGGCGGGATCTTTCACCAAGGATGTTTTTGGCATTTCCTGTAAAATATTGTACGCGGCGCCGTCTAAAGTGCTTTTGTAGAAGAAATCGAAAAGACAGGTGACCATTATGTCATCCGCTTCGGCGGGGCCATATCCTCATCTGGATAGACGTGCAGGTAGGCCAGCTATTCGGCGAGCAGGCGGTCATCGGTGAGGAGCGCTTCCGACAAGTGATCCCTATGCGTTTCACGGTAGGCGGCAAGCTCTTTCGTCAGGGGGGCTTCGTCGACGGTGAGGTCGTGTTCGGGAACGGCGTCTTGTAAATACTTGCGAGCGAGTTCGGCCAGATTGTCTTGGTTCATGGCGGTCTCCCTTACGAGAATAAGTAATGATGTAAAAACAGCGCGAATGATATTGGATATTTCCATACGTGTATTATAACAGCGGTTCTCAACGTTTCATGCGGTAAGGTTGTGTGTGCAAGGCGCGCGATATCCCATTATCATACCGGCCGACGGGAGCGCATGTATACATTACACATGACGCTGACGGTTGTGTTTTGGGGGAAGATTCTTTACAATAAACTTAATGACTTAGAGGAGGGAACGATATGACGCAACAGCAAGAGACGATTCGTAAATTTAAAAGCGTACTGGTCGCCAATCGCGGTGAAATTGCGATTCGTGTCTTTCGCGCATGTAATGAGCTGGGCATTCGCACGGTCGCGGTCTACTCGAAAGAGGACTCGCTTTCCCTGCATCGCAATCGCGCCGATGAGGCGTACTTGGTAGGGAAAGATAAATCAGCGATTGACGCGTACCTGGATATCGAAGATATTATTCGCGTCGCTAAAGAGCAGGAAGTCGACGCGATTCATCCGGGCTACGGCTTTTTAGCGGAAAATCCTGAATTTGCACGGCGTTGTGAAGCGGAAGGGATTCGTTTTATCGGTCCGCGTCCGGAGCATTTGGAAATGTTCGGCGATAAGATTAATGCCCGCAAGCAGGCTGAGGCCGCCGGCATCAAAATGGTGCCGGGGAGCGACGGTCCGGTAGAAAGCGCGGAGGACGTCAAGGCGTTCGCGGAAAAAGTCGGTTTGCCGATTATCATCAAAGCGGTCTACGGCGGCGGCGGGCGCGGCATGCGCGTTGTCGAACGTTTGGAAGATATTGAGGAAGCGTTTGAACGTTCAACGTCGGAGGCGCAAATCAGCTTCGGTAACGGCGCGGTGTATCTCGAAAAGTACATTCGCAATCCGAAGCATATTGAGGTTCAAATCCTGGGCGACAACAAAGGTAATGTCGTGCATTTGTTTGAACGTGACTGCTCGATCCAGCGCCGCCATCAGAAAGTGGTGGAAATCGCTCCGGCTTTCGCGTTACCGTTGGAGTTGCGCAAGAAGATTTGCGAAGCGGCCGTGCGCTTGATGAAAAATGTCAATTACGTCAATTCGGGTACGGTGGAATTTTTGGTCGCGCCCGAAGGTGAATTTTATTTCATCGAAGTCAACCCGCGTATTCAGGTCGAGCATACCGTGACGGAAATGATCACGGATATCGACATCGTTCAGACGCAAATTATGATTGCGGAAGGATACAATTTCGCCGATCCGGAAATCGGGATTCCCGAGCAGGATCAAATCGAGCATCACGGCAATGCCATTCAATGCCGGATCACGACGGAAGATCCGGAAAATCATTTCTTCCCGGATACGGGTAAAATTATCGCTTACCGCAGCGGCGGCGGCTTCGGCATTCGGCTGGATGCCGGCACGGCATACACCGGCGCGGTCATCACGCCGTACTATGACTCGCTGTTGGTGAAAGCGACCACGCATGCGCTGACGCATGCGCTGGCCGTGAAAAAGATGGCGCGCGTACTGCGGGAGTTCCGCGTGCGCGGCGTAAAAACGAATATTTATTTCCTGCTGAATTGGCTGGCGGCTCCGGAATTTTTAGACGGAACGTATGATGTGAATTTCCTTGATTCTCATCCGGAGCTGTTCGAGTTGCCGAAACCGAAAGATCGCGGCACGAAGTTGTTGCGCTACATCGCGGATACGACGGTCAACGGTTACGCGCATGAAGGGCCGCAAAACAAACCGGATTTCTCCGAACTCGCGTTTCCGGAAGCGAAGGGGCCTGCGCCGCGCGGCACAAAGCAGTTGCTCGATGAAATGGGGCCCGAGAAATTCGCTAAATGGGTACAGGAGCAAAAGGAAGTATTCTTTACGGATACCACGTATCGTGACGCGCACCAGTCGCTGTTCGCGACGCGTTTGCGCAGCTACGATATTTTAGGCGCGATCGGCGCGACGGCGCGTCGTCTGCCGCAACTGTTTTCCTTTGAGAATTGGGGCGGCGCGACGTTTGATGTGGCGTATCGTTTCTTGGATGAAAGTCCCTGGGATCGCTTGCGTCGCATGCGCGAAGCGGCGCCGAATATTTTATTCCAGATGCTGACCCGCGGCGCGAATACGGTAGGCTATACGAATTATGACGAAACCGTTATTCGTCACTTCATTGCGCAGGCGGCGGAACACGGCGTCGATGTTTTCCGTATCTTTGACTGCCTGAACAATCTGGATCATATGACGATCACGATTGATGAAGTGCGCAAGCAAAATAAACTCGCGGAAGTGGCGCTTTGCTACACGGGCGACCTGCTTGATAAAAAACGGCAGAAATACGATCTCGCTTACTATGTGAAAATGGCGAAAGAATGCGCGGCCGCCGGCGCGCACATGATCGCCATCAAGGATATGGCGGGGCTCATTAAGCCGGAAGCCGCCTACGCGTTGACGGCGGCGATCAAAGACGCGGTCGATTTACCGCTGCACCTGCACTCGCATGAGGGCGCGGGAAATATGATTTATTCCTACGCGAAAGCGGTTGACGCGGGCGTTGATATCATCGATCTCGCGATGCCGGCATTTTCCAACGGCACGAGTCAGCCTTCGATGTCCACCATGTGGTACGCGCTGTCCGATCATCCGCGGCAGCCGAAGCTGGATATTCGCGCGGTGGAAGAATTGAACCAGTATTGGGAAGGCGTACGACCGTACTATCGCGGTGTCGATCATACCTCGTCGTATCCGAACACCACGGTTTACATGCATGAAATGCCGGGCGGACAGTTTTCGAACTTGCGGCAGCAGGCGGCGGCCGTCGGCCTCGGTGATCGCTGGAACGAGGTTTGTGAACGGTACGCCGAAGTGAATATGATGTTCGGCGATATCATCAAAGTCACGCCGTCGTCGAAAGTCGTCGGTGATATGGCGTTGTTCATGGTACAGAACGGTCTGCATGAACAGGATATCTACGAGCGCGGCAACACGCTGAGTTATCCGAAGTCGGTCATCGAATTTTTCGAAGGCAAATTGGGTACGCCGTACGGCGGTTTCCCAGAAAAATTACGCAACGTGATTCTGCGCGGCCGCGTGCCGGAAGGCGAACCGGTGCCGGCTCCGGTCGATTTGGCGAAGGTCAAGGAAGAGATGACGGAAAAAGGTTTGCCGACGCGACCGGAAGATGTTTCGGCCTATACCATTTATCCCGATGTCTTCAGCCAATACGCCGAACGTTATGAAAAATACGGCGACTTGTCCGTTTTGGATACGCCGACGTTCTTCTTCGGCATGACCCGCGGCGAAGAAATTCGCACGACGATTGAAAAAGGCAAGACGCTGGTCATTCGGCTGATGAGTATTCATCAACCGGACGAAAAAGGCAATCGCGTGGTGCAGTTTGAGTTAAACGGCATGCCGCGTGAAGTCGTGGTTCATGATAACAATCTGGAAACGACAATGACGGGCGGGCGCAAAGCCGAAAAATCCAATCCGGGTGAAGTCGGCGCGACACTTTCCGGTTCGGTTGTTAAAGTTCTTGTGAACTTGGGTGATGCCGTGGAAAAAGGCGATCCTTTGGTCGTTACCGAAGCGATGAAGATGGAAACGAGCATTACTGCGCCGATCAGCGGCAATGTGGGCGATATCCTCGTCAAAGCGGGTTCGCGTATCGAATCCGGCGATTTGCTGATCGTGATTGAATAATGAAAGAGTGTCAAGCAAAAAGCTTGACACTCTTTTTTCCTCTTGCTATAATAAGCGGGTAAGAGAGGGCTGCGATGGAACTCAAAAAACTCGTTTGGCATGGGGAATTACTTGCCACTTACGGCGCATTGCTCGCCGAGCGTCCCCGTCAATGTATGGAATTATATTATAACGATGACTATACGCTGGCTGAGATTGCGGACCGGTTAGGCGTGTCGCGGCAGGCGGTGCATGATAATCTACAGCGTGCGCTGCGCGACTTGGAGCAATACGAAGCGGCGCTGAAACTGGTCGAAGACCAAAAGCGGCGGCGCGAAGTCATGGCGCGCATGGAAGGTGATTTACCCCCGGCGTTTCTGCAAAAATGGCAGATGGAGTGGAAGATATTGAGCGGAAAGGAGAGCACATGGCATTTGAAGGTTTAGGCGAAAAGCTGCAACAGGCATTTGCGGATTTGCGCGGCAAGGGAAAACTTTCCGAACGCGATATCGACGCGGCTCTGCGTGAGATACGACGTGCCCTCTTGGAAGCGGACGTCAATTTCAAAGTCGCTAAAGATTTTATCGCCAACGTTCGCACCAAAGCGATGGGTGAGGAAGTATTCGGCAGTTTGAAGCCGGATCAGACGGTGATCAAAATCGTTCGCGATGAATTGACCGAGCTTTTGGGCGGCACCAGCAGTAAGCTGATGTTGAGTTCCAACGGCGTGACGGTCATCATGCTTGTCGGCTTGCAAGGCGCCGGTAAGACGACGACCGCCGGCAAGCTCGCGCTCATGCTCAAGAAAAAAGGGCGCAAGCCGTTATTGGCCGCCTGCGACGTGTACCGTCCGGCCGCGATCAAACAGCTGCAGGTGCTCGGTGAGCAAATCGATATCCCGGTTTTCCGCATGGATGAGAAAGTCGATCCCGTGCGGATTGCCAAGTACGCTTTACAAACGGCGAAATCGTACGGTCAGGACGTATTGATTTTGGATACGGCGGGCCGCTTACATATTGATGAGAAATTGATGGCCGAGCTGCAAAATATTAAAGCGGAAGTACATCCGCACGAAATTTTGCTCGTGCTCGACTCCATGACCGGTCAAGACGCGGTCACGACGGCGCAGGCGTTCGATGAAACGCTCGGCATCGACGGCACCATTCTGACGAAGATGGACGGCGATGCGCGCGGCGGCGCGGCGTTGTCTATCAAGGCGGTCACCGGCAAACCGATCAAATTGATCGGCGTCAGCGAAAAACTCGCCGACGGTTTGGAAGAATTTTATCCGGATCGTATGGCGGGACGCATTTTGGATCTCGGCGATCTGCAGAGTCTGCTCGAAAAAGCGCAACGCGAATTCGATGAAGACGAAGCCAAACGCATGCAGGAACAAATGGTCGCCGGCCAGTTCACGATGGATGATTTCCTCAATCAGCTGAATCAGATTCGGCGCCTCGGCTCGTTCCAGAGTATTCTCGGCATGATCCCGGGCATGGGGAAATTTAAAGACCAACTGAAAGATGTGGATTTGGAAGGCGGCGAGATCAAAAAGATCGAAGCCATCATTCAGTCCATGACATTGAAAGAACGGCAGGAACCGAGTATTTTGAACGGCAGCCGCCGTAAACGCATCGCGCAAGGCTCGGGAACGCGTGTGCAAGATGTCAATCGTTTCGTCAAGCAGTTCATGGAAATGCGCAAGATGATGAAGCGGATGAAACGTTTCAATAAAAATAAGAATACAAAAGGCGGGTTCAACTTGCCTTTTATGCCTAAATAAGATTATTTCACAAGGAGGTGAAAGAACAGATGTTAAAAATTCGTTTAACCCGTCGCGGCGCGAAAAAAGTCCCGTTCTACCGTATTGTAGTCATGGAATCTTCGCTCCCGCAGAGCGGTCGTCCGGCCGACACGATCGGTTACTACGACTCGGTCAAACAACCGGCGGAGCTCAAAATTGACGAAGAAAAAGCGTTGGCATGGCTTGCTAAAGGCGCCCAGCCGACGGATACCGTACGCACATTGTTCCGGCAACAAGGCATCATGGCTAAATTTGCCGAACTGAAAAAGTAAGCGAGGCGATTAGCATGCAAGAATTGGTCACGGTAATTGCCAAAGCGCTGGTCCGCAATCCCGACGCTGTGCGCGTTGACGTTGTCACCAAAGGAGATCTCGAAGTGTATAAATTGCACGTCGCTCCGGAAGATATGGGCAAAGTCATCGGTCGTCAGGGTCGGATTGCCAAGGCGCTGCGCACGGTAGTGCGCGCAGGTGCCATTAAGGAAAACAAAAAAGTTACAGTCGATATCGTCTAGGAGGCAATATGGAAGAAATGATTCTTCGCTGCCCCGTTTTGATCAAGTCCAAGGTTACGCAGGCATTGAAAGACAACATGCTGCGCGAAGTGCAAACCAACTTGGGCCAGGTCGAACAAGAATTGCAGCAGATCGAATTTCAGGCCAAACGCCTGTTAACCGAGCAGGCTCGCATTGATGCACAGGGTCTGATCAATTTGCGTGCGCAGATTGAACAGAATAAAGACAAACTGATGCAGATGAAAGCGAAGCTTACCGAAGAGCAAAAACGCATCAGCGAGCTCGAAATGGGCGCGGAAATTCCGCGCGGCCAAATGGAGCAGACCGTTACTGTCAAAGTCGGCGACGACTTGAATAAGTACATGGGAGCAGAAATTTTGCTGGAAGACGGCAAAATTATCGCGTTTCGCAACTGATGTCTACGGATATGCTGGTGGTCGGCCGGATCGTCGCCGCGCATGGAGTGCGCGGTGAGGTACGGCTGAAACCGGACACGGATCGACCGGAGATGTTGACGGCGTTGCCGCATCTTTACTTGGGCGGCAACCGTTACCAAATTCAAAGTGCGCGTTTTCATAAACAAATGCTGATTGTGCAGTTCAAAGGCATCGCTGACCGCAATGCGGCCGATGCGTTAATCGGCCTTTGGGCGGAGCTTCCTCGCGAAGAACTGCCGCCGCGCGCGCAAGGACAATTTTATATTGTCGATTTGGTCGGCATGGAAGTCGTCACCGAAAACGGCACCGTGCTCGGTACCTTGCAGGAGGTTTTACAGCCGGGAGCCAACGACGTGTTTGTCGTGCGCGGTGAACGTGAAGAAATTCTCGTTCCGGCGCTGAAACGCGTTGTGAGTGACATCGATCTCGATGCCAAACGACTCACGGTGACCGACGAGTTCTGGGCGAACTATCATGAAAATTGATATTGTCACGCTCTTTCCGGAATTTGCCGATGCTTTTTTTTCTCATAGCATTATTTCGCGAGCCCGCCAAGCGGGCTATTTGACGTTAGGTACAGTCAATCCGCGCGATTTTACGGATAATAAATTCCGGCACGTCGATGATACGCCATACGGCGGCGGCAACGGCATGCTGCTGCAAGCCGAGCCGATCTTTAAAGCGGTCGAGAGCGTCTTACCGCAAAAAACGCCTGACGCCCGCGTGATTTTACTCAGTCCGACCGGCGCGCCTTTTACGCAAAAAAAAGCGAGCGAATTGACGCGATACGAGCACTTGGTACTTGTTTGCGGTCATTATGAAGGCATTGACGCGCGCGTGGAAGATCACCTGGTCGACGAAAGCATTTCCATTGGCGACTACGTGCTCACGGGCGGAGAATTGCCCGCGTTCATTGTGGCGGACGCCGTGGCGCGTTTGCTGCCGGGAGTTCTCGGCACGCACGCCAGCGCGTTTGATGAATCGTTCATCGAGGGCACGTTGGAATATCCGCAGTATACGAAGCCGGCGGAATTTCGCGGGTATAAAGTACCGGAAATATTGCTGTCGGGTCATCACGCCAATATCGCGCGGTGGCGTCGCAAGCAATCATTGTTGCGCACGCGTGAGCGCCGTCCCGATTTATGGCGAAAACTGGTATTAAGCGATACCGACCGAAAATTACTGGCAGAGGAAGATACTTGATGGCGCATTTTTCTATCGGACTTGTCCATTATCCTATTTATAATAAACACGGCGACATCATCACAACGGCGCTGACCAACTATGATATTCACGACTTGGCGCGGTCGGCGACGACGTACGGCGTGGAAAATTATTATATTATCCATCCGAACTTCGCCCAGCGCAAGCTGGCCGAGGAAATCATGGAGCATTGGCAGACCGGGTTCGGCAGTACCTATAATCCGGATCGCAAAGATGCCTTCGCTCATGTTAAGCTTCGTGAAAATCTCGCGCAAGTACGGGAAGAAATTCATCGCGAAACGGGGCATCCGCCGCAAATCATCACCACGGATGCGCGCACTTACCCCAATACCGTCACATACCGGCAGGTACGGGAATGGTTGCAAACCACCGACAACTCATACTTGCTGCTTTTCGGTACGGGGTACGGCATGACGAAAGAAGCCATGCAATCGTTCGATTATATTTTAGAGCCGATTTACGGCGCCGGCGCTTACAATCATTTGAGCGTACGGTCCGCGGCCGCCATCATGTTGGACCGCCTTTGCGGAACCGAATGGTGGCAAGCATAAGGGGGAATTTTCATGTCCGGACACTCTAAATGGTCCAACATTAAACATAAAAAAGGTAAAAACGACGCCATTCGCGCTAAAATTACGACGAAAATCGGTAAGGAAATTACCGTAGCCGCTCGCTTGGGCGGCGCCGATCCGACCGGTAACATGCGTTTGAAACTCGCCTTGCAGAAGGCGCGTGAAAACAACGTTCCGAAAGACAACATTCAGCGCGCCATCCAGAAAGGGATCGGCGCAACCGACGGCGGCGACTACGAAGAAATTACCTACGAAGGTTACGGCCCGTCCGGCGTTGCTCTTGTAGTCGAAGTCATGACCGATAATCGCAACCGCGCGGCGGCTGACGTGCGCCATGCCTTTTCCAAGCACGGCGGCAACCTCGGTGAATCCGGCAGCGTCACCTGGATGTTTAAACGTAAAGGCGTGTTCGTTCTCCCGGGCGATGCCGGGGATGAGGAAGAACTCATGATGATGGCGCTTGACGCCGGCGCGGAAGACTTCAAAAACGATGATGACGACTATGAAGTATTGACGACTCCGGAAAATTACGATGCCGTCGAAAAAGCATTCCAAGACGCCGATATCGAAATGACGATCAGCAAAATCACCATGGTGCCCGACACCACCATTGCCTTAGACGGCGATGACGCCCGCAAAATGCAAAATCTGCTGGACGCGTTGGATGATCTTGACGATGTCAAAGACGTTTACAGCAACGCGGAACTTCCCGACGACGAAGAGGAAGAATGATAGAAGCAAAAAAGACGATGCGAACGCATCGTCTTTTTTATTTTGAAAAACAGCTTGATAACTATAGTAAAGCGCGTCAAGATACGAAAATAAAATGCAAGCACTAAAAAAACACTCCGAAGAGTGCTTTTAGTCTACATAGGTAGAGCCCCGAAGAGCGATGTGGATAAATTTTTATTTGTACTCATAGTACCATGCATATAAAACAGTTGAAAGGCAAAAAAATGAAGATGCTGGTCAGGAAGAAAAGTATCTTCACTTTATCAGATGAGAAAATGTATGTACACGGGAAAATCTATCGACCAACTTTCCTTATTGTGTGATACCGACAATAGCATCTGCGCTACGTACCCTATCTGCCCGGGGCGTACACTTCAAAGGGACGTTTTGACAATACCGTACTATGCAGGTAGTTGGTAATAGCATATGTCGAGTATTGCTTGTTCCGCTCGCAACCGATTTCGTGTGCAGCTTTGACGAGAATACAATTGAGTTTGGAAATAAAAGCATACAAAAGCTATTGAAAATCATTTTCATAAATGGTAAAATACGTAGTCAGCATTAGCAATGGTGATAGTGGCGGCCAAATTGAAAACTGAAGAAAGGAATGTGGTGGAATGACAAGGAAGACACAAGTTGCATTGACTTATGCTGTTTTGATGCAATTGTTAGCAGCTGCCGGTGCAGGCGTGGGTGCACAGTCGGCAGGTGTCGTCGGCGAGCATATTTATGTGCTGCCGACGGTGGTGGTGGAGGGAACTTCGCTGTGGGAAGATGAGGTGAAGTTCTCACCGCAGAGTATGACGGTCATTACCCAGGAGGAGATCGAGCGCAAGCAGGCAAAGTCAGTCGAGGAGATTATTTTTCACGAGACGGGCATGACACGCAATACGGATGCAATGGGACGTGTCACGTTGTCCGTGCGCGGGGCGGAACCGCGTCATACATTGATTTTGGTGGACGGTCATCCGGTGATGGGTGATCTGGCAAAATACGGCGGCCAGGCGGATGAATTGATGCGATTGGGCACGGAAAATGTCGAGCGGATTGAGATCATTCGCGGGGCGGCGAGTGCCCGTTACGGGGCGGATGCGATCGGCGGTGTGGTGAATATTATCACGAAGGAAGCCGCCGCAACGCCGAAGTTACAGTTGAATTGGGAAGGTCGCCGTGTGGCTGATGACGAGAGTGAGTTGCCGTATAAAAGTTACTTCCTTCGTGCGGACACGGGGCAAATCGGGAAATTCCGCGCGGCAATTTACGGCAGCCATCGGGATGTGATGCCGATTTACAGTGAGACGTTGTTTGAGAACGGGGTCAATACGAAAGGACCGATCCGCAATGCGGTACGCTTTTTCGGTGATGTGCAAAATGTCGGCGTGTTGGCAACGTATCAGGTGAGTGACGCCGCGGAAATCGATTTTGCGGCCAATCGTTCGGATGAGGTGATGAAGCGGCTGACTAAACATTCCACGGACGGTCCCGATCCCGTGGTGCATTTCGGTCGGAATGCACAGCGGGATACGTATCGGATCGGGTACAGTCAGCAGCACGGTGCGACGAATTGGAAGCTGGATGTCGGGTATGCGAAGATGACGGAGCATGATACGACGATTTCTTCGATTGATGTATTTTCCCCGTATCAAGGGAAAAACAAGTTGCGTTATCTGGATCATGTGTTGCATAAGAATTGGAATGTGAAGCTCAGCGGCAGCACGCAGTTGAATGAACGCCACCTGTTGACTTTCGGTGCGGGCTATATGAAGGAAGAAGGCGAGGGTAGTCGCATTAAAGGGGCGAAAACGATTCGCACCCGGTATATCGATCCCTGGGATTATGATAAAAATTTGCATACGGACGCTAACGGCGTGCCGGAGTCCGCCGTGGAGGATCATCCGATGCAGATGAATGAGAAGGGCGTGCCGCAGTATGATCAGGTATATGATCGGTACGGGTACCGTGATGAATACGGGAAGTCGCATGCACCGGTGTACACCTTTGAGGATTACGAGGAAGACGATCCGGCGAATGAGGCGAAGCGGCAGCAATTCATTGCGGAGTTGCGTCGTGATAACCCGGCGGAGGCATTTATCGAAGATGGTGATCCAATGGATGACGAGACGATTTTGCGACGCTATTACGGGGACTACAAGCGGACGCTGGTCTGGCACGGCAAGAAGTTTGAGCAGGAGGTGACGGATCGCAAGAATCGGCAGCAAATCGGTCGGGCGGAAATCGAAAAGCAATATGTCTTCTTGCAGGATGCGATCCGCTTGAATGACAAGACGACGATTACACCGACGTTGCGCTGGGATCACAGCAACTTGTTCGGGTCGCAGGTGAGTACCGGCCTCGGGATGACGCATTTGATCGGCGGTGATGAAGATCGACGTCTCAAGGTAAATGTCGGTACGGGGTATACGGAACCGGGAATCGGCGAGTTGTACTATCACTGGGAAATGTATGCGGGGATGCCGTATGATCTCGGGATCGGACGGCTGGGATCCTACTGGTTCGGTAATCCGAACTTGAAGCCGGAGAAGTCATTGAATTTCGATATCGGCTATGAACAGGAGCACAATCGCAGCCGCTTCCGTCTCAATGTGTTCCATAATCGGATTCGTGATTACATGACGACGTATTTCACGGGTGCATTGATGGATTTCCATCCGGGGCAGGGGGATGATACCTGGATCAATCCGCCGGATATGATTTACAGTTTCAAGAATATCGGCAAGGCGGAAATCACGGGGGTGGAAACGGAGTTTTCGCGTGCGATTAACGATCATTTCTCCTGGAAGCTCGGGCATACTTACTTGCATGCGATCAATCGGAGCGACAAGAATATGCCGCGGCAACTGTTGAATAAACCGCAACACAAGATTGATCTCGGCCTCACGTATGAAAATCGGCATAGCGGGATTCGGCTTTCCTTCTGGGGCGACTACTATGTGAACATGCTGGACGGAAATACCGTCGCCAATAACGGTAACTTTGTGTACAATGAAACGCCGGGCAAGACGGAATACAAATTCGCCAAAGAGGGACAGCAGACCTATGAGCTGAAGAGCTTCGGCCGCTGGAATGTGTTCTTGCAAAAGCAGATGAAGACGGGATCGCTGGTGTACTTCGGCGTGGATAATGTCTTCAATCATCGCGATGATGATCAGGCGATACCGGAACGCACCTACAAGTTCGGCGTGAATTGGAAGTTTGACGATGCGGGGGCGTTGTTTACGGAGTGTCTGCCGTCGCTTGGACTGACGACGTTGTCACCGCAGACGCCGTTTATCGTGTCGCCGTTTGCGGACCTTGACGGGGTGCGTGTGTTCGGTGATTATCGGATTCGTCATGCGGTCATGACCGGCAAGCAAAAGCCGGCTCAGGCGCGTGTCACGACTAAGGCAACGATCGGTTCGGCGTACAAAAATTATCTCGAACGGGGTGAGAGCGGGTTTGCGCAGCGGATTCGCATCGGTGCGGCCGCCCCTCTCGGCGCGCGGACGAATGTCACGCTGGTCGGGGCGCTGTCCGGCACAGCAGCGGTCGATACCCGTCATGATGTGGGCGATACGGCGTTGAATAAGGCACGACTGGAGCAGGCGGATGTGACGCACAACGCAAGCAAGTGGGATTTCAGTATCGGGCGCTTGACGGAGCCCATGGGCGTGAGCGGGTATTGGTTCGGTAAGGAGTACGACGGGGTACGTGCCGTATGGACGGAAAAGAAGACGCAGCTGCGTGTCGGTTACGGCGATTTCCGTCACAGCACGGGTGTGACGGATTCGGCGTACAGTCGGGCGGAACACGCCGTGTTTATGCGGACGCCGACGAAGAAGGAGTGGCTGGGGTATGACGAGGCGTTGATCAACGACGAAACGTACACCGTGCCGCATACGGAGGTACCGGGGTTTGAGTCGTTGTACGACAAATTGGCCAAGGCGAAGACGCTCGCGGACGAAAAACGTATTATTGATGAGTATTTCAAGGTGATCGCCGAGGATGATCCCAAGGCGTACGAGAAGATTGCAGGACCTTCGTCGTATAAATCCAACAGCCATATTTGGCGGGTTGTGACGGCGACGGACAAGAACGGGAACGTGAAGAAATTCCTCACGACGGATACCTTTGATACCTATGTTCCCGGTAAGGATCCGTTTGATCGGGAGGCGTTGCGTAAAGCGGGCGAAACGTCATGGAACACCGTGATGAGCCGCACCGGTGAGAATAGGGAGCAATGGAAAGGGTTTGTCAGCGGTTCCGGTGTGCTCAGTGATCAGCAGTATACGTTTACCTCGGAATTTTACGGATACGGTACGTATAGGGGCAAGGAAGTTTTGGCGGATTTGGCGACGGCTTTCGGAGGCAAAAGATATGCCGGTTTCGAGCTGAATCAATTGCAATCCGGCGACTTCCAACGTCTCAGCAAAGAGGAAGCGAAGGAGCGTGCCCTTGCGTCTCTGTACGATAAAGACTATGCGCTGGAGAAAGTGCGTAAACGACGTGCGGACGGTGAAAAGGCCATCGGCTATCGCAAGGCGCAGATTACTCCGATCGCAGAGAAAATTATTAACTTGGCGGCGGAGGGCGGACGTTGGAAACCGGAAGGTAACAGCAATTTACCGCTGCACTTACTGGCGAAGAAAGGATACCTGTTCCCGCAGGAAGGTATCGTACTGAAGGCGGACAATGTCCCGGCGATCGAGCAGGCGGTCTATCTGCAGTTGCGGCAAGAGTTGACACCTGCCGTCGGTGTGAATCTGTGGTATTTACGTTCCGTGAATGACGATCAGGCAAAATTGCGCGGGGAACTTGGTATTCGTGATGAATCACATCAAGTTGGCCGCTTGGCGGATGTCGTCGGTGCCGGCGTGCGTGTGCGGATCGGCAAGTATGCGACGCTGTCTGCCGACTACGGCGTGAATCACACGGATTTCGGTGCGTACATGAACGGTCATACCCGTTACGAGCATGCGGCAGGGACTTCCGATTTTGTCGTCAAGGACAGAGAAGCGGGCGATACGCCGTCATTCCATGTGATTCGCTTCGATGTGGGCAGGGCTGATACGACCGTCGCAGGCAGTTGGAATGCGTTTGTCGACTACAAGTCGTTCGACCATGGGGCGTTCTTCGGCGGGAACGGCACGGAAGCATTGTCGGATCGGTATCTGGACGGTATCCGCAGCTTCACCGTCGGTATACGCTATGTTCCTGTGAAGCACCTCCTGCTGGAAGGATTCTATACGTTCGGTGCGGAAGGGATCGGCACACGTGATACGCTGTACGGGCCGGAGCATTTCCGTCTCGGCAATTATACGCGCGTGCAGGCGACACTGCGCTTCTAGTACGGCGTGCGGTCGGAGCAACACCATACAACACACCTTGTCGGTTGGCGGCAAGGTGTGTTTTCATGCGGGTAAATTCGTGTATTATGGAAGCAAATCATGGGCAGTGGCTTTGACGATGTACAGAGGAGGACGAAGATGAAAGCGATCTCGATTCATGCACCGTGGGGTGCGCAGATTATGGCAGGGTGGAAGACGGAGGAGTATCGCAGCTGGCAGACGGATTATCGAGGTGACTTGTTGATTTGCACGAGCAAGAAGCAGTACGGGCCGCAGTTTTTGCACGGGTATGCGATCGGCCATTGTAAAGCGCATTAGGATACGAAAATAAAATGCAAGCACTAAAAAAACACTCCGAAGAGTGCTTTTAGTCTACATAGGTAGAGCCTCGAAGGGCGATGTGGATAAATCTTTATTTGAACTCGTAGTACCATGCCTATAAAACAGTTAAAAAGTAAAAAGATGAAGATCCTGGTCAGAGAGAAAAGTATCTTCACTTTATCCAGATGAGAAAATGTATGTACACGGGAAAGCCTATCAACTGACTTTCCTTATTGAGTGATACCGACAATAACATCTGCGCTATGGATTCTGTCTGCGCAGGTGTTGGTAATAGCATATTCCGGGTATTGCTTGTCCCGCTTGCAACCGATTTCGGTTGCATATTGGGCGTGAATACGTTTGAGTTTGGAAATAAAAGCATACAAACATTATTGAAAATCATTTTCATAAATGGTATAATATGCAAGAATCAGTTCTGAACTCGAGCAAAGGTCGGTTGTATTATATCCTTACCTCTCTCAAACTATCGCCGCAAGGCGGGGCGGACTTTGCTCTGACGTTCGGGAAAATAAAGGAGGACATGTATGAAAATTAGTTGGAAACAGATCGCGACAGGTATGCTTGCGGTGATGATGTTGGTGTTGGTCGGTTGTGGCGGTACCAAAGATGATACGCATGCGGCCGCTCCGGGCAAATTAAAAGTGGTAGCGACGACGACGATGCTCGCGGATTTGAGCCGTCAGATCGGTGGCGATGCGGTAGAAGTAACCGGCTTAATGGGGCCAGGGGTGGATCCGCATTTGTATCAAGCCAGCGCCGGGGATGTCAAAGTGATGACGGATGCCGACGTCGTTGTATATAACGGCTTGCATTTGGAAGGTAAGATGGGTGAAATCTTCAGTAAGCTGAAACAGGATAAAAAGGCTACTATTTGTGTAGCAAACAACTTAGATCCGTCGACATTGCTTCAATATGAAGATGATGACGGAGTGCAGGCTACCGACCCGCATATCTGGTTTGACGTGAAGAACTGGATGCTGGCGGCGGAAGAAGTGTGCAAAGGATTGGCCGCGAAAGATCCGGCACACAAAGATTTGTACAAAGCCAATTATGAAAAATATTTGGCAGAGCTGAAAAAAGCGGACGAATATGTGGCCAAACGTGCCGCGGAAATCCCGCAGGAGCGTCGCGTTCTCGTCACGGCACATGACGCATTCCAATACTTTGCTCGGGCGTACGGATTTACGGTCAAAGGTTTACAGGGGGTCAGCACGGAAGCGGAAGCAGGCGCGATTGACGTTCGTGAACTGTCCGACTTCATCGTGACGCACCAGATCCGTTCGATTTTCGTCGAATCATCCGTTCCGCATAAAACCATTGAGGCGGTGCAGGAAGCTTGCAAGGCAAAAGGTTGGAACGTAAAGATCGGCGGCGAATTGTATTCCGATTCGTGCGGCGCGCCGGGTACTCCGGGGGGCGATTATATCGGTATGGTCAAAGAAAATATCGATACTATTGTTACGGGCCTGAAATAATATCGACGGCGGGTGCGGAGAGAGCGCCCGCCTTTTTGTTATTAAGATACATGAAGGGGGATTCATATGGAGTGGGCGGTAGAAGTCGAGGACATGACCGTTGCCTATGATGAACGACCGGTTCTTTGGGATGTGGATATGCAGATTCCAAAAGGATCGCTCGCGGCGATTGTCGGGCCGAACGGTGCGGGAAAATCGACGTTGATCAAGGCGATATTGGGATTGTTGACTAAAATTTCCGGTTCGGTCAAATTTTATTTAGACGGTCGGTTGGCCGTGTCGCGCGATGATTTCAAGCGGATTGCCTATGTGCCGCAGAGCGGCAGTGTAGACTGGGATTTCCCGACGACGGTACTGGATGTCGTACTAATGGGACGTTACGGTCATCTCGGCTGGTTTAAACGACCGGGTGCGGCGGAGCGGGAGATGGCGATGGATGTGTTGCGGAAAACGGGCATGGAAGCTTACGTTGACCGCCAAATCAGTCGTCTATCGGGCGGCCAGCAGCAGCGTGTGTTTTTAGCGCGCGCATTGATTCAGGAAGCGGATATTTATTTTATGGACGAGCCGTTTAAGGGGGTCGACGCCAAAACGGAAAAGGCGATTGTCGCTTTGTTGCAAGAGATGAAATCACGCGGCAAAACGGTCATTGTTGTGCATCACGATTTGGCGACGGTGGCGGAATATTTTGACTGGGTTACGATGATTAACTTGCGTCGTATTGCGATGGGGCCCGTGGAAGAAGTGTTTACGAGCGAGCACATCGAAGCGGCTTATAATGCCCGCAATCCGTTGCGGCGGGAGGGGCCCCATGCTGTCGCCGCTGAGTGATTATACCTTCCGGATCGTGGCGGCGGGGACCATGCTGTTGGGATTCGCGAGCGGCGTTACGGGAACGTTTGCCGTATTGCGCAAGGAAAGTCTCATCGGAGACGGATTGTCGCATGCGTCGTTTCCGGGCGTGGTAGCGGCCTTCATGTTTTTGGCGGTGAAAGATTTGGAAGTGTTGCTGACCGGTGCGGCGGTCGCATCCTTGCTGTGCATGGCGGCTATTGCCTTGACGGTACGGTATACTAAGGTCAAGTTTGATGCCGCATTGGCGACATTTCTTGCCGCTTTTTTCGGCGTCGGCATGATGCTGATGACGTATGTGCAGCATACGGACAACCCCAATCAGGCGGGGTTGTCGAAGTTTATTTTCGGACAGGCGGCCACTATGCTGGCGCGCGACGTGGAAATTACCGCGGCGGTGGCGGCAATGATTTTACTGCTGGCAGTCATTTTTTGGAAAGAATTAAAACTGGTGGCGTTTGATGCCGATTTCGCGCGCAGTTTACAGCTGCCCGTCAGAATGACGCAATTGGTGTACGGTTTGATGCTGGTGGCCTCGATTATCATCGGCTTACAGTCTGTCGGTGCTATTTTGATGAGTTCGTTGCTCATCGCTCCAGCGGTGGCGGCACGGCAATGGACGGATAATCTCGGCACCATGGCGGTACTGGCAGGGGGTATCGGGGCGCTGTCTTGCGGTATCGGTACGTATGCCAGTGCGATCGTGAAAGGTTTGCCGACGGGGCCGGCGATCGTCGTTGCCGCCTCAATCGTGGTACTGCTCAGCTTGCTGTTTGCGCCCAGAAGGGGCATCATTGCACGTTACCGGGTGCATCGGGAGGCACGCCGGCGTTGGAAGGAGGGCGATATCAATGTCCGCCCAAACTGAGATTATTCTTATCGCGATGTTGGCGGCATTCGCGTGCGCTTTGCCGGGGGTGTTTCTGGTACTGCGCAAAATGTCCATGGTCGCCGACGCTATCACACATACCGTATTCTTGGGAATCGTCATTGCATTTCTTGCAACGGAAAATTTAAACTCGCCCTGGCTGCTCATCGGAGCAACGCTCATGGGATGCTTTACCGTGTGGTGTACTGAAAGCCTGCAACGAACCCGGCTGGTCAGTGAAGATGCATCCATCGGGATTGTGTTTCCGTTGTTATTCTCTATCGGTTTGATCTTGGTCAACCTGTACGGCAGTAATGTTCATCTGGATACGGACTCCGTCCTGCTCGGGGAACTCGCCTTTGCGCCCTTTGACCGCGTGCGTGTGAATGGTGCCGATTGGGGCGCTGTGTCCATGTGGGTGTTGGCAGGAATTTGCCTGCTTAATACCGTAGTCATTGTGGCGGCATTCAAAGAATGGAAGCTGGTTACCTTTGATGCGTTATTGGCGGCCATGTACGGATTTTCGCCGATATGGATGCACTATTTGCTGATGACGCTCGTCTCCGTGACCGTTGTTGCTTCATTCCAAGCGGTCGGCGCCATCCTCGTTATCGGATTGATGATCGGACCGGCCGCGACGGCCTACTTGCTTACCAAAGATTTGCGGAAAATGCTTGTTTTGGCGGCGAGCATCGGCGCCCTATCCGCGTGGCTCGGTACGGAGATTGCTTTTTGGCTGGATGTTTCGATTGCAGGCACGATTGCGGGAACAATAGGAGGAGTATTTTTATTGACGGTGATCGCGACACCCAAATCGGGTATTATTGCCCGGTATCGGCGTTTAAAACGTCTGCGCTTACAGTATGGAGAAGAAACGGTTTTGTTCCATTTGTTGACTCATGAAGGCACGGCTGTACAGGCGCAAGAGGCGGGAGTCGGTACACTTTATGAGCATTTGCGCTGGAAACCGGAATTTGCCGATCTCATTTGTCGTCGTCTCGAAGCGGGGCATTTTGTACGTATTCATGGCGGCACGGTGCACTTGACCGAGAGCGGGCGCGCACGTGCTTATCGCGTTTCAGAAACGCTTTTTGCGGAGCAATAATGATTGAAAAATCTCTCATAGGAGAAATCCTTCTTGTGTGAATTGTGTTAGTCATGTGAGATGGAACGCATGGAGTGTGCCGTGAGGTACGACTGAACCTGTACGCGGACCGACCGGAGATGTTGGCGGTGCTGCCGTGTCGAAAAGTAAAACTAAACAAAAAAGACGATGCGAAGGCGTCGTCTTTTTTGTTTAACAAAATAAATTGGCAATCATTGTAAATCGCATCAAGATATGAGAATAAAATGCGAGCACTAAAAAAACACTCCGAAGAGTGCTTTTAGTCTACATAGGTAGAGCCCCGAAGGGCGATGTGGATAAATCTTTATTTGAACTCGTAATGCCATATCCTGCCTATATACTAGCGCTTAAAAATCGGCGTGTCAAGTTTATTTCATTCAAAAATCATCAATAAAAATTAATGCGATTATTTTAGCGCATAACGCATTGCGACGCTTTTTGCATATGGAATCTAATGATTTCGTATGCTATATTTAATATATAAACACTACCGTTTTTGTTCTCATCGTACAAGATCTATAACCGTCGCAAAGCCCGCCGTTATAGGATTTTGTGTTTTCGCTTTCATCGTAGCGTTTTCGTTTTCATCGTTAAATTTTCCCCCATCGTTCCCCCACGGCTTACATTGATATCTCATCGAGTTTATCGGCAGCGTCACGATGCATCTGTTCGCTTGCGTGCGAATAAACGGCTAGCGTCGTTTTCGGATTGATATGCCCGACGCGTTCCATGATCGTTTTTAGTGGAACGCCTAACTCCGCAAGTAAAAATATATGAGTATGGCGAAATACGTGCGTCGTGATGTGGCGCGGCAATTTAAGCGAGCGAAGCGTGTGGTTTATGCCGGAAAAGCGGATAGGGTTGCCCGTTGATGTTGTAAAAAAGTAGCCTTTTTCCGTGTATTTTCGTTTGCCCCATGCGGCCGCCGACTTCATGTTTTCAATACGGATCTGTTTTAGAATTTCAATAGCGCGACTATTGAGCGCTACCGTCCGGAACGATGAAAGCGTTTTCGGCGGCGTTTTTATTTCTTTGGCAGAAAACGGGATGGAGTGGGTGATTGTGCCGTTAATATCAATGTTTTGTCCGTCAAAATCTTGATAACGCAAACCGGAACATTCGCCGGCGCGTAAGCCGGTAAGCGCTATAAATTCAAGCATGAGGGCGTATCTCGGCTTTATTTCGTGTACTTTTTGAAGGACTTCCGCCAGCTCTTCGCGTGTCAAAAACTTTTCGCGCGCGCGCTTTACATCGTCAACGGTTTTAGCGCGTCCGGAAACCGTCATTTCATGGATAAAACTTATGTCTTCAATATATTTCATTCGCTTAGCGTACTTCATGGACTGCTTAAAAAATGAGGCGGTCATGCTGACAGTGACGCCGGACAGGTCGCGCATTTTAAGAAAAGACCTTTGCACAACGGGCAGGGTAATGGCTGATATTAAAAGACCATCCGGAAATATCTTAACAAGCCGCTTAATCGAATCCGCATGCGCGCGCTGTGTTGACGGTCTAACATCGGGGCGGCGGTACTCCGCATGCTCTTTTAATAACTCCGCAAGCGTGATATTCTTTGCCGTTTTCGTCTCTTGCGCCTCGTCAATCTTCCGCTGCAATTCGGCGGTTGCCCATTTCATGGTCGCGTTCGTCTTTTTATCCATCGTAACCGACACGCGCCGACGCTTCCCGGTTAGGCGGTCGACGTACGTTTCAATGGCGCGATAAGAGATCCGGCCGCTTTTTGACTTCCGTTCCTCGATATACATGGCTTTTCCTCCTTATTATGATATAATTAAACATACAGAAAACAGCCCTTTTCGGGCGCGTTTTACTGTCCGCGCCGTCGCTATGGCATCTCCTAATGCACGACGAGCGCGTCTCTCTGCGGGGCGTTGGTAGCGTCCCGCTTTTAATATGCGTTTGTTTTTAATATACAAATATCAATACGACGTTTTACAAGCAAGACCTTCTCTTATGCTTTCGTAGTGTCTATTTTAGGCGTATGTAAATTCCAATTCGGCGGGAACCCGAGTGTCGCTAATATGTCGTTTACCTGCACGGAATACAAATGATTTCTTAAGTGACCATTTATTAATTTCCTGATTTTATTGTGAAGCGCAGCATGTTCCATGACGCTTAAGAAGCATTTGGTAGATAAAAAAACGGTGTATACATCACGGCGGGGTTGCTTGACTAAAAGATTGATATTAAAAGTATCATGCAATTCCGGCCAGTATTTTACCGGCGCGCGACAATTAAAATTTATAAGTCTGTTATTATGTGCGCACACATTTCGCACATCATTTATATTCGCAAGAAAACTTAACATTGTTTCTGGTGGGAATATACTTGCTTTCGGAATCTGCGGTTTTATAAAACGGAACATATCTTTCGCAATTTTATTTTGAATACTTACCGGAGAACATAAAATCATATGTCGCAATTCCCCGAAGTTTAAATAATTGACTAAAACCCAAATGGGTACATCATTATATTTTTTAATATAATGACAAATACAAGTATTTGTCATTATATTTTTTAATATAATGACAAATACTTGTATTTGTGAAACGCTTTTGTTTTTTAATCGTTTTGGATAGGCGTGATATCATTTCCCCAACGATTAATATTTTTGTTGAATCATAACTTGAGGTGTGGAGATATGCATAAGGGATATTAGGATAGGCTTCAGCGAACCTATATGCGAATACTGCTTTCAAATGGGCTTCAATTTCTAAAATCGCTTTTAAAAAGGCTTGTTTTAATTCTTTATCAAATAAATATAATCGAGTAATCTCCTCAAATGTCGTGTGTTTCGTGTATTCATCTCCTTTATGTGGGAAAAATTTACTATATCCATTAATAATATTGTAGTAATTATTTGTCAGAAGATACCGTTTAGCATTCTGCTCATCAGAAATAATAAGTTTTCGTGTTTTTAATAATGCAACTTGCTCATCTAGTGTCGTAAATTTTTTATCGTTCAAAGAAAAGAACCTCCCCATATAATGGAGAGGCTCTTAGCCGCGCTGGTCCCCGTAGAGATGGCAGCACTCTTACTTAAGTGTCTCCATTATAGAATTATAAGATGCTGTTGTCAAGTACAGTACATGGAAGTTTGTTGCCACGGTTGGCGCGTCTCTCTGCGGGGCGTTGGTAGCGCTCCGCTTTTAATTTATGTAAATTTATCCGCAGTGGGGCTTAATCTAAGATGATGTTATACATGATCACTTTTCCGATGATCAGCACGTTGTCGGCATCAGCTTTCGGAATGACTAAGTCAAGAAAGGAGGGATCAGTGCTTGCGGGACGGAAAACGAGCTTTCCGTCAATGTTAAAAAACTGCTTGACGGCGTACTCCCCGTTGTGGGCGAATACAACAATATCCTTGTTGGCCAAGTCGAGAATTTCTATATTTGTTTTAACGGCGATATATGAACCGTCAGGTATGATCTTGTCCATGGATCGGCCATTAATGGGCATGATAATAATATCCTTGTTGCGAGCGTATTTGCCTAACAGTGCGTCTGGCACAGTGACTTGCGGTAATTCACTAAGAGCGGAAACTTCAATCGGTAAACCCGCCGATATAGGCTCAGGAACATAGGAATACGAAAAGGCGGAAAGTGACGGCATGTTGTTTTCTTCTTCGCTCCAACCCATGATGTCGGCAGGCGACACATTCAGTGCACCGGCAATCTTTTTTATATTGTCATATGGAATATTTCCAATTACGCCTGATTCATAACGCTGGATTGTTTGTCGACTAACATTAACGGCATCAGCCACTTCCTGCAATGTCATTTGTCGCTGCTGTCGAATGCGGCGGATATTTTCATTAATCATCATATAATCCTCCTTGTGGGCTCATTGTACCATCAAATTACATGTTAAGCAACATAAAATTCACAAAAATAGTAAAAAGTTACTTGACAAGTACCCGCAACTGTTGTAACATAACAAGTAACAAGAGCGAGAAGGGGGGTGAACACATGGCAATCAATACAAACGCGTTGCGCGGCAAAATCGCTGAGCATAATTTGACGCAAAAAGATGTTGCTGATGAATTGGGCATTACGCCGAAGACTTTTTATAACAAGATGAAGCGCGGTAAGTTTGATTCAGACGAAATGTTGCAACTATCTGTGATTTTGAATCTTAACAAATCAGATGCGGCAAATATTTTTTTTCCGCAACTTGTCACTTAACAAGTAACAAAGCAAAAGGGGGGGTGAGGCAAACATGAAAATCAAGTGCACTGTCGAGGAATGGAAAGAACTCATTAAAAAAGAACCACGCGATAACGAGGCTCAAATAGAGAAACTACTCATACAGAATCTTGCGGCGAACTTGTGTCTGGAACGAATCCTATTTTACGCCGTGGAGCAGATGTATCCTGGCGCTTTACCGGGATTAAACAAAGATTTAGCTGAGATTGATGCACAACGAGATCAACTTTTGAGCCATTTTCAAAATGCCCATAAAAAACAATGATGTTTGGATTTTTAAATCCTATAGAGTCTACGATGATAGGTTTATTTGAAAACATGGCAACTGTTAAGGCTGAAATTTCATCATCATTCAATTCTGCTTCAAATTCATTGATGGTCTTAACTAAGCATTCATAAGTCCAATCAGCTAATTGATAGTCACGAATCCGTGCGAATAGGTCAACGGGCGATTTTTCAACATTTTCACTCATAGTTTGCGCACCCTTTCTGAAAAAATGATTTGTAAATCTATCCAAGGCGATTGTAGCGCCAAACAGTTTATTGGTCAAACATATTTCACAAGATATAGGAGGTAAGGGGTGTATATGGGTCAACATTTTGTAGACGTGATGAAAAAGGCACGAAATGAAAAGGGGTGGACGCAGTACAGGTTAGCGAAAGAATGCGGCCTATCAAGAGAAATGATTTCAAAGCTGGAGCTGGAGATGCACTCTCCTATGATCAGCACGGTAGAGCGGATATGTTCAGCACTGGGGATTGAGATCGTGTTTAAGAAAAAGAGTTAAGGAGGCGAAGCAAATGACGGCAACAGCTAAGCAATGGAAGATGTATCAAGCCGTGAAAGCGTCGCTCGAGCCGGATCAACAAAACGTACTATCAGAAATTGAGGGGCGCGCGGCGAACACGGAACCGGGAGTTACGCTCGCAGAAGTTGTTGTTTTTAATGACCATGTGAACGATTTGCGCGGGGGAGAATATTTCCCGCTCGAAAATCGGCGTTTTTTGATCGAGTTGGGAAATGTTGATATTAGCGCCCTAAACTGGCTTACTGTTCAAAGTCTGTTCGACGGGGTGGGATTATATCACGCGCACGGTGGGTGGAGATTTGCAATCCGTCTTTCCGATTACTTTTCAAAGGTGATCGGCGCGTACATTCGCGATAGAAAGGAGGCGTAAAACATGGCAGACGTTCAACTGATAGACGGTCCGGTACTCATTTGCGCCGGCGATACATGGTGCAAAACAAGCGGGCTAAAAAAATTCGTAGGCCTCGGCGACACAAAGATCCGCGAACATGCGGCAATGATGGAAGCCAGCGGAAAATATGACGATAAAATCATCAGCTATCCGGGCATGCGGCTTATCAACGCGGGCGCGTTCATTGATTATCTTGTAGCGACGCAAAGCCTCAAGGCGAAAAAGAGGTTGGAAAAATGACGCTGTCATTACTGGATCTGATTTTTATCCTGCTTCTGTTCGGCGCGTTTTTCATCGGCGCGGTGACTTCTGTAATGCTGGTAATAAAAAGCGAATGCGAGCGCCGGGGGATCACGTATAAAAGCGATGAAAGAGGTGAAAAGAAATGAAAAGGCGCAGAAAACTGACCGCCGTTCAAAGGCTGGTATTAGCGCTGATTTTCATTCATGAGCATTGGCGGACTATCGGGGCGGCTATCGGCGGGGCGCTTATGTTAATAGGCGCGATGAATTTAATCACGGCCGACGTGAAGCTATACATCGATTATTCGGTGGCGCTTAAGTATTTGGCGAAAAGCTGGGGCGCGATTATCGGTGGCGGCGTACTGATGAGCCTATGCGTCGATTTTGAGGAGGTAACGAGATGAAGGAAGCCGAGAACCCAATGGTTATTGACCGTCCGACAATTCCAACTCCGCACGTTTACAAGCTGAAAGTGACGGCTACTGTTGAGGCTACTATTGAAGTCACGGCAGATGATGAAGAGTATATCGACCTCATCATCGACGATTATACGGATAGCGTCATAGCGGAGATGGACAACTGCGAAATAGATGACTGGGAAGTAATAAGTGTTGAAGACGCGGAGGAAGAATATTATGACTGAAATAAAAAATGCGTCCGCGGCAACGGACGCACAAAGAACTATACACATAAATTATAGCACGACAAGTCTCTTCCATCAAAAAGTGATGGGGAAATCGGTTACAAGCGAATTGAGAGCGTTTGAAGCCATCGGCGAACATCTTGCCAATTTCATTGATGAGACGGATATTCTTGACGAACGTTCACTGGATTATATTCACGGGCAAGGCGAAGGCATGTTGAAAGTAGTTGACGGCATGAAAGAGATTATCCAAAAGATAATCGACAGAAATGTAGAGGTGCATATATGACACTATATGAAATCGGCGAAAATTACCGCGCACTGGCGGAACTCCTTGAAAGTGAAGAGGTAACGCCGGAAGAAGTCGCCGACACATTCGCCGCGATTGAAGATGCGGCGGGCGCAAAAATTGACGCTATTGGTTGGCTTTTCCGTAACCAAATGCGCATGGCGGAAGCATTAAAAGCGCAAGAGGCGGAATTTGCGCAAATGCGCAAGCGTAAAGAACGCGCGATGGAACGGCTGAAAGGCTTGTGTTTAACGTATTTAACGCTAACCGACAAGCGACAAGCGACAGGCGATTTATTCACCATTAAGCGCCGGAAGAACCCCGCGCGCGTCATCGTAAGTGATGAGACGGCTATTCCGCGTGAATTTATTCGAGAGAAGGTTACGACCAGCGTCGACAAAACGGCCATCAAAAAAGCACTGAACGCAGGGCAAGCCGTTACCGGCGCATTCTTGGAACAGGGCGAAAGCGTGGTGTTTGAGTAACTAAAAAATGAGAGACGCGTTAGGTATTTAAGAAAGGAGAAAATAACTTGTCATTTCAAATTACGCGCGGCAAACAAGAACGGGCGCAGCGCATTGTGATTTACGGTATTGAAGGCATCGGCAAATCCACATTAGCGTCGCAATTTCCCGCGCCTTTGTTCATCGACACGGAGGGCGGCACGGCGCACATGGACGTTGCGCGCTTACCCGTACCGCAAACATGGGAAGAACTGAAAGAAATAATTGCGCGTATTCCGAAAGATCCGGCTATTGATGACTTTGGCACCATCGTGATTGATACCGTCGACTGGGCGGAAATGCTATGCATTGAATACGTCTGCAAAAAGCACGATAAAACAAATATTGAATCGTTTGGCTATGGTACCGGCTACACCTATGTCCGGGAAGAATTTGAGCAATTTATTAAGTCGTTAAACGAGATTATCGCGGCCGGTTTGAATGTAGTTCTGACGGCGCACGCGCAAATTCGTAAATTTGAGCAGCCGGGAGAGGCGGGCGCGTATGACCGTTACGAATTGAAGCTGGGCAAACGCACGGCATCACAAACGGCGCCAATCATCAAAGAATGGGCGGACATGCTTTTATTCATCAACTATGAAACAAAAGTGTACAACGTGAACGGTACGGAAAAATACAGAGCGACCGGCGGGAAACGAACCGTGTACACCACGCACACACCCGCCTATGACGCTAAAAATCGGCACGATTTACCGCCATCATTCCCGCTTTCATATGAACCGCTGGAAAACATTATTCCGAACCGATTTAAGCGGGAAATCGACCCGCGGCTGGTAAAGCTGATGATCGACTTTGATGTAACCGATGAGGAGGTACGCGCGGCCGTTGAAAAAGCAGGATATTATCCGGCATCGAAACGGTTGGAAATGTACCCGACCGAATTTATAGAAAAAAACTTGATTAAAAATTGGGACGGCGTTGTGTCCGTCATTAAAGAAACCAAAGGAGAATAACAAATGGAACAAGCAGCCAACTGGAAACAATTCGCCAATACACCGAACGGAGAACAACAAGTGCGTGAATTAGGTTGGGGAGATGAAATCACGCAAGACAGCAATAATTTTGATCCGTTTGAAAACGGTATTTACATGTTCACCGTCAAAGAATACGAAAAGACGCGGACGCGCGGCAATGAGAAATTTCCGCCGTGCAACATGGCGAAATTAACACTCGAATTGTCTGACGGGCAACGCAACGTGCGCGCCTTCGATAATCTCGTATTACGTAACGATTTAGAGTGGAAAATCGGGCAATTCTTTTTATCACTTGGCATGAAGAAAGAAAACGAACGAGCGCGCATTGACTTTGACGGCGCGATTGGTAAAAGCGGCTATGTGAAGGTAGAGAAAAAAGCATACACAAACCGTGACGGACAAACACGGTGGCGCAATGAGATTGCCCGCTATCTCGCGCCGAATGACAAGGAATTATTGGCGTTCGTCAAGGCGGCCGCCGATAACACGAACCCGCCGTTCTGATTATGCAACTACGCGATTACCAAGAACAAGCGGTGGAAGCAGTGTTCGCGGAGTGGGCGAACGGGCGACCGAAAACGTTGCTCGTTTGCCCGACCGGAACAGGCAAGACCGTAATCTTTTCCGAAATTGTACGGCGCATTGTAGCAGCCGACAAGCGGGTGCTGGTACTTGCGCATCGTGAAGAATTATTGAACCAAGCAGCGGAAAAGATTGAAACGCTGACAGGGTGCATGACGGCGCTTGAAAAAGGCACGCAAACGAGCCTTCACAGTATGGCGCCGATCACTATTGCAAGCGTGCAGACGCTATCAAGAGAAAACCGTTTACAAGCCTTTGATCATGACCATTTCGACACGGTCATTATTGATGAAGCGCATCATGCGCTAAGTCCCACATATCGACGTATTATTGACTATTTCCAAGCGAAATATTTAGGCGTAACAGCGACACCGGATCGCGGCGACAAAAAGAAACTGGGCGAAATATTTGATTCGTTAGCCTTTGAATATTCGACCATTACGGCGATTAATCAAGGTTATCTCGTGCCGATTATCGCGAAACAGATACCGCTAAAAATTGACATCAGTCAAGTTGGCAGATCCGGCGGCGATTATGCGGCCGGCGATAGCGGACATGCGATTGAACCGTATTTATCGGAGATTGCGCGGGAGGTCAAACCGCTTTCCTCTGACCGCAAAATAGTAATGTTTTTGCCCCTCATTGATACCAGCCGAAAGATGGTGAAAGCGTTACGGGACATCGGCATATCCGCGGCGGAAGTGAACGGCGAATCGGCTGACCGTGCGGACATTATCCGCGATTTTGAACGCGGTAAATATTCCGTACTATGTAACGCTATGTTGTTGACGGAAGGCTGGGACTGTCCGGCCGTGGATTGCATTGTCATTTTACGGCCAACCAAGATCCGGAGCCTTTACGTGCAAATGGTGGGACGGGGAACACGTCCGGCAGAAGGTAAAAAAGATTTATTATTGCTGGACTTTTTGTGGCAGTCGGGGCGAATGGAACTGTGCCGACCGGCGGACATTGTCGCCGATAAAGAAGAAAAACTGGCGCGAATCACACAAAAACTTACCGATGCGGACGGGGAACAGCTTGACCTGTTGGAACTTGCCGATGAAGTCGATCGCGATATTGTCAAAGAGCGCGAACAGGCAATGAAAGACCTGTTAGAAAAAAACAGCACGAAAAAGAGTAAGACCGTCAATGTTATGCAATTTGAATTTTCTATCGGCGGCGGCATGCTGCTTGATTATGAACCCGACTTTGCGTGGGAGCGCGAACCGGTTACGGAAAAGCAAGCGCAAACATTACGAAAAATGGGCGTTGATCCGGATGGCATTTCATGTAAAGGCGCGGCCTCCGTTGTTCTTAATCGCTTGTTTAAGCGCATGGATGCTGGACTGGCAACGCCGTTACAGATCCGGACGCTGGAACGATACGGCATGGAAGGTGTCGGCGACTGGACAAAAGATCAAGCGACACGGGCGATCGGTTTCATTGCCCAAAACAAATGGAAAATGAGCGCCACAGTAAGGGAAAGAATTAGGGGGATTCGAGCATGAACCGCGACATATTAAAGGCGCTTGATTGCATCGACCCCGCCGCGCTTGATTATCAAGACTGGCTGAATGTCGGCATGGCGTTAAAGTTGGAAGGCTACCCCGTGCATATTTGGGAAGATTGGAGCAGGAACGACACGGCGCGTTTCCATGAGGGAGAATGCGCGCGCAAGTGGGCGGGATTTAACGGTAACGCGACACCCGTCACGGCGGGGACTGTGTTCATGCTTGCCAAACAACACGGCTGGAAACCGGCGACGAAAGACGTACACGAATTGGCGTGGGACGCCGAAATAACGCAAGATTACAAGATTATTCAAACAGAATGGCTGGAAGGGCGGGAACTGGTTGAGCCTTCCACATGGGATCCGGCACAACAATTAATTACCTATCTTGAAACATTATTTGAGGCGGACGAACATGTCGGCTATGTATCGGAAAGCTACCACGCTAAAAACGGCCGATATTTGCCAAGTATGGGATTTTGGGACAGAACGGCCGGACAACTGATTGAATCGTTACGCCGAAGCCCGGACGACATCACGGACACCATCGGAACGTACAACACGGAAGCGGGCGCGTGGATTCGATTTAACCCGCTGGACGGGCAAGGTTGCAAGAACGCCAATGTGACCGATTATCGCTATACGCTTGTTGAATCGGACAGTACCGACATTGAAAAGCAAAATGAAATTTTGCGGCAGCTGGAAATTCCGGTTGCGTGTCTGGTGTATAGCGGCAAAAAGTCATTACACGCGATTGTCCGCATTGACGCCATCAATTATGACGAGTACCGAAAGCGCGTTGATTTTCTGTATAGCGTCTGTGAAAAAAACGGTTTAAGCGTAGACCGGCAAAACAAAAATCCGTCCCGCTTATCTCGATTGCCGGGTGCTATTCGTGACGGCCACAAACAATATTTGGTGGATACCAACATAGGCAAACGCAGCTGGACGGAGTGGCGCGAATGGATTGAAGCGGTAAATGATGATTTGCCCGATCCGGAAAGCCTTGCCGACACATGGGACAATATGCCGCCATTATCGGCGCCATTGATTGACGGCATACTACGGCAAGGACACAAAATGCTATTAGCCGGCGCGTCCAAGGCGGGCAAGTCGTTTGCGTTAATTCAATTATGTATCGCCATTGCCGAGGGTAAACAATGGCTAGGTTTCGATTGCGCGCAGGGACGCGTGTTGTACGTCAATTTGGAGCTGGACAGGGCAAGTTGCCTACATCGTTTCAAAGAAGTATACGCGGCTACAGAAACAGTGCCGAAATCAATAAGATCCATTGATATTTGGAACTTAAGGGGAAAATCAGTGCCGATGGATAAGCTCGCGCCTAAACTAATCAGAAGGGCGCAAAAAAAGAATTATATCGCGGTTGTTATTGACCCGATATATAAAGTTATCACTGGTGATGAAAACTCCGCCGATCAGATGGCACATTTTTGTAATCAATTCGATAAGGTATGCACGGAGCTTGATTGCGCCGTCATTTATTGCCATCACCATTCCAAAGGTACGCAAGCCGGCAAGCGGTCAATGGACAGAGCAAGCGGCAGCGGCGTATTTGCCCGCGATCCTGACGCGCTGATTGACATGACGGAACTGGACACGGAAAACATCGACACCGGAGGACGAACGGCGTGGCGGATTGAAGGAACGTTGCGTGAGTTTGCCCCCTTTGAACCGATTAACATCTGGTTTGATTATCCGCGACACTATCCAGACACGGAAAATGTTTTGTCTGACAGTCGAGTGTTAGGCGCATTCCTTAACGCTGAACAGTTGAGCAAAAAAGGCAACGCGGCAAAGCAGGAAAAGAAACAAAGACGCATGGACAGCTTATTGACGGCCTTTGAGATACACCAAGACAAAAATACGCAGCGCGCCAATGTTAAAGACGTTGCTGAATATTTGCAGGTATCGGAGCGAACCGTCCGAAACTATCTCAAAGAATATTCTGAAACCGGAGGAACGTTACAGATCGAAAACGGAGAAATGTATGATGCCGAAGAATGTAAACAAAAGCAGTGAAAAATGCGTTAACAATTTGGAAGAAAAACCCGCATATATATAGGGAGTTACTTTCCGTAACTGACAGGGGAAAGAGGTGGGCGGGAAAACACTCCGGGGGTCGCAAGGCTCCCCCGGAAGTGTCGTTCCCTTGCTCCCTCCCCTTTCCCGTCTGATTTTTTCCGAAAAATCAAAAACAAAATGTTTAGATGGATAAAGAGAATAAAAACATAGTGGAGGTATTGAAGATGGCAAGAGAAGTAGGAAAAGCATTGAGCGAAGAGCAATTAGCACAACTACAAGGGTTATTAAAAGACTTTGATATACGCCAGATTTGTGAAATTCTTTTCGGTTTGGATCAAGGTATTGATGTGTCGATTTACGCTAATACTAAGTATGACGCTGAGCAAATGCGTGAAATGCGATTTGGGCTTGAGCAGGGACTTGATGTGTCCGTTTATACTGATCCGCGATTTAATCATAAGCAAATGCGCTTGATTAAGAACTGCCTTGAAGAGGGACGCGATGCATCTATTTTAGCCAATCCGCAATTTAATCAGAGGCAAACAGAAGTGGTTTCTGCTGGCCTTATGCGGGGTGTTGATGTGACGATCTATGCTGATCCCAGATTTGATTGTTTCCAAATGGAGGAAATTTGTATCGGCCTTTCAAAAGGTCTTGATATATCATTTTTTGCCGATCTAGTTTTTAGTTATGGACAAATGGGCGAGATCCGGCGCGGCCTTGAAAACGGTGTTGATGTGTCCATTTATGCAAATCCGAAATATAACGAATATCAAATGCGCGAAATTCGCATGGGTCTTGAAAAAAAGCTAAACGTTTCGTCTTATGCATCTTCCAATATGATATCTATTGAAATGAAAAAAATGCGTGAAGCTATGGAACGTGCGGCAACAAATGACTAACGGAAAGCAAAAAGGAAAGCGCGGCGAATTGGAATTTGCAAGGCTTTGCCGCGCCAACGGCTGGGATGTTCGCCGGACTGCGCAATACTGCGGCAATACCGGAGAGGCGGCTGACGTGGTCGGCCTTCCGGGCGTGCATGTGGAGGTTAAGCGGGTAGAGCGGCTAAATATTGAGGACGCGATGGCGCAAGCTCGGCGAGATTCTCAAAAGAGCGGCCGCGTGCCGATTGTGGCGCACAGAAAAAACAACTGCGAATGGTTAATTACGATGACGGCGGAAGATTGGTTTGAAATGTTTAGAGAATGGAGAGGCGGTCAAGATGACTAAAAATAAGGGCAAAACATTAGCGGGTGAAATACAATATATTGCCGATTTTTATGTGGATATGCACGAAAATAAAGCGGCTTACGGCTATGGTAACCGTGATATTGAAAAAGATTTCGCAGAGGATATTATGCGCGCGGTCAATCGGTGGCTGACGGAAAAATACGGCAATCCTAAACATGTTCTGAATAAGCTAGTTGAAATTTTGATTGATAAAGACGTGGTTACGCTTTTTATGGAAACGCGGCGGCTGGAAAAGCAGTTAGGGGGTGTTCAAAATGGCAAAGATTACGAAAAAGCAGATTGAGCAGTTGCGAGATCTATTAGAAATATTTGATTTTTATCAAATTGCGCAAATATGCAAGGGACTTCAGCGCGGGGTTGATGTATCAGTTTATGCCGACCCAAAATACAATGATAGGCAAATGTACGAACTTTGTGCTGGATTGATCAACGGTATAGATGTATCTCTCTATGCGAATGAAAAAATTGACGATGATGAAATGCGCATTATTCGCCTTCGTCTGGAAGATCATAAACTTAGGTATTGAAGCAAGGAGGAAAAATGAATAACGACATCATTAATCATCCGGCGCACTACACGGACGGGAAATTTGAAACGATTGACGCTATCGAATCGTGGCGGCTTGGGTATCATCTGGGCAACGCGGTCAAGTATATTTCTCGTGCCGGCAAAAAGTCTAAAGATACCGAACTAGAGGACTTACGAAAAGCCCGTTGGTACATTAAGCGATATCTCGATTATCACCGAGAGAAAGTGGAAAGCATCGTTGCGATAGATTACGCAGCGGATAAGGGGCTTGATCAGGATCTTTCCGGGGCGATTCTTTGCTTGTCCGTGTCGGCGATACTGTCGGACGAGCCGCAAGATTTATCCGTGCGTCAGGCATTGGCCGCGCTGGAACGCGCGATCGGTGTCAGAGAGGCCCGGGCGAATGATTAAATGTAACCGTCAAGCGCGGGCGGAGCTTGAGGGGCTGCGCGAAATGAACGCGCGTATCGACGCGCTGATCATGGACAGAGAGAAACTGGCCGCCCGCGCGACGAGCCTTGCGCGCCCTCTTTCCGAGCCCGTCTCGGGCACCCGTCAATCGGACATCGCCAACGCGGCCGCTAAATTGGTCGATATGGGAAGAGAGATTGACCGGACTATTGATGAATACTATGAACGAAAGGATCAGATTTTAGAGAAAATAAACGCGCTTTCTGATGCCCGTTATAGACTTCTTTTAAGCTGGTACTACGTACAAACGGAGCGGCTGACCTTGGAAGAGGTCGCCGATAAGATGGGCTATCATCATCAATCTCTGCGTCGGTTGCACGTTTTAGCGCTGGACGCATACCAGAAAAAGCACTTTTCATAAAACCTGCTACAAAATGCTACATTAGAACGTGTTATTATGATAGTGTGAGAAATTTGAGAACAGGTTTCCTCCTTAAGAGCCGCCCGGTTGGACGGCTTTTTTGTTGCAAAGGTCAAGATTATGAATCATGAACACTATCCGGATCCGACGGCGGATAAAGCTTGCGCAAATGTGGATCGGGAAAAAAGAGAGATCGCCCGGCTGATTAGAGTAGTAAAAGAGATTTGCGCGTTAGCCGGATATGAAATCATCGGAGACGTAAATATAAGAAAGAGGCAGCGCCAATAGGGGCGCTTTTTTAATGCAGAAAGGAGTTGCCCGTGGCGAAACTGACAAGAAAACAAGAACTGTTTGCAACCGAATACGTACGCCTTAAGGGCAACGGCACACAGGCGGCTATTGCGGCCGGATACAGCGAAAAAACGGCGCGTTCAATAGCTGTTGAAAACTTGGCAAAACCAAACATAAAAAAACGTATCGCGGAGCTGATAAAAGAGGCCGACGCGGAGAAAATCGCCGACGCAAAAGAGGTACTGCAACTGCTGACGGAAATAGTCCGCGGAGAGATGAGCGAGGAAGTCGTCGCGATAAATCCGCAGGGCGAAGAGAGCCGGACGAACAGAAAGCCGACGATAAAAGACAGAAGCAAAGCGCTTGAAATTCTTTCTCGGTGTCTCGGAATGACCCTGCCGGAGACGCAAGTAAACGTTACTCCGGTCATCATTACCGGAGAGGACAAGCTCGATGAATGAACGGCGCGTTTATCTTCCGGACGTCGTCGGTAAAGGCTACGGGGCTTTTTGGAAGTGGCGCGGACGTTATCGGGTAGTTAAGGGCAGCCGCGCCAGCAAAAAATCGAAAACAACGGCGCTTTGGTACATCTATAATCTGATGAAGCACCCGGCGGCGAATTTGGTCGTTGTCCGGAAAGTCTTTCGCACTCTTCAAAATTCGTGTTTTTCGGACTTATGCTGGGCGATCGACCGGCTGGGCGTTAGTCCGTACTGGAAAGCGACGAAAAGCCCGCTTGAAATCGTTTATATACCGACCGGGCAAAAAATATTATTCGTCGGGCTCGATGACCCGTTAAAAATAACATCGTTATCCGTTCCGCGCGGCGTGCTTTGTTGGGCGTGGATAGAAGAGGCCTACGAGGTGACATCGGAAGAGGCTTTTAACCGGCTAGACGAATCAATCCGCGGGCAGTTGCCGAAAGGCTTGTTTACTCAGTTAACGCTAACCTTTAACCCTTGGAGCAGCCGGCATTGGCTGAAAAAACGCTTTTTCGATGAGGAGAGCCCTCAGGTATTGGCGCTTACGACGGATTACCGATGTAACGAGTTTTTGAGCGCGTCGGACTTGGCGCTATTCGAGGAAATGAAAAAGAATAAAAAGCGCTATCGAGTGGCGGGGCTCGGCGACTGGGGCATTGTCGAGGGCTTAATTTATGATAATTGGATTGAAAAGACCTTTGATATTGACGAGTTGAGAAAGCAGGAAGGAATCAACGCGGCGTTCGGGCTTGACTTCGGTTTTACGACCGATCCGGCGGCGCTATGGTGCGGATTGGTGGATAAGGGAAAACGCCTAATATACGTGTTTGATGAACTGTACGAGAAAGGCTTGACGAACCAAGAATTATATAAGGCGATAGAGGCGCGCGGATACGCGAAAGAACAGATCACAGCCGACAGCGCCGAACCGAAATCCATCGAGGAACTGCGCCGGGCAGGGTTGGCACGAGTGCGAAAGAGCCGCAAAGGCCCGGACCGTATCCGGCACGGCATTCAACAAATACAGAATTTCCGGATCATCGTTCACCCGCGCTGCGTGAATACCTTACGAGAGCTATCGCTGTACGCGTGGGCAAAGGATAAATTCGATGAATATACGGGTAAGCCGGAAGACGATAACAACCACTTAATGGACGCTATGCGTTACGCGCTGGCGGGCGCGCTCGGTAAAGAGCTAGTCGGCTTTGGAGGTTAAATGAGCATTTTAGAAACGTTGCGAAACTTCGGGCGCGGGCAGTCGCTCGTCAAGGAGGAGAAAACGGTGTTATTCAACGACGCAATGACCGAGGTTGAGTTTTTAGAAAAAGAGATAAAAGCCTTTTTGACGTCGGATAAACGGCGGCTGATGATCGAGGGCGAAGCCTACTATCAGGGCGTGCACGATGTCGCGGAAAAAGTCCGGACGGCGATCGGCGAAAACGGACAGCCGGAGGCGATCCATAATCTACCGAATAACCGGGTGACGTATAACACGTACGCGAATTTAGTCGATCAAAAGGCTAACTACCTTTTAGCGAACCCGATCGAGCCTCAGACCGATGAAAAAGACTTCAAAGAGAAAGTCGCGGCGATCCTTGACACGGCCTTTGATAAGCGTATACGGGCGATCGGTGTCGACGCGCTAAATTGCGGTATCGGTTATTTGCTCGTTTATGTAGCCGACGGCGAATTGAAGTATAAGCGGCTTAAACCTTACGAGGTGTTGCCATTTTGGAAAGATGAAGAGCACGAAGAGCTGGACGCGTTTATACGGATCTACGGGGTAGAAGAGTATAAAGGCCGCGAAAAAAAGACCGTTCAACATGTGGAATACTACACGCTTGACGGCGTTAAATACTTCATCTATACGGACGCGGGCAAACTTGAGCCGGATATTAACCGGGAAGATGAAACCTACTTGACCTACAAGAGCGCCGACGGCGTAAAGGGCTTTAACTGGGCGCGGTTGCCCTTGATAGCGTTCAAGTACAACGCCAACGAGCAGCCGCTATTAGCGCGCGTGAAGTCGCTGCAGGACGCGTTAAACGACATGATGAGCGGCGTACTTGACCGTATTCAAGAGGATAGCCGCAACACGATTTTAGTCGTTAAAAACTACGAAGGCACAAAGGCGGACGAGTTCCGGCATAACCTTTCGCAGTACGGGGTGGTATTTGTCCGGACGGAAGACGGCGCGGAGGGCGGCGTTGATACGCTCCAGATTGAAGTTAATCCGGGTAATTATGAAATCGTTATCAAGCTACTTAAAAAAGCGATTATCGAATGTGGGCGCGGCTATGACGCGAAAGATGACCGGCTCGGCGGCAACGCTAACCAGCTGAACATTAAAAGTATGTATTCTGATATTGACCTTGACGCGGACAGCATGCAGCTTGAATTTTCCGTTGCCCTTGATCGGCTTTTATACTTTGTCGGACTGGTCGCTGACGGTTTCCGCGTAATCAAACATAAGCCGGTACTCTGGAAATTCAACCGCGACATCATCATCAACGAGGCGGACACGATCGCGAACGCCCGCGATAGCGTCGGCATTTTGTCCATGCGCACCATCGTTGCCAACCACCCGTGGACGGTCGACGCGAACGACGAGCTGCGGCAGATCGAAAAGGAAAGATCAGAGACGATACCAGCCCTTGAAGATTATGCGAAACAGACGGAAACGGGCGAAAATACAGAGGAATAGCTAAATGGCTTATAACTACTGGGAAGAGCGTTTTAAGCGGTTAAAAACGGCAGAAATGCGAAAGGCGGAACGGGCTAACGCGGATCTTGCCCGGGTGTACCGTGAAACGCTCCGCCAACTTCGGGCAGAGGTCGAGCAATGGTATGACCGTTTTGCGAAAGAAAATAAAATAAGCCTTGCGGAGGCGCGGCGGATTTTAGATAACCGAGAGTTAAAAGAGTTCAAAATGACGCTGGCGGACTTCATCAAGGAGGCAAAGCGGCTTGACCTTGATCCGGCGCATATCCGAATGCTTGAAAACGCGTCTATGCGCGTGAGGCTGACTAGATCGCAAGAGATTTACTTAAAAACGGCGCAATACGTCGAAAAACTGGCGAAAACACAAGGCTGGCAACTTAGCGGGCTAATGCGTGAAGTCTACACGGATAGCGTCTATAAAACGGCATACGAAACGCAAAAGGTAACGGGCTTTGAAAACTTCCGGGCAGTACGGGAGCGGCAGATTGAAGAGGCGATCTCGAAACCGTGGGCGCCCGATGGCGCGGACTTTTCATCTCGGATTTGGAAGAACAAAACGCAGCTAATAAATTCACTTCAAACGGACATCACGCAGTCGCTGATGACCGGAACGAGCACGGCGCAACTATCGGAAAAGATAGCGGCGCGGTTTAACACTTCGTATAATCAGGCTTACCGACTTGTCGAAACCGAAACGGCGTACATACAAGAGCGGGCTATGCTCGATACGTACGACGAGCTCGGACTGGAGCAATACCAGATCTGCGCGGTACTGGACAGTAAAACAAGCGAAATATGCCAAGATCTCGACGGTAAGGTATTTAACCGGAAAGACGCGAAGCCGGGAGCAACAATGCCGCCTTTTCATTGCCATTGCAGGTCAACGACCGTACCGTATATTGAGGGCTTACTCGATGACGGCGGGAGAGTGGCGCGCGATCCTGAAACGGGTAAAACGGTAGAGATACCGGATATGACCTATAAGGAATGGAAAGAGAAATATGTAGTGAGTGAGGATGCGGGGACAAACGACGAGAAAAGTGGTATGATAAAAGTACCAAAGACCGACGCAGACTGGGAGAATATGAAAAAGTTTGTGTCAGATGAAGAGATTGACTCGCACTTTAAGGAAAGTTACGGTGTCTGGAATGGCGGTCTTACATCATCGGAAGCGTCGGCGGTGTATGCGTATACAGGTGATGATTACCGCGATATTAACGATTATTTGCGCAGAAAGAAAGAGCCGAAGCCCGCTTTTCTGGAGAGAGTAAAGCAGCAAGTTGAGCGAATTGATACGGCATTGGCGCAATTTGAGCTGACAGACTACATTAGGTTATATCGCGGTACGGGGCGCGCTGGCAACGACATTATTACAGAAGAGATGATTGATATGATTCTTGCCGATGACTTGGCGTATCAGAGTTCATCCTTGAAGGAAAGTGTTGCTAAGCAGTTTGCACTTAGCTCCGCCCGCGGAAGTGGGAAAACACCGCATGTGTATGAAATCTGCATGCCACCTGGAAAAGGGCGAGGGGCATACATAGCGCCGATGTCGCGATATGAAAATGAACAAGAATTTTTAATTGCTAGAGGAACAAAGTACAAGATAATTGATGTGAAGTTGAAAGATAACATTATTTATGTGAAGCTGGAGGTGATTCTTAATGACTGATGGGTATGAAAAAACATATCGTAGTACTGCTGCTAAATTGGGTATGTCGTACGAAGAGTTTATGGCAGAAAAAAAGCGCAACAAAGGGCGAATAGACTTACGAAAAGCGGAAGTAGTAGAAGACGGACAAGTGTATTACATTGACGAATACAAAGAGAAGTTTGGCAAGAAAGCATAAGACCACCGACGCAGATGCCGAGGTGGTTTTTTGTTGCACGAAAGGAGACACCATGCAACGAATCGTAAAGACGGTACCCGTCGAGCGCGGGAAACTATACGCAACGGGCGGCGGTGAGCGTTACCTGCTGGCTGACTGTCGGGCAGAGATTGAACTGTGTGAAGAGTTAATCGACGTGCCGATGCTGGGCAGAGGTCGGGCGGTGAAACGCCTACCGTTTACCGTACTGATCACGTTTGACCATGACGCGAAAAAAGAGCCGGACTGGCCGCGCATTGAATCTATCGGGTTGCGGGGAGAGATCTTGCGCCGCGACGGCTGCTATTTATCGGTTGACTTGCCGCGGTGTGAATTATTGAGCGACATTGACCTATCCGCGGGGAGTGAATGCAAGTTCGCCGTGCCGTGTACGCCTGAATTATTGAGGCTGATCCGGCAAGCATAAGGCACGAAAGATAAACGAAAAAACGTTTATCTTAATCTATCAATCAAGACGCTAAACGCGTCTTTTTTGTTTGCCTTTTTGGCATTGCAGGCGATAAAGAACAAGACCGGAAACGGCGGGAGTAGCCGCCGAAAAACAAGCGAAACGGGAGGAGTTAATTATGACCAAGGAAGAATTGAAAGCGCTCGGCTTGAACGACGAACAAGCCGAAAAGATCGTTGAGGATTACGGCAAAAATTTTGTTTCAAAGTCGCAATTTAACGCGAAAAATGACGAGTTAAAAGCATTAAAAGCGGAACGGCAGACGGCACAGGCTGAATTGGATAAACTCAAAGCCGATAACGCCAACAATGCGGAACTCGTCAAACAATTAGACGAGTTGAAGACGGCACAAGCGAAAAGAGAGGCGGAGTACGCGGCGCAAGTGGAACAGATGAAACTTGACGCGGCGGTGGATCGCGCACTAATTGCGGCAAAGGCGAAAAACACAAAAGCCGCACGCGTTCTATTAGATATGAACGCGGTGAAACTCGACGGCGAAACGATTAGCGGACTAGATGAGCAGATCAAAGCGCTAAAAACTTCTGATGGCTATTTGTTTGAGGAGGACGCGCAGATCACGGGAATTATCCCGCAAAGCGGCGCAGATCCCGCACCGAAAAACAGCATTGAACAAATTATTGATGGCGCAATCGCCAACATTTGAAAGAGGTAAAAATGATGAAACCTAACACACTTGAATTTGTTTCGATTTTTCAACAGAAATTAGACCAAAAAATGATGCAAGACGCGACGAGCGGCTGGATGGAAGCAAACGCAACGCAGGTTAAATACACGGGCGGAGATACGGTAAAAATGCCGACGATTGAGCTCGACGGCTTGGCAGACTATGACCGTGTAGGCGGTTACACCGCGGGCAGCGTTAGCCTGAAATTTGAAGATTATAAACTGACGCAGGATCGCGGGCGCGCGTTTCAACTGGATATTCGCGACGTCGACGAAACGGGCTTTATTGCAAGCGCGGCGAATGTTGTCGCGACTTTCCAGAAAGAGCACGTCGTGCCGGAAGTCGACGCGTACCGTTACTCGAAAATTGCCGCCTTAGCAAAAGCGGCAGGAAACGAAACGGCAGCATTCACTCCGACGGTGGAGAACGTTCTCGAACAGTTGGACAAAGACATCGCGGCCGTTCAAGACGTGGTCGGCGACAGCATGCAATTCGTAATTGCCATGCCGATGTCGACACGCGCTATTTTGAGCAAAGCTAGCGGCGTACAGCACATGCTCGATGTGGGCGACTTCAAAGCGGGTGAATTTAACAACCGTGTAAAACTGTATAACGGAATCCCGATTATCACCGTACCGTCGGCACGCATGCAGACAGCGTACAAATTCAATGACGGCGTAACGAGTGGTCAAAAAAAAGGCGGTTTCGAAAAAGACAGCACGGCGAAAGCGATTAACTGGATTGTAATGTTGCAGGGCGCGCCGATTGCGGTATCTAAAACAGATACGCTCCGCATTTTTGATCCGATGACCAACCAACAGGCGACGGCATGGCGCATTGATTATCGCAAGTTCCATGATGTATGGGTCCCGAAACATCGTCTTGCGGGCGTTTGGGTTAATACCGGAGCATAAGGGCTTAAGGGGGTGGAGTTGAACATGTTTAAGTTGCAGAAATTGAACGTGATTAAGGTCGTAGACACGAAAAGCGCGCGCGATTATTTGCTGGCGCGGGGTTATGTTGAAATTGCCGCCCCCGCACCTAAACAAACGGCGCGCAAAAAGGCTGAAAAATGACCTTTTTAGAGGCGTTGGGTCTTGTCGTTAAGGAGATGACCGGGAAAGACGTTCCGGAGAGCGATTTTAACTTGATCCGGCTTTTAGCCGATGACGCGAAAACGCATTTAATGAGCGCCACAAACCGGTCAAGCGTTCCGGTCGGGCTTCAATACGTATGGGTCAACCAGACGGCAGGGCGCTACATCAATATGAAATTATCGGCGAAAGCGTGGAGCGCACAGGATTTGCGCGTACCGAAAACGGTCAAAGAGGGTGACACGACGGTCGACTTTGGCGACGGTGAGGCGGACGCAAAAGCGCGCGTCGGCGCAATGCTCGATTATTTGATGAAAGATCGTGATATAGCATGCTACCGGCGGCTGAAATGGTAAGGGCGGCGATTGAAAGCCTATACGACGGCACGGCGACTGCAAAAGTACTCGAAACGGCGAAAATTGACACCCAAACGGGGCGACCGACCACAACAGAGCGGGTTATAGCCCCGTTCCCGTGTCGCTTGTCTTATGGGCAATTACCGACGACTGACAGAGCGACGGGAGTAGCGGAGATGGCGCAGATAGTAAAACTGTTTTGTGCGCCTGAATTGGCGATCCCCGCGGGTTCGGATATCGAGGTTAAACATCGCGGACGCGTGCTGACGTTTCGAGCGTCGGGCGTTCCGGCGGTTTACGACAGTCATCAGGAGATACCGCTCGAACACAAGGAGCGCCACCATGGCTGACGTTACGCTGAATATTGACCAATGGAAAAAGTTTGCGGAAGCCGTCGCGAAGTCAACCGATCAAAAACGGATTGACGAGGCTAAATCAAACGCATTGCGGCAAATGGCGGCGGCGTATTTGCGGGCGGCGATCAAAAAAACACCAAAAGGACTGGGCGGCACGGTTGAAATTGGCGGTGAAAAGAAGCGGCTGAAAAAAGTCGATAAAGACAAGACGTGGAAAGCCGGAGAAGTTGACGAGCGTTACGTTTCGATTGGCGAAGGCGAGAAAGAACGGGTAATACACGTTAATTCGGAGCACATGATGAGGTCATGGGACGCGGGCAAGATCGAAAAGACATCACGCGCGCACCGGATCGCGATCACCAACTCCGCGTCATATGCTTCTTTTGTGAATGACGGGCACCGACAAACGCCCGGGCGATTTATCCCGATACTTGGCAAGCAACTTGTGAATAACTTCGTGAAAGGTAAGCACATCACCGAAATTGCGCAAGCCTACACCGAAAGCAAGGCGGGCGGAATTATCCGGCGGCAAACGTCGGAATTGTTGAAAGGGTTGAAAAATGGCGGGAAATAGAGATTTAATCGACGGAGTATCGGCGGCACTGTATAACGCGTTCGGCGTTCCCGTGTACGCTGATTTTCAAAGACAAAACGCTATTTTCCCGTGCTTTTTCATTGAACGGATCACGCACGGCGAAGATCAGGAGCTCGACCGTCGCTATTGGCGTACAAATCACTTTGACATTCACTATTTCGCGACGCGCGACGGGGTGGATATCGACACGCTGGAGTTGACCGACATAGCGGACACGATGACACTCGTGCTGGAGTATATCGACGTAGGCGGCGCGCTTGTACGTGGCGAGCGTATGGAATGGCGGGAGACAGATGGGGTGCTGCACTTTTACATTTCATACGACTTCCACATCATGCGGCCGCGGGAAAAGGTCGAGAATATGCAAACGTTAGATGCGAAAGGGCGGGTGAACGATGGCAACAAAGAAAACTAAAGCCGCGGAGCAGTTTCTCGGCGCTGACATTCTAAGGGCGGCGCGGTGGTGGGAGTTCCGCGACCTTTTAGCTATGGTATTGGAAGAGTATGAATTTTACACGGCTGACGAGGTAGAGCGAAAGCTGAAAGAGCTGCTTAATGCGTCTGTCCGGAAAGATATTAACAAGGGGGTCGATTAAATGGCACTTGGCGGTGGAAAGTGGATTTTTCAAAACAAAAAAATGCCGGGTACTTACATCAATTTTGTAAGTAAGGATCGGGCAATGACCGATATTGCCGATCGCGGCTTTGCGGCGTTGGCGCTGGAGCTTGATTGGGGCAAAGTCGGCGAAATTTTTCGGGTAGATGCGGAGGACTTTCAAAAGCGCTCGCTCGAGATTTTCGGTTACGACTTCGGCGCGCCTCAAATGAAAGGGTTGCGCGAACTGTTTCGCAACCTTAAAACGGGCTACTTCTACCGTCTGAACGGCGGCGGGGTGGCGGCCAAAAACAGTTTAGCGACGGCAAAATACGCGGGCACGCGCGGCAATGATTTAGTGATCGCGGTACAAAACGATCCGGATCATTCGGGCAATTTCATCGTTAAAACGCTGATCAAGTCGGGCGGCGGCTTGCGTACCATTGATGAACAAACGAACATTGCCGGATTTAAGGATTTGAAAGAAAACGCCTATGTCACGTTTGCGAAGACGGGCACATTGTCGGTAACGGCTGGCGAAGCGCTGGAAGGCGGCACGGCGGGCGACGCGGTAACGATTGGCGATTATCAAAAGTTCGTAGGCTTAATCGAACCTTACTACTTCAACATTTTAGCCTACGCTGGCGCCGATGAAGCGGTTAAAACGTTGCTGGTGAATTTCACGAAACGGTGCCGCGAAGAGACGGGCGCGAAGTTCCAGCTCGTCGTTCACGGACTGGAACGCGCCAACTATGAGGGCGTGATCTCGGTTAAAAACGAAGTGAAAGACGAGGGCGCGGAAAAGGGCTCGCTCGTTTATTGGCTCGCCGGTAAAGAGGCCGCTTGCCCGATTAACGCGTCCTGCACAAATGCACTCTATGACGGTGAATATACGGTTGATACTGCGTTGAAACAGTTTGAGCTCGAAAAAGCAATCACCGACGGCATGCTGACGTTCCACAATGTGACCTATAGCGTGAGCGGCAATGTTGTCGGCGATGTTCGCGTACTGTCCGACATCAATACATTTACCGAATTTACGAAAGATAAAAACCGTGATTTCGCGCTTAATCAGACTGTCCGCGTATTGGATAACGCGGCGCTTGATATCGCCCGCTTGTTTAATCGCTTGTACTTGGGCAAAGTGCAAAATGACGAAAGCGGCCGCATTTCACTTTGGAAAGACGGCGTCGCACTCTTTGAAGAGTATCAACGCGTAAGAGCGATCCAGAATTTCCGCGAACAGGACTTACCGATCCCGACGCAGGGCGAGGAAAAAACGGCCGTCTTGTGGACTTTCGAGATCCAGCCGACGGCATGCATGGAAAAACTGTATTGCACCGTAGTTGTGGCATAAAGGGGTGATTTTAATCTATGGAAAACTTGCAAACAATGCTCGCAAAAGACACGTTATCGGCGAAGATGGCGCGCGCCTTTATCACTACGCGGGAGGGCGAGCGCTACTTGCTTTTTCAAGCGAAGACATTAGAGGCGACGCTCGAAAAAGAGAAAGAAGAGGTCGCTATTCTCGGCCGCATGCAAAAGGGTCATAAGTCCGTGAGCATGAAAGGATCGGGCACTATGACGATCTATAAAAATACGGCGCTTTTCGACGAGATGATGTTACGTCTCGTTAACGAGGGTATCGACACGTATTTTGATTTACAGGTCGAAAACGAAGATCCGACGAGCGACGCGGGCGGCCGCGTTGTCATTCTTACCGGTTGTAATATCGATAAAACGACGGTCGCAAGCTATGACGCGGACGGAAAACTGTTAGAAGATGAGATCGGCTTCACTTTTGAAGGCGTTAAAATTCCTAAAAACTTTCGCATGTTAGACGGCATGCAGGCATAAGGGGGTAGGACATGGCAGACGAAAAAGCGCGCAGCTTAAAGGCGTTTATGCGCGAAGAGTTGTTGCAGCGTGAGCCCGTGAAATACGTCGCTTCTAAACGCATGAAAGACGACGACGGAAAGCCGATTGAGTGGGAGTTGCGGGTGCTTACCAATGATGAAGTTGAAGAGATCGTTGACCGGAATACTAAACGCGTTCCGGTCAAAGGCACGCGGGAATTTAAGAAAGAAACCGACACAGAGTCGGTATTTCTTGATGTAGCCGTGGCGGCGGTTACGTATCCGAACCTAAACGATGGCGAACTTCAAGAGTTTTACGGCGCGGCAGGTGCGGAACATCTTTTGAAAAAGTTGCTTACTCCTGGTGAGCTGACCGATTTACTCTTGGCGGCGCAACAGGCTTGCGGTTACGACATCGGCATGGGCGATAAGGTAAAAACAGTAAAAAACTATTAGCGCAAGGAGACGCGGAGACGTGCGTTGCGTATTTTGCCTTTATCAAATGCGGACTATTGCCGCATGAGGTTATGAACCTTCCTGACTGGGAACGGGCGGCAGTAGTCGCGTTTGTTGATGAGTATGCACGCGCGAAGAAAAAAGAGGCGGAAAAGCTAAAAAAGGGGTAAATTATGGCTGGCATTAATACGTATATAAAATTGCGCGACGGCATGAGCGCCCCGCTTCTCAAAATTGCAAATGCGACGGAAAAAGCCTCCGATAAGCTGAATAAGTTCACCGGCTCGACCCGGGCGGCGGGCACGGCAGCGCAGCAGTCGGTAGGTAAATTCAATATGCTTGGATCCGTATTTGCGGGTAGTTTCCTTGCGGCTGGAGCGATAGCCGGAGCGCGGGCGCTCGGCTCGGCGATAGCGTCGGTGGGCACATCGGCGGAAGAGTTTGCGGGCATTCAAGCGCGGCTCGGACTGGTGGCGAACTCTCAAAAAGAGGTAGCCGGACTTAATCAGGCTATCTTTGAAAGCGCACAACGAGCGCGCGGCAGTTATTTTGATATGGCGAGCGCGGTTTCAAAATTGGCGATTAACGCTCGTGACGCGTTCCCCGATCCGGCGGAAGTAGTCGGATTTACGGAAGGCATTCAAAAGCTTTTCGCGGTTGGCGGCGCAAGCGTCGCGGAACAAAAAAGCGCGATGCTGCAGTTGACGCAAGCACTCGGCAGCGGGCGGCTGCAGGGCGACGAGTTCCGGTCAATTTCCGAAAACGCGCCTATGCTGCTAAACATGATCTCGAAAGAGCTCGGCGTGACGCGCGGCGAAGTAAAAGCGTTAGCGGCGGAAGGTAAAATCACATCTGCAGTCATTAAGGATTCTATCCTAAAGCATATGGGAGATATTGATGACGCGTTTGCGAAAGTGCCGAAACGCTGGGGCGACCATTTCAAAAAGATCGGTAATATGGCGGTCGTATCGTTCGCGCCTGTGTTTGGCGCAATTACACGATTAGCCAATAGTAAAAGCGTTCAAACCATCGTTGATAATGTATCGACGGCCGTGCAGAGGCTCGCGCCCGTATTCTTGGGGGCAGTTACGGCGGTTACTTGGCTGATTGACTTAACGGCCGACGGCTTAAACACGATTAACGCGGCTTTTGACGATCATAGCGTGTTAGTTAAAGGCGCGCTAATAGCGGTAAGTATGGCGCTCGGACATGTGGCCGGCATGATGTTAGTTACAGCCGGCAGGGCTGGAATATCGGCGGCGGCGTTGGCATTGCACACGGTTCATACGTGGGCAGCAACAGCCGCGACCATTGCGCAAGCGTACGCACAAGGCGGCTTGAACGCGGCGATGTACGCGTGCCCGGTGACTTGGCTAGTCGGCGCGGTGGTCGGCTTGGTAGCGGTATTCTATGGCGCGATTGCGGCGGTGAATCACTTCGCAGGAACGAGCGTCTCGGCTACCGGATTGATTTTCAGCGTGTTTAGTTTTGTGTTTGCCGGAATTTACAATTTGCTTGCGGTTGTGTGGAACAGGTTTATTATTTTTGCAAACTTTTTAGGCGAGGTTTTCGTCGATCCGGGGTGGGCTATCTATAATCTGTTCGTCGAGATCTGGAACGGAGTTGTGGGAACGGTTGCCAACGCGGTAAATGATATTGTCGGCTTGATTAATAAGCTTCCGGGCATGAACGTCGGAACGGTAAGCGCGCCGACATTAGCGCGTAAAGAAATTGCCGGCGTAGTTCCTTTTAGGCGGGCAAGCTATATGAACATGACAGACGCGGCCCGCGCTGGTTACTTTGCCGGTAAAAAGTTTGAGGACTTTATTGGCAGCATTGGCAGCCCGAACGGCTTGTTTGGAAAGCCGCTGACGGACAGCGCAAGCGACGTTGAAAACGCTATCGCCGACAACACGGCGGAAGGCGCAAAACAAGGTAAACGCGCAGCCGACGCGCTCGACAGTACGGTAAGCGATTTGAAATATTTACGCGACGCGGCAGAGCGTGAGGCGATCAACCGATACACGAACGCGACGATTAAAGTCGACGCTGGCGGGTTGCACGTCACGAGCGGCGGCGAACGTAACTTTGACGGCATGATGAGGGCGTTCTGTGAAAATATCGCGGAGGCGCTGGAAACGGGAACGGAGGGAGTTCTGCAATGAGCTACTATTTCTATTTAGGTGAGACCCTTCTTCCCGTCGCGCCGACGGCGATTGACACGACGATCAACGGCAAAAATACGACTATCAATCTGATAGACGAGGGCGAAGCGACGATCATCAAGGCGCCCGGACTTACCGATATATCATTCAAATTCATGTTGCCAAACCGTGAATATCCGTTCGCTAATTACGACACTTCGCTTCGGCGCGGCTTAATTGATTACGCGGTCGGAGAGGTGGCGAAACGTTTCGGCGCGCGGCGCTTATTTGGCAATTCGTTTTCATACAAGCCGGCGGCGACGTTTTTAGACGCGATCAAAGACGCAAAAGAAAACGTTAATCCGATGAGATTTATTGTTACACGTATGAATTTTGACGGCGCGATGTTGTGGAATACTAACATGCTGACCACGATCGAGGATTACACGATATCGGAAAACGCCAACAATGCGACGGATATTGAGGTAGCGATCAAACTGCGTGAATACGTTCCTTTTGGTACTCAAGAGGTGGAAGTCGTAAAGGATAAAGACGGCAAGGAAACATTAAAGGTAAAAGAGCGGCGTTATACGCCCGATGAAAAATATCCGGCAGCGGTAAAGATAACGAATCAATTATCGGTGCTGGAAACGGTGAAAGGGGTCGGAAACGGCACGCTCGACTGGAGAGCGGCGGCGAAGCGGAGCGGACTTGAGAATCCGCTAGCAAAGAACTTGAAGGGGAAGGTGGTTAAACTTGGATAGCTTCAAAATCATCATTCACAACAAAGAGGCCGACAAGTACTTTGCCCCCGCCGTGCTTGATGGCGCGGAGTTGTCGCTCGAATTAACCGGAGCGCCCGGGAAACTTGTTTTTTCGGCGCATAAAGACGAAATATTGGATTTCAAAGAAGGCGACACGGTGCAGTTGGTAGTTGACAACGCACCGTGTTTTTTTGGATACGTATTCAAAAAGCGGCGCAACCGGGAACAACACATCGAGGTTACGGCTTACGATCAACTACGATATTTGAAAAACAAGGACAGTATCACGTATAAAGGCAAAAAAGCAAGCGAATTGATTACGATGCTGGCGGAGGACTTTCAACTGAAAGTCGGCGACATATCCGATACGGGCTTTGTGATTGATAAACGCACTGAGGATAACGTCACGCTTGCGGATATGATCCAGACGGCGCTAGACATAACGATGATGCACACTAAAAAGCTATTCGTATTATTCGACGACTTCGGAAAACTAACGTTAAAAGAGCCGTCGGCGCTATGGGTACCGATCCTGATCAATAATCGAACGGCGCAGAATTTCGCCTATGAAAGCGGTATCGACAATGACACGTATAACTTGGTTAAGCTGGTCACGGAGGATAAGGAGAGCGGAGAGCATAAAGCATTTTACGCGCCGATGACGCCTGACGAATTTGCAAAATCAGACGCAAAAAAGCAATGGGGCGTACTGCAGATGTACGAAAAGCTGGATCGAAACGCGCAAAGTCCGCAAGAGCTCGCGAAACAGTTACTCGCGCAGCATAACGTCGTGCGTCGGAAATTATCCATCGACGGCGCGGCGGGTGATATCCGCGTTCGTGCCGGATCTCTGATTGCGGTATCGCTCGAATTGGGCGATGTGGAGATTGCGCAGAAAATGTTAGTAACGAAAGTAACGCACAGCTTTTATCATCGTGACCATCAAATGAATTTAACGTTGAGAGGGGGCGTTATTAATGCTGAATGAATCCCCCGCTAACCTTATCCGGGCAATGGTGGCACAGACAACGGCAGCAGGTAAGCCGTCTGACCTTGTTTTTGGCGTGGTGACGTCTGATGATCCGCTTGAGATTAAGATTGACGATAAACGAACGCTCGACGCTGATTTTATTATGCTTTCCGACATGGTGAGAGATTATGAGGTGGATATTTCCGTATCACACATGACGGAAACGAAAGGCGGCGGCAGCGGCGACGCGTCGTACGAAAGTCACGCGCACGCGTACCGCGGCAGAAAGAAAATAACCGTACATAACAAGTTAAAAAATGGCGAAAAGGTCATCATGTTGCGGCAAGCCGGCGGGCAGTTATTTTATGTTTTATGCCGTGTTGCGGAGCATGCGGAACTGACGGGAGAGTGGTCATAATGGGGCTTTTACCCGATGATTTTAATAACATATCAGTCGCGCGCGGCATTGACGCAACTCCGCCTCATGTTACTTATCGCATGCAGATCGAGGCGGAACGCGTCGACGGGGCATTGACTGATGAAGTCGAGGCGGTCAAGCAGGCCGTGTACAAAATACTGAACACGGAACGCTACAAACATATTATTTATTCTACCGATTACGGGCATGAATTAACGGGCTTGTTTGGTTTGCCCTTACCGTATGTATTGCCGGAGATCCCCCGACGCATTCGGGAGGCGTTAATGGTAGATGACCGGATCACAGATGTTGACCGTTTCGACCTGAAACACGACAAAGCGGGCAATGTAACGGCGAAATTCGTCGTACATACGATATACGGAGCATTTGACGCTGACAAGGAGGTGATCGTCGGTGTATGAAAAACAAACGGCTGAAACCGTTAGAAAACGCATGTTAGACGCGGTAAAAGCTGGAATAGATAAACGGGAAGGCAGTATTATTTTTGACGCAACGGCGCCCGTTTCGATTGAAATTGAGCTATTGTACGCGGCGCTTGATTACTACCTGAAAAACACGTTCGCGGACACGGCGGATCGCGAATTTCTGATTGAGCGCGCGAAAGAACGCGGCGTTATCCCGCATAAAGCGACGAAAGCCGTCGTTAAAGGGCGATATGAGCCGATCACGGCGCGGGTCGCAGTGGGGGCTCGTTTTTCGTGTGAAGATTTGAATTACAAAGTTATCGAAGTTAAAAAAGACGGTTACATGCTTCTCGAATGCGAAACGGCGGGGCGCGATGGTAACCGGCAAGACGGGCGATTGATCCCGATCGACTTCAACATGGGCTTACGCATCGCGGAGATTACAGAGGTAACCGTGCCCGCCGTTGATGACGAGGACACGGAGGTTTTCCGTGAGCGCTTTCTCGCGTCGTTCGATCTTCAGTCATACGGCGGCAATATCTCGGACTACAAAGAAAAGGTCGGCGCGATCTCGGGCGTTGGCGGCGTTAAGGTGTATCCCGTCTGGAACGGTGGTGGCACGGTTAAAGTTGTTTTTTGCACGAGCGAACAAAAAACACCGACGGCGGAATTTATCGCGCAGGTTCAAGAGGCGGTAGATCCCGAACCGTACCGGCAAAAAGGCGTTGGCATTGCGCCGATTGGTCATTATGTAACCGTCGTAGGAACGACGAATAAGGCGATCAACGTCAATCTTAAAATATCCCCGCGCGACGGGGTGGCGCTGGAGGACTTAAAGCCCGCCGTCGAGCAGGCGATTCGCGACTATTTGGCGGGGTTAAATAAGGGCTGGAAAGCGACGCAGACGGTAACGACCAAACGCTTTGAAAATACGGGTTTAGTCGTTCGTATCGCCCATATTGAAAGCGCGATTTTGGACGTGCCGGGCGTGCTCGACGTGGAGGGAACAACGCTAAACGGGTCAACGCGTAACCTTGAATTAGGCACAGACGAGTTAGCCGTTTTGGGGGCGGTCAACTATGGCTGATACACTTCGCAAGTCGCTTGATTTGCGGGCGGCTTGTATTCGCCGATACTTCCCCGACGTGCTCGCTAGCGCAGCGGAGTTTATCGCCTACGCTGATGTCGTTGAGCCGGAGCTCGACATCGTCATTCAAAATTTAGTTGGTAACGCGCTAAATACGTTCGTTTTGGATATCGACGAACGCGGGGCTCGACGATGGGAGGAAATGCTGAAATTAACGCCCGCCGTTGGGGCGACGCTTGAGGAGCGGCGGCAGCAGATTTTAGCGAAGATTAACGCGCAACTACCGTACACGATCCGGAACTTTCAAAAAATGCTAAACGCCACTTTCGGCGAAGGCGTGGTTACCGTAAGCGTTGACCATGAAAGATATGCGGAGTGGCTGAGTATCGCGCCGGGCGAAAATATCGATCAGGACTTTTTAACGACATATGCGCGGCAGGTTACGCCCGCCAATTTAACGCTTAATCTGCGTACCGATCACGCGGTCACAACGGCGATCCGGCACGGCGGGGCGGCTATTACGTACGAGTACATCACGATAGGGGGCTAAACATGGCTACATGGAGTAAAACGCGCGTCACCGATGACGGCTTGAAGCTGAACGCGGAGGCGGTGGCGGCTAATAAAAGCATTGATATTTACGCGGCAAAAGGCGGCACGGGTGATAATTTAACGCTCGATACAATGCCCGTTACTTTCGATATTGCGGGCGTTAAACAAAAGGATAAAGCGGTTATCGTTACTTTACAGATTGATAATAAAGGCGCGCAAAGCGAACAGACGTTCAATAGAATTGCCCTTTTTGCCCGACTTGACGCTGGGTCGGAAGTTAAAACACCGTACGCGGTAGTGGAAAGCGACACGCTGGAAAGTATCCCCGCGCAATCGTCGCAGTATAAAGTCTTGCGCGTTGACGTTATTTTGGCGTATACGGGGGCGGAAAATGTAACGGTTACACCGACGATCCAACTCGGCATCACGGAAGCACAGGCGCGCGTCATCGTAACGACGTCAATCGGAGACCATGACGGCGACCCGGGGGCACATCAGGTAATGGCGCACAACGTAAACGACACAACGGCACCGAAAGGCAACAACGGCACGATCCGCGGACTTTTAGACGGCTTGGCGAACCGAATTAAGGCGATCACGGGCGGCGTGCGTTGGTTCGACGATCCGGACATCACGCTTGCGAAAACGAAAGAGCGGCTCGACGCATTGAATAACCGTGTCGGCACGCTTGACTTTATCCCGAATAGCCGGATCGGCACGACGGAAAGAAAGATCGCGACGCTTGGCTATAATGGTCGATTTGACAAAGAGCGGTTACCGTCTGGGGTTGTTTATGAAAACGATTTTGATGTTTATGGGTGGTCAAGCGGATATGCTAAACAGCCGGGCGGCTTTCTTATTCAATGGGGCACAATTCCGCAAGTTGGGCGGCAAGGGAGCGCAACCGTGCGCTATCCCCGCAGTTTCTCGTCTGTTTTTACGGTTATTGCTTGCCCGGCCGGAACACCTAACGTAATAGAAGATAACGGCACTTTTCACGTGGTGAGTTTCTCGAGCTACAATTTTAAGGTTCAATACAGCGGCGATAATAACCCAGGTCCTAGCGGAAACTGGATCGCACTCGGAAGAGACTAGAAAGGGGTCATTATGGGCGATATCTTAAACGAAAAGCTGACGGTTGATGTTGACCTTACTCGCCCGCTGGTTATGCGCCTTGGCGCGAAAGGCGCAAAAGGCGAACGAGGGCCGCAAGGACCAGCAGGACCACAAGGACCACAAGGACCGGCGGGGCCGGCAGGACCACAAGGACCTATCGGCAAAACTCCTGAATTTTATTTAGAAAAAAGCGGCGATTTATACGTTGATGAATATTAGGGGGCATAAAAATGGCTAGAAAGCATTTAGGCAATATCAAAGGACCGAAAGGCGACAAGGGCGATCAAGGCCCACAAGGACTGCAAGGTATTCAAGGCATACCGGGGCCGAAAGGCGAGACCGGACCGAAAGGCGATCGAGGACCGCAAGGCGATCCGGGGCCGCAAGGGTTGCAAGGCTCGCAAGGTGAGCGCGGACTGCAAGGGCCGCCTGGCAAAGACGGTAAGCAGGGCATTCAAGGCGTTAAAGGTGATCCGGGTAAGCCGTTCCGCTTTTCAAAAGTCTATTCAAGCGTAAGCGAAATGAACGCGGCGTTTACGAGTGACGGCTTAGAAGAGGGCGCGGTCGTTTTAATTTCAACAAAAAACGTTGACGATCCGGATAACTCGAAAATGTATGCGAAAGGTAAGACTGCTTATACATTTTTAACCGACTTAAGCGGCGCGAAAGGTATTCAAGGCCCGCGCGGCGAGCAGGGTAAGCAAGGCATTCAAGGCCCGGCGGGCAATGACGGCGCGCAAGGTCCGGCTGGTGAACGAGGTCCGCAAGGCCCGGCTGGTCCGAAAGGCGAGCAGGGCGTGAAAGGCGATAAGGGCGACGCTCCGCAGGTCACTTTTACTTTGGATAGCGACGGCAACCTTTATTATGAAGTCGTTTAGGGGGTGATCCTGTGAGAATACTTTTAGGTCGAGTAAAGGGAGATAAAGGCGAACGTGGGGCGCAAGGACCGAAAGGCCCGCAGGGTGAAAGAGGTCCGCAAGGTCCGCCGGGCGAACCGGGGCAAACGGACATATACACGAAAGCGGAAAGCGATGCACGGTATGAGCTAAAAGGCGGCGCGAGTGTCGAAGATTTTTATCAATGGCTAAAAGAGCGTAATTATGACATGGATAATTTCCGTGGCTTGGAAACGATTTTTCCGGTTGTTACGTTGCAGTCGATTACCGTTGATAAGATAGATGACGGCGACACCGTGCTCAAGGGATCGGCGCCGCCGAATATCACGCTTATGTATGGTGGCAAAACAACTACGTCAGATAATGGTGGTCGTTGGGAAATAACCGGATTGGGAGGATTAAAACAGGGAGTTATCACTATTGATTGGATAGACTATGCGGGGCGCAAGAAAAGCACGAACGTGAATCTTGTTGTTATTTCGTATTGTGTTCCCGAAGGCACGGAAATTATTACGGCAGATCTGGTAAAAAAATATAATCTCAATCGCGCTGGAAAGCTTGCGTTCCCGCCAAGTGTGAAAAACGTCGATGCCGGTGCATTTAGGGATTGCGCAAACGTAACAGAAATAATAATTTCTAACTGCGAAGAGCTAGAAAGTTCTGCGTTTAACGGCTGTTCATCGTTAACGAGAATATCACTTCCAAAGTGTACGAGCGTTGGAGGTTCTGCATTTAACAGGTGTTCAGCATTAACGAGCTTATCGTTGCCAGCATGCACGATCGTGGAGGATTCTGCATTTAACGGGTGCTCATCGTTAACGAGTATATCGTTGCCAGCATGCACGAGTATAAAAAGTTATGCGTTTTATGGGTGCAATAAACTCCAAACGGTTATTTTATCCGACAGGTGGACTCCAAGTTACAATACGCAAATCCCCACAACCGCAACTGTTTACAATCCAGATAAAACGGAAAAAGTCGACTGGAATACAATGTCGTGGGTTAGAGTATAGTTTGTTATTAGCACCTTTTGAGGTGCTTTTTTAATGGGGCGAATTCTATGGTTAAAGAGATAAACGAAATTATTCAAGGCGTATCGGAGGCGATGACGAAGCTCGCCGACGCTTGGTGGGTGAAGTCCTTTTTTTCCGCCTTGGGAAGTGGCGCGATCTGGTTGATCCACTTAAAACACGTTCAAGTGCTGGGCGTGTTTATTTTATTGGTGCTGATTGACCTCACCACCAAGTGGAGCGCACTCACGTATCAAATGCTACTTGAGAAAGGCGCGAAGCCTGAAAATATATCCGGCTTTGATAAGTGGTTAGCAATACCGTTAGCGTTTGCTGAGGGGCGGATCGCGTCACGCTTTTGTCGTAAAGGTTTCACCTACAAAGTCGTAACGTACACGATAGCCACGGCGGCTGGGTACTGCTGGGATTTCATGACCGGAGCAGGGTTCGCCGTCAATTTGGTGTGGATGTATTTAGGCGCGTCTGAATTTTTATCCATTCTGGAAAACATGAGGGACGGCGGAAACGTCGTTATGGGTCGTTTTCTGGAACTCGTGAAAGATAAAGTCGAGAAAAAGGTTAAATTATGATCATTGAAAAAATACTTGACCTAAACGCCTTTGATCCGTACATCATGCGCGGGCGCGGTTATGTGGATAAAATTACGCTCCATTGGACGGGCGGAACGCATTACGACATTGACCACTCCGCCTATCATGTTGTGATTGACGGGTCGGGGCAAATATACATTACCTGTAATTTCGATGAACGCGGCGCGCATACTTGGCGGCGCAATACCGGCAATTTAGGTATTGCAATAGCCTGTTGTTACAAACTTGGCGACGTGTGGGCGGACGGTACTGTAACGAATTGGGGCGACTATCCACCGACGGACAAACAAGTGGAGGCAATGGCGCGGGTAGTCGCTTATTTAGCCGTTGGCTTGGGCGTGCAAACGGCGGACATTCACGACCACCATTATTGGGCGGAGCTTGACGGGTACGGAAGTGAACGCGTTGACATGATGTCGCTACCACAAGAAACAGGAAAGAGCGGCCGCGACATAATCGTGGGCAAGGCGTTATGGTATGCGCAACAATGGGGCGCATTGCTAAAGTGACGCATGTATTTATACCTAAAAACAAAAATAACGCCGATTTTGGCGGTTTTTCGTTGATTCGGCTATAAATCCCACGGTTGCGGCGTTTGTAGCGCCTTGTTTATGTCCTGATCTATATATAGTATATGCAACTTACTTTCATACCACATAAAGGGGTGAGAACGATTGCTAAAGCGAAGATTGCTATTATTCTTGTTGCCGCTATTATTGGCGGCGTTTTTATTTGGTGGTTATTCAGCGAAGGCGGCGCCGGTGACATTGACGGCGGAGGAATGGCAGACACTAACGTCAGAATTGAGCGCGCTAGAAACGAGAACGAACGAGCGGGAGAATTTAATAAACGAATTGAAAGCAGCGTCGGGCGGCTTGAACACCAGCAACAAAGAATTGAAAGCGGAAATAAATCAGTTGAAAGCGTTGCAGATCGAGCAGCGGCGGTCCTTGACGCTGACCGAGCAAGCCTTGAAAGAATCCGAGCAGTCGTTAATTCGGTGGAAAAAAGAAGAGCTGAAAAAGCGCACGAGCCTTGAACGAAAAAAACGGGCGTGGCAGATTATAGCAGTTGCCGCGGTAATTGCGGCGGCTGTGAAGTAAAAAAGGAGCAGGCTTTTTGCCCGCTCCGCTTTTTTATTGCTCCGGTTCTTTTCCGAAATGCCTCACCATCGCGTCTCTAGTAATTAGCCAGATACGGCTTGATTTTCTGATTTCGCCTTTCATGAATCTGTCCGGCGTTTGAAAGATCAGTTGCCGGATTTGCCCCGGCGCCAGCTTCCAGCGATCCTCCGCTTCTTTAGCGGTTAAAACTTCATCAATTAACATGTTAGCTGCTCCTTTAAATTTCGTAGCGAACGTCGTACAGATGAAATACGACTCTGTCCTCGCGTGTTCCCGTAAAGTAACTCATAGCATCGGTGTGCACGCTGGTTGTTTTGGCGAACAAATCAAGCGTTTCATCGTCAGCTGCAATGATATTAAAGTTTTCATACGATGCCGGATCTTCGTCTACGTCGGCGGTCATTTTAACCCACGTAATGCGGTCGGCTACATCTTTAATATCGTCTTGTACGCGGTCTTTCAAAATTTCAGGAATATAAACGGCGGTAATATTTTCCGGCTTTACTTCGTCAGCGATAAATTCGGTGTACTTTCCAATGTTTGCGTCGATATCCGAAAGTTTATTTTCTTTCGCGTCGTCGATTTCAACTTCAACTAATGCGATACCGTATTGAGTAAAAGTATTTTGCTTGCCGGTCGGGCGGTGGAGATAAACGACTTCGGTCGAGTTGTTCCCGCGGTTACCTTCTTCCCAGTTATCGTTGCCGGTTTTCGAGATCGGCAGGATGCCTTCCGTTAAAATCGCTTTCAAATCTTCGACGCCTACGTTTTTGAAAAGTTTCATTTTTCGTTCCTCCTAAGTTTTTAACCTTGGCGGGTCTCTCTCCCCGCTTTCTGATTATAGTATAACGCAGTCGTTATGACTTGTCAAGCGAAAAAGCAAAGAAAATAAAAGATTTTTCAAAAAAACTTTTTAACGACTGCGTTATGACGCATAAATACTATCGTTGTCGGCTTGAATTGAAATAGTTTTCCCCCATTGTTCCCCCACGGAAAAGAGTAACCAGCAACAAACGCCTATTTACGGGCGTTCTTTTGTCTGTGTTTTATATATTTAATTTAATAGAGTAACTGATCAAAGCCGAGCGCTATTTATGACATAGCGGGTTAGCAAAAGCACTATCATAGTAACGATATAAAAATCAGTAGCAAATTTTTATTCTTTTAATTCTGTTTCGACGATGAGGAGGACTTTCGCGATGAAGAGAAACAACGATTACTATATCGGTTTGGACATGGGGACCAATTCCGTCGGTTGGGCAACTACCAATCCTCAGGGGCGTTTGCTGAGGTTCAATAAAAAAGACATGTGGGGCTCACGCCTTTTTGAGGAAGCGAAAACAGCCTCTAAGACGCGTACCTTCAGAACGTCGCGGCGTCGGTATGATCGCGTGAGACAACGCATTGAATTTTTGCAGGATATTTTCGCGCCGATCATCGCTAAAAAGGATTTTGAATTCTTCATGCGACTGAAAGAAAGTAAATTTCATCTTGAGGACAAGAAAACAGATGGCAAATTTGCTCTTTTTAATGATGCGGATTTTACCGACGTGGAATACTTCGACCGCTATCCCACGATTTACCATCTGCGCGCGGCATTGATCAAACCGAATCACATTACCGATCCGCGGTTATTGTACCTAGCCATTCATCATATTATTAAAAACCGCGGACATTTCCTGTTCGCCGGCACAGATATGGAAAGTATTCGCAGCTTCCAAATAGTCTATACGCAACTTTCCGAACATTTGAAATCGATCAATTTGGACTTTGAATTGCCGGTGGATGCGCAAGATAAATTTGCCGCGATCTTATTGAACGAAAAATTGAACAAACGGGACAAGAAAAAACAACTGAAAGAACTTTGCCCGCATAAAGACAAACGCTTGGAATACGCTTTTAACGCGATTATCGGTGGGAAAACCAAGTTGAAAGATATATTTGGCGTAGAAGAATATGATGAAGGGACTAAAAAGGCAGTCGACTTTGAAAAGGCGGACTACGACGAGGATAAAGACGAGATTGAGAGCGTAATCAAAGAAAACATCCATGTGCTCAACGCGTTGAAAGCGGTCTATGACTGGACCATTTTGACGAACATTTTAGGCGACTACGCGTATATTTCGGAGTCACAGGTCGCGCTTTATGAGGCGCACAAAAAAGATTTACGTATTCTGAAAAGCCTCATCAAGAAATACGCCAAATCGCAATATGCGGACGCTTTCCGGCATGAGAACGTCAAAGGTAATTATGCCAACTACGTTGGTAGCACCAATTATGACAATAAACAACCGGTCATTGACAATCCGTCGGTAACGCAAGAAGACATAAATAAATATTTTGCAGATATTCTCTTGAGCATTACTCCGGACGAAAGCGATAGAGAGAGTTATCAATATATTACCGAGCGCTTGCATAAAGGCGAAGCTCTGCCCAAATTACGTACGAAAGCTAACAGCGTGTTGCCGCATCAAATCCACAAAATCGAATTGGAAAAAATCCTTGCCAACGCAGCAAAGAATTTTCCGTTCTTGCAGGAAAAAGATAGTAGCGGCTATACCGCAGCGCAAAAAATCGTCAAGATTATGATGTTCCGAATTGAGTACTATGTCGGACCGCTCAACACGTATCATCATGTCGACCAGGGCGGCCACGCCTGGATGGTGCGCAAAGCGGAGGGGAAAATTACGCCTTGGAATTTTGACGAAAAAGTAGACAAGGAAGCTTCGGCGGAAAAATTTATCCGCAACATGACCAACAAATGCACCTACTTGATCGGCAAGGACGTCATTCCCAAACAGTCGCTTCTGTACAGCAGGTATAAAGTTCTTAACGAATTAAATAACTTAAAAGTCAACGGCGTGCCGATTTCGGTCGAGCTGAAACAGAAAATTTACGAAGAACTGTTTAAGAAACAAGTCAATGTCACATTCAAACAGCTCAAAACTTTTCTCAAAGCGCAAGGGGCAGACGCCGACGAAATCATTTTAAGCGGTGTCGATGAAGCCGCGCATAAATTTACCAATAACCTCCAGACGTACCATAAATTCCATGCGATTTTCGGCGACAAAATCGAATTTGAGCCGCAACGCTCCATGGTCGAAGATATTATTCGCTGGAAATGTCTGATGGGCGATGATATCGCCATGTGGAAACACAAGATCGAAAAAGAATATGGCGATCAGCTCAGTGAAGAGCAATTGAAGAAAATCACGCGACTTAACTTCAACGGTTGGTCCCGTTTGTCACAAGAGTTCCTTACCGATGTGCCGGGCGTTGATATCGAATCCGGCGAGGTATACTCGGGGATTATGGACGCTTTGTGGAAAACGAATGAAAACGTTATGCAACTATTAAGTTCCCGTTTTACGTTTGCGGCAGAAGTAAAGAAGCAAAACCAAGGCACCGGTCGGATCGAGAAAATCACGTATGACGAAGTCATGAAAGACACCTACCTGTCGCCTGCGGTAAAACGTTCCGTTTGGCAGGCGATTACTTTAGTCGAAGAGATCCGAAAAATTCGTAAAGCGGATCCGAAACGCATTTTCGTCGAAATGACGCGCCAACCGGACGCGAAAAAGGAACGCAAACTGTCTCGGCGTACGCAACTTTTAAATGCATATAAAGCGATCGGAAGTGACCTCGCGGAATATGATAAAGAACATGTATCCACACTCATAACGCAACTGGAAAGCAAAAAGGATGAAGATCTGCGCCGGAAAAAATTGTATCTTTACTTCACGCAGATGGGACGTTGCATGTATACGGGAGAACGTATCGATCTTTCTTCCTTATTGCGTGACACCAACAGTAACATCTATGATATTGATCATATCTACCCGCGTTCTCTTACTAAAGATGACAGTCTTGACAATATGGTATTGGTCAAAAAAGTGGAGAACCTAAAGAAGAGTAATGATTATCCTTTGCCGGATGAAATGCGCAAAAAACGATACGGATACTGGAAAGGCCTCAAAGAGAAAAAACTGATCAGTGAAAGAAAATTTTCACGGCTCATTCGCACTACCAAACTTACCGCCGACGAATTGGCCGGATTTATCAGTCGGCAATTGGTGGAAACCAGTCAAATGGTCAAAGCCACGGCGGATATTTTGGAAAAAATCTATCCGAGTGTTACGATCGTTTACGTGAAGGCGCGGACTGTAAGTGACTTCCGCCATGACTATGATTTGCCGAAAGTGCGCGCCTTGAATGATTGTCACCATGCCCATGACGCGTATTTGAATATTGTCGTGGGGAATGTCTACTACGAAAAATTCACTAAAAACCCGTTCCGTTTTATTCAGAACCAAAAGGGAAAAGGAAAAGTCGAATACAATCTTTATCGTTTGTTTGATAAAGACGTTAAAGTCGGCGATCGCATTATTTGGAACGCCAAAGAAAATTTAGCGCACGTCAAAGCAACCCTCGAACGGGATACGGTAAACGTTGTACGTATGCCGGTAGAGCAACGCGGCCAATTTTTTGACGCAACCATTCAAAAGAAGGGCGCGACAAAAAACATGCTTGTGCTGCCTCTGAAAGGTTCTGATGAACGCTTACAAGACACTTCAAAATACGGCTATTATGTCAGACCATCCGGCATGTCATTTATGGTGGTTCAACACGAGGTAAAAGGTAAGAGGAGAGTCACCATCGAACCGGCTTTGCTGGTTTACAAAAATAAGTTAAAGAGTGAAGAAGATTACGCAAAATATTGTGAAGATGTTTTGAAATTGCAAAAGCCGAAAGTATTATTTAGAAACATAAAATTCGGCAGTAAAATTTTATTCGATGGATATCCATTCCTTTTAAAAGCGCGATCGGGGGATAGGATTACAGTGGCGGATGCGCAATCCCTGTTTCTTGCCAACCAAGAACTAAAAATATTAAAAAAGTTACCAAAATTTCTGATGATATTGCTCAAAAAGTGAAGAGCCGAATAAAAATAACCGATGAAGAGTGGATTACACTGTGGAAGTCCGTGGTGGAACAAATCGTTACGGGTAAGTTCTGCAATCGCTTAGGGTCTCTAAATGTAGTAATAAAAGGCAAAAAAGTTGAATTATCAGAAGATGAGAAAACGAGATTAAACGAATTGGATTCAAAAGATCAGGAAGAATATTTGAGCCACATCTTATTAGAAAGATTTTTGCAATTCAATACGGAAGAAAAGGCCCATCTCTTACTTCAAGTGATTTCGTTTAGCAGCAATACGAGGGGAGTGGATCTTCGCTTGATTGGCGGCAGTATTAGTACTGGAGTCATTAGGGTAGGCAAAGACATTACGGATCATTCGGTCATTTTGATTAATGAATCGCCCACCGGGCTCTTTACCAATCGCACTGTTTTGAATCAGACATGAGCTGGCGCACAGTTGTCATCACGAAACCGGCCAAACTCGAATTGCGTTTGAACTACTTGGTTGTTCGCAGCATCGACCATGTGGAAAAAATAAGCTTGACGGAATTGGGAGCATTGGTAATTGAAACACTGCAGGTATCGATTACCGGCGCACTCATCAGCGCGCTTTTAGCGCAAGAAATCAGGATTATCATTTGCGATGAGCATCATGATCCGCAAGGGGAAATCCTACCTTATTACGGATGCCATGACTGCTCTCGCAAAATACAGATGCAAATGGGTTGGAAGGAGACGACAAAGAAACTTTTATGGCAACAGATTGTTCGACAAAAGATTATGAATCAACGGAAAACATTGGCATATTTTTGTTCGGATGCGACCGATGTGGTGGCGAAGCTGGCGCAGTATGAGACGCAAGTTGAAATCGGCGACGCCACTCATCGGGAAAGTCTCGCCGCCAAAGAATACTTTCCCGCGCTCTTGGGAAAAGGATTTACGCGCGCGGCCGAGACGGCGCAAAATGCCGCATTGAACTACGGCTACCAAATTATCATTTCCATTTTTTCCCGTGAAATCAAAATTGCCGGTTACCTTACCGAATTGGGGATTTTTCATGACAGTCAGCATAATCATTTCAATTTGTCATCCGATCTTATGGAGCCGTGGCGACCGGTTGTAGACGCATTTGTCAGAGAAAAAGAATGGGAACAATTTGCCGTGGAGGAAAAACATATGATGCAACGTCTCGTGACGCAGGAAGTAACCTTTCGCGGGCAAAAGCAAAGCGTGCCTAACGCTATTCGCATGTACGTGAATTCGGTGTTTCAGGCGTTGAATCATAATGACATTTCGCAAGTGCATTTTTTCAACCATGAGTTATAGATTTATGCGCATTTTAGTGCTCTTTGACCTACCGACGGAAACGTCGCTGGATTTGCGGGAATACAGACGGTTTCGCAAAATATTGCTGGAAATGGGATTTATTATGCTGCAGGAATCGGTTTATACAAAAATTGCGTTAACGACAACCATTTCCGAGCAAATTACCAATCGTCTGCGGCATGAAAAGCCGGCGAACGGATTGGTACAGATATTGCGCGTGACGGAAAAACAATTTGAAAACATGGAAACCCTGGTAGGGGAATATAGCAGCAACGTGATTGATACCGATGAAAAGGTGGTTATTCTATGATCTTAAGCCACCCCGTTTTCGATTCGTCGATCGACCTTGCCCGTAATAATCTCGTCGTTTTGGAGCATCCGCTTTTGTATCGCACATTGGTAGCGGAATTGATCGCCCAAAGTGAAGGTGAAACAGGAAGATTTCTTTTAACGGAAAATTATGAAGAAAAGTCGATTGGAAAATGCCTTTCGATCATTCACAATCCGTTTCAGCTGTGCGAAAATGATCATAAAATGCGCACCGCCTTGTATAAATTACTTGAAACAGAAGTACAGACGCTAGACTTTGAATATTACAAAGAAGTGGAATCAAAGATAATTCAATTTTTGCAGCATGTGAATATGCAATCCTCATATCCGCTTACGATGTCGGATTCTATCGGCATGACAGAGATCTTCAAACTGGGGCAATTGCAACTGGAATTGACCAAAGACTCCGTGCCGGAGCGTCTCTATGAATACATCTATGCATTGCACCGTTTGGCAGGCGCGCAATGCGTGGTTATGTATAATGTAAGAAACATATTTACCAATACAGAAACGGAGGTGTTTTTAAAAGAAATTAGCGAACAGGAAATATCTGTTTTATTTTTAGAAAGGAGTGTCCCGCCTATCGTCACAAAATACGAAAAACTATATATAGTGGATCAGGATTTGTGTGAAATCAGCTAATGGTATAAATTAAACACAACATTAGTTTGAGAGTAGTGTCATATCCAATCCATCTCAAACAACAGTATTTGATCTTTACGATGTTCATTAGTTTGAGAGTAGTGTCATATCCAATCCATCTCAAACGCTCCAGTCCGACAGTTTGAGCGAAATATGGTTTGAGAGTAGTGTCATATCCAATCCATCTCAAACTCATCAAGTGTCATGGCTTTTCCTTAATAGGTTTGAGAGTAGTGTCATATCCAATCCATCTCAAACAATAGAAGATTTCTACGCCTCCTGTGTAGAGTTTGAGAGTAGTGTCATATCCAATCCATCTCAAACTTTACAAAGACATCGCCGAGCAGTACCCGGGTTTGAGAGTAGTGTCATATCCAATCCATCTCAAACCACAGGGACTATTTTAATAAGTCATACGGAGTTTGAGAGTAGTGTCATATCCAATCCATCTCAAACACGGTAGGTTAAGAGTGAGGATGGGAGTGTGTTTGAGAGTAGTGTCATATCCAATCCATCTCAAACGATATTAGCCTAAAGGCGTGGCCGCTAACGGTTTGAGAGTAGTGTCATATCCAATCCATCTCAAACGGTATTCACGGAGTAGTGGATTTCTAAAAGGTTTGAGAGTAGTGTCATATCCAATCCATCTCAAGCAACGATGACAACGCCGGACAGACTCACAAAAAATGAAATCGCCAATGCGCACCGGCGAGGCGTTTTTTTACTGCACAATATTATTTGTCAATTAAGACGCTGTGGCGTCTTTTTTATTTACCTTCAGCATGACGGTGCAAGGGGCACGACCGGAGAGTGGCGGGGTAGTTTGCGCGCAGCGTCATATTTTCGTTGTGCCGCAAGGCGAAAGAGGTAGCTTACATACGCGGTCCACGTTTAGGGTAATTTTACAGCATATGGTTTAGTCGATTTGGGATCACTTTTTACTCTCTGCTAATATTTCATTGCGTATTTTTTTCACGGCGACATGCTATACTTATGCTAATCGAAAGAATAATTTATAAAGGAGAAACATGAAGTATAAACCGAAAGTTTGTCTTCTTTCCGCGTCGATCGGGCAAGGGCACGTGCAGGCGGCGCGCGCGGTGGCGGAAGCGTTGAAGCGGCATCCTACGGGATATCGCGTGCAATCGTTGGATTTTTTGTCGCGTGATATGATATCGCTTGATTACTGGATGCGCGAGACATACATTAAAATGATCGATTTGTTTCCGCTGATTTATGATCTTTTATACCATCAATCGCAACGTCGGCACGGCGGTAAACAGGTTCGCAGTCTGCTGGCGCGCACGTTTCGCAGTCGCATGCGGCATTTATTGGAAGTGCTCTCACCGGATGCATTGGTGTTGACGCATCCGTTCCCCGCGGCGGCCGCCGCTAAGCTGGTGGAAAAAGGCGAGCTCCATATCCCGATTGTGACGGTGATTACGGATTTTGATCTACACCAATTATGGGTGTATAAAAACATCACGGCGTACTGTGTACCGTCGGCGCAAGTGCGTGACGAACTGATCGCGGCGGGCATTGAAAAAGAACGCGTGTTTGTAACGGGAATCCCGATTATGCAGCGGTTTTACGAGATGAAAAAAGCTTCTCTGCGCGAACCGGGCACCGTGCTGATCATGGGGGGCGGCACCGGTCTGGGCGCGGTGAAGGATATTTTATGGCGCCTGACGCAAGTGGAAGCGGTGCAACGCGTTATCGTTGTGACGGGACAAAATCTCACGCTGTTTGATGAAATTCAGGAAATGCGAGACGAGTTGCGCGTGCCGCTGGAATTGTACGGATACACAAATGAAATCCCGCGACTGATGGCGCGCGCGTCATTATTGGTGACGAAGCCGGGAGCGTTGACCACGACGGAAGCGATGACAATGCATTTGCCGATGGTATTGGTGGATGCTATTCCGGGGCAAGAGGAAGCGAACGCGGCGCACTTGGAAAAGATCGGCTGCGCGAAATGGATTTTACGGGAGCAGCTGGTGCCGGTCGCACGCGAATTTTTTGCCGGGAAAGCGACTTGGTATACAGGCGATCAACAAAAAACGCAACACAGCGCCCAACTTGTCGCCGATATTATTGATTCGCTGGTAACCTTTGAAAATTGAGACACAAAAAAAGAGCCCTGAGGCTCTTTTTTATTTTGCGGGGGCCGGCGCGGCGGGCAATAATGTGGCGCCGCTGATTTGACGATACGCATCATAGACTTCGGCGGCATTTTGCAAACGTTTAATGCGCCAAAACCCGGTGGAATCTTTCACCAGCGACAAATGCAACGGGATGTACCGGTCACGATTAATTTCACGGAGACGGACAAGGACTTCCGCGTTCGTGCCTTCCGATGTCAGCGTTTGGATGTCAGTGACTTCGTAATTGGACGGTGGCGCGTCCTTTTCGTTGGTAATCAGCGGAATGGAAATGATCGGCGCGGAGTTTTTCTGATCGATTTGCGAGCGCAAGGCGTGGCTCAGAGCCTGAATAAAAATCGGCCGCATAACGTACATAATAGATGCCGACATGCTTGTACCGGCGTTGGCGCTGTCGCGAAAGACATCATCGAAACCGTCTTGCACCAGCGTATCAATATCGACGCGCCGTTCAAAGCGAGTCAGATTGTGCTCGCGCGCCGCATCAGCCGCATCCATGACCGCATATTTGGGAGTGCGAATATAGTAGCCGTAATAAAATAAAAGGACGCCGGCCACCAGAATAAGGGCGGCGAGAAGTACATACCACCAACGATTTTTTTGTCCAGTTGAAGTGTTCACGGGGACCTCCTTACCAGGTGATAAATCTATTTTGACAGGCAGCGAAATGATTGTCAAACAAGCTGATTTTTACAAAATGCATAAAAAATATTGACGAGCACGGGCGAAGTATGGTAGTATTGTCACATTGAAAGACGTGCCGGAGTGGCGGAATGGCAGACGCACCTGACTCAAAATCAGGCGGGTAAAACCGTGGGGGTTCAAGTCCCTTCTCCGGCACCAATATAATTTTCACATATTGACACGAAAAGCCGAGTGACGAAGTCATTTGGCTTTTTTATTTGCGCAAGCGACGGGTCAAGCTATAATGAAAGCAAGAGCATAAAGGGGGAATGTATATGTTTAGCGGCGAACTGAGTTTATTGCGGAAGTATCAGGATCATCTACATGAACGCGTCTATAAATATTTGGAGATGCTTCGCAACGCAAATTGGGACGAAATGACAGATGGACGGATGGATCTGTATGACGGTGATTACATGAATATCGAAACGGGCATGACGAAGCCGGTGGAGGAATGTCGCTGGGAAGCGCATCGCCGTCATCTCGATATTCAGTATGTAGTTAGCGGCGTGGAAGATGTGGAGTGGGCTCCGTTGCTTTTGGGAAAGGTGCAGGAAGACCGCCCGGATGATGATGTGTACTTCTATACGGCGGAATCGCTTGCCTCGGGCGCAACGATTCATCATCAAGCGGGACGTTTCAGCATTTTTACACCGGAGGACTTGCATCGACCTTTGCTGGCGCCGCAAGGTCCCACCTCAATTCGTAAAGCGGTAGTTAAAGTAAGCTTGAAAAATTTACATAAATGAATGAAAAATTCGCAAATAAGCGGCTAATGATTAGCCGCTTATTTGATTGACATGGAGTCATAAAGCTTGCTACAATGGACTGGTACTGAAAAAAGAAATTTAGTTTTCAAACAGGGGCAGCAATGAAAGACAAAATTTTAAAAACAGCAGAAAAAGTCATTACCCGACGCGGCACCAAGTTTACGATGGATGAGATTGCAGCAGCGCTCAATATGAGCAAGCGCACATTGTATGAACAATTCGCTTCAAAGGAAGAGTTAATTGAGACGATTTTTTTGGTGCGCATGGATCGTTGGGAAGAATACCATCACAAATTAATGGAGGATGCGGAGATCCCGGTGGAACGGTTTTTGCATGATTATTTTGTTCCGCGGATTAAAGATTACCCGATTGTGACCAGTGAACTGCTGGGCTTGCTGTTGCGCCATTATCCGAATGTCAAAGAAAAATTGCTGGCGCGTTCGGAAAATGAATGGAAGCGTTTGGAAGCCTATCTCACGCGACAAAAAGCGGCAGGAAATATTGCAACGCCGGATGTTCAGGTGTTGATTTTTATTTTAAAATCGCTCATGGTGTTCGCGACGAGCAAGTATGTAGAAAATAACGATGCGAAACAATATATGAAATCTCTGGAAGACAGTATCGCAGTCGTACTTACCGGCATTTTGCCGAAGAAATGAGGAACATGATGAAACGTAAGCATATTTGGATGGCGCTCGGCGCGGTAGTGATCCTGGCATTACTTTTTTGGGGTTATGGCGCGTACCAGAAAAAAGCGGCCGGAGCGGCAGCGCGGCAACAGCCGCCGACGCTTGTGAATGCGTTCACCGCATTCCAGTCGGATACGCCGCTTTTGCAGCAATACAGCGGCCATGTGGAAGCCCAGCAAAAGGTGCCGGTACAGGCGCGCGTGACGGGCTATATTGTCGAAAAATATGTGCAGGGCGGTCAGCAGGTGACGGCAGGTCAGGCGCTCTACCGCATTGACGCTCGTCAATACCAATCATCACTGGCGGCGGCGCAGGCCAATACGGCGCAAGCCCGTGCGAACTATGAAAGTGCCGTGCAGGATCTGGAGCGGTACCGCACGTTGATTGCGCAAGGCGCGATCTCCGATCAGCAATTTACGCGGCAACAGGCGCTGGTAGAACAATATCGCGCTGTAGTGGAAGCCAATGAAGCGCAGGCCTCCATTGCCGGCGATAACGTCGCCGATACGGTGGTGCGCGCGCCGTTCAGCGGTACGCTCGGTGTTGATGACTTGCCGGTGGGGAATTTTGTTGCGGCGGGCCAAACACCGTTGGTGACGATTTCATCCACGGATCCGATTTTCGTTACCTTTGATCTGACGGAAGCGGAATATTTGAAAATGACGCAGCGGCAAAATTCGTCCGGCGCGTGGGGACAGGAATTGAAATTGCAGCTCGCTGACGGTTCGCAGTACGGTGAAACCGGTCAGGTGGTTGTAATCGATCAAGACATGTCGGGCGGCGGTCAATTCACCGTCAAAGCAAGCTTCACGAATCCGCAACAAATACTGCGTCAGGGCATGTTTGTACAGGTTATTTCCGACACGGAAATCGCGCGCAACAGTATTTTGATTCCGGCGCAAGCGGTACAACCTTTATTGGATAAGAAAATCGTGACCGTGGTGGATGCGGAACACAAAGTGTCGCAACGCCCGGTGGAAGTGGGCGCGACCTACGGTCCGTATGTCGTCATTACCTCCGGTATTGTCGCCGGTGACACGGTTGTGGTCGAAGGACAGGCCAAGGTACGTAACGGTCAGGCGGTCCAAGTGAAAATGCTCTCGCGGGATGAAGTAGAACATCCGCAGACGAAACAGGCAGCTCCTGCTGCCGGCAAGCAGTAAGGAGGAAATTGTGGCAAGATTCTTTATTGACCGACCGATTTTTGCCATCGTTATCGCTCTGGTTATCTCGATCGTCGGCGGTTTGGCGATGTTCGGTTTGCCGGTGGATCGGTATCCGGTCATTGCGCCGCCGAAAGTACAGGTCAGCGCGATGTATCCTGGCGCGAGCTCCGAGGTATTGAGCGAATCGGTAGCGGAAGCGATTGAAAAGCAAATTATCGGTGTGGATAATTTTGACAGCATGGTGTCGTCGAGTTCGTCTATTGGTATGTATTCATTATCCGTTCAATTTGAAACGGGTACGGACGCCGACTTCGCTTCTGTCCAGGTGCAAAACCGCGTGGCGCAGGCGGAAGCTATGTTGCCGGATATCGTGCGGCAATTGGGCTTAAACGTCAGAAAATCAACGAGCGATATGGCTTTGGTCATCAATTTGACCAGTCCGAACGGCACCTATGATCCGACGTTCCTGAAGAATTATTTCAGTTTGAACTACATGGATACGTTGAAATCGATCCCGGGGGTCGGCAATGTTCAGGAGTTCGGCTCCGATTATGCGATGCGCGTATGGCTAAATCCGGCGCGCATGGCGCAATATAAAATTAACGCGAGCGATATCGCCGCGGCTGTACGGATGCAAAACCAGGAAGCGTCGGCCGGTTCCATCGGTTTAAATCCTTCGCCCGAAACCCAGCAGTTTCAATACCAGATTACGGTGGACGGGCGGTTGACGAATCCGCAGCAATTTGAAGAGATTGTACTCCGGTCAAACCCGGACGGCAGCGTGGTGCATTTGAAAGATGTAGCGCGCGTCGAACTCGATGCCGCGGATTATAACTTTATTGCTCGCGCGGACGGGAAACCTACCGCCGGCATTGCCTTTTCATTGACGAGTGACGCGAACGCGCTGGAAACGATCAATGCGATTAAGGCGGAACTGACTAAAGCGCAGGAAACGTTCCCCGATGACATGACCTATAATATCGTCATCGATAATACCGATTTCGTTTCGGCCTCTTTGGAAGCGGTATTGCATACCTTTGTGGAAGCGTTGATTTTAGTATTAATCATCGTCTATTTGTTCTTGCAGAACTGGCATTCGACGTTGATTCCGATGATTGCCGTGCCGGTATCGTTGCTGGGCACATTTGCCGCCTTTACCGTGTTAGGTTTTACGATTAATACGTTGACGCTTTTCGCGATGGTGCTTGCGATCGGCCTGGTTGTCGACGACGCGATCGTCGTCGTGGAAGCGGTCGAGTATGAAATGCGGTATAATCATAAAACGCCGCGGGAAGCAACCATTCTTGCGATGGAAAAAGTTCAGGGGCCGGTTATCGGCGTAGCGGTCGTTTTAATCGCGGTATTCGTGCCGGTTGCTTTTATGGGCGGCATTATGGGCGTGCTGTACAAGCAGTTCGCGTTGACGATTGCCGTTTCCGTCGGAGTATCCGCCTTTGTTGCATTGACTTTGACGCCGGCGCTGTGCGCGATGTTGCTGACGGAAAATGACAATTTGAATAAAGAAACTTTCCATGATCGTTTATTCCATGCGTTTAACGAGAAATTTGATCGACTCGTCGAATCGTACGGAAACGCGTTGGACAGTTTCGTACATAAACTTGGCGTGGCGATTTTAAGTCTGGCGGCAGTGACGATCGTTGGCCTGTTCTTCTTCATGCAAATGCCGAGTGCATTCGTGCCGAATGAAGACAACGGCTATTTCATAACTTCGATATCACTACCCGAGGGGGCTACCTCGCAACGTGCCGATGCCGTCGTGCAAAAGTATATGGACTATATGATGCAACAGCCGGGCGTGGAGCACGTTATGGGCGTTACCGGGTTTGATATATTGTCCGGCGGCCTGAAGCAAAACAGCAGTATGGCATTTGTCAAATTGAAGCACTGGGATGAACGTACCGGCGACGATCAGAGTGTTCAAGCACTCGTCGGTAAAGCGTTCGGCTTCGGCTTCCAAACGCCGGAAGCCAATGTGATCGCCATGAACCCGCCACCGGTTCCGGGACTGGGGGCGACCGGCGGTTTTACGATGTACTTGCAAAATCGCAGCGGCGACAGTACAGAGAAAATGTTTGAAGTCGCGCAGCAATTTTTAGCCAAAGTTAATCAACGACCGGAAATCGCTTCAGCATATACGACGTTCCGCATGGATACGCCGGCGTACCACTTTAATGTCGATCGTGATAAAGCGGCACGCTCCGGCGTTAACGTTTCCGACATCAATACGGCGCTTTCCATGTTCTACGGCGGCACGCAGATTAACGATTTTTCCGCATTCGGTAAGAGTTACAAAGTCATCGCGCAAGCGGATCAGGAATTCAGAATGTCGCCGAATGCCAACCGTGAATTGACGGTACGTAATCAGCAAGGTGAAATGCTGCCGTTGAGTTCGTTTATTACGCCGGAACAACGCGGGTCGGTCGCTATTTTGACTCGCTATAACAATTTCCCGGCGATCAAAGTGGGCGGTAACGCGGCGAACGGCTACAGTTCCGGCCAAGCGCTCCAAGCGTTGCAGGAAGTGGCGGCGGAAGTCTTACCCTCCGGCTACGGGTTTGAATTTGCGGATCAGTCGGCACAGGAAATCAAAGCGGGCAACCAAATGCTGTACGTTATGTCATTGGCACTGCTGTTCGTATTTCTTTCGCTGGCCGCTTTGTACGAAAGCTGGAAAATTCCGTTTTCCGTACTTCTTTCGGTACCGGCCGGATTCTTGGGCGTGGCTTTCTTCGGCTGGCTCTTTAACATCAACAATGATATTTACTTCCAGATCGGTCTGCTGACGATTATCGGATTGGCCGCGAAAAACGCGATTTTGATCGTGGAGTACGCCAAAATCCGCGTGGATCACGGCATGGATCACGTCAAAGCAGCCATCGAGGCTTCCAAAATTCGTTTGCGCCCGATCTTGATGACTTCATTGGCATTTATTTTGGGTTGTTTACCGTTGGCGCTTTCCACCGGCGCGGGCAGTGTTTCGCGCAGTGAAATGGGCACGACAGTCGTCTTCGGCATGTTGACGGCGACGGCGTTGGGAATCTTTATGATTCCGATGCTCTTCGTTGCGATTGAAAGCATCGGTAGCGACAGTAAAAAAAGTAAGGAATAAGAAAAAAGAGCCAGTCATTTGACGGGCTCTTTTTCTGAATGCCAACGTGCTTCATGGTATAATAAATAGCAGAATATTTTAATTCAAATGATGAGGTGAGAAAATGGCAGAAATGATTTTAGTGTCGGGGCATAAGAGTCCGGATACGGATACGATCTGTTCCGCATTGGTTTGCGCTCACTGGTTACGGGCGCAGGGGAAAGAAGCCAAAGCGATTCGCGCCGGCGAAATCAATAAAGAAACGGCATTTGCATTGGACTACTTCGGCAGCGAAGCGCCGGAGCTGGTGACGCGGGTAGAGGCCGGTCAGCCGATGTATTTAGTCGATCACAATGAAAGCAAACAAGCCGTAGACGGCATGACTGACGCGGATGTGCAGGGATTGATTGACCACCATCGCCTCGGTGATTTCACGACGGATCAGCCGATTTTGATACGCATTGAACCGGTCGGTTGCACGGGAACGATTTTATATTCGCTCTATCAGCAGTGCGGCATTGAAATTCCGCGACAAATGGCGGGACTGATGTTGTCGGCGATTATTTCCGACACCTTACTATTCCGTTCGCCGACGTGCACGGAGCGGGACCGCAAAGCCGTGCAAGAATTGGCGGAAATCGCCGACGTCGATTATGAAAAATACGGCATGGACATGCTCAAAGCCGGTGCCGATCTTTCCGACAAAACGGCAGCGGAATTGGTCCAGACCGATAAAAAAGAATTTGACGGCAAAAAAGGAACATTCAGTATTGCCCAGCTTTCCGTTATGGATACGCAACCGATTTTGGCGCAACGCGATGAACTTTTGCGTTTACTGGAAGAAGATCGCGCCGCCCATAATTATGAAGCATCCTTTTTGATGGTCACGGATATTTTAGAGGAATCGACGGATCTGCTGTACACCAGTCAGGTGGAAACCGCGATCGAAGCGGCGTTTCAGGTCAAAGGCAACGCGCAAACATTGCATTTGCCGGGCGTAATGTCGCGTAAAAAACAGGTCGCTCCGCCACTGCTGGGGGCATTATAAAAAGGTTGCTCCGGCAACCTTTTTTTCTTGGGAGAACGGATGACAGATTACTTTACTTCATTGAACGAGAAGCAGCGCGAAGGCGTGCAAACGATTCAAGGCCCGGTTTTGATTTTGGCGGGCGCCGGTTCGGGCAAAACCAAAGCCTTGACCAGTCGCATTGCGCACATGCTGGAGCAGGGAATTTCGCCGCAGGAAATTTTGGCGATTACCTTTACCAATAAAGCGGCGAAGGAAATGAAAGAGCGCGTGAAAAAATTAGTGGGAGCGTCAGCGGATCATATGTGGATCAGCACTTTCCACTCGTTTGGCGCGCGTTTTTTACGGCGCGAAATCGATGTCATACCGCCGTATACTCGCCAATTCACGATCTATGATGCGCAAGACAGCCAACAGGTCGTCAAAGGCATTTTAAAAGAGATGAACCTCGACGATAAGCAGTTTGCGCCCAATGCGCTACAAGCGCGCATTTCCAATGCGAAAAATAATTTGCAAAACGCGCGTGCGGCGCAAGAGGCGGCGGACGATTTCTTTGCGGAAAAAGCCGCTGAAGTTTACGCTCGCTATGAAGCGATATTGCAAGCCAACAATGCGTTGGATTTCGATGATCTGTTGCTGCTGCCGGCGGTTATTTTGCAACGTCATGCGGATGTGCGCAAGGCGTATCAGAACCGCTTTCGTTATATTTTGATCGATGAGTATCAGGATACCAACCACGCGCAATACGTTCTGACTCAAATGCTGGTCGGTCCCGAGCAAAATCTTTGCGTGGTCGGCGATGTGGACCAGAGTATTTACTCATGGCGCGGCGCCGATGTGCAGAATATTATTGATTTTCAGAGAGATTATCCGCGGGCGAAAGTGTTGAAGCTTGAGCAGAATTATCGCTCGACGCAGACGATTTTGAATGCGGCTAATCATGTCATTGAAAATAATGAGCACCGCCCCAGCAAAAATCTTTGGACGGATCAGGCGAATGGCGAGCCGATTTACTACTACGAAGCGGTTTCCGAAACGGACGAAGCGCAGTTTTGCGCCGGTGAAATGCAGCGTCTGGTGAGTGAAACTCCCGCGAAATACGGCGATATGGCGGTGTTGTACCGCACCAATGCGCAGTCGCGCGCTATGGAAGAAGCATTGGTACGACGCGGTATCGCCTATACCATTGTCGGCGGGACACGCTTTTACGATCGCCAGGAAATCAAAGATGTGTTGGCGTATTTAAAAGTGTTGCAAAATCCGCGCGACGATGTCAGCGTGGAACGCATTATCAATGTTCCCAAGCGCGGTATCGGCACCACTACGGTAAGCCGCGTTAAGGACGCCGCGCGGTTACAGGGCGTGTCATTGTTTGAAATGATTATGGCCGCGGACGGAATTGAGTCATTAAATGCCGGTACACGCAAAAAGCTGAACGCTTTCAGTGTTTTGATGTTGGAATTGATGAATACGGCGACGACCGAAAACGTTACCGACTTATTGGAAGCGGTGTTGGCGCATACCGAATTGATTACCAGTCTGTTGAATGATACGGATCCGCGAGCGCAAAGCCGCGTCGAGAACATCGGCGAATTGGTGTCCGTTGCCAAAACCTACGAAGATGAAACGGAAGAGCCCACGTTGCAAGGCTTTTTGGAACAGGTCGCGCTGGTAAATGACGTCGATACATTTGAAGAAAGTCGCGAAAAGGTTACCTTGATGACGTTGCACAGCGCCAAAGGTTTGGAATTTCCCATCGTCTTTTTGATCGGTATGGATGAAGGACTTTTCCCGCATGCGCGGACGCTTTTCGCGCCGGATGAACTGGAAGAAGAGCGGCGCTTATGCTACGTCGGGATCACGCGTGCGGAAAAAATTTTATATTTGACGCACGCCAGCTCTCGTACCGTGTTCGGCAGCACCAATCCGTACTTGGTGAGTCGTTTTGTCGGTGAAATCCCTGAAGATCTGGTGGAAAAGAAAGAAAATAAAAACCGTATCCGTTGGGGGCAGGCCGACCGGGCGAAACGAACCGGCCAACGTGTAGTCAGCAATGCTTCTGTCGGTGTCACCGCGCCGAAAGGCAAGGTTAACGCCCGCTATGACTGGCGGGTCGGCGATCGGGCGCGCCACACGAAGTGGGGGCTCGGTACGGTGGTGGAAGTGCGCGGTGAAGGCGAACGCATGCAATTAAAGTTAGAATTTCCGGGCCGGCAGGTGCGCCTGGTAATGGTAAAATTCGCGCCTTTAACAAAGGAGTAAGCCATGGTTGAGAAAACTGCCGCTGAACGCGCACGGGAATTGCGCGAAACGTTACAACACCACAGCTATTTATACTATGTGCTTGATCAGCCGGAAATCAGCGATTTTGAATTTGACAAATTGTATCGGGAATTGGTCGAATTGGAAACGGCGCATCCGGAATTGATTACGCCGGACTCACCGACACAACGCGTCGGTGCGGCACCGTCAGGGGCGTTTAGTAAAGTAACGCATCAGTTTCCCTTGTACAGTTTGGCTAACGCGTTTAGCGTTGGTGAGGTCGATGCGTTCGCTAAACGCATTCAGGAACGCTTAGGTAGCACTGCACAAGTAGAATACGTCACCGAGCTTAAAATTGACGGTCTGGCGATTAATCTGATTTATGAAAACGGCCATTTGACGCAGTGCGTAACGCGCGGTGACGGTGAAGTCGGTGAAGATGTTACCGCCAATGTAAAGACGATTCGTTCGTTGCCGTTGTTTATAAAAAATGCGCCGGCGCGATTGGACATTCGCGGGGAAGTATATATGCCGCGCCAGGCGTTTGTTGAGCTCAATGAAGCTCGTGATGAAAATGGGGAAGCGCCGTTTGCCAACTGTCGCAACGCGGCTGCGGGTTCGCTGCGTCAGCTGGATCCGCGCGTGACCGCGGCGCGCAAACTGGATTTCTTTGCATACGCCATCGGCAATGCGGAAGAAACCGGCATTACGTCACAACGTGAGTTATTGGAAACACTGCAAAAGTATCGTTTTTCCGTCAATCCGAACTATCACCTCTGGCATTCTGTGGGAGAGATCGGCGCGGAAATCGAGCGTTGGGAGACGGCGCGGCGAGATTTGGCGTACGATACCGACGGTTTGGTTATTAAGGTCAATGATTTCGAGCAGCAACGTGCTCTCGGGTACACGGCCAAAGCGCCGCGGTGGGCGATTGCATACAAGTATCCGCCGGAAGAAGCGAAAACCAAAGTGACGGATATCATCGTGACGCTCGGACGCACCGGCGTGCTGACACCGTCTGCGGATTTGGAACCGGTGTCGCTCGCGGGTACGGTGGTCCGTCGTGCGACTTTACACAACGCGGACTACATTGCGGAAAAGGATATTCGCGTCGGGGACACTGTTTTGATTCACAAAGCGGGAGAGATCATTCCCGAGGTTATTCGTGTCATTACCGAGGACCGTGACGGCAGTGAATCGGCGTTTTTGATGCCGCACCAATGTCCGGTATGCGGCAGTGACGTGACACGTATTCCCGGAGAGGTGGCGTACCGTTGCCAAAATCCGAGCTGTCCGGGGATTCTGCGGGAAAAATTAATTCATTTTGCGTCTCGCCAAGCGATGAATATGGACGGCGTCGGCCCCAAAGTGATTGACTTGTTGTTGGAGCACGACTTATTGCATGACGCGGCGGATTTATATACGTTGCGCGTGGAAGATCTCGTAGAGTTGCCACGGTTCGGAAAAAAGCGCGCGGAAAACCTGGTGAACGCGATTGCCGAAACCAAGGAACGCGGACTGGCGCGCTTACTGTTTGCACTCGGTATTCGCTATGTCGGCACGAAAGCGGCTCGCTTGCTTGCAGCCGCATATCCGACGTATGAAAAATTACAAACGGCGACACCGCAGGAATTGGCGACGGTGGACGGCATCGGGGAAACGATTGCCGAGAGTTTATATACGTATTTACAAATGCCGCAATCCATTGCATTTATTCATAAATTACAAGATCTCGGCGTAGTTACCGATGAAGAAGTAAGTGAACCGGCAGCGGACGGCATTTTTAGCGGTGAAAAAGTAGTTTTAACAGGAAAGCTGACCCGCTTTAATCGAACGCAAGCAGCGGATCTGATCGTTGCGCAGGGCGGTGAGGTGGCAAGCTCCGTCAGCAGTAAAACAACCCTGGTCGTGGCGGGGGAAGATGCCGGCAGCAAACTGGCAAAAGCGGAGAAACTCGGCATTACCATTTGGACGGAAGACGATTTTGAAAACGCCGTGGCGAAAATCGAACCGTGATTTTACCCGCGATACCAATAACAGCTATGCTATAATAAAGCCATTATGAGGAGGGAATGCCATGGAATTAACAGCGGCAGAAATGGTTAAGGTGGCGCACCTTGCGCGTTTGGAATGGGATCCGAAACGGGCGGCGACACTGGGACAGTCGTTGAATACGATTTTAACCTATATGGAAGAACTCAATGAATTGGACACGTCAAATGTTCCGCCGACTGTACATGCGGTGGAATTAACCAATGTGTGGCGGGAGGATGTTCCGCAACCGTCTCTGGATCATGAAAAGGCTTTGCAGAACGCTCCGGAACGTGACGGACGTTATTTCAAAGTACCGAAACTTATGTAGGGATGGAGGATTATTGTGAACGCGTGGACCATACATGAAAGTCATCGCCGTCTGCTTGCCAAAGAGATCTCGGCGGTGGAATTAACAAAACAGATTATTCAGCATAAAGAAAAGGTGGAGCCGGAAATTCACGCTTACCTGCACGATACGCATGAGCGTGCGCTGGCGACCGCCCAAAAAGTCGATGACAAAATTGCCGCCGGCGAAACGATTGCTCCTCTCGCGGGCGTTCCGGGCGCACTCAAAGACAATCTTTGCAGTGACGGTGAACCGGTCAGCGCCGCGTCAAAAATTTTGGAACATTTTATCGCGCCGTACAATGCGACGGTCGTTGAAAAATTACAGGCGCAAGATTATGTATCCCTCGGCAAATTGAACATGGACGAATTCGCGATGGGCAGCTCGACGGAAAACTCGGCCTACGGCCCTTCCAAAAATCCGTGGAATACGGAATGCGTGCCCGGCGGCTCCAGCGGCGGCAGCGCGGCAGCGGTAGCGGCACGTTCGGCATTGTGGGCATTGGGCTCGGACACCGGCGGATCGATTCGTCAGCCGGCTTCCTATTGCGGTTTGGTCGGTTTGAAGCCGACATACGGATTGGTTTCCCGCTATGGTCTGCTGGCATTTGCTTCTTCCCTCGATCAAATCGGACCGTTGACGCAGGATGTCACCGATTGCGCCATCGTCTTGAATGCGATTGCCGGACACGATCCGAAGGATTCGACGAGTATCGCAGGGGAGCGCCCCGACTATACAAACGCACTGCGAAGCGATGTCAAAGGTTTGCGCATCGGCGTACCGGCGGAATATTTTACGGACGGTATTAAACCGGAAGTGAAACAAGCGGTTGAAGATGCATTGAAGACGTATGAAGAATTGGGTGCGGAAATCGTTCCGGTTTCATTGCCGCGCGCTAAATATGCTATTTCCGCTTATTATATTGTGGCACCGGCGGAAGCCAGCTCCAACCTCGCCCGTTATGACGGCGTCGGTTTTGGGTTGCGCGTACCGGGCGAAAATTTGATTGAAATGTACAAAAAAACCCGTTCCGAAGGTTTCGGGGCGGAAGTGCAGCGCCGTATTATGCTCGGCACGTATGTATTGAGCGCCGGCTATTATGACGCCTATTATATGAAGGCGTTGAAAGTACGCACACTGATTAAAGAAGACTTTGCCAACGCGTTTTCCAAAGCGGATATTTTAGTTACGCCGACGGTGCCGGATACGGCATTCCGCTTCGGTGATAAAATCAATGATCCGCTGGCCATGTATATGGAAGACGTCTGCACGGTACCGGTTAATCTGGCGGGTATTCCGGCGCTCAGCATGAATTGCGGATTTGCCGACGGCATGCCGATCGGGATGCAGTTGATCGGCCCCAACTTGAGTGAAGAACGGCTCTTGCAAGCGGCCTATACATTTGAGCAGGCGCGGCCGGATACGCAAAAAGTAGCGGCTCTGGGAGAGGTGAAGTAATGAAGTACGAAAGTGTTATCGGCTTAGAAGTACATACCGAATTAAAAACGGCAACAAAAATTTTCTGCGGCTGTAAAACCACATTCGGCGCGGAACCGAACTCGAATGTGTGCCCGGTTTGCTTGGGCCTGCCGGGAGTGCTGCCGGTCCTCAATAAAAAAGTCGTCGACTTTGCTATTCGTGCCGGCTTGGCGTTGAACTGCAAAATCGCCAATTTCACGAAATTTGACCGTAAAAATTATTACTATCCCGATTTGCCGAAAAATTTCCAAACTTCGCAATACGATTTGCCGATTTGCGAACACGGCTATTTGGATATCGAATTGGACGGTGAAACACGCCGCATCGGCATTACCCGTATCCATATGGAAGAGGACGCGGGCAAACTGGTGCACAGCGGCACGACCATTACGGATTCCGATTCATCCAATGTCGACTACAACCGCACCGGTGTACCGTTGTTGGAAATCGTTTCGGAACCGGATCTGCGCAGCGGTGCCGAAGCTGCCGCGTATATGGAAAAACTCCGCTCGATTTTGGAATATATCGCGGTTTCCGATGTCAAGATGGAAGAGGGCAGCCTGCGTTGCGATGCCAACGTTTCCGTGCGCCCGGTAGGCGAAACCAAACTCGGCACTAAAGTGGAAATGAAAAACATCAACTCGATTCGCGGCGTGGCACGCAGTATCGAGTATGAAGCCCAACGCCAGGCGGAAGCCTTGGAAGACGGCGAAAAAATTGTACAGGAAACGCGTACCTGGGACGAAAGCAAAGGTACGACAGCCACGATGCGTGTCAAAGAAGAAGCGGACGATTATCGCTACTTCCCGGAACCGGACCTGGTGCCGTTCACGATTTCCGATGAATACATCGAAAGCGTTCGGCAGGCATTGCCGGAACTTCCGGATGCACGCAAAACCCGTTTAATGCAGGAACACGGACTTTCCGATTATGACGCGGGCATCATTACCCTTTCGCGCTCGATGGCGGAATATTTTGACGAACTCGTAGCCGCCGGTGCGGATGCGAAAGAAGGCGCGAACTGGCTGATGGGCGATTTTTCGATGCTGCTGAACGAAGCCGGTAAAACCCCGGCTACGGCGCCGGTTCGTCCGCAGGGACTCGCGGGCATGCTGGCCAAGATCGCTGACGGAACCATTTCCGGTAAAATCGCTAAAACTGTTTTCCGCGATATGTGGGAACAGGGTAAATCGGCGGATGAGATCATTGAAGCGAAAGGTTTGAAACAGATCTCCGATACCGGTGAATTAACGCAGTTGATTCATGACGTGGTCGCCGCTAACCCGCAATCGGTAGAAGATTATCGTGCGGGCAAGAAAAAAGCGATCGGCTTTTTAGTCGGCCAGATCATGAAAAAAACGAAAGGCCGCGCTAATCCGCAGGTAGTGAACCAGCTCTTGGTCAAAGAATTGCAGGAGTAAACTATGTGGCAGGAACAACATACAGAAAAAACAACCCGTGCGGATGAACCGCGCGTGATTAGCAAAAAAGAACGCGATGCCTTTCACGGCACGACCTTCGATGCCGAAGGAACCGCCGAAGATACGAAAAGCACACGCGTGATTGTACGACGTTGGGAAGATTTGCCGCTGCCTGTGAAACTGGCGGTGGCAGGAGCCGGTTTGTTGTTTGGTATGGTGTTTTTGGGGTTTAGCGGTATTTTTATTGTGATCGCACTTGTGGCGGCTGCTCTTTCATGGGTAGGCAGCTTTTGGCAGTAATAAAAACGGGCTTTGGCCCGTTTTTTTATTGCCACGATATCTCACAGCAGTTGGCGTCTCGACAATGGATCAGATATAATAAAGATTATGAGATAAGGGTGTGACCTATGGCAGTTAGTACGGTGCAATTTAATTTACCGGTGTTTAACGGACCGCTGGATTTATTATTGCACTTAATCCGCAAACAAAAAATTGATATTTACGATATCCCGATCCAAACGGTGACGGTGCAGTATATGGATTATTTAGCGCGCGCGGAAGCATTTAATTTGCAGTTGGGGACGGAATTTTTCCAAATGGCCGCAACGCTTTTAGCGATCAAGGCGCGCAGTTTGCTGCCCAAAGTACCTGCGGAAGAAGAGGAAGAAGATCCGCGGCAAGAACTTGCCGAGAGATTGATCGCATGGGAGCATATTCAAACGGTAAAAAGCGAAATTGAAACACGCTTGGCGGAGAATGCATTTTTTCTGGAAAAAGAGCCGACGCCCTTACAGGCTTCGGAGTATACGTTGCGCGTCAGTATGGAGCGATTAACCGGTGTTTGGCAGCGTTTAATCCAAAAGGAAGAGCCGGCAGAGGCGGATTGGCAACCGGTTCCGGAGTTGGATCCCAAGCCACTGCGAGAAGCATTTTTAAAAGCGATTCAACATGGCTCGGTGGATCTTATCCCATACTTTGAAAAACTGACCAATCGTTGGGAACAACTGACGTTGTTTTTAGAAGTTTTAGAAATGATTTGGCAGGGAACAATTACGGTGAAAGAACTCGGTATAGGCATTTATGTGGAGAGATTACGTCATGGCAACGGAACCACTCGCAGCACTTGAAGCGCTGCTCTTTATTGCCGGTGAACCGGTATCGACGAAGCAAGTAGCAGAAGTGCTCAACGTTGGTATAAGTGAGGCGGCGAAACTTTGTCAGGAGCTTGCCGACCAATATGCCGCCCGATCGCAGTCAGGTCTGCTGGTACAGGAGACTGTAGGAGGTTGGCGGCTATGTACGCGACCGGAGTACGGTAAGCTGTTGGCCGAACGTTACGCGCCGCCGCTCTATTTGAGTAAAGCGGCGTTGGAAGTACTGGCCATTGTGGCGTTGCAAGCACCCGTGACGCGGCAGCAAATTGACGGTTTACGTGGAGTTTCAAGCGAACGGACGCTGGCGAATTTGCTGGAAAAGAATTTAATTATGGAGATCGGCCGCGCCAAATTGCCGGGACGACCGATTTTATATGATGTCACGCCGTATTTTAAGCGCAAAACAAATTGGCGGGACTATTATCAGAAGCAGGGAGTAAACGAAAACGATGAGAGAACGTCTTCAAAAGTTGATTAGCCAAGCGGGGTTGGCATCCCGTCGGGCGGCCGAAACGATGATTACCGAAGGGCGAGTCAAAGTAAACGGTAAAGTAGTGACCGAACTGGGTCAAAAAGCGGATCTTACACGCGACACGATTATTGTCGACGGCAAAAAAATTGAACGGGAACCGCTGCAGTATTTCCTGTTTAATAAACCCAAAGGGGTCATCACTACTTTAAGCGATCCTGAGGGCCGGACGACGGTATTGGAATATTTCAAAAAAGAAAAAGTTCGCCTGTATCCGGTCGGTCGATTGGATCTGAACACGGAGGGCTTACTGCTTTTGACCAATGACGGTGACCTGACCAACCGGTTAGAACACCCGTCGTCGGAAGTGGAAAAAGAATACGAAATTAAAATTAAAGGCCGAGTACCGGATAAAATGCTTACGGCATTTCGCGAAGGTGTGCCGTTGGAAGACGGCATAACCGCCCCCGCAAAAGTAAGCGAGGCTGTTTTTGATGTCAAGACAGGACTTTCGACCATTGTCCTCGCTATTCATGAAGGTCGCAATCGCCAAGTGCGCCGGATGTGCGAGCACTTCGGTTTTCGCGTGCACAACTTGAAACGCACACGGTATGCGACCCTGACTTTGCAAGGCGTCAAGCGCGGCAGCTATCGAGCGTTGACAGCTAATGAAATAAGCGATCTTAAAGCGCAGGTTACGCATGCGTAATGTTGTTGTGATCGGTGGCGGCTGCGCCGGGCAAATGGCGGCGTATGCAGCTCAAACGGCGGGCGCACGAGTGATTTTACTGGAAAAAATGCCGCAACTCGGTCTTAAAATGGGGATCACCGGCAAAGGACGCTGCAATCTGACGAATGCCGCGTCTATGGAGGAACTTATTCGCCAGACGCCGGGCAACGGTAAATTTTTGTACAGCGCCTACCATGCTTTTACGAATACGGATTTGCTTTCGTTACTTGCGTCATGGGGCGTAAAAACGAAGGTGGAACGGGGCGGCCGTGTATTTCCCGAATCCGACTCCGCACAGGAGGTCCGTCGTGCGTTTCGTACGGCGCTCACCAAAGCGGGGGTGGAGATTCATACGGAAGCATCTGTGCGCGAAATTCACCGAGAGGGTACTGCGTTTGAAGTGACAGCCGCGGAACGTACTTGGCCGGCGGCGGCTGTGATTATGACAACCGGGGGTGCTTCATATCCGCAAACCGGCTCCGACGGTAGCGGACATGAATTGGCGAAAGGATTGGGGCACACTTTAATACCGCTACGTCCTTCCCTGATTCCGCTTGTCTGTGAAGAAGCATGGTGCAAAGCATTGCAGGGACTTTCGTTGCGTAACGTCGAACTCACATTGCACATTGACGGTAAAGCGAAACAGACTTTGCGCGGCGAAATGCTTTTTACGCATTTTGGCGTATCGGGACCGATTGTCTTGCGTTTAAGTGATGCGGCTTCGCGGGCGTTGCAAAAAAACAAGAAAGTAACGCTTTCTTTGAATGTAAAGCCGGCTCTTGCGCCCGAGGTATTGGATGCCCGACTCCAGCGAGACTTGGAAAAAAATCATTTACAGCAAATGAGTAATGCCTTGCGCGATTTATTGCCGCAGCGTTTGATTGTACCGATGTTGCAGGCGGCCGGGATTGGAAGTGACGTTAAGGCGGCGGATCTTTCCCGCTCGGAACGGTTACGCTTAGGTCAAGCGTTGCAAAACCTATCGTTGACGGTGACGGGCACACGACCGTTGCGCGAAGCGATTGTTACAGCGGGAGGCATCAGCACCAAAGAAGTAAATCCCAAAACAATGGAGTCGAAAATTGTGCCGGGCATTTATTTTGCCGGCGAGATCTTGGATGTCCATGCGTTTACGGGAGGATATAATTTACAGGCAGCGTTTTCTACCGGCTACCTTGCGGGCGTTAGCGCGGCAGGAAAGGAGTCGGAGCAATGAAAAAAATTGCGGTTGCGATTGATGGCCCCGCGGGGGCCGGTAAAAGTACAGTCGCTAAAGCGCTGGCGCAACGACTGGGATATGTATACCTGGACACCGGGTCAATGTACCGGGCACTGACTTGCGAATTACTGCATCGAGGCGTTCCGGTGGACCGGGAAGAAAAAGTCTGCTCCGTCGTCCAAAATTTAACGGTAGAAGTAAAAAATGATCAGGAAGAACTGATAGTGATGGTGGATGATCGTGATGTTTCCGCTCATATCCGTCGTCCGGAGGTATCGGCCTGTGTCTCACAGGTCGCCGCATATGCCTGCGTGCGCCAACACTTAGTCAAAGAGCAGCAGCGCCTTGCCGAAAACGGCGGTATCGTCATGGACGGGCGGGATATCGGCACAGTGGTGTTACCGCATGCCGAGCTGAAGGTGTTTTTAACGGCTTCCGTGGAAGAACGAGCTCGCCGGCGCTTGGTACAATGGAATGAAAACCACCCCGATGAGCCGCAGACAATGGCGCAAATCGTGCAAAATATTCAAGAACGCGATCGCAAGGATACGGAACGAGCTATTTCTCCCCTCAGACAAGCGGAAGATGCTATTTTGTTGGATACCACTTCGTTAACTCGGGAAGAAACAATTGACACGCTTACGGCTATGGTAAAGAAGGTGACGGCATGATCAAAAAATTTCTCCACCTGCTTGCAAAATTTTTATTTATTTTTTTGGGCGGTGCGAAAATAATCGGACAGGAGAATGTTCCGAAAGAAGGTGGGGTTATTATCGCGTCTAACCACAAAAGTAACTGGGATCCGCCGATCGTTTTTGCGGCCATGCCGAGGCAAGTGTATTTTTTGGCAAAAGAAGAATTATTTCGTAATTTTTTCCTGCGTCAATTTTTAAATGTTTTGGAAATGGTTCCTTTGCATCGCGGCAAAGTGGATCGCGCGGCGATGCGACAATCATTTGCGATTATTCGGCGCGGTGAGTTGCTGGGGATTTTTCCCGAAGGAACGAGAATTCGGCATGAAGGTTTGGGTCCTTTCCACACCGGCATGGCTTCACTGGCGTTACGTCTTGGTGTGCCGATCGTTCCCGTAGCGGCAATTCACACCGTGCGGCCGTGGAGCAAATCGGTACCGGTGGTGGCCATTGGCGAACCGGTCATGGTGGAAAAAGATAAACCGACTCCCGAAAAAATTACAGAAGTTAATAATTTGATTAGAGAAAGAATAGAAAAACTTTATGAAATGTATAAAGGCTAAGATATGAAGATTATTGTAGCGAAAAAATTGGGCTTTTGCTATGGCGTAAAACGCGCCATGCAAATCGCGGAAGACTTAAGTAAAACAGGGACTGACGCGGTCACGCTGGGGCCGATCATTCATAACAATCAGGTGGTAGCAGGACTACGTTCCAAGGGGATCGACTATGTCGAATCACTCGATGACGTCCCAGGAGAAACGGTCATTATTCGTTCTCACGGAGTAGGCCCGGCGTGTTATAATAGAGCTAATGAAAAAAATTTAAAGATTATCGATGCGACCTGTCCGTACGTTGTACGGGCACAAAAAGAAGCCAATCGCTTAGTGAATGAAGGTAAGACGGTAATTATTTTCGGGGAAAAAAATCATCCGGAAGTCAAAAGCATTGCCGAATGGGCAATGGATCGCGCTATCGTTGCGGAAACGCCCGCCGATTTAGCCAACTTGCCGCACCTCTCTGAAGCAAGCGTTGTATCGCAAACTACGTTTTCGCAGGCTCTATTCCAAGAGATGCTTGCTCTTGTCAAAGACAAAGTGGATCATGTTGATGTCCATCGCACGATTTGCAATGTCACGGCGGAGCGGCAGAATGCGGTAGCGGAGTTGGCAAAGATAGCGGACGTAATCGTAGTCATTGGTGGCCGACACAGCGGCAATACACGCCGTCTGTATGAACTTGCCAAAGCAAATGGCACCCCGGCATACCATATTGAAACGGCTGCAGAATTACGCTCGTCATGGTTTCAAAGTGATTGGACGGTTGGCATCACAGCCGGTGCATCCACACCGGACTGGATAATCGAGGAGGTATTGTTGGCAATGGATGATATGAAAACAACTTTTGAAGAGATGGACATGAATTATGATTTTCACAAAGGAAGCATCGTAGAAGGCACGGTCGTTGACCTGACCGATGAAGAAGCGTACGTTTCGTTTGGTTACAAAACGGAAGCGGTGCTCCAAGCGCGTGAATATTCATTTCCGGCTCCGGAATCCATGAAGGATGTACTGGCGGTCGGCGATACAGTCAAAGCGCAAATCACCAATGCGGTGAAAGAAGATGGTACGATCTACATCTCCAAAATCAAATTGGATCGGTTGGCAGACTGGGATATCGTCGAACAGGCATTGGCTAACGATGAACCTGTAGAAGTCGAAGGTATTGAAGCGATTAAAGCAGGCCTTCTCGTCCAGATTAAATCGTTGCGCGGTTTTATTCCGCTTTCCCAGGGCGATCTGCGTTTCGTACGCTCGCTCTCGTTCCTCGTGGGCACAACATTCCAGGCGAAAGTACTGGAAGTGGACCGTTTGAAAAACCGTTTGGTTTTGAGCCGTAAAGCGATGCTCGAAATTCATCGCGAAACGGAAATGGAAAACATGAAGGAAGCGTACGAACAGGGCACGCAACTTACCGGTATCGTGAAGAAAATCATGCCGTACGGTGCGTTTATTGACGTTAACGGTATTGAAGGTTTGTTGCACATTTCCGATGTAGCCTGGAACAAAATCGACAAAGTCGAAGACGTTTTGGAACCGAACCAGGAAGTAAACGTTATTATCAAATCGTTCGATCCGGAAAAACAGCGTATTTCTTTCAGCCGCAAGGATACCTTGCCGGATCCGTGGATGGATGACATTCAAAATTATGCAGTCGGTGATACCGTTGTCGGAAAAGTCGTAAAATTAATTGATTTCGGCGCGATTGTGGAATTGACTGACGGCTTGACCGGTTTGCTGCACATCAGCGAAATTACCAAAGATCGCAGCAAAAAAGTGGGCGATGTATTGGCAGACGGCGACATGGTCGAAGTGCAGATCATCGGCATTAATAAATCCCGCAAACGCATCAGCTTCAGCCTGATCCAGGTACAGGAGCATGCGGAAGGTGCGACGGAAGAAATGCCGGCGGATGAAGCTCCGGTGCAAGATGTTGCTGAAGCCGAAGAGGTTACGGCGGAAGCAACGTCTGACGAAGAATAAAACCGTCAGCCGAGGTAAAGAAAAAAGCAAAAATGCGGGGGACGGTTCGCTGTTTCCCGTATTTTTTATTGAAGGAGTAAGCTATGGATAAACCGTTAGTGGCGGTGGTCGGACGGCCAAATGTCGGCAAGTCGACATTATTCAACGCGATCATTAACAAACGTATTTCCATCGTGGAAGATGTTCCCGGTGTCACTCGCGATCGCATTTATTTTGATGCAGAGTGGCTCGGCACAAAGTTTACTTTGATTGATACGGGCGGTATTGAGTTTTTGGTGCCGAAAGAAGACCATATCAGCGTTGGCACCAAAGCGCAGGCCCAACTTGCGATTTTGGAGGCCGACGTGATCGTACTCGTCTGTGACGGGCGCGTTGGTGTCACGGCGGATGATGAACAGGTCGCCCATCTACTACGAGATGCCGGTAAACCGGTAGTGCTTGCGGTCAATAAAATTGACAGTCCCGCGCAGGAAATGAATGTCTATGAATTTTATTCTTTGGGACTGGGGGATCCGCATGCGATTTCCGCTTCCAATCTGCTGGGATTGGGAGATTTGTTGGATGATGTGGTGAAGCATTTTCCGCAGCGCGAAATCGATCCGCATGAAGATGAACTTGTGCATGTGGCGCTGGTCGGTCGTCCGAATGTCGGCAAATCTTCTCTTACCAATGCGCTTCTCGGCGAAGAACGTGTGCTGGTGAGTGATGTACCCGGCACGACACGAGATTCGATTGATACGCATTGGAAATACCATGGCGAGGAATTTGTGCTTATTGATACCGCGGGAATGCGTCGTAAGGCAAAAATTGATTTGCCGGTGGAGCATTACAGCGTCATTCGTTCGCTGCGTTCGATCGATCGTGCCGACGTGGTCGTACTGGTTTTGGATGCGACCCAAGGGGTCACTGAGCAAGACACCAAAATTGCGGGCTACGCGCATGAAGCCGGCAAAGGCATGATCATTCTTGTTAATAAATGGGACTTGATCGAAAAAGACAGCAAGTCTACCGAAACATATGCGGAAGATATTCGGCGTGAATTGGCCTTTTTACAATATGCACCGATTGTGTATGTTTCGGCTCTTACCAAACAACGAATTCATCGTCTGGGAGAGCTGATTCAATTCGTTTCGGAACAGCAAACGCGCCGCGTTTCGACCGGGGTTCTGAATGAAGTTTTAACGGACGCAAAATTGATGAATCCGCCGCCGATGAAGTATGGTAAGGAAATCAAGCTGTACTATATGACACAGGTGGGAGTTAAACCGCCGACCTTTGTGCTTTTCTGTAACTACGCGCAATACGTCCATTTTTCGTACGTGCGATTTTTGGAAAATCGTTTGCGTGAATCGTTCGGGTTTGAAGGTACGCCGATTCGATTGGTTTTACGCGGTAAACGCGATGGTGATGATGAGTGATTAATTATTTGCTTTGCGTTATGGGAGCATATTTGCTGGGGTCGATTCCCAGCGGTTTGTGGCTCGGTAAGCTGCTTTGCGGTACCGACCTACGCCGGCACGGCAGTCGTAATATCGGTGCAACCAACGCTTATCGCACTTTGGGAGCGCGTATGGGGATTGCCGTTTTTGCCGCGGATTTTCTGAAGGGCGTGGCGGCAACATCATTGGGCGGAAACGATCCGGTACTACTTGCGTTTTGTGCGGCAGCAGCGATTGTCGGCCATTGCTTTTCCGTGTTTTTGAGATTTCGCGGCGGCCGCGGTGTGGCGACCGGCTTTGGGGTCATGTGCTGTCTGTCGTTGCCGGTAGCAGTTGCGGCGGCTGTCGTTTGGGCGGTTTTGGTCTTTGCGACACGGTTAGTATCCTTGGCGTCCATTGTCGCAGCTTTGACCGTACCGATCCTTTTATGGTGGTGGCAAGCTCCGTCGGCATTTTTGATTTTTGCGACTTTGGGTGTCATTGCTATCGTTTTTCAACATCGTGTCAATATCGGGCGATTACTGCGTGGCGAAGAGAAACAAATTGAACGCGCAAAATTAAAACGCCGGCGTAAAACAAAATAAGATAATACGAGGTGATATTGTGCAGATAGCCATGATAGGTGCAGGTGCATGGGGCATTGCGATGGCCAGATCGCTTGCCGAAGCGCATCCGAACGTATGCTTATATGCACGAAACGCTGAAACGGTCGCGGAAATGACGGAAACTCGTCAACACGCGGCATATTTACCGGGCGTGTTGCTTCCAAATCAAGTGAAAATTACTGCGGATTTGGAAGAGGCAGTGACAAATGCGGATGTAGTCGTGCTGGCGACCCCGTCGAAAGCGATAGGGACAATGGCGGAGGCAATTCGTCCATGGCTCACTGAAAACGCATTGGTCATTTCAGCAGCGAAAGGTTTGTCACCGAGCGGGGGGCGTTTATCGGAAGATATAACCGCCGCATTGGCTGGGGTGACGAACGAAATCGCCGTGATTTCGGGACCGAATCACGCGGAAGAAGTCGGGCGTTTATTGCCGGCGGCCACCGTGGTCGCTGCTGCCCGCAAAGAAACCGCTATGCGAGCACAGGATGTCTACATGTTGCCGCATTTGCGAGCATATTACAGCACGGATATTATCGGGGTGGAGTACGGCGGTGCGCTGAAAAATATTATTGCACTTGCTGCCGGAGCGGTCGATGGCGTCGGTTACGGGGACAATACACGTGCGACTTTGATTACTCGCGGCTTAGCGGAAATCGTGCGCTATGCAGTGCATTTCGGAGCACGCAATGAAACCTTGTTTGGACTTTCCGGCATGGGCGATCTGATCGTAACCTGTACGAGTAAACACAGCCGCAATCATGAAGCAGGCAGAGCATTGGCGCAAGGCTTGACGGAAACGCATATCACACAGGGAACAAAAAAAGTGGTGGAAGGCATCCGAAGCACTCATATCGTATATCCTGTGGCGCAGCGGGAAGGTATTGAAATGCCAATTACCGAGCAGGTATATCGAGTGCTTTCCGGTGAAAGTTCATTGCAAAACGCATTGCAAAACCTGATGACACGGGCAAAAAAAGAAGAGCATCAGGAGCCTGTTATTTTGTAATTTGAAAATACCAATGTTATAATACAATGTAACTATCGAGGGTATATGAGAATCATTGGTGGCACTAGACGCGGACATAAATTGGCGGCGCCAAAGGGGATGGCGACGCGCCCGACACAGGATCGGGTGCGCGAAGCGATCTTCAATACGCTGGTCAACATAGGTTTACTGGAAACACGCGTGCTTGATTTGTATGCGGGCACCGGCGCAATGGCGCTGGAAGCGTTAAGTCGCGGAGCGGAATTTGCTTGCGCCGTAGATGAGAAAACTGCTGCGGTGATTCGTCAAAACGCGGAGGTTTGCGACTTTTCTTCACAGATCGAAGTACGTGAACAACGCGTCGAATCGGCATTGGCGAACTTGCCGCAGAATCAACCGTTTGACTATGTTTTTCTCGATCCGCCGTACCAACGCGGTTTGGTGGAACCTGTACTGCGGGATTTGCTCCGTGCGCGACTCGTGCAGCCTACCAGCGTAGTTGTTGTTGAGCAGGCACGGGAAGAAAGCTTGGAGATACCTAAAGGTTATCGGCTCTGGCGGCAGAAACATTACGGCGGTACTATGGTGACCTATTTGGTGGTAGCAAGGGAAGAAGGATAATTGCATGCGAGTGGGAATCTGCCCGGGCAGTTTTGATCCGGTCACAAAAGGCCATGTGGACATTTTTGAACGCAGTGCACAATTGGTCGACAAACTGATTGTTGCGGTCTTTGTGAATCCCGGCAAGAAACCGATGTTTTCGATGGAAGAACGGGTAGCTTTGCTGAAAGAAGCAACGACTCATATTCCGAACGTAGAAGTGGATGCGTTCTCCGGCTTACTCAATGATTACGTGCGTCAACGTGACTCGCGCTTAATCATTCGCGGGTTGCGAGCATTCAGTGACTTTGAATATGAATTCCAGCGGGCGTTATTATTGAAAGATCAGGATCCGGAAATTGAAACGGTTTTTATGATGACGCGCGGTGAATATTCGTTCATCAGCTCTTCGGGAATCAAAGAGTTGATCATGTTTCGCGGTGACGTGGGGCGGTTGGTACCGCCATGTGTATTAACCGCACTGGAAGAAAAATTGGCGGTTGCCAAATAAAGGAGTGGTATTCATGGATACACGCAAATTGCTGGAAGAGCTTGATTATGTAGTAATGAATGGTAGAGAAGTTCCGTTAACAAACAAACGTCTTGTCGATCAGGACGAGGTGGCGCGCATCATTGACGCGATCAACAGCTCGTTGCCCAATGAATTGGAGAACGCCAAGCGTATCGTTGCCGATAAAGAACGTGTGATGATGGATGCACAAAAACAGGCGGAAACGATTATTGCGCAGGCCAAAGATTATATCGCTAAAATCACGGAAGAAAGCGAGCTTGTGAAAAATGCCCAAGAGCGCGCCAATGAAATTATCGCGAATGCGAACCAAACCGCGGACACTATGCAGCAAAACGCTCTTGAGTATGCGACCGATGTTTTGAAATATGTCGAAGAGAACATGGAAGGAACGCTTGATTCGTTGCGTAAAAATCGGGAAAGCCTTATGCAACAGCAACCGCAACAAGGGACAGAAGATACCTTACCGCGGAAATAACAGGGCGGAAAAAAGAGCTTGCCGAAAGCTCTTTTTTTGTATATTTTTATTGGCGTAAACGTTCATTAAAATATATAATAAGTAATTAATAAACTGAGAAATGAACGGGAGGAAATTCCATGAACGATAAGTACAATCCTGCAGAGATTGAGAAAAAGTGGCAGGATATATGGTATGCAACGGATGCCTTTCATACGCATGCCGATGCGGAAAAAGAAAAATATTATGTGCTCGAAATGTTTCCTTATCCGTCGGGAAATTTGCACATGGGACATGTACGTAACTACGCGATCGGTGATGTGATTGCTCGTTTCATGACGATGCGCGGGTACAATGTGCTCCATCCGATGGGCTGGGATGCGTTTGGCATGCCGGCCGAAAATGCGGCGATCCAGCGCAACATTCATCCGGCAAAGTGGACATACAGCAACATTGAAAACATGAAAAAGCAGCAAAACAAATTGGGGCTTTCCTATGACTGGGACCGGGAGGTCACGACTTGCAGCGAGGACTACTATCGGTTTACGCAGGAGCTGTTTTTACTCTTCATGGACCGCGGCCTTTCGTATAAAAAAGAAGCGAAAGTCAACTGGTGTGAACATTGCGGTACCGTACTGGCGAATGAACAGGTAGTGGACGGCTGCTGCTGGCGGTGTGATACGCCGGTAATAAAGAAAAATCTTTCGCAATGGTTCTTAAAAATTACTTCGTACGCGGATCGTCTGTTGAATGATCTGGAACTCCTTAAGGGCTGGCCGGAACGCGTTAAAACGATGCAAAAAAATTGGATCGGGCGCAGCGAAGGTACCGAATTTAAATTCGGCGTGAAAGAGTTGCCGGAGGAAACCATCTCCGTATATACCACACGTGTCGATACCGTGTACGGTGTTTCCTACGTAGTTTTAGCACCGGAACATCCGTTAGTCGAGAAAATTATTGAAGGCAAAAAAGAAGCTGATACGGTTCGCCAATTCGTCGAAGAAATGCGAAACGTCAACGAGCTCGACCGTACTTCGGAAGATGTCGAAAAAGTCGGCCTTTTTACCGGCGGTTATGCGATTCATCCCTTAACCGGTGAAGAGGTGCCGATTTGGGTGGCCAATTATGTATTAGTGGACTACGGTACCGGTGCTGTGATGGGTGTACCGGGGCATGATGAACGCGACTTTCTCTTTGCCCGCAAATATAATTTGCTGGTACATGTTGTCATAAGCGAAGATACATCGGATAGAATACCTGAAAAACTTGATGATGCTTATACGGAAGACGGTATTTTGATCAACAGCGGCGAATTTAACGGTCTAACCAGTGCGGAAGCTCGTCGCAAGATTACGGAAAAAATGCAGGAACAAGGAATCGGCGAAGCCCATGTCAACTACCGGTTGCGTGATTGGTTGATCTCCCGTCAACGGTATTGGGGCGTGCCGATTCCGGTCGTTTACTGCCCGCATTGCGGCATGGTGCCCGTACCCAAGGAAGATTTGCCGGTACGCTTGCCGACCGATGTAGATTTCAATAGTAAGGCGGCAGTATCTCCGCTGGAAACGAATGAAGAATTTTTGTTTACGGCGTGTCCTAAGTGTGGCGAAAAAGCTCGTCGCGAAACCGATACGATGGATACGTTTATTGACTCTTCGTGGTATTTCCTGCGCTATACGGATCCGCAAAACGATCAGGAACCGTTCAGTAAAGATAAGGCCAATTACTGGATGAATGTCGATCAGTATATCGGCGGCATTGAACATGCGATCTTGCATCTTTTATACTCCCGCTTCTTTACGAAAGTACTGCACGATGCCGGTATGACGGAAGCGGTTGAACCCTTTGATAAATTACTGACGCAGGGCATGGTGCTGAAAGACGGCAGTAAAATGTCCAAGTCGAAAGGCAATGTGGTTTCGCCGGAAGAATTGGTCGCTCAGTACGGTGCCGATACGGCACGGCTTTTTACTCTTTTTGCCGCTCCGCCGGAACGTGATTTGGAATGGAGCGATCGCGGTGTGGAAGGAGCGTTCCGCTTTTTGAATCGCGTTTGGCGCATTGTGGGACGTTACCTGGAAATGCCGACGCAAAAGCGCGAATTGACTTCCGAAGATAAAGATTTACGTCATGAAACCCATCGGGTACTCCAAAAAGTGACAAACGATTTGGACGGTCGTTACAATTTCAATACTGCCATCAGCGCGATCATGGAATTGGTAAATGCTTTGCATGATTACGCTGAGCGAGCCAATGATATTCCTGACAGTTTACGCCGTGAAGTACTGCGCGATTTGGTGATTTTGTTGGCACCGTTCACACCGCATATCGCGGAAGAGCTGTGGCAGGCACTGGGCGAGCAGGAAAAGAGCGTACATGAGGCCTCGTGGCCGGAAGTGGACCCGACGGCACTGGTGGTGGATGAAGTGGAACTTGCCGTGCAAGTGAATGGCAAGGTTCGCGCCACCATTCAGGTGGGAGTGGCCGCTACGAAAGAAGAAATCGAAGCAAAAGCACTCGCTCATGAGAGGGTGCAAGAATTTATCGACGGCAAAGCGATTCGCAAAGTGATCGTTGTGCCGCAAAAAATTGTTAATATCGTGGTTTAAAAAATAGCGGCAGGAACTATACCTGCCGCTATTTTTGGTACGCATGCTATAATAAATACGATATCTGGACATTCATTATCGAAACATCGATCCCATATGGGTAAAGGGGGAAGCCAAATGAAATGCCCATTTTGTAAATATGCTGATACAAAAGTAACCGACTCGCGGGTGACGGACGATGGAAATGCCATTCGTCGGCGACGGGAATGCTTGTCCTGTCATCGCCGCTTTACCACTTATGAACTGGTCGAAGAAGCGCCGCTGATGGTGATTAAGCGTGACGGGCATCGAGAAATGTTTGACGGTGACAAACTGTTACGCGGATTGATGCGTGCTTGTGAAAAACGGGAAGTCAGTGTGGAACAAATAAAAGAATTGGTGGCTTCTGTGGAGCGGGAACTGCGCAATCGCCTGGTGCAGGAAATTTCCTCGGAAGAACTGGGTGAAGTGGTTCTGGCGAAGTTGAGCGATCTAGATCCGGTAGCGTACATTCGTTTCGCGTCTGTTTATCGTCGGTTCAGTGGCTTGAAGGATTTTATGGCGGAACTGGAAACGTTGATGGCCAAAGAGAAACAAAAGCAAAAAGGAGTTGAGTCGAAATGATCATCGATTTGCATTGTGATACATTGATGAAGCTGTTGGACGTACCTGCCGGCGGCGATTTGCGTAAGAATGTTTGGAATATCGACTTGGAGAAGCTGCAAAAGTCAAATTATTTACTGCAGGACTTTGCGATTTTTGTAGATCTGGAAGAACATCCCGATGCGTATGTTCGTTATGGTGAAATGCGGGATACGTTTTTGGCGAACATCGAAAAATATGGTGATAAAGTACGCCGGGTTCGTACGCTTGCAGACCTGGAAGCCTGCCGTCGTGATCACATCATCGGCGCATTGCTTTCCGTAGAAGAAGGCGGGGTTTTCGGCGGTGACTTGCAAAAACTGAAAAAGGCGTTTATTGAGGACGGCGTGCGACTGGTCACATTGACTTGGAACTATGAAAATGAATTGGCCTTTCCGAACGGGACAGAGGGCAAAGACAAAGGGCTTAAAGCCCGCGGCTGGGAATTTGTCGAGTGGATGCAGGCAAACGGCATGATCGTCGATACGAGCCATTTGAACGATCAAGGTACGAGAGAATTGTTGGAACGCGCCGAAAAACCTGTGATGGCGTCCCATTCTAATGCGCGTGCCGTTTTTTCACATCCGCGTAATTTGCCCGAAGATTTATTACGTGCGTTCGGGGAAAAAGGCGGTGTGATCGGTTTAAACTTCTCGCGAAATTTCGTCGGTTCGAAACCGATTACAGATCCTTCCGAAGTGAATAATCCACGATTACTTTTGGCGCCGTTGACGACAGAAGAATATCATCAGGTGGCGATCGGCGAACGACCGGTTCCAGCACCGCAATTGGATTCGCCGTTATTGGTTTCCAAGGCGGCGGATATTGCTCGCCATGCTCGATATATCGCGGACATAGCAGGAATCGAAACGGTCGCGTTGGGAACGGATTTTGACGGTATCCAGCCTTACCTTGAAATTCATGATGCCTCCGAAATGGATAAACTGTTTACAGCATTAGAAAAGGAAGGTTTCTCCGCGGACGATATTGATCATATCAGTCATAAAAATGCCATACGCTTCTTTAACGACACACTGCCGGCAGGTAAATAATGGATATTGCCAATGCACTTCATGAACATATAGAAGTCGCCCAAGCTTATCAGGAGCATGCTAATGAAATAGCACAAAGCGGAGAAATCATTTGTCATGCTTTGCAGCGCGGGCGGAAAATTTTATTTTGCGGCAACGGCGGTTCGGCGGCGGATGCGCAACACTTGGCGGCTGAACTGATTGTGCGTTACCATGCGGAACGTCGTGCGCTGCCGGCGATCGCGTTGACCACGGATACGTCGGTTTTGACCGCCGCCGCGAACGACTACGGTTACGAGGAAGTATTTGCCCGCCAAGTAGCGGCACTCGGGCAAAAAGGAGATGTATTAGTGGCGATTTCCACGAGTGGCCACAGTCCCAATGTATTGAAAGCGATCGAGGCCGCACGAACCAACGGACTCAAAATTATCGGTTTGACGGGGGCCAAAGGTAACGAGATGGATACCTGCTGTGACTTGGTGCTGCATGTGCCGAGTGATGTGACAGCCCGCGTGCAGGAGATGCATATTTTAACGGGACATATTTGGTGTGAAATGGTGGATGAATATGCGCACGAATGTTGAGCGTTTCTTCCACTCATTACATACTTTGCGCATTGTCGTAGTCGGTGATGTCATGTTGGACCGCTACCTGTTCGGTCAGGTAGCACGCATTTCGCCCGAGGCGCCGGTACCGGTACATCGCATTGAAAAAACGGAACGACGTTTGGGCGGTGCCGCCAACGTCGCTGCTAACTTGCGCGGATTAGGTTGTCCTGTACACTTGATAAGTGCTGTCGGTGATGATAGTGCGGCCGATGAATTTCGTGAGGTCTTGCGTGCGAACGACATCGACGACAGCGGCATATTGACGGATTCGGAGCTGCAGACAACGACAAAAACCCGCGTGATCGGTGTACAACAACAAATGCTGCGGATCGATCAGGAACGGATTCAGGATATTTCGGAACGTACCGTTTCCCGCATTTGCGAGCAAGTGGCAAAGGAAGTAGAAAAAGGTTGTGCGGCCTTAGTGATTTCCGACTACGGCAAAGGAATTTGTACGGAATTACTTTGCCAAAAAGTAATTCAAATCGGACGAGATGCGCAAGTACCGGTTTTGGTAGATCCGAAACAGGCGGATTGGTCTCGCTACCGCAATGCTACGCTTGTAACGCCGAACCTGAAAGAATTAAGCGAAGCCTGCGGAACAACGCTTGCGAATCACGAACGCGAAGTAAAAGAAGCGGCGCTTGCCCTGATGAAAAAGTCAGGTGTGCAGCAAGTGGCCGTCACGCGTTCTGCCAAAGGCATTCTTTGGGTGGATAATGAATCGCACAGTTTTCAGCATCCGGCTTTGGCGCGGGAAGTGTATGACGTTTCGGGGGCGGGTGATACGGTAGTAGCCGTACTTGCTGCGGCGATAGGAGCTCAGTTGCCGCGGCGTTTTGCGCTGCATTTGGCGAACTGTGCCGCCGGCGTAGTAGTCGGCAAAGTGGGTACGTATGCGATTTCGCAATCGGAACTGTCAGTCTCGTTGAGTGATAATATCCATCAGGATGCCGTCATATTGAAACTGTCCGAGCTTGCGCAAGTAGTTAAAGCATGGCGTGAGGCGGGGGATACCATCGTCTTTACCAACGGTTGCTTTGATTTGATTCACCGCGGACATTTGACGTATTTGGAAGCGGCGGCGGAACTGGGAGACCATTTGATCATCGGCGTCAATTCCGATGCTTCGATACGACGTTTAAAAGGAAGTTTGCGTCCGATTGTTTCTGAAGCGGATAGGGCGTACCACTTAGCGGCATTGCGTGCGGTGGACGCCGTAGTTGTTTTTGACGAGGATACCCCCTATGAGCTGATCCGGGAGATTCGTCCGGACGTATTGGTCAAAGGCGGAGACTACTCGCCGGATGACGTCGTCGGCAAAGAGTTTGCCGGACGCGTACAAATAATTCCTTTTGTAGACGGATACTCCACAACAAAACTTATTACTACTATTACCAGTCGAAATAAAGGAGTTCATTAAATTGTCACAACGAGCGATATTTTTGGACCGTGACGGAGTAATTAATGTTGATCACGGCTATGTGAGTCGGCCGGACGAAGTGGAATTTATCCCCGGAGCGCGGGAAATGATTGCCGAACTGAGCCGACAGGGCTGGCTGATTTTCGTTGTGACCAATCAAAGCGGTGTGGCGCGCGGCATGTACACGGAAGAAGACGTGCAGGCATTACACCGCTGGCTGAACGAAGAGTTTGCCAAAGCGGGCGGGAAAGTGACGGAGTTTTTCTATTGTCCGCATCTTTTGCATGCCAAAGTAAAAAAATATGACGTGGATTGCGTTTGCCGTAAACCGCGGCCGGGCATGATTATTCAAGCGCTCAGTAAGCACCGTATCGCACGGGAAGACGCGTTTTTGATCGGTGACGGCGAACGGGATGTGGCGGCCGCCGAGCGTGCCGGCATTCGCGGATTTTTATTTACCGGCGGTAATGTGCAGGAATTTATGCATGAATGTGTACGGGATCTCCAATGGAATTAAATTTGCCGCAGGCACGTATCTTAATTATTAAAATGAGCTCGCTCGGCGATATTATTTGTGCGTTGCCGGCGCTGTTTGCGTTACGTAAGAAGTATCCGCACGCGCATATTACTTGGGCGGTTCATCGCGCATTTAAAGATGTTTTGCCGGGTACTCCTTATTTGGACGATAAAGTTGTAATTGACCGGAATCGTCTTCGCCGGCCTTCCTATTGGCGCGAATTACATAGGGAATTACACGGCCGCTCATTTGATCTGGTATTGGATTTGCAGATGCTTGCGAAGAGTGCTTTGGTGGCGCGGTTAAGCGGCGCTAAAGCACGTTACGGATATTGGGAAGCACGCGAAGGAAGCGGACTGGTAAGCCAGCCGATTGTCGGCGCTCATCAATATGGTCATATCACGGAACGTTTATTGGACGTGGTAGAATATTTGGGGGCGGATATCGACCGGATTGCGTATCCTTTGTGTGACATCAGTGATGCCGAAGTCACATTACGTCAAAAATTACAAGCTTCGGGTGTGACCGGCGAGTATATTGTGATTGCGCCGAGTAGCCGCGGTGCGGGGAAGGATTGGCCAGAAATATCCTGGCGGGAACTGATCGGTCAGATGACCGCTGACGGGCGGCATGTAGTTATTGCCGGCAGTGCGGCTGACACCCCGCTGGCGCAACGTTTGCTGGCAGGCGACCGCGAGAAAAGAACGGCAGATCTGACAGGACAAACGAGTTTACGTGAATTGCTGGCGCTGGAGAAACATGCGCGTATGCATATTTCCGGTGATACGGGTCCGCTTCATATTGCCAATGCGTACGGTACGTCCATCATCGGTTTGTACGGTCCGACACGTCCGGAACGCAGCGGTCCGTTTCACAATCCCCAAGGCGATTGTGTGATGGCACAGCAAGCGCAGAATGCCGATTTAAAAATCAAGAAAAACCGCAATATTACGATGAGCACCATCCCGGTAAAAGATGTGATTACATTGTATCGCAAGAAAATAAACGCGGAACAAAAAAAGAGACCGTAACGGTCTCTTTTTTAATGCGTGGTTTGGATTTTATGTCGATTGCGATTGAGATAGATGAGACGTGAGTTGTAGGCGATGGAGACAGCAAGTAAACCGCAAATAATACCGACCCAATAACCGTAAGGACCTAAATTGGTATAATGCGACAGAAAAATGCCTAAGGTCAAACCGATACACCAATAGCATAATAATGAAACGATAAATACGAAGCGCACGTCTTTATAACCGCGCAGCGCTCCTTGGATCGGTACGCCGGTAGCATCGGCAAAGGTAAACATCAGCGCATACACCATAAAACTGGCAGTGAGCGTGATCATTTGCGGATCATTGGTATAAAGACCGGCAATCGAATTGAAGTTAAAGAAGGCGAGGATAAATAGAACGGTTGCCACGCTAATCGTAAAAACTTGCGCCATGCGGGCATAGCGTAAGGCAGCAGCAAAGCGCTTGGCACCAAGTTCAAACCCGCATAAAATCGTAGCGGCAATACCGGCGGAAAGAGGGAGCGAGTACAATACGTTGGAAAAATTATTCGCGGCATTATGAGCGGCAATAACCTGTGTGCCATAGCTCGTGATTAAGAGACCGACAATGGAAAACAAGGATATTTCCAAAAAATTGGCACCGCCGATCGGTAAGCCGATTTTCAGCTGCTCCTGCCATCTTGCGAAATGAAGACCTTCCCATTCCTTGAAAATACGATAATGGGAAAAGGGTGGCAAAAAAAGCATAACCAAGAAAAAAAGCAAGCAGTTCACACTGTTGGAAATGGTAATCGCCAGTCCCGCTCCGGCACCGCCCAACGAAGGAATACTGCCATAACCGTCAATAAACACATAGTTCAAAATAATATTCAGGAAAAATCCTGTAGTCATAATCGAAAGAGAAATACGAGTATAACCGTGAGCATCCACCACATTGCGCAATGTTACAGAAATGAAACTGGGAATAATTCCGTAGGCGATAAATGTCAGAAACCCCTGCGTGACGTTGCGTACAGCAGGCTCGAGTCCTAAGTTATCAAGCATCCAGGGGAGGAGAAAATTTCCCATGCAAATGGTTACCAGGCCGATAGTCAGAGAAAGGTAGATTCCTTGACGCACAATGGAAGGAATACTTGTCGACTGATTGGCGCCTAAAAGTTGGGAGATAATTGGCGTAAGTCCCATAAAAAGACCGATCGAAGTCATTAACACCGGCACCCATAAATTTACGCCGACCGCCGCACCTGCAAGATCCACAGTACTATGCCGACCGGCTACCGTAGCGGCGAAAAAACCGCCGGCTACAAGGGATAATTGAGTTAGGAAAAGCGGAATCCAAATAGAAAAAAATTGCCGCCACATTTGGCGGGGATGGTCGAAATGTTGCATGATACCTCCTTTGAGTAGAAATATTATATCATAAACCGAACGGAATTTTACTGTATGAGGATCTGATCATACGGATCGGTATCGCTAAAACAAAACTTGTACTATGTTATAATGAAAAGAACAAAGAGAACATTGAGATAATTTAGATAAAGCTGGTGAAATGATGGATCGAAATGAATTCTGGCAAACTCATAAACGTAAAATTGTTTGGGGAGTGCTTTTTTTATTGCTTATATTAGCCGGGGTTTGGTGGTGGACGCATCGGACTACAGAGAGCAAAGAATCCTATGTATTGGGGCAGGTTGCCATCGGCTCGATTGCCAGCTCGATTGATGCGACCGGCATGATCGAACCGGTCAATGAAGTGAAATTGAGTGCCAACATTTCAGGCACTTTGACACAGGTCTTTGTAAAAGAAAATCAGCAAGTCCATAAAGGCGATGTGTTGGCGGTAATTTCTGCGAAATCGGCGGAAAGTCAGTTGAGTCAGGCGGAAAGTATTTTAGCCAATAAGCGAAGCCTTTACGATCGATATCGGCAATTATATGCCGAAGGAGCGATTTCCTATCAGCAATTGGCGGATGCGCAAATGAACTATGAAACAGCGCAAGCTACCTACAATAAAGCGCAATCGGACATATCTGACACGACGATTGTCGCGCCGATGGACGGCATTGTGATCGGGGAGCCGATGAAAGCAGGTGAAACGGTAGCGCAGGGCTTGTCTAATCAGATGATCATTGCGAAAATCGCTGATCTTTCTTCTATGCGGATTCGTCTTTTAGTGGATGAAACTGATATCGGCCAGGTCCGGGCGGGACAAAATGTAACATTTACGGTTGACGCTTATCCGAATCGGAAATTCCACGGGCATGTGACGGATATTTCCCGTACGCCGGCTTCGAGCGGAAACTCCTCCGGTGCAGCGGTTATTTACTATACGGTATATGTGGCGATTAGCAGTGATGAAATCAGTGCTTTGTATCCGTCCATGACAGCACGTGCGATCATTGATGCGCAAACGAAAGATCATGTCGTGTTGGTACCGATTACGGCGCTACGCAGCGATGTGAACGGCCAATATGTATATAAAAAAGCGGGCGATAAGCTGGAAAAAACACCGGTGGTGATCGGTATTGTTACAGATACTCAGGCGGAAGTTATTTCCGGCCTTAACGCCGATGATACCATTGTGACCAGCGGTAGTGTCAGCGAGGATAAAGCGGGCAATTCGGCAACGCATCATCCGCGAATTTAGGTGAAATGATGAGTGTGCCTGTAATAGCGTTGAAAGATATCGTTAAAAATTATCGCTTAGGAAAAGAGGAAGTACCTGTACTGAAAGGGATATCTCTTTCCGTAGAGCGCGGTGAATTTTTGTCGATCATGGGACCTTCAGGTTCGGGCAAGTCAACCTTGATGAATATTCTGGGATGCTTGGATCGTCCGACTTCCGGCTCGTATGAATTGGACGGCGAAGAGGTCGCGCAATTATCGGATGATCGATTGGCGCAAACGCGTAATCAAAAAATCGGGTTTGTATTTCAAAGTTTTAACCTGCTTGCCAAGTTATCCACTTTGGAAAACGTAAAATTGCCGATGATTTATGCGGGAACGCCGGAACCGGAGCGAACCGAGTATGCACGCAAATTATTAACGCAACTTGGCCTGGGCGAACGTCTGCATCATCTGCCGACGGAACTTTCCGGAGGCCAACGACAGCGCGTCGCTATTGCGCGAGCCTTGGTCAATCATCCTGCGATTATTATGGCGGATGAGCCGACGGGCAACTTGGACAGTAAATCCGGTGCGGAAGTTATGGAAATCTTTACGGAGCTTCATCGTCAAGGTCGGACGATTCTGCTGGTTACCCATGAGGCGGATATTGCCGCTTATGCGCAATCCCATATCGTGTTGCGCGATGGGGGCGTGACGCAGGAATGGATGGTAGCCGACGATGCGTAGTATGTTTTGGGAAAATTTACAAATCGCGTGGCAGGCTTTAATCAGTAATAAAATGCGCTCCCTTTTGACGATGCTGGGGATTATCATCGGGGTGGCTTCCGTGATTGCGCTGGTCTCGATCGGCCAAGGCGTCCAAAAAGATACGGAAGATCGGTTTTCGCAACTCGGCTCCAATCTCCTGATTGTTATACCGGGAGCACCGCGAACACCGGGATTGCGACCGGTCGCAGGGAGTCTGGAAACGCTGCACTATAATGATTACGTGGCGATTACGTTGTTGCCTAATGTCAAAGATGCCTCGCCAATGGTGCAGGGGTCGTATGTAGTAGTGGCCGGCAACAAAAACTGGACGACAAAGGTTATCGGCGTTACCGCATCCTACCGTAATGTCAGGGACGCGGAAATTGAGGAAGGTCGCTACTGGACGGAAAAAGAATACAAATCGCGTGCGCGCGTAGTGTTACTCGGGAAGACGGTCGCAAAAAATCTGTTCGGCGATGCTAATCCGATCGGCAGTAAAATTCGTGTAAAAAACGACCCGTATGTGGTGATTGGAACTCTTGCGGAAAAGGGTGCATCGGGAGGGAATGATGCGGATAATTGCATTTTAGCGCCGTTCAGCACCGTACAGGAACGGTTGCTCGGCATCACTTATGTGCAAACGATCAGCGTCGCCTCCGCATCCGGCGATACGATGTCGCAAGTGGAAGCGGACATTACGAATCTTTTGCGGATCCGACATAAGATTTTGCCCAATCGCGAAGATGATTTTACGGTGGAAAATATGGCAGACGTTTTAGAAACCGTACAGCAAACCATGCAAACGCTTACCCTCTTCTTGGGTGCGATTGCGGCGATTTCGCTGTTAGTCGGCGGTATTGGAATCATGAATATTATGCTGGTATCAGTAACGGAACGTACTCGTGAAATCGGAATACGTAAAGCTCTCGGTGCGACGTATCGGATGATTATTACGCAGTTTTTGATTGAGTCGATTACGATCAGTCTGGTAGGCGGCACGATCGGTGTCATCGTCGGCATCTTAGGGGCGCACGCGATGGCCTCCTTAGTCAACGTTTCCGCGGCCATTTCTCCTTGGCCGATTTTGGGATCATTTGCGTTTTCGGTAGCCATCGGTTTGCTGTTCGGTTTGTATCCGGCCCGTAAAGCGGCACGCTTGAACCCGATCGATGCGCTACATTATGAATAGGTGGAGTCGCTAATGATAACGGATCAGGAACAACAAAAAATTATGGAAATGGTGTTACTGAATCCTTTTGATCGCCTGATGAATTATGAAGTGGTGACGATGGAACCGGGACACTTGGTAATGAAAACAATAGCGCAGCGCGAAATTGTGGAAAACTCCTACCAGTCGACACATGGCGGTTTTCTTTTCGGCTTGGCCGATACCTATATGGGAGCAGCCTGTTTTGCACACGGCAAATCAGTCACGACTATGGGACTTCGTATTTCGTATATTCGCCCTGTCGCTTTGGATTCGACAGTGACGGGAACGGCAGAGGTTATTCATAACGGACGCAATACGATGCGGACGGTTTGCGATTTTCGCGATGAAAGAGGTCGGCTCTTAGCTCATTGTGAAGGAACATTTTATGTGATGGGGAAAGCCTTATGGATGATGGAGGAGAAAAATGATTGATCCTTCGTTGGAAAATTTTTATCAACGCGCCAAAAGTGAAGACCCTTATTTTCAGTTTATGAAAATTGAAGTAGTGGATCTCTTTCCGGGGAAAACTCATTTTAAACTGTTTATCGAACCGGATTTCCACACTAATCGCCGCGGAATTGCACATGGAGCGCCGTTGGCTACGATGAGTGACGCCTGCATGGGGTGGGCATCTCGGGCGCTCGGCTACCATGTCGTCACGATTGATTTGGATATTTCGTATATTCGTCCCGTTCCGGAAAATACATGGGTGCACGGCTACGGTGAAATTATCCACCACGGCAAAAAGACATTGATCGGGGAAGTTAAATTTTACGATGACAACAAAAGATTAATGCTTTCGGGGAAAGGCACGTATTGGATCGTGCACACGATTGATATCGCGCACGATATTTGAGGGGGGGAAAACAATGGACTTTACAATCACTGCCGAACAGCAGGAATTATTGGATCTGGTACAGGAAATTGTAACGAAAGAAATCGCACCGCGTGCACTGGAAATGGATAAAGACGGTGTGGTGCCGGATGAACTCTGGAAAATTTTGAAGCAGACCGGTCTGACCTCACTCGGCGTACCGAAAGAATACGGCGGCATCGGTTTGGATGCCATGACGTTGGCGCTTATTTTTGAAAAAATCGCACAAGGCTGCGCGGGTATTGCGACGGCGTGCGCGGCGAATATGCTGGCCATGCTGCCGGTGGCTTTCGGTGGCACACCCGAGCAGATGCAAGCTTTTTGTGACGTGATTTTAGGCGGAGGGATGGCCGCGTTTGCCCTGACGGAACCGAATGCCGGGTCGGATGCGTCGGCGATTGCAACACGCGCGAAAAAAACGGAAGGCGGCTACATTTTAAACGGTACGAAGCATTTTATTACCAATGGCCCGATTGCCGATGTGGTAGTGGTCTTTGCCAATGCCAATCCGGCTCGCGGCGTCCGCGGGTTGACGGCATTCATTGTGCCGACAGATACGGACGGCTTCAGTGTGGGGAAAGTGGAAGATAAAATGGGCATTCGTGCATCCGCTACTTCGGAATTGGTACTGACGGACTGCTTTGTACCCGAGTCGGCGCGGCTGGGGCGTGAGGGCAGCGGTTTCAAATGGGCGATGCGGACGTTGGATGCATCGCGTCCGTTTGTCGGTGCGATCTCCGTCGGTATTGCAGAAGCGGCATTGCAAGCCGCAGGGAAATACGCGCACACGCGTGTGCAGTTCGGCAATAAATTGATTGCGCTGCAGATGGTACAGCAGATGTTGGCCGATATGGCAATGGCCACGGAAGCATCCCGCTTGCTGGTGTGGAAAGCGGCCGCCGGTCAAATGGACGGCGCGAGAAACGCCGGCGTTATCGCGTCTATGGCGAAGTGTTTTGCGTCCGATACGGCGATGAAAGTGAGCACAGATGCCGTTCAGATTATGGGCGGCGCCGGTTACTCCAAAGAAGCGCCGTTAGAAAAATATATGCGTGATGCCAAAGTCATGCAAATTTTTGAAGGCAGCAATCAGGTACAACGAGGCATTATCGCCGGCGGTCTCAAGTTTACATAAGCGACTTGCGGAATCAAAGTTAACTTGTTATACTATCTTTAATTTCACATTGGATGCTAGGAACGAAAGGTGTATGGAATATTCGCACTTCAGGGAGCCGATTTCATGACTGGAAAAGTCGGCGTGTGAAACCATACAGTTCATTCGGGAGCAGTTTGCTGATAACGTAGGCAAAACGTATTTCTGCGATAAAGATTTCGAGTACTTATTTGGGTGGTACCGCGGAAGAGACTTTCGCCCCAGGCGAGGGTCTTTTTGTGTTTTCAGGAGGGTTGTTATGAAAGAGGAAATGCAGGAACTGCAACGGCGTGCGTTGGAAGAAATCGCAGCCGCTGCGAACGAATCGGAGTTACAAAAAATCCGAGTAGCGTTCTTAGGTAAAAAAGGGGAACTGACTGCGATATTGCGCGGCATGAAGGATCTGACTGCTGAAGAGCGGCCGGTCGTGGGAGCGCTCGCTAACGAAGTGCGCGGCCTTTTGCAAAAAAACCTGAGCGAGAAGCAGGATGAACTGGCACAAAAAGCACTGAGTGAACGGTTGGCGGCGGAAAAAATTGATATTACATTACCGGGACGTCGACCGCTGCAGGGACATTTGCATCCATTGACGCAGATCAATCGTCGCATTCAGGATATTTTTATGAAGATGGGGTATACGATTGCGCAAGGTCCGGAAATCGAAGATGATTTTTATAACTTTCAAAGTCTGAATTTCCCCAAAGATCATCCGGCGCGTGATATGCAAGATTCGTTTTATATCAATGATTCGATTCTTTTACGTACGCATACGTCGCCGGTTCAGGCGCGCACGATGCAGTCACAGGAACCGAACACGCCGATTCGTATTATTGCGCCCGGCAAAGTATATCGTTCCGACTATGATGCGACGCATTCACCGGTGTTCCATCAGGTCGAAGGACTCTTGCTTGATCAGGGAATTACGTTTTCCGACTTGAAGGGAACAATTGAACATTTTGGCCGGGAAATTTTCGGTACAGATACCAAGGTGCGCTTTCGTGCCAGCTATTTCCCGTTTACGGAACCGAGCGCGGAAGTCGATATTTCGTTCCGCAAACGCCACAGTAAAGGCGGCACGGTGGATACGTCCGAAGAATGGTTGGAAATTCTCGGTTGCGGGATGGTGCACCCGAACGTATTGCGTTTAAACGGTTACGATCCGGAAAAAATCAGCGGTTTTGCGTTCGGTATGGGTGTGGAACGAATTGCCATGCTGGTGTACGGAATTGACGATTTACGTTTATTTTATGATAATGATGTGCGCTTCTTGGCGCAGTTTTAGGAGGGAAATATATGCTGGCATCGTTAACCTGGCTGCGCCACTATGTCACGATTGAGGGAGATCCGGAAGAGCTCGCCGAAACACTGACTATGGCAGGTATTCCGGTGGAAAAAGTACATGTCCCCGGCAAAGATATTAAAAATGTCGTTACGGGTAAAATTCTTTCAGTCGATCCGCATCCCAATGCAGACAAACTCGTTGTCTGCCAAGTGGATGTAGGAACGGAAACGTTGCAGATTTGCACCGGGGCAAAGAATGTGCGTCCGGGTCAAATTGTACCGGTAGCGCAACCGAACTCATATTTACCGGGTGGTATTCACATTAAAACATCGAAATTACGCGGTGTACCTTCGTTCGGCATGATGTGTTCGGCAAATGAATTGGGCTTCGATTTGAGCCTGTTATCCGGCGCACGCGCTGACGGTATTTTTATCTTGCCGAATGATATTCCGGTGGGTCATGATATCCATGAGTTTTTAGGTCTCGATGATGTGATTTTCGAGTTTGAACTTACACCGAATCGAGCGGATTGTTTCAGCATGGTGGGATTGGCTCGTGAATTTGCGGCGTTGTTCAACAGTCAATTGAGCCTGCCGACCATTCAAGTGAACGAGTCCGGTACGGCGATTACGGAAGACGCAAAAGTGACGCTTGCCGCCACCGATCTTTGCGAACGTTTTTCGACGCGACTTTTGCGCAATGTGAAAATTGCGCCTTCGCCGGAATGGCTGCAGGATGCGCTGCGCAGTGCGAATATTCGCAGCATCAATAATGTTGTCGATGTGACGAATTTTGTCATGTTGGAGCAAGGGCAGCCGTTGCATGCGTACGACTATGATACGCTTGCGGGACACGAATTAATTTGTCGCCGTGCATTGCAAGGCGAATTGTTAGTGACCTTGGACGATAAAGAACGAACCTTAGCAGAGGATCAGTTGGTCATTGCCGACCGAGACGGTGCGGTCGGACTTGCCGGTATTATGGGCGGACAACGCACGGAAGTGACCGACCAAACAACGACCGTATTGTTGGAGGCCGCCACATTCAACGGCGCGACCATTCGTCGCACCGCGCGTAAACACGGTCTGCGTTCGGAAGCGTCGGGACGTTTTGAACGCGGTATTGATCCCGATATTACGACACTTGCTTTAGATCGAGCCGCGCAGCTGCTGCAGGAAATGGGCGCCTGCGAAGTGGCCCCGGGGTATCTTGATGTGTATCCCGAACCGCAACCGACGCGCACACTCACCGTTACGGTAGAGGAAATTAACCGGGCAATCGGGATTACGTTGGAACGGGCTGAAATTATCGATATCTTGAAACGCCTTTATTTTGACATCACCGAACAGGGTGAAGCACTGTTCTTAACTGTTCCGAGCTGGCGCGGTGACGTAGCGGAACTGGCTGATATTGTTGAAGAAGTGGCGCGTCTCTACGGCTATGATAAAATTCCGAATACATTACCGCTCGGGCGCCAAACCAGTGGTCGTCAAAGCGATGAGCACGCAGCGATCGAAACTATTCGTGATATCCTGGTACAAGCCGGTCTTTCCGAGACGGTTACCTTCAGTTTCATGGCACCGCAAGATTTGAAAGCATTGGGGTTGGCAGAATCAGACAGCCGCTATCAGGCGGTTTCCGTATTAAATCCGATTACCGATGATTTCCCGCAAATGCGGACTACACTTGTACCGAGTCTGTTGCAGGCGGTCAAGCGCAATCTTGCCGTGAAAAATGAAAACTTGGCGCTGTTTGAAGCGGCATCCGTGTATTTGCCGAAAGAATTACCGCTTGCCGAATTACCGGAAGAAAAACCGTTTGTCACGGGGGTTCTTTGCGGTAGCACAGGGGTTGCACGTTGGCCGCAGGCACAGCATGCCTACGATTTTTATGATGTCAAAGGTTTGATGGAAACGGTTCTTTCCCGACTGGGCGTCACCGATTACCGTTGGGATGTAGCGGAAGACGCAATTTACCATCCGGGGAAGGCGGCCGCCGCGCTGCGTGACGGCAAAGTTTTGCTGTCTTGCGGTGAATTGCATCCCGTTGCCCAAAAAGGGTACGGCTTGAAACTGACAATGTATATATTCACAGTGGATATCGAAGCATTGTTGCCGTACATTGCGACAATACCGGAATACCAAAGCTTGCCGAAGTATCCGACGCTGGATCGGGATCTGGCCATTTTAGTTCCGGAAGGTGTCACGCATTCGACTTTGGTTGATGTCATGCAACGACAGGGCGAAGCGATTCTTGAATCGGTCGAACTGTTTGATCGTTACAGCGGTGATCAGGTGCCGAGCGGTTTTGTCAGCATGGCCTATGCGCTGCATTTCCGCGCGCCGGATCGCACCTTGCAGGATCACGAGGTGGATGAACGAATTCAACGGATTGTCCAACGGTTAAAAGCATTTAATTGCAGCTTACGTTAATAAAAAAGCCTGCCGAACTCGGCAGGCTTTTTTATTGTCAGCACAGTTTCCCACAGACACTTAATCCATATCGGCCATACAGAAAGAGTTAAATGGGTATATGGTATAATAAAATATCAATCCAAAAAGGAATGGTGCGAGATGAAAGTAATCGCATTTGTGGGTCCGAGCGGCACAGGGAAAAGCTATCGGGCATCAGTGGTCGCACATGAAAGCGGTATTGACTGCATCATTGATGACGGTATTTTAATTTATCAAAATCGATTGGCCGCCGGATTTTCCGCTAAAAAAGAAGAGAGTCGTTTGAAGGCGGTTCGTCGTGCTATTTTCCAAGATCCCGTGCAGGTCGCCTCGGTGCAAAAAGCGTTGGCAAAGATCAATCCGAAGAAGCTTCTGATTTTAGGAACTTCGGAACGCATGGTGGATAAAATTACACTGGCGCTTGGTCTGCCTAAGCCGAGCCGTTACATTCATATTGAACAGGTAGCGACCCGTGAGGAGATTGCGCGCGCCAACGAATCCCGTTTAAAAGAAGGAAAACATATTATTCCCTTGCCCACAATGGAATTGCGCCCTCATTTTCGCGGGTACTTAATCGATCCGTTGAAGTCTTTTTTTCGGCGCGATAAAAACAAAAAAGCCCAGGGGCCGGATGAAAAGTCGGTGGTTCGACCGATTTTCAGTTATTACGGCAAACTCGTATTCAGTGACGCGGTAATCATCGCTTTGTTGAACCGTGCGGTAGAAGTGACGCGCGGTGCCATTTCGGCGCATGATGTTAAAATTACGAAAATGCAGGAAAATACAAACGGTTTAGGATTGGAGTTTTCGCTGGTCATGGCCTTTAATCATGATCCGAAACGATTGATTCAGCGTTTGCAGAAGGCCATTCGTCATGAAATTGAGTATACGACGGGAATGTCGGTGCAGATGTTGAAAATATCGATTCGCGATATGGTTAATGTGCAGCGCCGGTAAACATCCCGTGTTTTGAGAAGGAGAACACATTGAAAGGAACGTACCATATTATTACTTACGGTTGTCAAATGAACGAAAGTGATTCAGAACGCTTGTCGGGACAACTGGAAGAATTGCAATACCAACCTACAGACAACATGCAGGAGGCAGACGTCATCGTCATCAATACCTGCTGCGTGCGAGAAAGCGCAGAAAATAAGGTTTACGGGAAAATTGGCGAATTGAAACATCTTAAAGCCAAGAATCCGAATCTTGTCATCGGCATTACCGGCTGTATGGCGCAGAAAAATAAGGAAGCGTTATTTGAACGTGCTCCGCATATTGATTTCGTCTTCGGGCCGTACAATATTCACCATTTAAAAGAATTATTGCAAAGCGGTAAAGCGGTCGCCTCGCATACGCTCAAAACGCAAATGCGCGGCGCTGATATTACAGATTTTACGGATCTGCATGCCGTTCGTAAAAGCAATGTTTTTGCCTGGGTGCCGATCATGCAGGGATGTAACAAGTTTTGCACCTATTGCATCGTGCCGTATGTACGCGGTCGCGAATGGAGTCGTCCGATCGAGTCCGTTGTCAAAGAAGTACGGGAACTTGCCACTGCAGGCTATAAAGAAATCACGCTCTTGGGACAAAATGTGAATGCCTATGGTCTTGATTTTAAAGACGGTACGGATTTTTCGGATTTGCTTCGCGAAGTGGATAAAATCGATGGCATTGAACGCGTCCGGTATATGACATCGCATCCTCGTGACATGACGAGGGAGATGATCGATACGATTGCGCAGAGTCGGCACGTGGTCACCCAAATGCACTTGCCGGTACAATCCGGTTCGGATGCTGTATTGAAAGGGATGAACCGCGGTTATACGGTAGAGCATTATTGCAAATTGGTGGATTATATCCGCAAAGTAATGCCCGATGTGGTACTGACGACCGATCTGATCGTAGGGTTTCCCGGCGAGACGGAAGAAATGCATCGGGAAACGCTGGAGCTGCTGAAAAAGATCCGTTATGACTTGGCGTACACCTTTCTATACTCGCCGCGCTCGGGAACACCCGCTGCCAAAATGGCGGGACAGGTTCCAAAAGATGTCATGAAACGGCGCTTACAGGAACTCATGAGTATCCAAAACGAGATCAGCTTAGAGCGCAACGAAACGATGGTCGGTAAAACATATGAAGTAATCGTGGAAGGGCCGACTAAAAATAATCCGAAGATGTGGTTCGGTCGTACGAGCGGTAACAAAATGATTATTTTTGCACCGCGCGCAACGACTATGATCGGTGAGACAACACAAGTGAAAGTAGACCACGCGCAGACGTGGCTTTTGCGTGGCGAATTGGCAGAAAGGAACTGACATGGCGGCCAAACTGACGCCGATGATGGCGCAGTATCAAGCAATCAAAAAAGAGCATCCGGATGAAATTCTGTTTTTCCGTTTGGGCGATTTTTATGAAATGTTCTTTGATGATGCCTTGCTGGCTTCCCGTGAGCTGGAATTAACCTTGACGGGACGGGCGGCGGGGAATAAAGAGCGTGCACCGATGTGCGGTGTACCGTTTCATTCGGCGGAGAGCTATATTTATCGTCTGGTGCAAAAAGGTTATCGCGTAGCTATCTGTGATCAGCTGCAGGATCCGAGTGAAACCAAGGGCCTTGTCGAGCGCGGCGTTACCAAAGTTATCACGCCGGGGACGGTTCTTTTGGACAGCTCACTGGCGAACGGTACCCGCAATTATTTGGCGTACTTGTATCAAAAAGAAGCACAAATCGTGTTGGTGCTTGCTGAAGTTTCGACCGGAGAATGCCGTTGGGGATTATTTACGGATAACGAAAAGCATGAACTGTTCGACGCATTGAGTATTTATGCGCCGACTGAACTGATTATCGAAGCGTCGGACGAATGTAATTTAAGTATCGAAAATTATGCTAAGTCGCGTCTTGGGGCAATGTTGATTTTGACCGCGGAAGAACTGGAAATGCCGCTACCGAAACTGACCGGGGCAACCGACTTCGGCGGTTTGGCGCTTGCGGAATTGCCGGCAGAGTCAGCGGTTCGCGAAGCATTGGCGCAGTTGTTTTACTATTTGGCAAAAACGTTGCAGCAATCGGCTAAACAGGTTACATTACTGTTGCCGTTGCGTGAAGAAGCGCAAATGACGCTTGATCATCGGACGTTACGTCATTTAGAAATCTTACAGAATATGCAGGACGGAAGCATCCGCGGTACCCTCTATGCGCTTCTAAAGCAGACGCAAACGGCCATGGGGGCGCGCCTTTTACAGCGTTGGTTGGAAGCACCGCTACTCTCGGATAGGGAAATTTTGGCGCGGCAGGAAGCGGTGGCGGATTTTCTTAAAAATGCGCGCCAAGCGGATGCATTAGGAAATGTCTTGGAACGTATTTATGATTTTGAGCGGATCGTCACTAAAGTGGAGATCGGAACGGCGACGCCGAAAGACCTTTTGGCGGTACGGGATTCGTTAGCGGAACTGGTGCCGTTAAAGGAACTTTTGCAAGAATTCAATGCACCTATGCTGCAAACGTTGAACCGCGATGTGGCGACGCACACGGATGTGTATACATTGCTGACGGAGGCTATCGCGCCTGACGCGGGTTTGCAACGTAACGGTGATTATATTAAAGATGGTTTTTCTTCGCGGCTGGACGAATTACGTTCGCTGGTTCATGACAGTCGCAGTTGGATCGCCAATTTGGAAGCGGCGGAAAAAGCTAAATCGGAACTTAAGTTAAAAATCGGTTTCAACAATGTGTTCGGCTACTATTTTGAAGTGCCTCGTTCCCAAGCGGAACGGGTACCGGAGTATTTTGTACGTAAGCAGACGTTGGCGAACGCCGAACGCTATATCACGCCGGAACTGAAAGAGTTTGAAGTCAAAGTACTGTCGGCACAAGCGGAAATGGACAAGCTGGAAGCACAGCTATTTACGCAGGTGCTCGCGGATCTGCGACCGGCGCTTGCGGATCTGCAAAAAACGGCGCGTACTCTTGCCGTCATCGATGCGCTGCTGGCACTCGCCGTGGCTGCGCATAAATATCGTTGGGTACAGCCGGCATTAAATCGTCAGAATCGAATTGAAATCCGCGACGGCATGCATCCGATGTTGGCCGCCGCACAAAAGGATACATTCGTTCCGAATGACACCGTTTTACGTCATGAGGACTGTGAAACCATGCTGATTACCGGGCCTAATATGGCCGGTAAATCGACGTATATGCGACAAGTCGCATTGCTGTTGTTGATGGCGCAGATCGGTTCGTTTATCCCGGCGCGCACTGCCGATATTTGTCCGGTCAGCCGCATTTTTACGCGCATCGGTGCGACGGATGATATTGCCAGCGGTCAAAGTACATTTATGGTGGAGATGAATGAAGTCGCCGATATTTTACAGGCGGCGGACGCCAATTCCCTCATTTTGCTCGATGAAGTCGGTCGCGGCACGAGCACCTATGACGGCTTAAGCATCGCACGCGCGACCGTTGAATTTATTGCGGAGAAAATCGGCGCGTTTACGTTATTCGCAACGCACTATCATGAGTTAACGGAAGTTGCGGATGTTTATCCGCACATTCAAAACTTTACGGTTTCCGTCAAGGAGCGTCGCGGCGACGTGCAGTTTCTACGACGCATTATCCCCGGGAAAGCCGATAAAAGTTACGGTATTCATGTCGCCAAACTGGCGGGCTTACCGACGAGTGTGTTACAAAGGGCACAGACGCTGCTGGCGGAACTTGAAAACACGGCTTCCGCTGCCCCTGTGGAAGCGGAGCGAGTTCCGGCAATGGACATTTTCGCCGACGGCATTTGGGATGAATTGGCAGGTTTAGATGTTTTCAGCATGACGCCGATGGAAGCAATGGAAACGTTATTCCGATTAAATAAGGAAGCCAAAGCGAGAAAGGGATTGTAATATGGCGCAAATACATATTCTCGATGCCGTTACCGTAAATCAAATTGCCGCCGGGGAAGTCGTTGAGCGACCGGCTTCGGTAGCCAAAGAATTGATTGAAAACGCCTTGGATGCGAATGCTGCACATATTGAAATCGAAATTGCGGAAGGTGGCGCTCGCTACCTGCGTGTGACGGATGACGGCAACGGTATGACGGCGGAAGATGCAGCCCTTGCATTTGTACGCCACGCGACGAGTAAAATTCAAAAAGCGGCCGATATCTTCGCGATCAGCTCGATGGGGTTTCGCGGTGAAGCCTTGGCAAGTATCGCGTCCGTCGCCAAGGTGACGTTGGTCACGCGTACGCAAGAGGCGGAAATCGGACAGGAAATTCGCATCGAAGGCGGCGAGTTAATTTCCTCGCAAACGATCGGAGCGCCGGTAGGCACGACACTTGAAGTGCGAGATTTATTTTACAATACGCCCGCGCGACAAAAGTTTTTGAAAACGGAACGTACGGAAAGCAGTCGGATTAATACATTGGTAGGCAAATTGGCCTTAGCGCATCCGCAAATCGCGATTCGCTTGATCAATAACGGTCGTACCGTGATTGATACGCCCGGCAACGGAGATATGTTAGATACATTTGCATCCTTATTCGGAACGGATCTTGCGAATGCCATGTTGCCGGTGGAGTATCAAACCGAGACCGACAGCGTGACCGGTTATATCGCTAAACCGGCTGTACTGAAGAGCAGTCGCCAATGGCAAACGTGGATTGTCAATGGTCGCATCGTGGAAAGCCCCGCTTTGAGTCGGGCACTCGACAATGCGTATCATTCATTGTTGCCGAAACGCGGCTACCCGCCGGCCGTGATTCGCGTGCTGATTTCTCCCGCGGATGTCGACGTAAATATTCATCCGCAAAAGCGGGAAGTCAAATTCAGTGATGAGCAGGCGGTATTCCGTGCGGTATATCATGCGGTTTTAAATGCGTTGACGAGTGTTGATGATGCGGCCACAGTGGCAACAGAAGTGACACAGGCACCGCTTGGTATGCAACGCCATACCGCTGCACTGCAAGGCGAATCCGCACCGGCACAAAATGAATTTACGCTAGCGGATAAGAAAACGGATTTTGAGCTCCGGCAAGGGGTGTTGGAGCCGACGGTACGTCTGCCGAATGCCGTTACGAAACCGAGCTCATCAGGCGCTCCGGCCGCTTCAACACAGACGGCAACGTCTTACGCACCGCCGCGTTGGAGCGTCGCGGAAGAAAATACGTTCAGCGAATACATGGCGAAAGTACAGCAAGATGATACCTCCGACGAAGAAGAACGCATTTTATTTACACCGCAGGAAGATGCAGAGGCTGCACTTGTCCCACTGGGGCAGATCGCGAACTGTTTTATCGTTTGCCAAAAAGGCGAAGAACTCTACATCATTGACCAGCATGCGGCGCATGAAAGAGTACGCTACGATCGTTTGGCACAGGCGACTGAAGGGATTCCTGCGCAAACCTTACTGGTGCCGCAACTCTTGCAACTCGATGCCGAAGATGTTCAAGCATTGCTCACTCATGAGGAGCAGTTGCACGCACTGGGATTTCAATTTGAGCAGGCCGGACCGCAATTGTTGCGCTTAGTAGCAGCTCCTGCCGATGCCGTCGGTACCGAACAGGAACGCATGCTGAGTGAAATCAGTTTGGCGCTGCAGGCGGATACGCCGCCGACAGCCGAACAGTTACGCCATCGCGTATTGGCATATGCTTCCTGCCGCGGAGCGATCAAAGCGGGGCATGCATTGAATATTCGTCAGATGCGGGAATTAATTCGTGATTTGCTCGCGACGAAACGCCCATTTGTTTGCCCGCACGGCCGACCGGTTATGGTTCGATTTACCGCCGCCGATTTGGCAAAATTGTTTCGGCGTTCCTGATGATGATATGGGGGATTACGACCGGCTATAAGCCGACCAACGAGCAACGCATGCAGGCACAGGAGTTGGCGTCCGAGTGGCAACTTCCTTACGTGGAGCGAGGCCATGCATCATTGCGTCGTTTGGCGGAACGAACACGGATTTCCCATTGGCTTGTGCAATTGCAGCGGGGATTAGTCGCAACGGATGGAAAGACACGGCTGGAATTTCATTTGCAAATGGCAAAGCTACGTGCGCTGAATTGGGAACGTAAGCGCCAAGATCATTTTGCCGACCTTTTTTACGAGGCTTCTCCCAAACGTTTTTTAGATGCCACATTCGGTCGAGGCAGCGACGCGATTATGGCCGCGTATACCTTGCCTGAGAACGTGGAAATCATTGCGCTTGAAAAGTCATTTCCGGTGTATGCAGTGGGCAGAGACGGTTTGCGTTCCATGCAAGTTCCCGAATCACCGGCATTGACGGCAGCGTTGCGACGGATTCATTTGCTCCATGCTGACGTAAGCGACTATCTTAAAAAACAACCGGATAACCGCTTTGATGTCATTTATTTTGACTTCATGTTTCATCATACGGTGAGCCAAACGAATAACTTGGCTGAATTGCGCACATTTGCCGCGCAAACAGGGCTGGATGAATTACTCTGGGAAGAAGCAAAGCGAGTTGCTAAAAAACGTATTATTGTTAAAAACAGGCCGTTCGCGAGCTGGTTTAAGACGCATCCGCCGACGTTTTTACGCGGCGGTACGTATAGTCGAGTGGTTTACGGGGTATGGGACTTATGAAACAACGCCTGGTAGTTATTATGGGGCCGACGGGGGCGGGTAAAACAGAAGTGTCATTGCATCTTGCCGAAATGTTCAATGGGGAAATTATTTCGGCGGATGCGTTTCAAGTGTACCGCGGCCTGGACATCGGTACAGCGAAAGCAAAACCCGCTGAACAGAAACGTGTCGTACATCATCTGCTGGACATTAAAGAGGTCACTGATAACTATACGGTGGCCGAATTTTGTGAGCGTGCCAGGGTACTGATCACGGATATTGCCGCGCGGGGGAAAACCCCTTTTTTGGTCGGTGGTACCGGTCTGTATGTACAAGCATTGCTTGAAGGTTATATATTCCCTGACATCGGACCGGTTCGGGAATGGACGCAGCGCTACAATGAAATGTATCGCACGCAAGGGTTGGAACGATTACGCGAGGAAATGCGGCAACGTTCTCCGGAATATTTTGCGACACGGACGGTAGGCGATCCGCAACGATTGATTCGCGCCCTTTCCGTACTTGCGGCGGGAGGCAGTTACGAAGCGACAAAGCAAAGCGATGAGCCATTGTATACCGGACCGATATTTGCGCTGGTACCGCCGCGTGAGATATTGTATGAGCGTATCAATGCCCGTGTTGAAAAAATGTTTGCCGAGGGTTTGGAAAACGAGGCGCGTTGGCTTTGGCAAAAGCATGAAGGTAGTATAAGCCAAGCGGGGAAAGGGATAGGGTACCGTGAATGGCCGGCATACTTTGCGGGGGCGCAGACACGTGAAGAAACGCTTGCTTTGATACAGCTTCATACGCGGCGTTTTGCCAAACGGCAAATGACCTGGTTGCGCCGAATGCCATACATAACGTACATAGATCCGTGCGTATACCCGAGCGCGCAAGCACTCGCTGATGCCATGCAACAAATCATTAAAAACAACTGGGAGACGTGAAATGACAAATAAAATAAATTTACAGGATGCTTTTCTTGATACCTTAAAAAAGGCGAAGGCCACAGTTAATATTTATCTTTTGAACGGGGTTAAACTGCAGGGAATTGTCAAAGATTATGATAATTTCACAGTATTACTTAAAAGTCAGGAAAAAGAACAGCTGATTTACAAGCATGCCATTTCTACGATTCAAGAAGGGGAAAAAGAGTGAACGATTCACAATCATCTGCAATTACGCTTAAGGAGATCGAAACGCAGGCTTTACTCACATGTCGGGAAGCGTTTGCGCGCTATGATGAAGTCGCGGTAAAAAATACCGAGAAAATCTTAACGGCATTTCGTGAATGCCAATTATCCGCATTTCATTTTCAAGGAACGACAGGTTATGGTTATGACGATGTCGGTAGGGAAACCTTGGAAAAGGTATTTGCGCATGTTTTTCGTGCGGAAAAAGCGCTGGTCCGTCCACACTTTGTTTCAGGAACACATGCCTTGGCGACAGTCTTGTTGGCGTTACTTAACCATGGAGACGAAATGGTCTGCGCGATGGGAACCCCTTATGACACGATGCAAACGGTTATCGGGCTTACCGGTAATGCGCCGGGAAATCTGCGAGAGCGTGGCGTAACATATTATGAAGTTGCTACGAAAGACGGTCGCTGCGATCTTACCGCGTTAGCGAATGCGGTAGGACCCAAAACGCGTCTGGTATTGATCCAACGCTCGCGTGGTTATGCGGAACGAAAAGCATTGACAATTACTGAAATAGCCGAAATCATTCGTGTCATCAAAGCGAAAAATCCGCAGACGATTTGTTTTGTCGACAATTGCTACGGAGAGTTTACCGCCACGCAAGAACCGATCGAAATCGGCGCTGATATTGCAGCCGGCTCTCTGATCAAAAATGCCGGTGGCGGGATCGCTCCGACAGGAAGTTATGTCGTCGGTCGTGCCGATCTGGTCGAAGCCACGGCGCATCAACTGACGGCGCCCGGTTTGGGCGATGAGATGGGTTCGTATACGCCGGGGTATCGACTCTTTTTTGAAGGCCTTTTTATGGCGCCGCATGTAGTCGGACAAGCATTACGCGCCGCCGAATTTGCTGCCGCCGTATTTCATCGTTTGGGTTTCAAAAGCGAACCGCAATTAGGCACGGAGCGCAGTGATCTTATTCAAACGATCGAATTAGGCACGGAAAAAGCATTATGCGGGTTCTGCGAGGGTTTGCAGGCATGGTCGCCTGTCGATGGTTATGTTCGTCCGGTTCCGGGAGAGTTACCGGGGTATGCCGATCCGATTATCATGGCCTGCGGCGCATTCACGCAAGGGTCATCCATTGAACTTTCCGCTGACGGTCCGTTGCGCGCACCGTATACAGTGTATTTGCAAGGCGGTTTGGTATTTGAACACTCGCGTTTGGCTATTATGGGTGCAGCCGCCAAAGTGCTTGAGCAATAAAAATCAAAAATCCCATCCTTTCGATGGGATTTTACTTTTGCTTGACAATGATATCTTCTCTCGGGTAAAATAAACAAAATTACTCGGGGCTATAGCTCAGTTGGTTAGAGTGCTACGTTGACATCGTAGAGGTCACTGGTTCGAATCCAGTTAGCCCCACCACTTTACACCGTCAGGGTGCTTTTTTTTCGTTTAAATTTTTACATATGCGAAGTATCGCGGAAAGGATCCATATGGCAAAATGGGCAGTTGCAGTTGCTGCGCTTTTTTGGGCAATCAGCGGCGTAGTAGCTCAACAATTGTTTGCTTCCACGACGATTCAGGCACCGGCCTTAACCACGATTCGAATGACACTTAGCGGGATTTTATTTTTGCTGATTTTTTTTGTAACGAGCTCCAAGCAGAGAAAACTCGCTTCACGCACTCGCAAATTTTATCTGCTGGAAATGCCGTTGTTCGGAGTGCTGGGTATTTTCGGCATGCAGTATACGTACTTTCAAGCGATTCAGCAAGGTAGCGCGGTAGTGGCAACTGTATTGCAAAATTCCGCGCCGGTGTTGTTACTCTTCTGGGCGATTTGGCGCACCAAGTCTTGGCCGAATCTGACCGATGTGTTGGCGACCACAGGAGCAGTCATCGGCGTTGTGCTGCTGGTGACGGGCGGCGATGTGACTAAATTCCTCGTTTCGCCGATAGCTATTTTCTGGGGGATTTTATCCGCCTTTGCCGCCGCATTTTACATCCTTTTCCCGCTTTCGTTACTGCGGCGCTTTCCCGCACCCTATTTATTGGGCGTGGGGATGTTGTACGGCAGCATGTTCAGCTATTGGATTACACCGGCGACTGATTGGTCTATATTCTTTCATTCGCAAGTTCTGCCCATGCTTTTATACATCGTGGTAGGCGGAACGGTAATTCCATTTTTTTTGTTTCTCTATGCGTTACGCACGTTGCCGCCGACCACAGTCAGTGTGCTTACCTGTCTGGAACCCTTTGGCGCAGTTGTTTTTTCAGTGCTCTTTTTGGGGATGTCATTCGGTTGGGGAGAAATCATCGGCGTTATTTGCGTCATGAGCGCGGTGCTTTTACTTACTTTCAGTAAAGAACCGCGCGAGCCTACGCAAAGTTCGGACTGAAATTGCCGTCATGGAAGATTTCTACTTCGCGACCGTCTTTTGTGCGTCCGATAATGGTAAGGTCAGAACTTCCTATCATAAAATCCACATGAATCATCGAGCGGTTTAAGCCGGCGGCGGTCAATTCGTCGTCGGTTTTTGTTTTGCCTTCGGTGATGCAAGTCGGATAGGCCGCACCCAATGCCAAATGACAGGAGGCGTTTTCGTCAATTAACGTTTCATAGAACGAATAGGGAATTTGCGCAATGGGTGAATCTTTTGGTACGAGTGCGACTTCGCCTAAAAAGCGCGCGCCTTCATCCGATGCAAGCAGTTGATCGATGGACTCCTTGCCTTTCGATGCTTCCGCGTGCACTACTTTGCCGTCGACGAAATCAAGCTCCAATCCTTCGACCGTTTGGTTGTAAACGACTAATGGGCGAGTGCCGGTGACGTGACCTGTCATGCGGCGAAAATCCGGGGCGGTAAAGATTTCTTCCGTGGGGATATTGGCGGCGAACGGAACCGCGCGGCCGCTTTTTTCATTGCCGCCTTGCCATATATGCGTATCCGGCAAGCCAATCACGAAATCCGTGCCGTTTTTGCTCATGTAGTGCAATGTGTCCAGTCGTAACGCATCTAATAATCGACGACGTCTGTGCAACGTATCTAAATGATTTTGCCACGCCGCCAACGCATCTTCGTTTTGAATACGGGAAACATAAAAAATGGCATCCCATAGCTTTTCCAAAGCTATTACCGGCGTTTCGGCCGGAAATAGAAGTGCTGCCCAAGTGGGGGTTGCAACGGCCGCTACCAGCCACTGCACTTGCGAGTTCATAATGGCTTGTGAGTAAAACTGAAATATTTTGTTTTTGGCCTGCTGGAACGCGTTAATTCGTGTCGTGGGTACTTCTTTGAAAAGCGGCGAATCGCAACTTACTAAAGAGATAATAGCTCGATTTTCCGCCAAATATTCTTGCGCCTTGGTGACTTGTGAAGGACGAATATACAACAGCGAATCTTCCTGCGCGCACTGCAGACGTCGCGCGAAAACGCTACCGGACTGCCAATCGACCTGTACATCGCCGGCACCATGCGCGTAAGCGGCATTTACCAAAACGGTGACAAATTCATGCGCTTCCACCGGTGCATTAATAAGTAACGGTTGCTCGGGCTGCAAGTTCACGCCGTATTGTAAAAGAACATCCGCATACGATTTTGCAAGTTTTTGATCCATGATTCATTGCTCCTTTGTATGACTGGGTATATAATCAAACCGTATAAAATAAGAGAAAGAAGGATTAACGGTGCATTTTTCTCGACCCGTCACTCACGCACTGTTGGTAGGTGCCTTATCGCTTTCGTTTTTAGGAATATTATACTATTTTCTGGCAGAAGATTCCCAACCGGAGCCGATGCCTATGACAGCCGCTTCGGTAGCTTCCCCTGTCGAAGAAAATATGTTGGTTTACGTAGCCGGAGCAGTGGAACAGCCTGGCGTGTACCGGTTGCCGCTCGGCAGTCGAGTTAAAGATGCGGTACAGGCGGCCGGGAATTTATTACCGTATGCCGATGCGGAAGCGGTCAACTTGGCGGCGAAGTTGCGTGATGGTGAGCAAATCAGCGTGCCGTTCAACTTTAATCCGCCGGAAGGGCAACTCGGCATCAGGTATGTGAATATTAACACCGCGAATTTGGCAGAACTGACTACGCTTCCGGGCGTGGGTGAGGCAACTGCGCAAAAAATTTTAGACTATCGACGGGAACATGGTCTGTTTCGTCAATTAACGGACTTGGAAGAAGTCAAAGGAATCGGTGAAGGAAAATTCAAAGAGCTGCGTCGTCATATTACCATTTGATCTGGCATTATGGCGCGTTGCTGTTTGCATCGGCAGTCGCGCTTGGGATCACGTTAAATACTACGTATTCGTTACTTGTCTACGGAATTTTATTGATTGCAGTCGGCGCACTTACCGCTTTTGGTTTTCTGAAGTCGGAAAAAGCGGAGCGTAAGTGGCTGCTTTTAATTTTATTCAGCGGTTTACTTGCAGGCGGGGCAGGATTTCATTGGCAAGAAAAGCAATCAGCGGATCTTGCCTTTTTTGTATACAACGAAACCGGTACATACCACGTCACTGTGGAAAGGGAAGCGCAGGTTTTTGCCGACGGGGATAAAGTAACATATCGGTATCCGGTGGCGCTAAAAATGTTTTCCTATCCGGATGGTGTCACAAGGAGTGTCAAAGGGAAAGCGTATCTTTATTTGGACAGCGCGCAGTATGAACCGTATTCCGTCGGTACCGTGTTGCAAGTTGCGGCGAAATTAAAACCGTTTCGCTATTATCAAAATCCCGGACAAAAAACACTTTATTATCGGCATCGCACAGAACAAATGCTGGGCAATTTATACGTTCCGCTTAAGGCCCGAGTTAATATTGCAGGCATGGATAAAGGCTATTACTTTTTGTCTTTGGCGCAACACCTGCGCGAGACGACGCGGACATTTTTTGCGCAGGCGCTGCCGAAGACGACCGCGGCGTTGGCGTTTGCCTTATTGTGGGGTGGTTATGATGGCCTTTCGTCCGAACTGATTAATGCGTTTGCCGACTCCGGTATTATTCATATTTTATCTGTTTCCGGTTCTCATATTGCGCTTTTGTTCGGTCTCCTTTGGTGGCTCGGCAGGTGTCTTCGCGCACCTGCATCGCTTACATATGGCGCCGCTTTTTTATTGGTTTTTGCCTATGCATTTATCACCGGTTGGCAACCGCCTGTGGTGCGCTCGTTTTGGATGGGGGCAGCGGCATTTGGGGGAATATTGCTTCGACGCGACGTGGATGCGACCCATTGGCTAGGTTTGGTAAGCTCCCTGATGCTGCTGTATCAGCCGCTACTTTTATATGATGTGAGTTTTCAACTTTCATTTGGCGCCACATTGGGATTGATAACTTGTTATGGCCATTGTACGCAACTGTGCCGTACACTTTTGCATGTACCGTTACGTCTGGCGCAAGGGATCGCGGTTACCGTTGCCGCAAATATTTTTTTGTTGCCGTTGCTGTTATATTATTTTCAGGCATTGCCGCTTTATGCAGTACTGACAAATATTGTCGTCGCGCCGTTGTTGGAAATCATTATTGCGGTAGAATTGGCGGCGGTCATTCTGCATTTCGCCTGGACGTTACCGGCATTGGGACTCTTGCGAATCGTCCATTATGGTCTGGCTATTTCGGTTGCACTGATTCAAGCTGTGGCTGATTTACCGTTGGCACAATTACGATTTCGCGCGTTAAGTGTCGTTGAAACTGCTCTCTATTTCGTCGGCTTGGAAATAGTAGTTATGTGTTTTAAGTCTAAGGATGCGCGGTTGAAATATCCGGTATTAGTGTTTTTAGTCGTTTGCCTTGGGGTGGGGTTGTATAGGATTACGCAAAATGGACAAACGCGCATTTTAGTTCCGGACGTCGGTCAAGTGGGGGTCGTTTGTCTGGAAACGGGGGAACGACGGGTTTTATATATCAAGGAAAGCCGCTTTGCTCGACAAGATTATCCCCAGGCGCTGACCCGTGCGTTAAATTTTTACGGTATTTTTACTGTAGATGACTGTATTTATGTGACACCGCGTGAAAATACAGCAGAACCGTTTCCCGCGCATCGCTATCTGCGGGCACAGGAAATTTCCGATGGCAAAGATACGCATGTTATGTCAACGGTGGATACTTTTATTCAATATCCCGGCTTGGTTGCCAATCAAAATGGAGCGGTACTGGTTATGTCGGGAGGATCGGCGTTGGTACAATTACAAAATGAAAAATCCTTGGCGCTGCCAAGTACGACGAATTTACTTGTGATAGCGAATGCGCAAAGTGCGAGGACAATATTGGCACAACAGCATCCGCAACTGGCTATCACAGTGCCCGATGGGAACTTTAGCGGTAGTGAAGGTACGGCGGACGGCAGCGAGGAGTTTCGCGCGAAAGGTATATCTGTGTATAATAATGAAGAGACAGGAATGATAGTCGCATCATTACATGGTCATACGTGGCACATCGAAACGGAGATAAAAACGGATGCAGAAGGACCGAATTTACCTTTTTCACGGTACTGATATACCGGCTGTTTATGCCCGCAAGCAACAAGCCGGAAACGGTACTGCAGAAACCGTGGAACAGGGTAAAGAACACAGTACGACCGCGGAAATCGTGCAGCAAATCAATCAACCGTCGCTCTTTACCGAAGTGCGTCGGTTTGAATTTGTTAATCCTTTGTTTTTGACACAAAAGGATGAATCGATTCCGGCGAAGGAATTTCTGCAGGCATTGGAAAATGTACCGGCGGAAACGCGTGTTTTTTTTATTTTGGAAGGTAAACCGGACCGTCGATTAAGCTTGGTAAAAAAATTTTTGCCGCTGGCGCAAGTATCGATGTCAGAATTTATTCCGGGATGGAAAGTAAGCGCCGCTTTTGATAGTGTCTTGCGCGCCCAAGACCGAGGATTAAGTCGTGCTGCGCGCCAGTACTTGCAAGCGGTGGCGGAAAGCTGGGAGAATATATCGTCCGTTTTTATCACTACAGAAGCGCAAAAATGGCAGCTAATGACGGATCAAAAAGAGATCCCGCTCGAAGTGGTACAGGAGTCGTTACCTTCGTACCTGCAACGGCAGGTGTTCCGGTTTTGGGATGATTTGGTGGATCAACGTAAACGATCTGTTCTGGAAGCCGTTCCGCATTTATTTGATGGCATAGATGAAACCTTGAAAAATACCGGCTTTCTGGCTTCGCAACTGCGTCTTTGCTTGGGGATTTATGAATTGGAACATGCCGGTTTTGCGACGAGAGATATGGCACGAGAATTGCAAGTTAAAAATCAATGGCGCTGGAAAAATGTTTACGCCGCAGCGCAGAAACTGAACTATGAGCAGTGCGCTACGCTGTTGCTGGCATTATATCGCACGCAATGGCGACAACGTAACGGTTATGATGTTTCGTGGCGAGAACTGTTTAGTGAATATTTACGAGGAACGTTATGAAGAAGAATGCAAGGATTGCCATCTGCGTAGCGGCAGGAATTATTCTTACATTGTTGTTTTTGCCTTTGTTTGTCAACGGGACAAGCGGTGTCGTCCGCGGAGTCAAGCTGCAGGATCAGGATGTGTCAGGTTGGCAAGCGGAAGGACTGCAACGCTATTTGGCAGAGCAAAACAACAAATATGAAGATGCGGCGCTGAATTTGACCTATCAAACCTACACTTGGTCGATTCCGATGCGCGACCTGAAACTTGCCATAAATGCAGAGACAACAGCGGCTGCTGTCAGCAGCTACGGTCGTACCGGTTCATGGTTTCGGCAATGGTGGGAGCAGTGGCAAAGCTACCTGAACCCGATTCAAATGAATTGCACGGTCGCTTATGACACGGCACATTTAAATGAAATTCTGAAGGCCAAAGTGGATGAGCTGGCAGCGCCGCCGCACAACGCTGCTGTATCTTTGAATGAAGCTGGGGACATTGTGATTGAAACGGAAAAACCGCGACTGATATTGGATTATGCGCAAGTCGCCAAAGCGGCTGAGGAAAAAATAAATGCGCAGGACTTTTCTCCTTTAATGTTGCAACCCAGCCAAGTGGATTTGCCGACGTTGTGCAAGGAGCAGTTGGCGTCGATCAACACGGTTTTGGGTGAATATACTACTTATTACGGCGGTGATGAAAACCGCAGCGCCAACATTTATAAAGGAAGCGCTGCCATTTCCGGGGCTTTGTTGGCGCCTGGTGAAACCTTCTCGTTCAATGACACGACCGGCTTACGTACATATGAGGCCGGTTATTTATCGGCGCCTGTTTTTATTAATGGAGAACTGGTTCCCGACGCCGGCGGCGGTATTTGCCAAGTCAGCACGACCATGTTTAATGCGGTCCTTTTGGCGGGGCTTGACGTGGTGCAGCGCACACCGCATTTTGCACCGGTCGGTTACACGGAAATCGGGCGGGACGCGACCGTAGCGGATAATTCCATTGATTTTATATGGGTCAACTCAGCGAAGTCACCGGTGTATGTTATGGCGACAGCCGGCGGCGGTGCGATTAATGTGAAAATTTTGGGAAATAGTGATGATCGTCCTGCGGGAGTCGCGATCACAACAGAACCGGCAAAAGTTTTACCGCATGAGAAAAAAGAAATTGTGGTAAATGATCAGAAAGAGGATGTTGTAGAAGAGAAAGGTCATGACGGCTACTCTGTCGTAGTGCATCGTCGTGTCAGCTGGAGTGACGGACGGGCACTTACGGACACATTTTATTCCGTATACGACCCGGTTACGACGATCACAAAGCTGTCGCCGCAGGAGGCGCAAAAACGCGCGGCATTACTGGCGAAAGCTAAGACGGAACATAAACAGGGAAAAGATCGTGAAGCATCCGAAGCGAAAAATAAAATTCAGACGTAAGGGGGTACCGATAGGCATTGCGAAAGTATAAATTTGTTCCTCGAAAACCGGCAACATTTAAAGAATTAGTTGTCGACATCCATGGAAAAACTTGGGAAATCACAAAGACAGCGGACTTTACGCCGCAAAAAATAAATGAATTTGTACCGCCGGCCGTGACGCTAAAAGTAGACGGTGAAACAGTCACGCTTACGGTGCTTCCCGGTTCGACTGACGAAAATAGCGCGGCTCCGGCGAGCAAAGTGGCGCCGGCTTCATTTGCGCAGGAAAATGGGGCCTCACAAGAAGAGATAACCTCAGAACTGACGTCGACAGAAGCGGAGGCGCCCGAACCGGAAACCAAGGGTAGCGATGCGACACCGTCCGTAAGCACGACGGATATGGTAAGCAATTGGCAAAGTTTGCTGTATGATGATCGATTTTTGCAGGCGCGTGCCCAAGTTAAAGCCGGCGGTGATCCGGAGCTTTTGATCGGCAAGCGCAAAATCAAAGCGACACCGCTTGCGATGCGGGGAATTCACGAAGAGATGGCCACTGTTATCGTTGAAGGGGATGTTGTATCGGCTGAAGTTCGCGAATTGCGGACAGGTCGCAAACTGCTTAAATTAAAAATGGCCGATGACACGAACGGTCTGGCGGCGCAGTATTTTTTTGAAAAAGGAGAGGATACTTCCTGTTTGGAAAAAAACCTTTGCCGCGGCAAACGTGTACGGGCACGCGGCGAAGTGCGCCAGGATAAATATTCGGGCGGTTTGGTTATGCAACTTTCCAATTTGATGCTGGTACCGACCGAAATGTGCAGTCATGCAGATGACCATCCGACACCGCGCGTCGAACTGCACCTCCACACTAAAATGAGTACGGACGCGCTGATTGATGTGGACCGTCTGTTGACCACGGTAAAAGAATGGAATCACCCCGCGGTCGCCATTACCGATCATGGTGTTGTCCAATCATTCCCTATAGTGCAGGCATTGGCGGCGGAAAAAGGTGTCAAAGTCATTTACGGGATGGAAGGCTACCTGATTGAAGATATCCCGGCGGATATTACGCGCGATCAGCAAAAATATACCCATATTATTTTATTGGCGAAAAATCGCGTCGGTTTGCAAAACTTGTACCGACTGGTTTCGCTTTCGCATTTACGGTATTTCAAAAAACGACCGCTCATTCCGCGAGCGATTTTAGATGAAAACCGCGAAGGATTAATCGTCGGTTCTGCCTGCGTTGCGGGGGAACTGTTCCGTGCCGTTTTGGACGATTTGCCGCGCTCGGAGCAACTGCGAATTGCCAGTTACTATGATTATTTGGAAATTCAGCCGATCGGGGACAATCGTTTTCTCTTACAGGATGATCGCTATCCCGACATAAAAACGGATCGCGATTTGCAGAAGCTGAATGAAGTTATAGTCAGTCTGGGGGAAGAGCTGAATTTACCGGTCTGTGCAACTTGCGATTCGCATTATTTGTTTGATGAAGATAAAATCTATCGCGAGATTTTACTCAGCAAATGGGGTAAATCCGGTGAGCCCGAACAATTGCCGGACCTTTATTTGCGTACGACGGAAGAAATGCTGGAAGAATTTTCTTATCTGGGCGAGACGAAAGCATTTGAAGTCGTCGTCAGTAATACCCGTGGGGTAAGCGAACTGGTGGAAGATTTTGCGCCGCTTCCTGCTGACGGAAAATTATATTCACCCCAGATCAGCGGCTCGGACACCGAGCTCGAACGCATGTGCTATGCAAAAGCAAAACGCCTTTACGGCGACCCTTTGCCGGAGATCATAGAAGAACGATTGAAAAGTGAACTCGAGGCGATCATCGGCAACGGTTTCGGTGTGTTGTATTACATCGCGCATAAGTTGGTAGCCCACTCTTTAGGAGACGGTTACCTGGTCGGCTCACGCGGTTCAGTCGGCTCCTCCTTTGTGGCAACCATGGCGGATATTACGGAAGTAAATCCGTTGCCGCCGCATTATTTGTGTCCGCAATGTCAATATAGCGAATTTATCACGGACGGATCCGTAGGTGGCGGATTCGATCTTGCGGATAAAGCATGTCCCAAATGTGGCGCGGCATTGCACAAAGACGGTCACAACATTCCGTTTGCCGTATTCTTGGGGTTCGAAGGGGATAAGGTACCGGATATTGATTTGAACTTTTCCGGTGATTATCAGCCGCAAGCGCATAAATATACGGAAGAATTATTCGGACGCGATAATGTGTTTCGCGCCGGAACAATCAGCGGAATTCAAGATCGCACCGCCTTCGGCTATGTTAAAAAGTACGCGGAGCAAAGGCAATTGGTGACAAATGATATCTACGCGGAGAGTTTGCTGACCGGTATTACCAAAGTCAAAAACACTACCGGCCAGCATCCGGGCGGTATTATGGTCTGTCCCCGCGATATGGATATTTTGGCATTTACGCCGATCCAGCATCCGGCTAACAAAAAAGAGTCAGGCATCATCACGACTCATTTCGACTACCATTCCATTGAAGGACGTATGGTCAAACTCGATATTCTGGGGCATGATGATCCGACCGTCATTCGTATTTTGGAAGATTTGACGGGCATCAAACCATCGGAAATTCCCTTTGATGATCCCGCCACCATCAGTCTCTTTTCTTCGACGGAAGCGCTGGGGCTGACACCGGAGCAATTAAATGGAGATACCGTCGGGACGCTGGGGATTCCGGAATACGGCACGCAATTCGTACGCCAGATGCTGGAAGATACGCACCCGCAAAACTTCAGTGAATTGGTTCGTATCAGCGGCTTTTCTCATGGCACGGATGTGTGGCTTAATAATGCCAAGGATTTGATTACGGCCGGCGAAGTCAAGCTGGAAGATGCGATTTCGACCCGTGATGACGTGATGAACTATTTAATTCAGCACGGTGTGGCACCCAAAATTGCGTTCAACGTCATGGAAAATGTTCGGAAAGGACGCGGTCTCGAAAAGAAAAATAAACAGGGGCAACCTGTCAGCAAAAACGAAGAAGCTCTGCGCAAAGAAAAGATTCCGGAATGGTTCATCAATTCCTGCAAAAAAATCTCGTATCTTTTTCCACGGGCGCACGCAGTGGCATATGTCATGATGGCATTTCGTATTGCCTGGTTTAAAATTTATCATCCGCTGGCGTTTTATGCAGCATACTTTACCGTACGTGCGCGCGGTTCTTTTGACGGCAAGGCGATCTTGCCGGGGTTGGCGAGCCAAGAAAAAATGTGGAAATATATTCAGGCCAAAGGCCGCGACGCCAGTGCGGTAGAAAAGGATTCCGCTACGAATATTGAAGTGGCGATGGAAATGGCTCAACGCGGTTTCCGTTTTAAACCTATCGATCTTGCCCGTTCCCACGTGCGCGATTTTGTGGTGGAAGATGGGATGTTGTTGCCGCCGCTTTCCTGCGTACCGGGACTTGGCGAAACTGTGGCGGAAGAAATTGTGACGGCACGTGAAAACGGCCCCTTTACTTCAAAAGAGGATTTACGCAAACGCGGTAAGGTCAGCCAGACGATTGTTGAAACACTAACGGAAATGGGAGCCTTGGAAGGAATGCCAGATGAAGAACAATTAAATTTATTTGGTTAATCCCACACTTGCGGGCTTACCGTAAGCTGTGATATACTTGTACAGGTCAAAATACGCACGCCGATGGATTCAGACAGCTGTGTCCGGATAACCGGGCCCTGTCGGAGAGGAAGCGGCGGAGGTAAAAAACAGGAGGTAGTAAAATGTCAGTAGTATCTATGAAACAATTGTTGGAAGCCGGTGTTCATTTTGGACACCAAACTCGTCGTTGGAACCCGAAAATGGCACGTTTCATTTTCACGGAACGCAACGGCATCTACATTATCGATCTGCAGCAGACCGTTAAAAAAGTAGACGAAGCGTATGATTTCCTTCGTGACTTGGCGGCATCGGGTAAGTCGGTATTGTTCGTCGGGACGAAAAAACAGGCCCAGAATACTATTCAGGAAGAAGCGGAACGCTGCAACCAGTTCTACGTAAAAGAACGCTGGCTGGGCGGCATGCTGACCAACTTCAAAACGATCCAATTGCGCATCAAACGTTTGCAGGAACTGAAGGCAATGGAAGAAGACGGTCGCTTCGATCTCTTACCGAAAAAAGAGGTCATCGGTTTGCGTCGCGAAATGAGCAAACTCGAAAAATATCTCAACGGTATTAAAGATATGAAAGGATTGCCGGGAGCGCTCGTAGTTATTGATCCGAAGAAAGAGCAGATCGCGGTAGCGGAAGCACGGAAGCTTAATATTCCGATTATTGCTACAGTTGATACCAACTGCGATCCGGATGAAATTGATTTTCCGATTCCGGCGAATGATGATGCGATTCGCGCCGTAAAATTGTTGGTCGGAAAAATGGCGGATGCCGTTTTGGAAGGCCGTCAAGGCGAGCAGGATGAAGTAGCGGAAGCGGAAGAAAGTGCTGAAGAAGCTACAGAAGAAACAGCGGAATAAATTACGACAAGCATATAAGGAGGGACTGCCTGAATGATTACAGCAAGCTTGGTAAAAGAATTACGCGAGAAAACAGGCGTGGGTATGATGGATTGTAAGCGCGCCTTGGTGGAAACGGACGGCGATCTCGAAAAAGCGGTGGACTATCTTCGTGAGAAAGGTCTTTCCAAGGCCGCCAAAAAAGCGGACCGCGTAACGGCGGAAGGTTTGGTAGCATCCTACATTCACGGAAACGGTCGTATCGGGGTTTTGGTGGAAGTCAACTGCGAAACGGACTTCGTAGCTCGTTCGGAAGATTTCCAGCAACTCGTTAAAGATGTCGCAATGCAGATTGCGGCGACGAATCCGCGCTATCTCACGCGAGAAGACGTTCCTCAGGAAGCGATTGATCATGAACGAGAAGTACTTCGTCAGCAAGCCCTGAACGAAGGAAAACCGGAAGCGATCGTTGATAAAATGACCGAAGGTCGACTGGAAAAGTTCTATCGCGAAAACGTTTTATTGGAACAGGAATTCGTTAAAGATACGGACAAATCGGTACAGCAAATGATCACCGAAATGATCGCGAAAATCGGTGAAAATATCAGTGTTCGTCGATTCACACGTTATCAGCTCGGCGAAGGAATTGAAAAACGGCAAGACGACTTCGCATCCGAAGTAATGGCCACGATGAATCAATAAGAGAACACACATGTGTGTTCTCTTATTTTCTAGGTGCAGATGCGGAGGTTTGTTATGGAAGCAAGGAAGTATCGTCGAATTGTATTAAAGGTAAGCGGAGAAGCCCTTGCAGGCGAAGCGGGTCACGGCATTGATCCGATTGTCACCGAATCGATTTCCAAGGAAATTGCTGCGGTTGCGGACAGCGGCGTGGAGGTTGCAGTGGTCTGCGGCGGCGGAAACATTTGGCGCGGTATTTCCGGCAGCGCCCAGGGCATGGATCGTGCATCAGCGGACTATATGGGCATGCTTGCAACCGTGATCAACGGCCTGGCACTGCAGGAAGCGTTGGAACAGATCGGTGCGTCCACACGTGTGCAGACGGCGATTGAGATGCGTCAGGTAGCGGAGCCGTACATTCGTCGACGGGCGATTCGTCACTTGGAAAAAGGCAGAATTGTCATTTTTGCCGGCGGCACGGGCAATCCCTTTTTCTCTACCGATACAACCGCCGCTTTACGTGCGGCGGAAATTGAAGCGGACGCTATTATGATGGCAAAACGCGGTACGGATGGCGTATATGATGCGGATCCGCAAACCAACCCCGACGCAAAAATGTTTGACTCGCTGACATATTTTGAAGTCATGCGTCGACAATTGGGTGTGATGGACAACACGGCGATTACTCTGTGCATGAATAATCATATTCCGATTATTGTATTTAATATTGACACCCCGGGCAATATTTTAAAAGCAAGCATGGGGGAACGGATTGGTACGTATATTGGAGGCGACGAAAATGTTTGATGAAATCATGCTGGACTTGGAAACGCGTATGGATAAAGCGATTGAAAACTTGCAGTTTGAATTTGGTACCATTCGTACCGGTCGCGCCAATACAAGTCTTTTGGAAAACATTATGGTGGACTATTATGGTGTTCCGACTCCGGTTACTCAAGTTTCGTCAGTTTCCATTCCGGAACCACGCATGCTGTTGATTCAGCCGTGGGATAAAAGCATGCTCGGAGCTATTGAAAAAGTGGTCCAAATGTCGGACTTGGGCTTGGTGCCTAATAACGACGGTTCGCAAATTCGCCTGAACATTCCGCAATTGACCGAAGAACGTCGTAAAGAGTTAGTTAAATTGGTGCATAAGCGCACGGAAGAAGCACGGGTTGCAGTTCGCAACGTGCGTCGTGACGGTAACGAGCAATTAAAACGCGAAGAAAAGAAAGACGGCGTATCGGAAGACCAGGTAAAAGTGGCCACTGACGATGTGCAGAAATTGACCGATAAAAAGATGAAAGAAATCGATCGACTGGTAGAAGCGAAGGAAAAGGAAGTGCTCGAAGTTTGAGTACTGCTATTTCTACGCAGTGGCTGGGCAGACCTCTTGGTGAAGTGGCAGATGCGCTGCACGAAAGAGGTCTGCTTTATTCATTTTCAGAAACGGAAAAAGACAGCCGCCATTATATCGTTGCTCTGCAACATCAATACGTCGTACGAGTATGCATAGATAATCAGTCGATCGTCACTTGTGCCAAACAAGTTTATAGTGATGAGGTAAATGCATACATTAGCAAGCAATATGGGGAACAATATGTCGTCAAAGCCTAATTCATTGCCGGCTCACGTAGCCATTATTTTGGATGGCAACGGACGCTGGGCGAAAATGCGTGGACAACTTCGGCGAATGGGGCACAAAGCAGGCGCTCAAAATGTTAAAACGATTGTCCGTGCAGCTTCGGATCAGGGTATAAAAACACTTACTTTATATGCTTTTTCTACGGAGAATTGGCGGCGCTCTACTACGGAAGTCGCTTTGCTGATGCGCCTGTTCAGCTGGTATTTAGAACATTATATTGATGAGTTAAACGAGCACAATGTACAAGCGCATGTCATCGGCGACAGAGAACGATTAAGCGCCGACTTAATTGCGAAAATAGAACGTTTTGAAACGGCAACGGAAAAAAATACCGGCTTAGTTTTAAATATCGCACTCAATTACGGGGGCCGTGAAGAAATTTTGCAGGCGGCACGCCGATATGCGGATGACTTTGCGCAAAAAAAAATATCGACATTGACGGAGGAACAATTCCAGCGCTACTTGTATCCGTCCGCGATGGCGGATGTGGATTTATTAATTCGTACCGGCGGCGATCAACGCATCAGCAATTTTCTTTTATGGCAGATTTCATATGCGGAACTTTACTTTACCGATACTCTGTGGCCGGATTTTTCACCGCAGGATTTAGCGCTCGCGATCGCTTCCTTTGCAGGCCGTGAACGACGGTTTGGGGGCTTGCAGGGAGAGGAGTAAATATGTTACGAACACGCGTTATTACAGCACTTATCGGTGCCGCCGCTTTTCTCCTGTTTATCTATTGGGGCGGGATTTGGTTGGCGTTGCCGGTATGGGGCTTAGCTTTTTTAGCATTATTGGAATATAAACATATTTTGCAACAACGGCAAATTTATGCATCGGCTATCGTGATGACTATTGTCATGACGTTGATGATTATCGGTGCAGAGACTGTCGGCGGTATCTTTTTATTGATTCTTTTGCCGGCGATTTTACCATGTCTGTTCCTCGTAGCATTTTGTTTACGACGTGCGCCAGACTTTTTATCGCTGTTTTTCACTATTGGCGGCGTGTTGTACATCGGTGTCGGTTTCAGCACCTTGCTTTTGTTGCGTAGCGCGTCGTTTTTGCATGGAGCGGCATTCGGCTCCGGCACTTTTTGGGTCTGGTTTGCGCTTTTGGGAACGTGGATGAGCGACACGGGTGCTTATTTTGCCGGCAAACGATTTGGAACCAAAGCGGTGGTTCCGCAAATCAGCCCGCATAAAACGCTTGAAGGTTTTATCGGCGGTGCCCTTTTTACAATAGTGGGATTGCTCATATATGCGTACGCCGGTCAAGTACCGCTTTCGCTTGCACTCGGTTTAGCTATGGCGGTAGCGATGGTCGCGCCGGCAGGAGATCTTTTTGAATCGCTTTTGAAGCGCTACGTAAATGTTAAGGATTCGGGACATATATTGCCGGGGCACGGCGGTATTTTGGACCGTTTTGACAGCCTTTTATTCGTTACACCGGTGTTGTACTCGCTGCTTTTATTTTTTATAGGTGACTTATGAAAAAAATTGCGGTATTGGGAAGTACCGGATCGATAGGTACGCAAGCTTTAGAAGTTATTCGTGAGCATTCGGATAAATTGCAGGCCACCGTATTGGTGGCTCATCGTAACACTGATTTATTGCGGCAGCAGATCGAGGAGTTTCATCCTGAACTGGTTGCGGTAACGGATAGGGAAGCCGGGAAGCAGCTGCGAGCTACTTATACCGGTCCGACAAAAATTATTGTCGGACCGGAAGCGTTAACAGCAGCTGCTGCGGCAGCTAATGCCGAAATCGTTTTGGTAGCCATTTCGGGCGCTATTGGGATCGCGCCTACGTTAGCTGCGATTGATGCACACAAAGTTATTGCTCTTGCGAATAAGGAAACGATGGTAGCCGCCGGCGATCTGGTTAACCGCAAAGCAGTAGAGGCAGATGTTACCATTTATCCTGTAGACAGTGAACATAGCGCGATTTTTCAATGTTTACAGGCAGTTCCCAAAGACGCGTTGGCAAATGTCATATTGACGGCTTCGGGAGGACCTTTCCGTGGCTATAGTGCGGCGCAACTTGCCAATGTAACCGTTGCCGATTGTTTAAAGCATCCGACATGGCAGATGGGACAAAAAATAACGATTGATTCCGCGTCCTTATTTAATAAGGGGTTGGAAGTTATCGAAGCCCATCATTTATTTGCCGTCGACTATGATAAAATAGAAGTTGTTGTACATCCGCAGAGTATTGTTCACTCGATGATTCGTTTGCGGGATGGCGGTGTGCTTGCTCAGCTGGGTGTTCCGGATATGAAATTGCCGATTCAGCTGGCGTTTTCGTATCCCGAGCGATGGACGATCAATAATTCTCCGCTGGATTGGGATACGGAGCGTACACTGGAATTTGAGCCGCCGGCAACAGATGTTTTTCGCTCCCTGCCGCTGGCGTATCAGGCAGGGCACATGGGCCAATCGGCGACATTAGTTTATAACGCGGCCAATGAAGAAGCAGTGAAGGCGTTTATTGCAGGTAAAATTTCGTTTACAGATCTTTTTACCGTGACGGAAGAAATGGTCGTAACTCATACGCCGACACCATTGCGTGATTGGCAAGACATTGTGGCGGCAGATCGGGCCATTCGCAAGCGAGTGACGGGATTTATTGCGACATTATCGAAATAACGGAGGAATACTTTGCTGACTATTATCGCGACCATTTTTGTATTTGGCGTGATTGTTCTTGTGCATGAGTGGGGACACTTTATTACGGCTAAATTGACAGGCATGCGAGTGGATGAGTTTGCGGTCGGTTTCGGCAGCAAGTTGTGGTCAAAGCGTGTGGGAGAAACAACGTACTCTTTACGATCTGTTCCTCTCGGGGGATTTAATCGTATTGCAGGCATGACGGAAGAGCAGGTCGAGGAGGATCAAGTCGATCCGCGTCGCGCCTTTGTGTATAAACCGGCTTGGAAACGTTTCATCGTGATCGTGGCCGGTGCGGCTATGAATTTTATTCTGGCCATTATTTTGATCAGTGGTCTGTTTAGCGCATACGGCGTTTCTACACCGAGTGATGAACCGATCGTCGGTGAAGTTCTTACACAGGCGCCTGCATCAAGTCATCAATTGGCGCCCGGCGATCGCATTGTAGCGATTCAGGGTGAGCCAATCCGGCAATGGAATGAAATTTCTCCCCATATGCAAAAATGGGGTGGGCAAGTGGTTACGTTACGAGTTGAACGTAACCACGAACCGCTGACGTTACAAGTGATTCCCGGAAGCGATAACGGACGTGTAGTACTTGGTATCCTTCCGGTCATTGAAACGCGGCCGGTCGGCTTACTCGAATCCGTTCAGTATGGTGCAGAACGTTCATGGAACTTAACCGCGCAGATGTGGAAAGGCATCGGTCAGCTGATTACCGGGAAAGTTTCCGGCAGCGAATTGGCAGGACCTGTCGGTATAGCGCAAATGGCAGGCAACATTGCGCGTACCGGTTTTGCCAATTTATTGATGTTTACCGCCGTATTGAGTCTTAACTTGGGACTACTTAATTTATTGCCCGTACCCCTGTTGGACGGAGGTCATTTATTGCTGATTGTGGTAGAGGGAATTATCGGTAAAAAATTACCTCCTAAATACCTGTACTATATTCAGATGACGGGAATGCTTCTTCTAGGTGCACTTTTTATTTATGCGACGAGTAACGATATCTTACGATTTTTGAAATGACATGAAGTGATAGAATGACACGAAGAAAAACAAGACAAATTCATATAGGACAAGTAGCGATCGGTGGGGGCGCACCGGTATCTATTCAATCGATGTCGACATTCACCCCGACGGACATCACAGCGGCGGTAAAGCAAATCAATGAACTTGCGGATGCCGGTTGTGACATTGTGCGTTTGGCGGTGCCGAATCGGGCGAGCGCGCTCGCGTTGAAGCAGGTTAAATCGCAAACCAGAGTGCCGTTGGTAGCCGATATTCACTTTGATTACCGCTTGGCTCTGGATGCCATTGACAGCGGTGTTGACGGTTTGCGGATCAACCCCGGCAATATCGGCAGCATGGAAAATGTGCTGAAAGTGGTCGAGAAAGCCAAACCGAAACGGATTCCTATTCGTATCGGTATTAACGCGGGATCATTACCGGAGCATATTCTGGAATCCTACGGCGGCCATCCGACCGCACAGGGAATGGTAGCTTCTGCATTGGAACATATTCGGATATTGGAGCAGGCGGATTATCGTGAAATAAAAATTTCGCTGAAATCCACGGATGTCCCCATGATGGTGGAAGCATATCGAACGCTTGCCGATCAATGCGATTATCCGCTCCATTTGGGTGTGACGGAAGCGGGTACGGTGATGCGCGGCAGTATTAAGTCAGCGATGGGGATCGGTGCTCTTTTGCTTGACGGTATTGGCGACACGATTCGTGTGTCATTGACAGCCAATCCGGTAGAAGAAGTAAAGGTTGCGAAAATGATTTTACAGGCAGCCGGTTATTCTACGTATGGAGCGGTCATGATTTCATGCCCGACCTGCGGGCGTTGTCAAGTCGACTTAATCCCGATGGCAGCGGAAGTTGAAAAACGTCTGGAAGGTATTAAAACGCCGTTGCGTGTAGCCGTCATGGGTTGCGTCGTCAACGGTCCGGGGGAAGCTCGCGAAGCGGACTTTGGAATTGCCGGCGGCAACGGTCAAGGCGTTTTGTTCCGCAAAGGCAAAGTGCTGCGAACTGTTCCTGAGGATGATTTAGTCGACGAACTAATGAATGAAATTGATCAATATCTAGCGGAGGAGAAAAAGGTATGAGAGCATCTCAATTATATAGTCCCACGTTACGTGAAATGCCGGCAGACGCGGAGGTAATGAGTCACAAACTGATGTTGCGTGCGGGGTTTATCCGTAAACTCAGCGCAGGTTTATATACATTTTTGCCGCTGGCTTGGCGCACGTTGCGTAAAATTGAAACGATCGTGCGAGAGGAAATGGATGCCATCGGTTCGCAAGAAATAATGATGCCGATTATTCAGCCGGCAGAAATTTGGCAGGAATCGGGACGCTGGGGCGCCTACGGTGAAGAGATGTTCCGTCTCCAAGATCGGCATCAGCGGGGATTTTGCCTTGGACCGACGCATGAAGAGATGATAACCACGCTGGTCAAAATGGATGTTTCTTCGTACAAACAATTACCGCTTACTTTGTATCAAATTCAAAATAAATATCGCGATGAAGTTCGGCCTCGTTTCGGATTAATGCGAAGCCGCGAATTTATTATGAAAGACGGCTATTCGTTTGATGCTGATCCGGCAAGCATGAAAGTCAGCTATCAAAAGATGTATGATGCGTATAGTCGCATTTTTACGCGTTGCGGATTGGATTTCCGACCGGTAGAGGCGGACTCAGGGGCCATCGGCGGCAGCGGCTCACATGAATTTATGGCTTTTGCCAAGTCTGGCGAAGCGGCTGTTGTACGTTGTCATGATTGTGATTATGCGGCAAATATCGAAGTCGCATGTCCGCAAACACCGGATATTGAAAGCGAAGCAGCCGGCGTAGAGCTCGAAAAAGTGGCGACACCCCATCAGAAAACGATCGAGGCATTGTGTCAATTTTTACAAATCGATGCTTCGCAAACGATTAAAGTCGTTATGTACCAGGGAGAAAAGAAATTGGTCATGGCCGTTGTTCCGGGCACGGCAGAAGTCAATGATGTGCGCGTGGCGGGATTAGTCGGTGCTGTGGAATTGCCACTTGCTGGTGATGAAGAGTTACAGAGCCATGGTCTTGTCCCGGGGTACCTGAGCCCGATCGGCTTGACGCCGTCGGATGATTTGGAAATCATTGTAGATCCGCAAGTTATGCAAATGACGGATGCTGTCAGCGGCGCCAACGAAGCGGACACGCATTTCCGACATGCCATTCCGCAAAGGGATTTCCCCGATGTGCGCGTGGAAACGATTCGTCTGATTACAGATAAAGATGTGTGCCCGAAATGCGGCGGTCATATTACTATTGACCGTGGTATTGAGGTCGGTCAGGTATTTCAATTGGGCACAAAGTACAGCGAGTCGCTGGGAGCTATGTTCCTGGATCAAAACGGCAAGTCGCACCCCTTTTATATGGGCTGTTACGGTATCGGCGTATCGCGGACAATGGCGGCGACAATTGAGCAAAGTTATGACGACGATGGGATTATTTGGCCGGTTGCGATTGCGCCGTATCAGGTGGTCGTCGTAGCAGCTAACAGCAAAAATGAAGAACAGCAACAGGCGGCGGAACAATTATATAATGAGTTGACTCGGGCAGGCATCGAAACGGTCTTTGATGATCGTAAAGAGCGCGCCGGTATCAAATTCAAAGATGCCGACTTGATCGGTTATCCTGTTCGTGTGACTGTCGGTAAAACATTCATTGAAGACGACGAAGTAGAAATCAAGGTTCGTCGGAGTGGTGAAGTCACGAAAGTGAAGTCTGACAAAGCTTTGTCAACAGTGCAAGACTTGTTAGCATCACTGGCATAAAGGCACAAATAAAAAAGAGTCGATGCATCGACTCTTTTTTATTTGTAGCACTGACGGCCGGGTTAAAGACCTATGTTATAATAAAGACTTGAAGAGGTGAAATAATGGAATTATTAGCGCCAGCAGGGTCGCTGGCACATTTAAAAACGGCGGTTGCTGCCGGCGCTGATGCAGTATACCTCGGCGGGAAAGCATTCAGCGCCCGCCAGAGTGCAGCAAATTTTGATCACGAAGAACTGCGAGAAGCGGTGACGTTGTGCCACTTACATGATGTGGCTGTTTATGTGACAGTCAATATATTGGTGGCGGATGCGGAAACGGAGTCTTTTAAACATTTTATCCGTGAGCTTGCGGAGCTTTCTGTGGACGCCGTTATCGTACAGGATATCGGTGTTGCCCAAATTATTCGTCGCGAAGCGCCGCTGCTTGCTATTCACGGCAGCACGCAAATGTCGGTAAGTGATCTTGCCGGTGTGGAATTTTTAGCGAAGGAAGGGTTTACGCGGGTCGTTTTAGCGCGCGAGCTTTCCCTGGCGGAAATTCAAGAGATTGCCGAGCAGGCATCGATTGAGATTGAAATATTCATTCATGGTGCGCTATGTGTATCGTACTCCGGTCAATGTCTGATGAGCAGTTTTATCGGTGGCCGCAGCGGTAATCGCGGTGCATGTGCGCAGCCTTGCCGGATGCCGTATGACTTGGTGGATGCGTCTGGCGAACGTAAGAATCCTGCGGCGGAACAATATGTGTTAAGTCCTAAGGATATGATTTCGACGGATGTTATCGCGGAGCTTGCGCAAACTAGAGTCGCCTCGCTTAAAATTGAAGGGCGAATGAAGCAAATTCCCTATGTATATACTACGGTGAAAACATATCGGCAACTGATCGACGGTGAAATCAATGCGCAGGCCGCGCAAACTATGTTGGCTAAAAGTTTTAATCGCGGTTTTACAAAAGCGTATTGGTACGACTCCGTCGGTCGTGATTATTTAACACGTTTTGCACCGAACTATCATGGCGAACCGATCGGCATTCTTACAAAAATTGATAAAAAGAAGGAATTGGCAGTGTTTGCGATGTCGCATATTCCAGCAACCGCAAACGGCGTCTATAAATATATCGCTAAAGACGGAGGATTATGTTACGTCGATTGTAAAGATGTAACGTATCAATCCGCGAAAAAAGAATTGTACTTCCACTATGCCGAATTTCCAAAGGAAGACACAAAACTTTATTGGCAATCTTCGGAGCAGCCGGCAAATGTTACAGCGGATATCATCGCCATTCCTACCTACTGGGATGTGCATGCCGTTGTCGGTGAATCGCTGCGGGTGAAGGTTCGTACAGAAGAAGGTATTGCAGTTGAAATTGTAAGTGATTTCAACGTACCGATGGCGCGCACACAGCCGACAGATCTGAATCTTGTAAAAACGCAACTTTCACGTTTGGGCAACACCGCTTTTATACTGGAGGGTGTGACTTTAACGGAAGGCCATTTTATGCTGCCTAAAAGTGTTTTGAATCATGTGCGTACGCAAGCACAGACAGCATTAACAGAAGCTATTTTGCAAACCTATAAAGAACGTCATTTTCAGGCGGTACCGACGGTTTACGACAGAGTAAAACCGCATGTGCTACCATCGCTCAAAAGTGTAGTAGTACGAGCACGAACGCTTGCACAGGTAGAAACGGCATTGGCGGAAAAAGCCAATGAAATTATTTTTGGCGGCGATATATTTACCGGCGAAACGTATACGACACAAGATTATGCTCAAGTGGTAATGTGTTCGCGGCAGCATCATGCTCGCGTAGGCCTGGCTATGCCGCGTCTGACGCGACAAAAAGAAGCTGCTGAAGTTGACCGTATGCTTCAAGATATGGTTGCCGCACAACCGGATTTTATTTTGATTCACGCGTACAGTGATGCGCAACGATTGGCAGAGTTCGCGCCGCAGATGCCTTTTTATGTAGCGCCGACGCTAAATGTGTTTAATCAGGAATCGTTGCGCTTTTGGCAACAACATGGTGCGAGCGCCATCTTTCTTTCACAGGAGCTTACACTGGCACAAATTCGTGGAATTCTACGCCAATACGACGGCTCATTGGGGGTATACGCTTGCGGTCGCACAGAATTAATGGTGACCGAAAATAATTTATATAGCGCCTATGGAGACGAAAAATGTACAGATCATGTAGTGCGGAATTGGTCACTGCGGGATCGATTGGGAAAGGAATTCCCTTTGCAGACGGATCAGTTCGGGCGTATGCATATTTTCAATTCGGTACCTACAGATATGGCGCCGGCGCTCGCCCGTCTCTCGCAATACGGTGTACACAAAGTGGTCATAGATGCGGCATTGCTTTCACAAACTGAGTTGGCGCAAGCAGTCAAAATTTACACGGCTCTATGGTTACAAGACGCCGAGTTTACGAATGAAGTATTCCCGCAGGCAACGCGCGGACATTTGCAACGAGGGATTATGTAATGGAACGTAAGACGTTAGAGGCCTTAGATTACGGAAAAATTCAAGAACGGTTACGAGAACGTTGCGCATCGAACGGTGCCAAGGAATGGGCGCTGCAATGGTATCCCAGCAGTGATCCGAGAGAGGTTGAACGACGCTTAGCTGAAACGGCGGAGGCACTACTGCTGATTCAAAATGCACAGACGCCGCACTTCGGAGGCTTGCGGATGATTCGGCAGTCACTGGAACGAGCGCAGAAAAAAGGGATCTTAACGGTGGAAGAAGTGCTGGCGATTCGCTCGTCACTGGAAGCCTATCAAGAAATTCGCGACCGCTTTATGGCGGCGCAGGAAACGCCTCGTTTGACAGCGCTTGCGGCAGAGATTGAGCCGCAGCCGCAACTTTTGGCACAGCTTGAGACGATGTTTGATGAACGTGGACGGATGCGCGACACCGCAAGTCCTAAGTTGAATCAATTGCGTCGTACTCAGGAACGGTTGCAGGAACGCGTGAAACATTCACTGGAAGCAATGATCCAGGATCGTACCACTACTAAATATTTACAGGAAGCGTTGGTCACACAGCGCAATGAGCGCTATGTTGTACCGGTTAAAGCGGAGTATAAATATGCGGTACCGGGGATTGTGCATGATCGTTCCGCAACCGGGCAAACGCTTTACATTGAACCGCTCGTTTCCGTAGAATTAAATAATGATTTGCAAGAAGCAGCTTTGGCGGAGCATACGGAGATTGTGCGGCTAATGACAGTGCTTTCCGAACAGGTGGCCCGGGTCGCGCAACCGTTGATGCATACAGAAAAATGTACCACAGAGCTGGATTTCATTTTGGCACGAGGCTACCTTGCGGCGGAGGATCACGGACGGTCAGCGCAACCTGCCGCTGATGCTGAAATTATTTTAGAGTCCGTTCGCCATCCGCTTTTATCCCAACAAAGTGCAGTACCCATCACTGTTGAAATCGGTAAAGGGTATTCGATTTTGGTGGTAACCGGATCGAATACCGGCGGCAAGACGGTTGCCCTAAAGACGGTGGGTCTGGTAGCGGCGATGAATCAAGCGGGACTTTTTATCCCTGTTGCGGGACGTGCAGTTTTACCTATATTCCAAAATATTTGGGTGGCGATCGGCGACGAACAAAATATGGCGGAAAATCTGTCCACGTTTTCCGGACACATGAGCCGTCTGATTCAAATTATGAAAGATGCAGGCAGTAACGATCTGGTGTTGTTGGATGAGTTGGGATCAGGAACGGATCCTGTGGAAGGTGCGGCACTTGCGATTGCGATTTTGGAGTACTTCCATCGCTTGGGGTCACTCGCCATGGTAACTACGCATTACAGTGAATTAAAGCAGTACGTTTATACGCATCCCGGCATGGAAAATGCGCATGTTGAATTTGATGATGAGACACTTACACCCACATACCGTTTGCAGATCGGTATCGCAGGGAACAGTCAGGCGCTCAATATTACAAAACGTCTTGGCATGATTCCTGAAGTATTGGCTCGCGCGCAGGAATTGAAACAAGCTTCCGCGTATTATGAAATGGAAAAGGTACTCGAAGAACTGAATCATAAACGCCGCGAACTTTCCCGTATGGAGGAAGACTTGCAAACGCGGCTTGCCAAAGCGGAAAAATCGCATGCCAAATGGAATGAAAGCAACCAGGAATTGCAACGTAAAAAGCAAGCCATTCTGCAGAAAGCACGTGATGATGCGCGGCAATTAAAGCGTGAGCTTAAAGTAAATGCCGAACAAATCATTAAAGATTTGAAACGCAGCGCTAAAGAGGCAAAAGATAAACAGCAGGCGGTCGTTGATGAGAAGCGGCAAGCGATTGACCGTTTGTCTATACCGAGCGCGAATGAACGAACAAAAATCCCGCTTCGCAAGATCGAAATCGGGCAAGCGGTGTATGTAGATACGTTGGAAAAGGTAGGCACTGTGATTGATATCCAGGGGAAACAGTTCAAAGTTGATTTAGCCGGTCTGCCGATTACGGTGGCGGCCAGAAATTTATTTTACCCGTTACCGCAAGAAGCAAAGCCAAAGGAAGTAAAAACAAAAGAACGGATTCGCAACACGACAGTAGCTCCGAAAATGCGTATGGCGGCGCAAAGCATTAATCTGATCGGAGAGACGGTGGCGGATGCCGAACCGCAAGTAGCCGCTTTTTTGGATGCGGCGATGCTGGCAGGTTTGACCTCGGTGGAAATTATTCATGGGAAAGGTACCGGCGCATTACGCAAAGGGATTCACGCGCAATTACGCAAAATTCCTTATGTAAAATCCTTTTCATTTGCACCGGCAGTGTCCGGTGGCAGCGGCGTGACAGTGGTGACACTCGGATGAATAACGTAGCGGAAAGTTCGCGCAGTCGAGCGGTCAAATGGTTGTTACGCTTAAGCGGTGTGAAGGCATTGACGGAATGGACTGACGGGGATATCCTGAGTTGGATTATCAAGCGACAGTTGGTGTGGGATGCCACCGTACCGCATTGGCTAACACAACGCCACGAAGTAAGCGATACGACAAAGGACGGCATTCGTACTGTCCGTATTGCGGCATCAAGAGAAAATAACAAACAGTATTTGTACTATGTACATGGCGGCGGCTTTCTAATGGAGATGTATTTCCTGTACTGGCTTTTCGCCGATCGAATCACGTCGTCATTGGGGGCGGAACTCGCCCTGCCGATTTATCCGCTATTGCCGGAAGCAAATATGGAAGCAGGTTTTCAGGCGGTTCTCGCTTCCTATCAACGCTGGTATAAAACAATTCCCAAGGAGGCCAGGATCCATATCATAGCGGATTCGTCGGGCTGCTCGTTAGCGTTACGATTAGCGCAGGAAACTGTTGCAAGCGGCGTACCGGCTCCGGAAAATTTAATTTTGATCTCGCCTTGGGTGGATATGAACGTATCGGATAAACGCCTCGATATCTATGAACAGGATGATCCTTTTATATCCGTGGAAGCATTACGTGAATGTGCCGCGATGGCGGTGCCCAATCAAGATTACGATGACCCGCGGTATAGTCCCTTATACGGAAATTTGTCAGGTATCGGGCGATTGAGTGTTTTCACAGGAACAGCGGATACGCTGTATCCGAATGCATTGGCATTACGAAATCAAGCTACATTAGCGCATGTACCGATCAATTATTACGAACATAATGGAATGTTCCACATTTATCCTCACTTTCTCGTGGCAGAGGGGCGACAGGCATTTGCAATGATAAAAAAAATCATTACGGGCAAAGCACCCGATCCGCAAGGTCGCGGATTTACAATTATACGCTAAGGAGACAATTATGTTGAATAGTACAGAAAAGATGGTAGATGTAGGCGGTTTTCCGATTCCTGAGGATCAGGCGGAACAGTTTTGCGAAATGCGCGAAGCAATGGCAACAGCAGCTACGGAAGTATTAAAAAGCTTTTGCACAAAGGTGGAGCGTAAAAATCTGGATGAAGTGCTGGGGGAAGGCGTTATCGGTTATTTTGCTGACGGTGACGAGGTGCATGTTTCGCTGGACCCCTTTGAAGTGCCGGCCATGCGTGTTGCGCATGAACGCGGTAAGCTGTTGGAATACATTCTGGCAGCTAACGGAATTCCCGTCGAATATTATGAACAACATCTTCGCAGAGTGTAAAAGTTGTTGCGAAATACATAATAATGTACAATAATAAGGAAAACGCCCAAAGAGCGTTACGAGAAAGTGAAGGAGATGCGCATGATTCATATTATTTGTGACACCACCGCATGCTTAAATGATGAATTTGTGGCTCGTCATGACAATCTGCATATGATCCCCCTGTATATTTCACTTGGGGGCGGTGAAACTGTGAATGACAACAGTATCAGTACGAAAGAAGTTTTTGAAAGCTATGAAGCTACAAAAATTCAGCCGTTGACCAGTCAGCCGTCTATTGGCGAATGGATGCAAATTTTTAATTCGATTCCTGAAGAGGATCCAATCATCATTATCACGATTAGCAAGATCGTCAGCGGTACCGCGCAGACGGCCCGGGTCGCAGCGAAGCAATCGAAGCGGAAACAAATTGCAGTGATCGACTCGCATTCTACCAATGGCGGCATGCAGATTTTGGTGGAAGAAGCGCTAGCCATGATCGCAGAAGGTAAAGATTTCGACACTATTGTGGCGCAACTGCATGAAAATATTGCTAATTCGATTACAATGTTTGTGCCCACCGATTTAAAATATTTGCAACGTGGCGGTCGTATCGGCAAAGTCGCAAGTTTAGTCGGTTCGATTTTACAAATCCGTCCTATTCTTTACCTCGAGTCGGATGCAATTGGTATACTTGACAAAGTACGCACGACAAAAAGGGCGATGCAAAAAATGAAAGAAAAAGCGATGTCTCGTCCTATAAAACGTCTTCACGTCGCCACTGTTTTAGCGGATGAACTGGGACGCCAATTCAAGAGAGAATTGGAAAGCGAACTTCCTGATGTCACTATTACTCATTCGGAAGGATCGCCGGTCCTAGGGGCACACTTAGGACCGCAAGTGGTCAGTTTAATGTTGGAATGGGAACATGAAGACGGTACCGAGGAGGACACGCATGTACAGTGAAATTGACGGCACACATTATAAACAAATGCTGATTGGCGCTTATCAGGCATTTAAAGAGAATTATGAAAAGATCAATGAATTAAATGTATTTCCCGTTCCGGATGGTGATACCGGTACCAATATGCTGAACACATTACGTTCGATGTACAGCATGATTGTCAATAATGACAGTGAATTTATCGGAGTCATTGCGGAAACGGCAGCCACCGGTGCTATCATGGGTGCGCGCGGCAACTCGGGGGTCATTTTATCGCAAATTATCCAGGGTTTGGCGAAAGGTCTGCGCGGTAAAAAACAGGCGTCTTCTCGTCAGCTGGGAAAAGCATTTCAATATGGGATTTTATACGCATACCGTTCGGTCGTAAAGCCGGTCGAGGGCACTATTTTGACGGTCGCGCGCGGCATTGCGAGAGGAACGCGTGACGTAACTCGCACGGAGCGTGATTTCAGTAACGTTTTGCGCAAGGCGATTCAAAGCGGTGAGGAAGCATTGGCACAGACACCTGAACAATTACCGATTTTGAAAGAGGCCAATGTCGTGGACGCAGGCGGACAAGGCTTGTTGCTGTTTTTAGAGGGATGCTTGGCCGGACTGACAGGCGAAGTAAGCATTACTCAGGAACAGGTGCCGGCTGCCGTTAAAAAGTTGCAAGTAAAAGGTGAAACGTTCTCGATCGATTATCCGTATTGCACGGAATTTATTCTCCAACCGTCTAAGATTAAAGGTGCGGAGGCACGTAAAGTACTGGAGGCATGGGGCGAATCGATGGTTGTTGCCGAAGGCACCAACCTGTTAAAAGTTCATATTCACACCCAACGTCCGGGCCATGTACTGGATATGGCAGCCGATTGGGGCACATTGCATGATATCAAAGTCGATAACATGATGGACCAATTTGAACGAAACAAAAATATTGCTCGCAGTAACGAGAAAAAAGCATTAGGCTTGTTGGCGGTAGTATCCGGTGACGGTTGGGAAGACATCATGAAAAATATGCATGCCGAAGTGCTGAGCGGCGGGCAAACCATGAATCCTTCCGTCCAGGAAATTATGCAGGCGCTGGACGCTCTTTACGCGGACAATTATATTATTTTGCCTAATAATAAAAATATTATTCTTGCCGCCAAACAGGCGCAAAAAATCCTCGGCGAAAAATTACAAATTGTGCCGACTGCAAATCCTGCAGAAGGTGCCGCGGTAGCTATGCAATATGATCCGAATAATGATGTGACCAGCAATGTGGAACGCATGTGCGAAGAGCTTGAACACATCCGTGCGGCAGGCATTACTCAAGCGGTGCGAGACAGTTCGGTAGATGGCGTCAAAATTGCCAAAGATGATTATATGGGCATTATTTTCGGTGAGCGTGTGATTACCGCCGCCGAACTTTCCGATGTGCTGGCCGGCGTGTTGGAAAAGTTGGTGAGTATGCAGCCGGATGCCGAATTGGTTACACTTTATTACGGCGCCGATCTGGATGAAACTCAGGCCAATGAATTATTGGCCCAAGCCCAAGCGAAACATACGAATATCGATTTGGAATTACAATATGGCGGTCAAGCGTTGTATCCGTTCTTTATTTCGATTGAGTAAAAACAAGAGTAATAAAAAAGACCAACCTTGGTTGGTCTTTTTTATTACTCTACTTTTCATCATCACTACGATGAGGTCGAAAGACGTTCAGAACCTTGTCGCGTGTTTTTTTTATTTGCGCACCGGTAGTTTTGACACGCCGCCATTGTGTTGTATGTGATTTTGTTTTCGGTTTCATATCTCGATTGGGATCAACCTTGCCGCGCTTGATGCTGGTTGCACGAATTTTGTCCGGCCGGAATTGACGCCGGAATATTTTCATCGTTTGCGTAGGATTTGCATCTGTACGGAATGTGAAGACATCCACCGCAACGTATCCCAAGTTGGGGTAGGAATGCAGACAGACGTGACTGTCTTTGCCGATTGCAATCACAACGAGCGCTTCATCATATTTATGTACATGGGTATCATATAAATCTAAATCGAGATATGCCATCGCCGTGTGGATGGTATCCAGTAAGTCGGGAAAATTATCGACCAGCGAAACTCGGCAGCCATAGCAGTCAATCAGAATATGTTTGCCTAGAGATAGCCCCATATATTCACCTGCTTTCTATGTTTCTATTATAGCAAACATAATAAAGATAAAAAACAGTTGCAAAAAGTCAAAAGGTCAGTTATAATGACTATAAAGACAAAAAGTCAATAACTATGTAGGTGAGGTGATTCTATGGGCAAGATGGTAGCCGATCGAATTGAGCGGTTTATTATGCGGCGATTTTTAGAAGAAGAAACACAGGAAATTATATTACAACGCAAAGAGATTGCAAATGCATTGGATTGTGCGCCGTCGCAGATCAGTTATGTATTAAGTACGCGCTTTTCTCCGGAAAAGGGTTTTAGCGTGGAATCACGCCGCGGCTTGGGAGGTTTTATTCGAATCACAGTTATTCGCCCGCCAGTCGGAGAAGATGATGCCGGGCTGACGATCGCTGATATCGATAAAGGATTATATAATTTATTGCAGGAAGCGGTGATCACCCGCCGGGAAGCGCAAATTTTACATGAAGCATTTGTGACGATTTGGCAAGAAACCGAAGGTAATATGCGAATGCATCTCATGTTGCAATTACAGAAACGAATTAATCAACTTTTTTAGGGAGAGGGTGAGTGATGATGCAGTGCGATCGTTGCCATAAGAATGAAGCTGTTTTGCATGTCACCCAAGTTCATAACGGACATAAAGAAGAGCGACATCTTTGCGAAAAATGTGCGCAAGCGACAGGAGAGCTGCCGCAATGGACACAGAGCCCGTTTGATTTATGGGATACCGATTTTTTCAAAAATTTGGTAAATCCGCAACAAGGTCGACCGGAGCAGGCACAATGTTGTCCGCAGTGCGGCTTGACGTGGGCGGAATTTAATGAACGCGGACGTCTTGGCTGCGCCCGGTGTTACGAAGTTTTTGCCGATTCTTTATTGCCTTTATTGCAGCGGTTGCAGGGAGCGACGAACCATGTCGGTAAAGTGCCTTCAAGAGGGTCCGGTGTTTTTACTACCAATCATCAGATTAAGCGGTTGCAGCAGCAACTGGATACTGCGCTGGAAAAAGAAGAATATGAAGAGGCGGCACGCCTGCGCGATGAAATCTACGCGTTGCAACATGAGCCGCCAACAAAAAAGACGGAGGAGGGGCAGAAATGAATATTCAAAATGTTTTGATGAGCCCCGCTCAGCCGTGGTTTCAAGGAAGCCACCCAGATAGTGATGTCGTGCTTTCCAGCCGAGTTCGTTTAGCGCGTAATATTGCCAATATTCAATTTCCGAACATGGCCAACGAAAGTGAATTGATGGCCGTGGAAATGGCAGCCAATGAGGCCAAGCAATCGCTTAGCGAAGAGTATCAAGAAGAGATGACGTACATAAAAATGTCAGATCTGGATCGTGTCGACCGTGAAATCTTGCTGGAAAAGCATTTAGTGAGCCCGCAACTGATTTCCGTGCCGGCACATCGCGGTATCGTAATCAATGAAACGGCCGATATAACGTTTATGGTCAATGAAGAAGATCATTTTCGGTTACAAATGTTAGCCGGTGGATTACAGCTGGAATCATTGTGGGAAAAAGCCAACCGTGCAGACGACGCGTTGGAAAGCAAAATAAACTTTGCGTTTGCAGATAAATGGGGCTATCTGACGGCATGCCCAACCAATGTCGGTACCGGGATGCGGGCCTCGGTTATGGTGCATGTGCCGGCATTAGTCAGGACTAAAAAAATCAAGCGGATTATTCAGGGTATTTTGAAGTTCAGTTATTCTGTGCGCGGAATTTACGGTGAAGGGTCGGAGATGCTGGGAGATATTTTGCAAATCTCTAACCAGGTCACACTGGGAATCCGCGAAGCAGAAATTGTAGAAAATTTAACGAACCTGACTCATCAGCTGGTAAAAGAAGAAACGGCGGCGCGGGAAGAGTTGCGTCACACACAGATGGTGGAACTGCGCGATGAAATTTGGCGCGCGTACGGCATTTTACGATATGCTCGAAAACTATCGGGACACGAAGCCTTGACATTATTAAGCACTGTGGAATTGGGGCGCATCTTGGGGTGGCTGCCGCATATTCCTGAAAATTTATTTCGCGAGATGATGGTTACGACACGTCCGGGTTTTCTCAGCCGCTATGCCAACACGGCAACACTTAATGAAACGGAACGTGATCGCTGGCGAGCAGCCGTCGTTCGCGAAACATTAGACAACAAAGTAAAGGAGTGAAAATCTATGAACAATAAATTAACGGAGAGCGCAAAAGCAGCACTGACCTATGCGCAAGAAACCGCGATGGAAGCGGGGTCAGATGTCGTCGGTACGGAACACATCCTATTGGGGATAGCCTCACAGCCGAAAAGCATCGGCGGTAAAGTGTTAAATGAAGTCGGCTTTACGCTTGAAAAAGGTCGTTCCATGTTGCTTGGGAATCGTTCGGCAAATCCGTCTTCAGATATCGGCATGAGTCCGCGCACTAAACGTGTCTTGCAAAGTGCAGTTGGGGAAGCAGCTCGTTTAGGACAAAATTATATCGGTACTGAGCATTTACTTTTGGGTATTCTGCGTGACAGTGGCGGTATCGCGGTACGGATGTTGCAGGAACTTGGTATTGGCGGTCGAGAGCTGACCCAAGCATTTCAGAAATATCTCGGCACGGAAACGGATCAGGAAGCCGGCGACACCAATTCGGATTTGGGTGACTTGGGTGAGTATGCACGCGATTTAAATAAAATGGCGGAAGAAGGTAAAATCGATCCCGTCATCGGTCGTGAAAAAGAAATTGAGCGAGTGATTCAAATTTTGAGCCGTCGCACAAAAAACAATCCGGTGCTGATCGGTGAGCCGGGAGTAGGTAAAACAGCAATTGCGGAAGGCCTTGCGCAACGCATTGTGTCAGGCAATGTGCCCGAAATTTTGAGAAATCGTAAAATTATTTCGCTGAACATGTCATCGGCGGTCGCGGGTACTAAATACCGTGGGGAGTTTGAAGAACGCTTGAAAAAAATTATTGACGAAGTACGTAAACATGAAGAGTGGATTTTATTCATTGATGAATTACATACCTTAATCGGTGCGGGCAAAACGGACGGCGCTATGGACGCGGCCAATATTATGAAGCCTGCTTTAGCGCGCGGAGAATTGCAATGCATCGGTGCGACTACGTTGGACGAGTATAAAAAACATATCGAAAAAGACGCCGCTTTGGAACGTCGTTTCCAGCCGGTTTTAGTCGGTGAACCGACTGAAGAAGATGCGGAACGGATTTTATTGGGATTACGGGATCGCTATGAAGGGTTCCATAAAGCTAAAATTACAGATGAAGCGATTCATGCCGCAGTCCAACTTTCGTCTCGCTATATCTCAGATCGCTTCTTGCCGGATAAGGCCATCGACGTAATGGATGAAGCGGCGGCCAAAGTACGTATTGCAGCCGCGGCTACACCTCCCGACATCAAATCGAAAGAAGAAGAGCTTAATAAGGTATTGAAAGAAAAGGAAGAAGCAGTAACTTCGCAGGAATATGAACGTGCCGCTCAATTGCGCGATCGCGAACACGAGTTGCAGGATGAATTGAATGAAATTAAGTCCGGCTGGAATAAAGGGGATGCCGATAATTTGGTCGTCAATAAGTCGGATATTGAAGAAGTTGTCGCAAGCTGGACCGGTATTCCGTTAAAACAAATGCAGCAGGAAGAAACCGAACGATTGCTGCATTTGGAAGAAGATTTACACGCACGTGTTGTAGGGCAGGAGGATGCTGTACAGGCGGTTGCAAAAGCCATTCGTCGTGCTCGCGCAGGGTTGAAAGATCCGAAACGGCCGATCGGTTCATTCCTGTTCCTCGGACCGACCGGTGTCGGTAAAACCGAACTGGCACGCACACTGGCAGAAAATCTGTTCGGAGACGAGAATTCCTTGATTCGTTTGGATATGTCCGAGTATATGGAAAAACATACCGTTTCCCGGCTCGTCGGGGCGCCTCCCGGCTACGTCGGTTATGAAGAAGGCGGTCAGTTGACAGATGCGGTACGTCGTCGTCCGTATAGTGTTATTTTGCTGGACGAAGTGGAAAAAGCGCACGCCGATTTCTTCAACATCCTTTTACAGGTATTGGACGACGGGCGGCTGACGGACAGTCAGGGACGTACTGTCGATTTTCGTAATACCGTAATTATTATGACCAGTAATTTGGGTTCACGGCACTTACAGAATGATTCTGCGGAAATGGGCTTTTTGGTAGGAAAAAATAACGATACCTCAAGCGAACGAATTGCCAAAACGTCACGTAAAGAAATCATGGACGAAGTAAAACGCTTTTTCCGTCCGGAATTTTTAAATCGAATTGATGATATCATTATTTTCCACCCGCTGGAAAAAAAGGACTTGGAACATATCATCGATATTATGTTGACAAAGATGAACCGTCGCCTGAGCGAACAGAAAATGACGGTCGAAGTAACGCCGGCGGCCAAGGATTTTCTGATTACAAAAGGCAGCGATACTCAATATGGAGCACGACCGCTGAAGCGAGCTATTCGGAAATTCATCGAAGATCCGATTGCCGAACAGATTTTAGCCGGGAATTTGAAGCTGGGCGGTACCGTTGTAGCAGATAAAAATGATGATGATACATTGCGATTTACATCGAAACCAGTAATGAAAAACAGCTCGGATGCGGAAACGTCGGATAGACATTCCGAGAGTGCAGAAGAATAATGAAAAGCCGGTAGATTTTCTACCGGCTTTTGCTATTTCAACCACACGTCGGCTATGCTAGACTAAAGGGAAGAAAAGAGGAATGTAATGGCGAAAAATAAAACTGTATTTTATTGCACGGAATGCGGCGCGCAAACGTTGCGTTGGAGCGGTCAATGCATGCAATGCGGTGCGTGGAATACGCTTGAGGAGCGCGTAGTGAGTGCGAAAACTTCGCATACTGTGAAGGCGACCTCGGACACGCGTGCATTGCGGTTCAGTGAAGTTAATGCCGATGCGACTCGACGTTGGCCGATCGGTGATCGTGAATGGGACAGGACGTTAGGGGGCGGCATTGTCCCGGGAAGCCTGATCCTACTCGGCGGAGATCCGGGCGTCGGTAAATCCACACTGATTTTGCAAGTAGCCGCTGTTCTTGCGGAAAGTCACTCCGTTTTATACGCCAGTGGTGAAGAGTCTGCGTCCCAAGTGTTACTGCGGGCACAGCGTTTGGGTATACCCACGGACAATTGCTACCTTCTTTCCATGACTGATTTGGAACAGGTACTGGCCGAAGCAAAACGGCTGGAGACCGATGTTCTTGTTATTGATTCCATTCAAACAATGCAGATGTCGGATGCTGACGGCATAGTGGGCAGTGTCAGCCAAGTCAAAGAATGTACGCAGGCACTGTTGCATTTCGCAAAAGAGACCGGTACGGCGGTTATTATTATCGGTCATGTCACCAAGGAGGGGAATATTGCCGGACCGCGCCTTTTGGAGCATATGGTCGATACGGTCTTGTATTTGGAAGGAGAAGCAGGGCATCCGTTGCGTGTTTTACGTGCTGCCAAAAACCGTTTCGGAGATACCGCGGAAAGCGGTGTGTTCAGTATGCAAACAGACGGCCTTGCCGCGGTCAGCGATTTGTCACGCATGTTGCTCGCCGATCGTAGTGAAGCGCAAATCGGCACGGTGGTATTTGCCGGCTTGGAAGGGATCCGTCCGCTGCTCGCCGAGGTACAGGCATTGACCAATCCTACTGCGTTTGGATATGCAAAACGTACGGCTGTAGGATATGATCAAAACCGATTAACGGTGCTGTTGGCCGTTCTTGCGAAACACGCGGGAGTCGGCGTGGCTGAGCAGGATGTGTATGTCAATGTCGCAGGTGGTTTGCGTATTACCGAGCCGGCAATTGATTTGGCCGTGGCATTGGCGATTTTCTCCGTGTTGTACAGTAGCCCGGTTTCCCCGCAAACAGCGGCGATTGGTGAGGTTGGTTTAACCGGGGATGTCAGGCGGGTGCCGCAAATCGAAAAGCGCTTGCAGGAACTTTCTAAAATGGGTTTTAAAACAGTTTATCTGCCGGCAGCAAATTATACGGCATTAAAAGAAACCCCGGATCATTTACAATTAGTTCCGTTAAAGCATTTACGAGAATTACGGCAGAGTATTTTAAAATAATCTTGATTTGTAGTCATAATATCGCTGTGCTATGATAATATTTATGCGGAAGGTGGTGAAACTATGATCGAAAAGCTACTGCGCTTTTTGTTTATTGGACTTTTTATTATTCTTGGCGTAGTACTTGCCAATCAACTTCACCCGTATTTAGCGGATTCGGCATTCTTCGGGATGGCATTTTGGCAGTGGGGAGTTTTCGGCGTCACATTGCTTTGGTTGTGCACCATCCTTTTGGGGGCACTTCTAGGATACGTTGTCGGTAATGTAGCCGCTCCGTATTTGTTCCGAAAATTGCGCGCGTTTACCGCTTGGGGCGAACGTACGATTACCGGGATTTCCTTGCTTGACTTGGTTTTGGGGATTCTCGGACTTTTTCTCGGTCTTATTATTGCGAATTTGCTTGGCTTAGCATTTAACAATTTACCGCTGATAGGACCGTATATTCCGATTGTGCTGAGCATTGTTTTGGGATACATGGGAATTTATTTAGCAATCGGACAAAAAAATCAGCTTAGCGCTATTATTGCCAATTGGCGTCAGGGGCGGGATAAAGAACCGAAAGAAGCAAATTCCGGTCCTTACGGCAAGATTTTGGACACCAGCGTGATTATTGATGGACGTATTGCCGATATCGCAAAGACAGGATTTTTGGAAGGACCGTTGATTGTACCTGTCTTCGTATTAGAAGAATTGCAATATATTGCCGATTCCTCAGATGTCCTAAAGCGTAATCGCGGTCGCCGCGGACTCGATATTTTAAACGAGATGCAAAAGCGCAAAATTATTGAAGTCAAAATTGTGACGGAGGACTTTGATGAACAAACGGAAGTGGACGCAAAATTAATTCAACTCGGCTTGGCGCATAGGGCAACCGTGATAACAAATGATTACAATTTAAATAAAGTAGCGGAATTGCAAGGCGTTCACGTTTTAAACATTAACGACCTGGCGAACGCTGTCAAACCCGTCGTCATTCCCGGAGAGCAACTTCTTGTGCAAATCGTCAAGCAGGGCAAAGAAGAGGGTCAAGGGGTGGCCTATTTGGATGACGGCACGATGATTGTTATCGAAAATGGCAAATCGCAAATCGGCAATAATGTTTTTGTGATAGTTACCTCGGTATTGCAAACTTCAGCAGGGAAAATGATTTTTGCTCGATATGAAGCGCAGCAAGGAGGATCATGACAAGTATTATCGTAGTGGCCGCGGGGAGCGGTCGACGCGTTGGTGCCGATTGCAACAAACTACTGTTGCCGGTAGGCGGTCGCCCTCTTTTGGCGTATACGCTTTTGGCTGTCAGCAACGCCCAATGCTGTGATGAAATTGTTATTGCAGTACATGCGGGTGAAGAAGATATCGTTCAAAACCTGGTGAATGATTTATTACCGGATGTTTCCGTAACCCTGGTTACCGGGCGGGATACACGGCAGGAATCGGTGCAGGCGGCTCTGGAAGCCGTCGATCCGTCGGCGGAATTTATTTTAATCCATGACGGTGCACGTCCTTATGTCACACCGGAAGATATTGATGCGGTAGCAGCGGCTCTCAGTAGTGCCAATGGAGCACTGTTGGTGCAATCGGTACAAGACACTGTTAAGCACAAGGATTCGCAAACACGCCGCATTACGACGATCCCGAGAGACGATATTTATTTGGCACTCACACCGCAAGGATTTCGGCGTGAAACGCTTTATAGGATGTATCGGCAAGAACAATCCGTCCTTCAAAAAGCGACGGATGATGCGAGTTTGTTGGAGTTGATGGGAGAAAATCCTGTATTGGTGGTAGCACAATCGCCAAATAAAAAAATTACGACGTGGAAAGATTATCTTTCGTTTCAAGAGTTCGTTGCGCAATCGGGGATTGTTCGCATCGGTAGCGGGTATGATATTCATCGCACTAAACCGGGGAATGCAGTAACACTTTGCGGTGTGACCATTCCGGCGCCGTTTGCGTTGGAAGGCCATTCGGATGCCGACTGTGCTTTGCATGCATTGACGGATGCGCTGTTAGCGGCAGCGGGTAAGCCGGATATAGGGACGTATTTCCCCGATACCGATGAACAGTATCGTGGAGTCCGGAGTGGTATACTGTTGCGGAGAGTTGTGCAGGAACTGCTTGCGGACGGATTTCTCCTGCAAAATGTAACGATTACTATCATTGCGCAAGCACCCAAATTACAGAAATATATTTCCGATTGTATCGCAACACTTGCTCAATTATTATGTTTACCTGATACACGCATTGCCGTGCACGCGACAACCCATGAAAAATTGGGACCGATCGGCGAGCAGAAGGGAATAGCGGCAATGGCCAGTGCCACTATTATAGAAAGGATGAGACAGTAAATGACAGAACCAGTACGTGTGCGTTTTGCGCCCAGCCCGACCGGTCCGTTTCATATTGGCGGAGCGCGTTCGGCATTATTTAATTGGTTATTGGCGAAGAACACCAACGGAAGCCTTATTTTGCGTATCGAGGATACGGATTTAGAACGTTCGACACGGGAGTCAGAAGAGAATATCAAAGCAGCACTACGTTGGTTAGGAATTACCTGGGATGAAGGCGTCGATGTCGGCGGTCCGGAAGAACCATATCGTCAAAGTGAACGTTTGGACATCTATCGCCGGTATACAGAACAGCTGTTAAAAGAGGGTAAAGCATATCGTTGTTACTGCACCGCCGAGGAACTGGAAGCTTCTCGGCAAAAGCAGCTTGACGAAGGTAAAACGCCGATCTACGATGGTCATTGTGCCCATTTAACCCCTGAACAGGAAGAAACGTATAAAAAAGAAGGACGCGTACCTACGATTCGTTTACGTTGCCCGCAAAATGAAACACTTGCTTTTGAGGATTTAGTACGTGGTCACGTCAGTTTTGAATCCAACGGCGTTGGTGACTTTATCATTGTTAAATCTGACGGTATGCCGGTTTACAACTATGGTGTCGTGATCGATGATGCTCGTATGCAGATCACGCATGTTATTCGCGCTGAAGAGCACTTGTCCAATACGCCGCGTCAGCTGGTGATTTATCGCGCACTTGGGTTTAAAGAGCCGAAGTTTGGCCATATTTCTTTGATCCTCGGCAAGGATCACAAGAAAATGAGTAAACGCCACGGTGCGACGGCGGTAGAGCAGTACAAAAATATGGGCTACCTGCCGGAAGCGATCATCAACTTCTTAGCCTTATTGGGTTGGTCGAGTGCCGAGGAAAAAGAAATCTATTCGGTGGAAGAATTGATTCAACAATTTTCTATGGATCATGTTTCGAAAAATCCGGCAGTATTCGATATTGATAAGCTGAACTGGATCAATTTCCATTATATGCAAAACCTGTCTACGGATGAGTTGGTGGATATATTGTTGCCGCAATTGCAAAAAGCGGGATTTATTTCGGCAGATGCCGGCGTGGAGGATCGCGCTAAGATTGCCGAGATCGGTGAACTTTATCGAAAACATCTGTCTTATGGTGAACAGATCATCGAACTTGCGCGTCCTTTGTATGAAGCGGCGCCGGAACTGACAGAAGAAATGCAGGGGATACTTGCGCAGGATACCAGCAAGACCGTTTTGGAAGCGTATCGTGCGAAGTTGGAAAATGCGCCGGAAGATACGGCTGAATATTACAAAGCTGCGATTAAAGAAGTACAAAAAGAAATCGGCATTAAAGGCAAAGACCTTTACATGCCGTTGCGAATTGCTCTGATCGGTGCAATGCATGGTCCGGATATTGGTGGACTCGTGCACAGTATGGGTAAAGCGGAAGCGATGTCCCGACTTTTGCAAAAGCAATGATAGCAAGCTATCTGGCTGAAAAGAAAAACACGGTGAGTACTCACCGTGTTTTTCTTTTGTAAAAAACTTGACTTAAAATACACAACTATGTATAATTATAAAAAATATTTCAAGGGTGGTGAATTTCGTTTTAGAGATCAGGAGAGCCAATAGTATATTTTATTTAACGAAGGCGATAAAGGAGTGAGAGTTATGAAACAATGGTGGAAATGGATAGCTCTGTGTATAGCTGTATTAGCAGTGGCCGGTTGCGGTGGGACAAAATCGGATGCGCCACAGTCCACTACATGGAAAGTGGGAACCAATGCAACGTTCGTACCGTTTGAATACACTGACGATTCGCATCAATTGAACGGTTTTGATATTGAATTGTTTAATGCAATCGCTAAAAAAGCGGGCATGCAGGTAGAATACAAAAATATTTCATTTGACAGTTTGATTCCTGCTTTGGGAACGCAACAAATTGATGCTGCGGTTTCAGGGATGACGATTACTAAAGCCCGTACCGAAAAAGTAGACTTTAGCTTCCCTTATTATCAATCCGGTTTGGGTGTATTGACGAAAGACGGAACAGCAGTGGCGGATCTTTCCGAATTGAGCGGGAAGAAAGTAGCGGTGCAATTGGGGACGACGGCGGCGGAAAAAACGTCTGAAATTTCCAATCTTGAAATACGGACGTTTGATAACAATTCCGAATCATTACTTGAACTTACGAAAGGCGGCGTAGATGCGGTGATCGCTGATTTGCCGGTGCTGCAATACTATCTGACAACAAAAAAAGACAGTGTAGCTAAACTAAGCGTGATTGAAAGCAAGGAGCCGGAATATTTCGGTATCGCAGTAAAAAAAGGTAATAAAGAAGTGAAAGATAAAATTAATGCAGCGCTGCAGGAACTTAAAAAAGACGGTACCTTGGATGCTCTGTATCAAAAATATTTCAACCAGGACGCACCGGTCATGCCGGAGAAGTAAACTTGAAATTTTAAGAACGATTACGTAAAATAAATATATTAGAAGAAGGGGAGTGTGAACGGAATGGCAAAAAAATGGACACAATTGTTAATGCTGGTTATTTGCTCGTTGGCGTTGTTGATCTCCGGTTGCGGCGGTAACGATGCGGATAAGGGTGGCGCAGCAGGTGGAGACAAGGTATTACGGGTAGGTGCGGAAACGACATTCCCGCCATTTGAATTCGCGGATGAGAAAGGCAATTACAGCGGATTTGATTTGGATTTGATCCATGCGATTGCGGCGGATCTCGGTTACAAAGTCGAATTTAAGAGCATGGGCTTTGATGCGTTGATTCCGGCGTTGAACAGTAAGCAGATTGATGTTATTATTTCAGCGATGTCGATTACAGATGAACGTAAAAATGTCGTTTTATTCAGTGATCCGTACTACAAATCCGGCGTTGCGATTGTCACCAATAAAGCGAACCAGGATATTCAAGGTAAAGCGGATCTTGAAGGTAAAACCATTGCTTGTCAAATCGGCAATACCGGTTCGATGTTGGCCTCGGAAATTCCGAATGCCAAGGTGATTAATTTTGATGGGGCCAATCAGGCATTTCTGCAGTTGAAAAATGGCGGTGCCGATGCGGTTATGATCGACTTACCGGTAGCACAGGATTACATGAAGAAAGATGCGGATAAAGCGTTTCAAATCATGGGGGACGTTTTGGAAGCGGAAGATTACGGTATTGCGGTTAGCAAAGACAATCAAGAATTGATGAAAAAAATCAACGCTTCGCTCAAGAAACTCAAGGATAATGGTGAATATCAAAAAATTTATGAAAAATGGTTTGGTACGCAGAAATAACTATACGTTAGTAAAAGAACCGTCTGCCAGCAGACGGTTCTTTTTTGAATTAAATAAGAGCACGAGACATGAATAAATCCCATTGACTTTGTATAAAAATGCAAATATAATAAGACCTATAAAATATTAAGAAAGGTGAGATCATGAGCTTTAACTTCCAATTAATTGGGGACTCGTTGCCCTTGCTTTTAGCAGGTGCCCTGGTAACTATTGAAATCACAGCCTTAGCCGTCGGCATCGGCTTTTTTATCGGTTTGTGCGTGAGCATCGCGCGCCTGTCGAATATCAAACCCTTAAAATATTTAGCGATTATTTATGCCGATACGATTCGCGGAACGCCGCTTCTGGTGCAAATCTTTTTGATTTATTTTGCTCTACCGCTTTTAATCCACCAGCAGATTAATCCCTTTGCCGCCGCCGTTATTGCGTGCAGTATCAATAGTGGCGCGTATGTCTCGGAGATTTTCCGGGCGGGTATTCAGGGGATCGATGCCGGTCAAATGGAAGCGGCCCGGTCGTTGGGGCTTACGTGGTGGCAAAGCATGCGCCTGATTATTTTACCGCAGGCGTTCAGCAAGATTCTGCCGCCGCTCGGGAATGAATTCATTGCCATGCTCAAGGATACATCATTGGTATCGGTTATCGGCTTTGAAGAATTGACTCGTCGCGGCCAGTTGATTATTGCCAAAACATACGGTTCTTTCGAAATTTGGACCACGGTTGCGATTATTTATTTAATCATGACAGTCTCCATTACACAGCTGGTGGCTTTCTTGGAGAGGAGAAATACGATTCATGATAAACGTTAACCATTTGTATAAAGATTTCGGTTCGTTGAAGGTGCTGAAAGACGTTACTTTTTCTGTTGCAGAAAAGGAAGTGGTCGTTATTATCGGTCCTTCCGGATCGGGTAAGAGTACCGTTCTGCGTTGCATCAATTATTTGGAAACACCGACATCGGGCTCCATCATAGTGGATGGCTTAGATCTTTCCAATAAAGCGAACTTAAATGATGTTCGGAAAGAAGTCGGGATGGTTTTCCAACGGTTTAATTTGTTCCCGCATAAAACGGTACTGGAAAATATTATTTTAGCGCCGATGCAGGTGCGCAGAATAAGTCGTGATGAAGCGGTCGAAAATGCGCGTAAATTACTGCAAAAAGTCGGTCTCGCCGATAAAGAAGATGCCTATCCTGAACAGTTGTCCGGCGGCCAGCAGCAACGTGTCGCGATCGCTCGTGCATTGGCGATGAAGCCGAAAGCACTTTTGTTTGATGAACCGACTTCCGCGTTGGATCCTGAAATGGTTCGTGAAGTATTGGATGTCATGAAAAAGCTCGCTTTGGAAGGCATGACGATGGTTGTGGTCACTCATGAAATGGGATTTGCTCGCGAGGTTGGTGATCGCGTGATTTTCATGGATGACGGTATGCTCATTGAAGAAGGAACGCCGGAGCAGATTTTTACTGCACCGCAAGAAAAGCGTACGCAGTCCTTTTTGTCTAAAATTTTATAAAATAAATTTAAACATGCAACATCATCATTAAAAATAAATTGACAATTTGCATTGCATTATGCTACCATATCAAAAGTAACCGCATGTGCGGTAGTTGTTTTTTGTCAGGAGGAATTGGCATGCAAGGTAAAGTAAAATGGTTCAGCGCTGAAAAAGGCTACGGCTTCATCGAACGTGAAGATGGTGGCGACGTATTTGTACACTTCTCCGCGATTCAGGAAGATGGCTACAAAAGCCTCAGCGAAGGTCAAGAAGTAGAATTCGACATTGTCGAAGGACCGCGTGGACCGCAAGCTGCGAACGTTTATAAACGTTAAGATTTTCTTTTCCAATATAAACATCAATAAACACATCCCTAGGGATGTGTTTTTCGTTATAAAAAAGGATAATGCGTGTCAACGGCGAATATATTATCAAGCAAGAAAAAAAGCTATGCAGGGAGGAAATCATATGAAATTATCAGTTCGCGGTAAAAGTATGGATGTAACGCCTGCTTTACAGCAGTATGTTGAAAAGCATACGGACAAGATTCAACGCTATTTCGACAAAGAGATTTCTTTGCATGTTCTTTTGTCGGTCACTAAAAATACCCAAAAAGCAGAAGCGACGATGCAGGTAGACGGCATTTTCATTCGTGCCGTGGAAAAATCGCAAGACATGTACAAGTCCATTGATATCGTTTTTGACAAATTGGAACGTCAAATTCATAAATACAAAACGCGTTTAGCCAAGCGTTTCAAAGGTCGTCAGGTCTTGAATGATAGGATTCTTGCACCGACTGCTCCGGCAGACGCTCATGGAGCCGAGCCGGAAGGCGAATCGTTCGAAGTCGTTAGACATAAAAGTTTCGGCATGAAACCGATGTCGACGGAAGAAGCGATTTTGCAGATGAACCTTTTGGATCATAATTTCTTTATTTTTAAAAATGAGGAAACAGATCTGATTTCTGTTATTTACAAACGTGATGACGGAAAATACGGAGTGATTGAAACGAAAAAATAAAAAATATCAAAAAAGGAGGGGTTATAACCCCTCCTTTTTTGACTACAAAATGGCCATCTGATACAATAAATTAGATATATCCCGAGATAGAGGGAAAATGATCAAAGGGAGTGGGAATTGGTGTTTAGCTTTTTAGAAAAACTGTTTGGCGGCTCACAAAACAGCCAACTGAATAAAATGCGCAGTACAGTGGCCGATATCAATGCCATGGAGGACAGCATCAAGCAGTTGAGTGATGCGTCTTTGACAGCCAAAACGGATGAGTTTAAGCGCCGTCTTAATAACGGCGAAACATTGGATGATATTTTACCGGAAGCGTTTGCCGTTGTGCGCGAAGCTTCGCGTCGCGTATTGGGCATGCGCCATTTCGACGTACAACTTTTAGGCGGCATGGTCCTTCACAGCGGTAATATCGCCGAAATGAAAACGGGCGAAGGTAAGACGCTGGTTGCAACATTGCCGGTGTACCTGAATGCACTAACCGGTAAAGGCGTGCATGTTATTACCGTTAATGACTACCTGGCTAAACGTGACAGCGAATGGATGGGGAAACTTTACCACGCATTAGGCCTTTCTGTTGGTTTGATCGTCCATGATCTGGATTTTGCGCAACGCAAACAAGCATACGCGGCCGATATTACCTATGGCACTAACAACGAGTTCGGATTTGATTATCTCCGTGATAACATGGTTATTCATGCCGAACAAATGGTGCAACGCCCGTTGCACTACTGTATCGTTGACGAAGTGGACAGTATTTTGATCGATGAAGCGCGTACGCCGCTCATTATTTCCGGCCCCGGTGAGCGCTCTACGGATCACTACTACACGATGGCGAAAGTGGTACCGAAGCTGATCAAAGACGAAGACTATACGATCGACGAAAAAGCGAAAACCATTGCGCCGACCGAGCAGGGCATCGCCAAAGTCGAAAAAATGCTGAATGTGGAGAACCTCTACGATTCGGAAAACCTTGAATACAACCATTTACTCGTACAGGCATTGCGTGCCCATGCGATGATGGTTCGCGATAAAGACTACGTGGTGAAAGACGGAGAAGTCGTTATTGTCGATGAATTCACAGGTCGCTTAATGTTCGGTCGTCGCTATTCGGACGGTTTGCACCAGGCGATTGAGGCGAAAGAAGGACTGAAAGTTGAGCGCGAAAGTCAGACACTGGCTGCGATTACTTTCCAAAATTACTTCCGTATGTATGACAAACTTGCCGGTATGACCGGTACCGCAAAAACGGAAGAACAGGAATTCATCAAAATCTACGGTCTGGAAGTATTTGTCATTCCGCCGAATAAGCAAATTCAGCGTGTTGATATGGCGGATGTGATTTATAAAACCAAAACCGCCAAATATCGTGCGGTTATTAACGAAATTCAGAAACGCTACGCGAACGGACAGCCGTTATTGGTCGGCACAACGTCGATTGCGCAGTCGGAAGAACTCAGTCATATGCTCAAAAAGCTGGGAATTCCGCATAATGTTTTGAACGCCAAATTCCATGAAAAGGAAGCGGAAATTGTTGCACAAGCCGGGCAAAAAGGACAGGTCACGATTGCCACTAATATGGCCGGGCGCGGTACCGATATCGTTTTGGGTGAAGGAGTGCCGGAATTAGGCGGTTTACATATTATCGGTACGGAGCGTCATGAAAGTCGCCGTATCGATAACCAGCTGCGCGGTCGTTCCGGCCGCCAGGGCGATCCCGGGTCTACTCAATTCTTCCTTTCGCTGGAAGATGACTTGATGCGCATCTTCGGCTCCGACAGCATTTCCAAAATCATGGATAAGATGGGAATGGAAGAAAACGAAGAAATTCAGAGCAGTCTGGTTACAAAATCTATTGAAAAAGCCCAGAAAAAAGTAGAAAATCGTAACTTTAATATCCGTAAATACATCCTTGAATACGACGATGTCATGAACCAGCAGCGTGAAGTACTGTATGATCAACGCCGCCGAATTTTAATGGGCGAAGATTTGAAAGAGCAAATCCTGTCTATGACTGATCGCATCATTTTAGATGCGATGAATCAATTCGCGGATGAAAAATTGTACCCGGAAGAATGGGACTTCCCGGGGATGCTTAAGTACTTGGAAAGCTATTATCTTGCACCGGGACAAATTACGCTGGCACAGATTGAAGATTTAAGCCGTCAGGATATTCTGGATTTACTCTTGGATACCGCGCACCGTATGTACGAAGAACGCGAAAAACAAATCGGTTCGGAAAACATGCGTGAGCTGGAAAAAGCGATTCTGCTCAAGGTGGTTGATGCGAAATGGATGGATCACCTCGATGCCATGGATATGCTTAAAGAGGGGATCGGCTTGCGTTCCTACGGACAAAAGAATCCGTTGGTCGAATACAAGTTCGAAGCCTACGAAATGTTCCAGGAAATGATGCAGTCGATTCAGGAAACGGTTGTCATGTATCTGTACCATATTCAGATCACGTTTATGCAACCTGTGGAAACTGAAGATCATCTGCAACACGCGACATCGCACTTCGGCGATGAACCGGCTCCAATTGAACCGGTGGAAAAGAAATTACAAAAATAAGGATGTGATGCCCACATGCTGGAAGATTTAAAACAGCCGTTGGAAAGTTTGAGAGAGAGAATCATAGAAATCAGGGATTCACTTTGACCTGCCTACATTAAAGGAAAGATTGGTCAATTACGATATAAAGATGAGTGATCCGAACTTCTGGAATGATGCCGACAATGCGAAAAAGGTCTCCAAAGAAGCAACGGATTTAAAAGATACGATCGAAACGTATGAATCGCTTTCGGAACGCATCAAAGAAGTGGAACAACTTTGGCAGTTGGCACTCGCGGAGGAAGACGACTCGCTAGAAGGGGAAATTCAAAACGAATTGGATGAGCTTTCCGCCATCGTAGAGGCCAAAGAGATCGAGCTGATGCTGTCGGGCGAATATGACGGCAATAACGCGATTTTGACGTTGCATGCAGGAGCCGGAGGTACCGAAGCACAGGACTGGACACAAATGCTGTTGCGGATGTTCACCCGTTGGGGCGAGCAGCATCACTTTAAAGTGGAATTGGCCGATATTTTGCCCGGTGATGATGCCGGTGTAAAAAGTGCGACCGTCACTTTTGAGGGTAAAAATGCATACGGCATGTTGCGCGCGGAAAAAGGAGTACATCGCTTGGTGCGCATTTCACCGTTTGACGCAGCAGCACGGAGACATACCTCGTTTTCCGCGGTCGATGTCATGCCGGAAATTGCTGATGATGTAGTTGTCGATATTAATATGGACGAAGTTCGTGTGGATTATTTTCGCGCCAGCGGCGCAGGTGGTCAGCACGTCAACAAAACGAGTTCCGCCGTGCGAATGACACACTTGCCTACCGGCATTGTGGTGCAATGCCAAAATGAACGTTCCCAGATGCAGAACCGTGAGCAGGCCATGCGCTTCTTACGGGCGAAACTGTTTGAATTGGAATTGGAAAAACGCGAACAGTTGCGGAAAGATATTGGCGGTTCGCATGAAGCTATTGAATGGGGCAGCCAGATTCGTTCCTATGTATTCCATCCGTATACGATGGTAAAAGATCATCGTACCGGTGTAGAAACCGGTAATGTGCAAGCGGTCATGGATGGCGATTTAGATCCGTTCATTGAAGGTTATTTAAAACAGAAAATGAAGAAATCTGAGGCGAAACCATGAAAAAATTTTTCCTGCTTATCATCATTCTGCTCTTAATCGTTTTTGGGGTAGGGTGGTTTGCGTTACCGAAGATGGTAGAAAACGGTTTGGAAAGCTATCTGGCGGAAAAAGTGCCGTCGGAAAAAATGGAAGTGAAAATGGATTTACAGAATCCGTTATTGCTTTTGGCGGGAACGGTGAGCCATATTCGTGCTGACGGCTCGCGGGTAGCGTTAGATCCGTTGACGTATGATCGCTTGACGATTGATTTACACAACGTCAAATTTAACATGCGGAAATTGCTCGCTGACCACCGTTTTGAACCGGAATCTATAGGCGGCGGTACACTGGGGGCGACATTGACGGCAGCGGATCTGCAAACTTACCTGCAGGGGCATGTCGATAATATCGACAATTTACAAGTGAAAATTGATGATCGCCAAATCAACGTTACCGGTAATGTTGACTTGGCCGGATTATTATCCGGTACGGTTCTTGTTTCGGGTGAACCGCTTTTATATGACAATGTTCTGCAAATTCGTCCGACCGATTTGAAATTTAATAATATGGGCTTTGCCGGTGTTACGACTAATTTTATGAAACCGATTAAGGTGTATGATTTCCGTGACTTCCCATGGCCTGTTACAGCGAATAAAGTAGAACTCAGCAATCACAGCGTCGTTATGACGGCGTTGGTTCGTTAGGATGGACCGATGTTTGATTATTTGAAAAAGAATGCGATTTTTATAGTGTTGTTGGGGATTGCATTTATAGCTGCAGGTGCCGTTAATTGGCAACGAATGACCGTTGAAAACGCCAATCGCAGTGTGGAAATGGTCTATGATTACGGACATGTCACGGAACTTGCAGCAAGCGAAGGAAAAACTGTAGACGAGGCGCTTGCCCTGTTTCGCAAGGCAGGCGTCACGTCTTTTGCCGTTTATGACGCTACCGTTGAAAAACTTATCAACAACGGTTATGTACAGATCTCATCCCAACTTTCAACAGAGGATAAAATGCGCTTGGGCATGGCTTCGGATTCTGTCGTTATGACGGCGACCGAAAAAACCGGAGCCAATGAACGTTTGCAGGAAGCAAGCGAAGACTTGGCTTTACGACTGCCTCAAGGCGCAGTGACGAAAGCCACCACATCGGACGGAAAATTCATGCTGGGAATTAAGGCGATTGACGAAAAGGCTCTCCATCAAATGAGTCTCGGCATTTCGGCTGCTGAAATAAAAGACATTCAGAGCCGTGGGTTCGGCGTAGTTGTACGACCAACGAATTATACCGCTATGACTAAGGCGAAGGCGGATCATTTCCTGACACGCTTGGATGCAAATGAACCTGTGCGCGCTATTATTTTTGTCGGCCAGGAAGCATTCGGATACCCTGGCCAGATGGATTATATCGGCGAAGGACTAAAGGCGCGCGGCATTCCGGTGGCGTTGCTGGAATCGCCGACACAGTTGCAATTTGAAAAGCAGCTGGGCGCCGTGGATATGGTGAAACACCTGGACTATTATGGTGTGCGCGCCTATAGTATGTTTCGCGATGAACTGGTGAAATTGAGCGCGGAGGAGGCTTCGCAGCGTCATTTCATCAGCGACACGGAACGTAATATTCGATTAAATTTGTTTTCCACGTATAAACGACCGATTCCCGGCAAAACTCTTTTAGAGTCGGACACGAGCTACATCGCTTTAACGGCTGAAAAACTGCAGGCGCACGGTTACACACTCGGTAAGGCAAGCGTCATGCCTCATTTTCATGAAAGTCGCGCTTTACAGTTGCTCGTATTATTGGGTGTGGGCGCATTAACCGGAGCCGCATTTTGTGCATTGACCGGAGCTCGCCGAAAAATCGGTTATGGGCTGGCACTGCTTACGTTTATCGGCTTAGGGACTTTGCTTTTTACCCACTGGCAAATTCTTGCTCGTCAGGTAGCAGGCTTGTTGATTGCGGTGACTACGCCGACGGTAGCCATGTACGGTGTTTTCCGTTATTGGCGGCAAGTCGATTGGCACGAAATGGAATCGCGTTGGAGTTTATTCGGGAAAGCGATTGTGCAATTGGCGCTTGTCAGTCTGTTTTCTCTTCTTGGTGGCTGGCTTTTAAGTGCAATATTAGCGGCGACGCCTTTCTTTATGGAAATGGAAATTTTCCGCGGCGTTAAAGCGGCATTTTTATTGCCGGTTATATGTGTAGCTATTTTATATGTACGCATTTTCCCGACGTTTCGCAGTCACGCGTATGAGAATTGGCAAGATTTTCCTGATTTCGCTGCTCGGTTTTTACACCTGCCGGTACGCGTAGGAACCTTGATGTTGGCCGGATTTATCGGCATTGCAGGACTGATTTTCATTGGTCGCAGCGGCCATGAAGAAGGAGTACCGGTATCGCAGTTGGAAATTTCATTACGACGTTTCTTGGAATCAACGCTTGCGGTGCGTCCACGGTCAAAAGAATTCTTGATCGGACATCCGGCCTTTTTGCTTGTACCTCTTGCTTTGGCGAAACGTTGGCCGCAGTGGTTGCACTTTTTATTGGTCATCGCTGCGGGTATTGGCCAAGCTTCGATAGTAGAAACGTTTGCACATATGCGCTCCCCGTTATGGATGAGTACGTTACGGGGTGTAAATGGTGTATTGATTGGTATCTTGGTAGGGGTTATTGTGATTCTCGGAACTTATGTGTTAAGTGCATTGAACGGATACAGGAGTCGGGCGAATGAAGAGGCCTAGAATCCTGATATCCGGTTATTACGGATTTGGAAACGCCGGCGACGAAGCGATGCTGACGGCTATTTTGGGCGCATTGTATGAACGTGAACCCAACGCAATAGTGACCGCTATCTCCGGTAACCCTGCACAAACACGCGAAACGCATGGTGTACGCGCCATTTCCCGTTTGGCAATGCCTCAAATTTTGCGCGAAGTAAGTCGTTGTGATTTACTGATCAGCGGCGGTGGGAGCTTGCTGCAAGATGTAACGAGCAAACGTAGCTTGTATTATTATCTGGGCATTATTCGTTTGGCACTTTGGTGTAAAAAGCCGGTGTTTTTATATGCACAGGGGATCGGACCGTTATCCCGACCGGCGGCTCGCAACACGGTGAGAGATGTTTTGAATCGTACTCAAGCGATTACGGTTCGCGACGAAGGCTCGCAAGCACTTTTGACCGAGCTGGGTGTTACAACCCCACCGATTGCCGTGACAGCGGACGCCGTGTTGGCGATGCATCCGGGGGATCCTGATATCGGCCGCATGTTAATGCGACGGTACGGTGTTTCCGGCATTGCACCGAAAATCGGCGTGTCGGTGCGTGAATGGCCCGGAAACGGTCAGTATAAGCATAAACTTGTACAAGCCTGCGATGAACTGCAGCACCGGACAGAAGGCCAGATCATTTTTGTACCGATGCAATACCCGGAAGATAAAGCGGCGGCCGAAGATATTGCAAGTGCCATGCAGAAGCCGGCGGTTGTTTTGGACGAAGCATATACCACCGCAGAACTCATGGGAATTATCGGCGCCCTGGATGTGTTAGTAGGTATTCGTTTGCATGCGCTGATTTTTGCCGCTTTAATGGGTGTACCTTCGGTAGGAATTTCGTATGACCCGAAAGTGGATCGTTTTTTGGAAAGCGTTGGCGAAAAAGCTATTGCAACCATTGACACTGTGGATGTCGATGCATTGGTAGAACTTACTTTGAAACGTTTACAGGCAGGTGTTTCCGATACGGAGCGTAAACAAATAGCGATCTTGCGCTCCCGCTCGGAAGCGACAGCGGACTACGCACTCCGGTTATTGGGAAGGGAGAAGCATAATGACAGCACTCACAGAGAAACAATTTAGCGAGGTCACAGCCTTTGCCCGGCAAATGCGTCGTGATATTTTAAAAATGGTGACAGACGCGAAAAGTGGGCATCCCGGCGGATCATTATCAATTACTGATTTGCTGGCATTGCTTTATAACGTGGAGATGAATATCGATCCGATGGATTCGCATCGTCCGAATCGTGACCGTTTGGTGCTTTCCAAAGGCCATGCTGCACCAGGTTTGTACGCGGCATTGGCGGGCAAGGGCTTTTTTGCTAAAGACGAACTTTGGCATTTACGTAAAATTGATGCTATGCTGCAAGGCCATCCGGACATGAAACATACACCGGGGGTGGAAATGACGACAGGCTCTCTTGGACAGGGATTCAGTGCGGCATGCGGTATGGCCTTGAATGCAAAACTTGAAAATGACGCGTATCATACGTTTGTTATTGTAGGTGACGGCGAATCGCAGGAAGGTCAAGTATGGGAAGCTGCAATGTTTGCAGGCCATTATAAACTGGATACCTTGACGGCGTTTGTCGACTTTAACGGATTGCAAATCGACGGTAAAATTACTGATGTTATGTCGCCGTTACCATTGCCGGAAAAATTCTGCGCCTTTAATTGGCATACTATTGAAGTGGACGGCCATGATATCAATGCGCTGCACGAAGCAATTACCGAAGCGCGAGAAACAAAGAACATGCCGACTGCTATTATTATGAAAACCGTAAAAGGCAAAGGAATTCGTGAAATGGAGAATCAGGCAGGTTGGCATGGCAAAGCTCCATCGCTCGAACAATACAACTTGTATATAAAAGAATTGGAGGATGAATAATGGCCAAAGCAACGCGTGATGCATACGGCGAAATCCTGAAAGAATTGGGGGCCGAGAATCCAAAGATTGTTGTTTTGGATGCTGATTTATCTTCGTCTACCAAAACAGCGGAATTTAAAAAAGTCTTTCCCGAACGACATTTTAACTGTGGTATTGCCGAGCAAAACATGATGGGGGTTGCCGCAGGTTTTGCGACAACGGGAAAAATTCCCTTTGCTTCGACGTTTGCTGTATTCGGCGCCGGTCGTGCCTACGAACAAATCCGAAATTCTATTTGCTATCCTAAACTCAACGTTAAAATTGCGGTGACGCATTCCGGTCTGACTGTCGGTGAAGACGGAGCGACGCACCAGATGCTCGAAGACATTTCGCTGATGCGTACACTGCCGAATATGACGGTAACCGTTCCGGCGGATGCCTCCGAAACGAAGGCTATTATTCGTTGGGCCGCTGACTATGAAGGTCCGGTTTATATTCGTATGGGCCGTGCCAAAGTGGAGGATGTTATGCCCGAAGGCTGTACGTTTACACCGGGCAAAGCGACATTATTGCGTAATGGCGCCGATGTAACGCTTATGGCGTGCGGTGTAATGGTGGCGCCGGCATTAGAGGCAGCGGAAATTCTTGATGCGGAAGGGATTTCAGCACGAGTCGTCAATATGAGCAGCATTAAACCAATTGATGTGTCGGCCATCCATGAAGCGGTCAAGATGACCGGCGCGATTGTTTCTTGTGAAGAACACAATATGATTGGCGGTTTAGGTGCGGCGATTGCCGAGGTGCTGGTTCAATCTGCACCGGCGCCCATGGAAATGGTCGGTACTGAAGATACTTTCGGGGAGTCCGGAACACCGGATGCGTTGTTGGAGAAGTACGGTTTGACAGCAGCACATATTGTACTAGCCTCGAAACGTGTTATCAGTCGAAAGAGCAGAGTATAATGATTCGCTTTGAAAATGTGAGCAAGCGGTACGGTAATAATACCGCATTGCGAAATTTAAATTTACATATTGAAAAAGGTGAATTTGTCTTTCTCGTCGGACCGAGTGGGGCGGGGAAATCTACTTTTATTAAGCTGCTTTCGCATGAAACCGTGCCGGACGAAGGTAAAGTTTTCGTCGACGGGATTGAAGTTAATCGCTTAAAAAAGAGTAAGATCCCGTACCTGCGCCGTAAACTCGGGATCGTTTTTCAGGACTTCCGCCTTTTGCCGAACAAAACGGCATTTGAAAATGTCGCTTTTGCTTTAGAAGTTATGGAAGTTTCGCGCACTGAAATTAAGCAGAAAGTACATAACGCGTTGGAGCTTGTCAATTTGACAGCCAAAGCCAACCAATTACCCGCCAATTTGTCGGGGGGCGAACAACAACGCGTAGCGATTGCCCGTGCACTGGTTAATCGCCCGGTTGTCTTAATCGCCGACGAACCGACAGGAAACTTGGATCCGGCCACAGCACAAACCATTATGCAGTTGTTTAATCACATCAATCATCTTGGTACCACGATCATCATGGTGACGCATGCGAAAGAGCTCGTTAATAGTATGCATAAACGTGTTCTGACGATTGAAAACGGAGAGATTGTGCGTGATGTACAGAAAGGGGCTTACGATGAAAATTAGAACCTTTTTGTACTTTCTCAAAGAAGCGTTTCGTTCGTTCTTTCGTAACGGCTGGATGACAATCGCTTCGATTTTGACAGTGACCTTATCCCTGTTTATTTTAGGCATGTTCATGACTACAGTCTGGAATTTAAATCACGCTGCTTCTTACCTGGAAAATCAGGTTGAGCTAAGTGTGTACTTAAAAGACGGACTGACGTCAGAGCAGATTCATGCAGTGGAACAGAAAATTAAAAGCGTTCCTCAGACCAAGTCCGTAGCTTTTGTAAATAAGGATCAGGCACTCGCGGAATTTAAAGATCGCTTGGGCGATCAAAGTTACTTGCTGGATTCCTTAAATGGCAATCCGTTGCCATCTTCCTTTACGGTCGTTTACGAAACACCGGAAGGAGTCCATCACGGTGCAGAATTATTTGTGAACTATCCAGAAGTGGAAAGCGTTCAATACGGACAGGAAACAATTGAAAAATTATTCCAATTCACGCAGATTGTCAGAATCGCTGGGATGATTTTGATTGTCTTCCTGGCCTTTGCTACGATTTTTATCGTTTCCAATACGATTCGTTTGACCGTTTACGCGCGACGTAAAGAAATAGAAATTATGAAATACGTCGGCGCTACGAACGGATTTATTCGTTGGCCGTTTCTTTTGGAGGGTATGATTCTCGGTACAATAGGCGCCATTTTTGCAGGCATTTTCTTGTGGCAATTGTACGTATGGGCGCTGCGGGAATTAGTTGCCAATGGATTTGCATTTTTGCCCTTGATTCCGGTATATCCTTTTATTGCGCAAGTGGCAGCCATTTTACTTGTGGCCGGTATTTTGATCGGCGTTGTCGGCAGCGCGATTTCGGTGCACAAGTACATGAAGGTATAGCTTATGAGACGATGGAAAAAAGGAGTAGCATGGCTTCTAATATGGGCGTTCTGTCAAGGGTTTGCAGTACCGTCGTTGGCAGAAAACTTAGAAGATGAGCTTTCTGATGTGCAATCACAAATGAATGAAGCACAGCACCGTAAAGAACTTGCTGAGGAGCAAATCGGTTCTGTTTCCGAACTGTTGCGTCAGATTCAAAGTGAGCTGGATGTGGCTTTGAATGAGTTGCATGCAATAGAGGTGCAGCAATCGCAAGTCAATGCCCAAATTCAACAAACTGAAGTGGAACTCGCTGCTGCGCAAAAGCGATTGGACGAACGTGAACGGATTTTAAATAAACGCTTGCGTGACGTATATATGCACGGCAAGCTGAATTATTTAGAAGTTATTTTAGGTGCGAAAAACTTTACCGATTTTGCCAATCGCTTGGAATTTTTAAAACGAATCGTTTCGGCCGATCTGAATTTGATTGCGGAAATTCGCGCCGAACGTGAGCTTATTTTGCAGAAAAAACAGCAGTTGGAAGCACAACGTCAGCAGTTGGCACAACTGCAAGCCGAAGCGGAAGCAAAGAAGACCGTTGTCGAAAATAAAAAACAGGATCAACTGATCGTCTTAGCACGCTTACAAGATGAAAAGGCATTAGCAGAAGCGTCTTACGCGGAATTACAAGCTACCAGTCAGGATATCGAAGCACGCATTAGAGCACGGCAACAACAAGGTGCCAGTGCCGGACAGGTTGTGCATGGCAGTGGTGTTTTCGTTTGGCCGACAAGCGGTCCTATCACATCACCGTTCGGTTATCGTATTCACCCGATTTTCGGCACGCAGATTTATCATTCGGGCATCGATATCGGAGTCGATACCGGCACGCCTATTGTAGCAGCGGATAGCGGTGTTGTCATTGAAGCGGACTGGCTCGGCGGTTACGGCTATGCCGTTGTTATTGATCATGGGAATGGTTTGAGTACTTTGTACGGACATAACTCCGAGCTGGCGGTTTCGCCGGGGCAGAGTGTGCAACAGGGACAAGTTATAGCATATGCCGGTTCTACCGGTTATTCGACTGGACCGCATTGCCATTTTGAAGTGCGTGTTAACGGCTCGCCTGTAGACCCGATGGGATATCTCTGATGAAACAACCATGGAATTTTAAATACCTGGTACGTGCAGTAGTGACGGGAACTATTTTTGTTATTTTGGTTTTATTGGCAACATCCTATCTTCTGTTTGGCAGTGTTGAAGATGGCGTGCGATTTGCGCGTGTGTTGCTTACGGTACGGCATGATTACGTCCATCGCCCCGATCCGGAGCAATTGACTGACGGGGCTATTGGCGGCCTAGTACAAAGCTTGAATGATCCATACTCCTATTATTTGCCGGCGGGTGACTTTGCCCGTTTTACGAAATCCATAGAAGGCAAGTTTGTGGGTGTAGGCATCATTCTGACAACCGACAGCGAGTTTCCCCGCATCGTTCAGGTTTTGCCCGGCGGAAGCGCAGAAGCAGCGGATATTCCGGTAAACGGATATATTGTTGCTGTAGATGGGGAAACCACCAAGGGAATGCCATTGCCTAAAACGGTTGAAAAAATCACCGGCCCCGCGAATACGCAGGTAACGATTACGGTACGCAGTGATAACGGAGACCGAGATTTTACGCTGCAACGTAAAGAGTTTTCTGTTCCGACGGTAACGCATGAGATGATGGCGGAGCAGATTGGCTATTTACGCATCGGTCAGTTTACGGAACATACCCCGGAGGAAGTAAACCGGGCGCTGACGGAATTAAAATATCAGGGTATGCAGCGTCTGATCTTGGATTTACGCAAGAATCCGGGAGGCTCGTTGGCAGCCGTAACAGCGGTGGCGGATCATTTTGTGTCGCAGGGGGAATTGGTACGAATTGTGCCGCGCTCCGGCAAAACCGAGGTTATCAAAGTGAACGGCAGCAATGAGCGCGTGCCTCTTGTGGTTTTAATTGATCATGACAGTGCGAGCGCCAGTGAGATTTTAGCAGCAGCGATTCGGGATCACCAAACCGGTATTTTGATGGGTACGACAACGTATGGGAAAGGAACCGTACAAAGCGTACTGCCGGTCTCCGGTGAGACGGGACTGCGCTTGACGATTGCAGAATATTACAGTCCGAATGGAAGCAGCATTAACGGATATGGTGTTACGCCTGACATCGATTTGGGAGCGGAAGCGGATACACCACAAGCACTGCAGACAGCTATTGAAGAAGTCAAAAAAATCAAATAGAGGCGATAGATGCCTCTATTTGATTTTTTTGAATGAATTATGTAACATGAGATTAATTTAGCAGAAACTATTACATTAAGCGCTTTGTGCGCTTTGAAGAGAGGCGGAACAAGATGTTTATCGACCGCGCAAGAATTTTAATAGAATCAGGTTCCGGCGGGAACGGGATGAGCAGTTTCCGTCGTGAAAAGTATGTACCCAAGGGCGGTCCGAGTGGTGGCGATGGCGGGCACGGCGGTGCCGTTATTTTACGTGCGACGCGCAACATGAACACGTTAATTGATTTTCGCTATCGCAGGATCTTTAAAGCGAAACCGGGCGAAAACGGACAATCAAGCAATAAATTCGGGAAAGATGCCAATGATTTATACATTGATGTTCCCTTGGGAACATCTGTGTATGATGATGAGAGTGACAAGTTACTGGCCGACTTAGTAGCGGACGGCGAAGAGTATGTTGCACTTAAAGGCGGTCGCGGTGGCCGCGGAAATGCGCGCTTTGCCACCAGTGCCAATCGGGCACCGAAATTTGCGGAGCAGGGGGAGCCGGGGCAGGAACGTTGGTTACGCTTGGAATTAAAAGTGTTAGCCGATGTGGGAATTATCGGGTATCCGAGCGTAGGCAAATCTTCGCTGATTCGCAAAGTATCCGCCGCTAAACCGGAAGTGGCTGCGTATCCGTTTACTACACTTACGCCGAGTTTAGGTGTAGTCCGTTTGGACGAAGAGAGACAATTCGTGATGGCAGATATCCCCGGCCTCATCGAAGGTGCCAGTAAAGGTGTCGGCTTAGGACATCAGTTCTTACGTCACGTGGAGCGCAGTAAAGTGTTGTTGCACATGGTGGATGTCACCGGTTCCGAAGGGCGAGATCCATTGGAAGATGTTGAAATTATCAACACCGAACTGGCATTGTATAGTGACCTGTTGCCACAGAAGCGCCAATTAATTGTTGCGAATAAAATAGATGTTTTGTCTGATATTGAGGCGCTGAGGACGTTTACTAAAATACAAACAGAAAAAGGGCGAGAAGTCTTTCCCATTTCCACTGTGACCGGTGAAGGGATTCCCGCACTGCTGCAGCGGACCTGGGAGGTTTTGCAAGAGGTAGCAATGGAATCGCAGGAAGAGCCTGCTGTCATTGATGAAGCGATATATGATGAAACGCCGCAACCGGATTTTACGTTGACGCGTGGCGATGATGCCGCTTATGAATTACATGGCCGTCGGATCGAACGACTGGTTGGCATGACAAACTTTGATGACGATTATTCCGTTCTTCGTTTTCAAAAAATTTGGCGCTATATGGAACTTGATGAATTTTTGCGTGAGCAGGGTGTGAAACAAGGCGATACAGTTCGCATCGGAGAAGTCGAATTTACCTTTGAGGAGTAATTATGTTAACAAATCGACAGAAGAAGTTTTTACAAAAATTGGCGATGAATATGGATCCGGTGGTGCAAATCGGCAAAAACGGTTTAGAAGATACAGTGATCGAGAGTGCGCGCAAGGCCATTACCAAGCGCGAATTGATCAAAGTTAAAATTCATCAGAATTCACCGGCGGAAAAAGATGCCACAATGAATACGTTAGCATCTGTGTTGCATGCTGAAACAGTACAACAGATCGGCGGTATAGGTGTATTTTTTCGCGCGAAAGAAAAAGATTCTAAGATTGAGTTGCCGGAGTCGTGAACAGCGACTTTCCAGCCTGTAAACGTGCGGTAGTGTATGCTAATGTTTACACTCGTTTTGCTGACGATTTTGAATTTGATCTAGGGGCGGAGATTGGGAGCAGTACACAAACATTGCATACACGCAGTCCTATGGGGTTGCAAGCTTTAGCACATACAAGTATTGTCTTTTCAGTACAGGACAAATAAGACGATGATGTTACACAAATGGAAAATTTGCTGGAAGTACTATTTCAAAACTGAAAAAGGTCGTCATGATGCAAAAGAATACATACTACTCATAGTTTTTTTGGTACTGTTGATCGTAATTCTCGGGATAGGAAGATAGCTTATGACAATGCCGCAACGAATTGGAATTTTCGGTGGGACATTTAATCCCATTCACCTTGGCCATCTGGTAATAGCGGAAGCGGCCTGGCAAGAATATGATTTGGACAAAGTGGTATTTGTTCCGGCTTCGCATCCACCGCATAAACAACAAAATTTAGATGTCGCACCGGATGAATTTCGATATGAGATGGTGCGCTTGGCGATCGCAGATAACCCGCATTTTGCCATTTCTGATGTCGAGTTACAGCGGGAAGGACTGTCTTATACGGTAGATACATTGCGATATTTTCACACGCAATATCCTTCCGGTACGGAATTCTATTTTATTGTTGGTACGGATACACTGGAACAATTGCCGACTTGGAAGTACATAGATGAATTGATTGAATTATGCCATTTTGTGAGCGCGTTGCGGCCTCATTACCAGGTCAACCGGGAGCATCTTACCGAACGCTTTGGGGATTTGGCGCAAACGCGTATCCATTATTTGGCAACGCCACAATTGGAAATCTCCGCGACAGATTTGCGCAGGCGTCTTTGCACAGGGCAGTCCGTACGTTATTTAATACCGGACGCTGTACGTTGCCGGCTGACAGAAAAGAGAGTTTATGACTGTTAAAACTGTTTCTACCAAAGAACTTCGCAAAAAAATGAAAGAATTGCTTTCCGAAAAGCGATATTGTCACTCACTGGGAGTTGCTCATACGGCAAGTGTTTTGGCGCAACAATTTGGCGGCGATCCCGAACAGGCGGAGCGCTGTGGCTTGGTTCATGATTGTGCGAAAGAAATGTCACTTACAGAAATGCATGAGTTGTTGGCGGATCAAAAGCAACAAATTTCGCCGATGATGTGGCATATGCGCAGTTTGTTGCACGGCCTTGCCGGGGCTGTATACGCTCAAAATAACTTCGGTTTTACGGACCCTGTAGAACTTGCCGCTATTGCGTATCATACTACGGGACGGGTGGCAATGAGCCGTCTTGAATTACTTATATTTGTAGCCGATTATATTGAGCCGATGCGTGAATATAGCGGTGTGGAACAGATCCGTGCCCTCGCCAAAACCGATTTGCACAAAGCTGCCTTGGCCGGCATTGATTCGACTATTCGTCATCTATTGAATTTGGGGCAGGAAATTTATGTGCCGACAGTAGATGTGCGTAATTATTTAATAAGGGAAACGCAGCAAGCATGAATGACGAAAGAATAAAGATGCCGAAACGGCGACGTAAGAAACGCAGAGGCTGGCTTTCACGGTTAAAATGGATAGTCATGTTGTTGTGCTTTTTGCTTTTGATCGGTACTGTATATTGGTTCGTACAACAAAAAACACATGACAACGGCACCAAAGAATTGGTACAGGGAACGGCAGATACACCGATTTATATCTTGGCAACGGGAATTGATCAAAGTGAGCCGCAAACAGCTGATACCATTATGCTTATTGCCGTTAACTTTCAAAAACAAACAGCAGCTGCGATTTCACTTTTGCCAAATATGGGATCACCGACCGAAGACGGACACGTGCCGCTTTTAAAGGATTCGTATAGGGTTGGCGGGATCGTTGCATTAAAAGAGCAGGTAGAGCGCTCATTTCAGATTTTTATTCCTTACTATGTGGTAGTTGACGAATCGCACTTTGCATCTTGGCTTGATACGCGTGGTCCAGTGTCACTGTATGTAGAAAAAAACATGGAATACGACGATGGCATGACCACACCTATTCGTTTAGCACAAGGTTACCAGGAGCTTGAAGGTAATCAAGCGATTGCTTACTTACGGTATCGCGACTCTATTGCTGATGAACTGGGGCGTGTTCAACGTCAACAACGATTTTTGAAAGCATATCTTTCACAACTGCAAAAACAATATAGTTGGGTAAACTACATGTATACATATTTTGGGTGGGATCATTTTACGAGTAATATTTCAGCAGGCGACGGAGCGAAACTGGTATATGAATTGACGAAAATACCACCTGAAAATGTTGCTTTTTACATCGTACCGGGGGAGTCGCAAACGGCTGGAGAAGTTCATTACTGGCAAATAGATCCGATCGGTAGTCAAACGTTGATTGGTAAGACCTTGACTACGAATATGGCAAATTAGGAAGGGGAAAATATGGAAATTAAGCAGCTAACGGAACAGGTTGTATCCTTATTGGAAAGTAAAAAAGGTAAACAGATCAAAGTTTTAAATATGGACGGTATTACTACGCTGGCGGATTATTTTATTTTGGTGAATGCAGGAAACAAAAAGCATTCACAGGCATTGGCTGACGAAGTGACTAAGCTGTTAGCAGATAATAATGTAGAGCTTTTACGAGAAAACGGATACCGTGAGGGAACCTGGATTTTGCAGGACTTCGGATCGCTTATCGTCCATATCTTTGTGCCGGAAGAACGCACTTACTATGACTTGGACACAATGTGGGGAGACGCCAAAATTGAACAGCAAATCAGCGGCGACCAATAACGTAACGTTAAAAGAAAATACGCTTGTCACTCTTAGGGTCGCACGTACCGGTGAAATGGGAGCCTTTTTGGATGCCGGCACCGGAAATACTTCGGATGATATTCTGCTGCATCATGATCAACAAACCACATCGGTCGAAACGGGAGATCTTGTGGATGTTTTTCTGTACCATGATCCCAAAGGCAGATTGACAGCGAGCATGCGTTTACCGCGTATTCAACCGGGGCAAATTGCATACGCTGAAGTAATTCAACGGACGCGCTTTGGAGCATTCGTTGATTTGGGAACCGAGCGCGGTATTTTTTTGCCGTTTGCCGAAATGAAAGGAAATCTCCAGGAAGGTGATCGTGTTTGGGTTCGCCTTTACGAGGATAAATCCGGTCGACTGGCGGTGAGCATGGATGTGGGTTTAGCCATGCAATCCATTGCCAAACCCAGCGAAGGGATTGAACGAGGCGATGAAGTGACGGCGGCGATTTATAATATTACCGCCGACGGAGCATTGGGAATCACGCCGCAAAAATATTTGGTCTTTATTCATCGTGATGAATGGGACCACACGATTTTGGTAGGAGAAATGGTTAAGGCGCGGGTTACGTTCGTGCGCGAAGACGGTCGCTTGAATGCCTCGTTACGGGCGCCAAAAGAAACGGCAATGACCACGGATGCGGCCACGATCCTTGCCTATTTGGAGGCGCGCGGTGGCGTCATGCCGTATACGGATAAGACTGATCCTACGGTGATTCGCCGACAGTTTAAACTCAGTAAAAGTGCGTTTAAACGTGCACTCGGGCATTTAATGAAACAGGGCAAAATTACGCAAGATAATGCGCAGACACGATTAGTGGAGTGAATTATGAAGATTGTGATTATCGGTGCCGGCAAAGTGGGATACACGCTTGCCCAGCGCTTGACGGAAGAAGATCATGATGTCATCCTCGTAGATGAAAATTCCGAGCGGATTGATTTGATTCGCAGTTATCTGGAAGCCATGCTAATGGTAGGCAACGGAGCTAATCCCGGCCTGCTTATGGATATCGGTATGGAAGATACGGAACTTTTTGTTGCGGTGACCGATCGTGATGAAGTAAATCTTTTATCCTGCTATATTGCTAAGCAATTGGGAGCGACACAAACCATTGCCCGTGTTCGTGCCAAAGAATACATCCTGCAAAATAATAATCCGGCGTTGGCTTCACTTGGTCTGAATCTCGTTATTAACACGGAAATGGTTACTGCCAATGAAGTAATGCAGATTATCAAGATGCCGAATGCCTTGGATGTTGAAAACTTTGCGAATGGCAAAGTTAGACTTTTGGAAATTAAAGCACGCGATAATGAAGACATGTTGGGTAAACGAATTCGCGACTTGGAAATTCCCGATAAGGTTCTTATCGGCGGAATTTTTCGGCATGGACGTATGATCATTCCGAACGGTGATGATACGCTTCAAATGCTTGATAACGTTTTCTTCCTTGGCGAACGCAAAGCGATCGAAGGGCTTGAAGAAGAACTGGCGACGACTCGTACGCGAATCCAAAATGTTTTGCTGGTGGGCGCAGGACTGGTTGGCCGTAATTTGGCTATTCTTTTAGAGAGAGCCGATTATCATGTCAAAGTTATTGAAAAAGATTATGAGCGCTGCGAGCTCCTTTCGGCGGAAACCGACAATGTGATCGTCATCAATGGTGACGGTACGGATGTCGATCTTTTGCGTGACGAGGAAGTAGGCGATTATGATGCGATTGTTTGTTTGACGGATGATGATAAACTCAATTTACTCGTCGCATTAATGGCACGTCATTTTGGTGTCCAACGAACTCTTGTACGCGTCGGACGACCGGAGTACATAGATTTGATGGAACAAGTCGGGATCGATATCGTATTTTCGCCGCGCTTACTGACTTCGAACGAAATTTTACGACAGATTCGCAAAGGGGAAGTGCTTTCCATCAGTAGTTTTGAGGACTCGAAGGCGGTTGCTTTGGAATTGAAAGTAACCGAGCAAAATCCTCTTGTGCATCGTCCGTTGGCGGAAATTAATTTGCCGGGGACAACCTTACTGGCAGCTATTGTTCGCGGTGAGGAAACGATAGTACCAAATGGACGTACGGTGTGTGAGCCGGGCGATCAAATTGTACTATTCACACTGCCGGAATATAGTGATGCGGTAATTTCGTATATGGAAGCATAGTATGAATAAAAAGATGAAAGCCGTTTGTGCCTTGTTAGGGAAAGTGGTTATGGTGTTTTCCCTTGTCATGCTGGTGCCTTTTTTCTATGGCATTTGTATTAACGAGTGGATTTGGCCGCTTTTCTTTAGTGCTTTAATTACATTGGCATTGGGAATATTGATTGACCGCAACGGTCAAAAAATCACATCCATTTCACTTAGTCAAGGGTTCGTACTGGTTTCGTTTACTTGGATTTTAGCCTCCTTGGTGGGCGCACTGCCCTACTACATGTGGAATGAACTTCCCAGTTTCGTGGATGCGCTTTTTGAATCGGTTTCCGGCTATACGGCGACCGGTGCTACCGTGATTCTGGACGTCGACGGGATGCCGCGTCCGTTACTGTTGTATCGCAGTATGACACACTGGTTTGGCGGTATGGGGATCATTATTCTTTTGCTCGCGTTTCTGCGCAGCTTAGGGCCGGAGGCAGCGAACCTTTTTAATGCCGAAGCAGCGATTAACGGCTATGGTCAAATTATGCCGCGCATTCGCAAATACGCCATCACGCTGTGGGGAATCTATTGCCTTTTTTCGGCCGTATTGTTTGGGCTCTTATGTTTGGCAGGAATGCCGATTTTTGAAGCGCTGAATTATGCTATGTCAATTATTGCAACCGGCGGCTTTGCGGCTCGCAGCGCCGGAACGTTTATTTATGAAGAAAATTATGTCATTCAGGCAATTTTTATTTTATTTATGGTTCTTTCCGGCGGAAACTACGGTCTGTATTATTTAGGGTGGAAAAAAGGGTTTCGCCTCATTTTTAAAGATACCGAATTTCGAGTGTATATTTCCATTTTGTGTGTAGGCGCGTTAGTTATTGCGAGCACACTCTTTTTCAAGCAAAATACTACGATTTTAGAGAGTTTAATGGATGGATTCTTCACCATGACATCCATGCAAACCGGCTCAGGGTTTGCAGTAGCTGATTATGATCTTTGGCCCCCGTTTGCCAAAACTATTTTATTTATTGCCATGTTTATCGGTGGCTGTTCCGGCTCCACGACCGGCAGCGTCAAAGTGATTCGCTACATTTATATCGGTAAAGCCATTTGGGCCTATTTGCAGCAAATGATTCATCCCGGTATGGTGAAAGTAGTCAAGTATAATGGGGAGGCGGTACCGAACAAAAAAGTTATGGTAACGCTTATTTTCTTCATCTTGTACATTTTGATTTTGTTTACATCGACATTATTGGTAACCTTGACCGGCATGCCGATTATGGAATCTCTGACGGGAGTTGCCAGCACCTTGGGTAACGTCGGCTTGGCATTCGGTCATTTAGGACCGACCGGCTCGTATGCATTAGCCCATCCCTGGGCCAAAGTCGTATTCATTGTCGACATGTTGTTGGGGCGTTTGGAGTTGTTGACGTTACTGGTCATGCTGCATCCCGGTTTTTGGTCGAACTTCTTGCGCAAAGATAAAACGCGTTTACAGAACGAAAAAAAGCGGCGCTATTTATGATGAAATCTTGACACTGCGCTGGAAAACCGATATACTATCAAAGTAAGTCTTGCGGCCCGGTGGTGTAGTGGTTAACATGCCGCCCTGTCACGGCGGAGATCGTCGGTTCAAATCCGATCCGGGTCGCCATTTTCTTTTTTTATTTGCCTCGGTAGCTCAGTCGGTAGAGCAGAGGACTGAAAATCCTCGTGTCGGCAGTTCGATTCTGCCCTGAGGCACCATCATGCGGGAATAGCTCAGTGGTAGAGCATCGCCTTGCCAAGGCGAGGGTCGCGAGTTCGAATCTCGTTTCCCGCTCCATTGTGGCGGCATAGCCAAGCGGTAAGGCAGAGGTCTGCAAAACCTTTATCCCCAGTTCGATTCTGGGTGCCGCCTCCACATTTGCCGGGGTGGCGGAACAGGCAGACGCAACGGACTTAAAATCCGTCGAATCGAGAGATTCGTACCGGTTCGATTCCGGTCCTCGGCACCAATTTTTGGTCATAAGATTTATTACGAAATAAAAACCGATTCATGCGAATCGGTTTTTTTGTTGCCCCAAATGGCACGAATAAATATGCTGCGAATCAAAAATCGTAGCCGAAGTTTTTAATAGAAACGATTTTGAGTGACATCAACACGCATCATAAATACACAATGACATGATGCGTGTTGTAATATGCTCAAATCAATAATTTATTAAGGATATAAAAGTTTTACGAGTAGCAAGAAATTTGTTCTTAGAGTTGATGAAGCCTTAGTAATAGGACAAAATAATTTACAAAAAAAGAACCGATTGATACGGTTCTTTAACTTTCTTTTTGCGGTGGGACAAGCAACGTTTTTTGGTGAGTATAATGCACAAATCCGGGTGGCGCGCCTTGTGGCTTTTTGATGTATTTACGCAAGGTATAATCGACTTCGACCTTCGGGGCTGTTTTGGCTTTGCTGTAGTACGCAGCCAGTTGCGCCGCATAGGTAATGACCTCCTCGGTGAAGGACTCACCGGGATTGGCAAAAATGATAACGTGCGAGCCTGGAATTTCTTTGGCATGGAGCCAAAGGTCATCAGGACCTGCCGTTTTGAGAGTCAAGGTTTCATTTTGCACATTGTTGCGTCCGACCTCAATCCGGTAACCGTCGTAGTTCAGTGACAGCGGTTGCGATTTTGTGTTTAATGAGCGATGATTGTGATTCTTTTGCTTTTTAGGCCGCAAGGCATCCAATTCGTTTTCTAAATCGGTCAGTTCCGGTACTTGCAAAGACTCCTCAAGAAAATACGCAAGGGAATCTAAATACCGGAGATTCTGCTCCGATTTTTTCAAGAAAGGTAAAGCCTGTGTTTCCCTTTTTTTTAAACGATTATATCGCTTGTAATAAAGTTGCGCATTTTCCGCCAACGACCATTCCGCGCGCAGAGGTATGGTAACATCTTCCTGCTGATCGGAAAGCAAATTGGGAAGTGTAATTTTTGTGCGATATTCATGTGGTAAATACGCATGAATAGACAAAAGATCACCGTATAATTTGTCAGTTTCAAGACGATCCGTTTCCGCCATTTCCCGGCGGATTTTTTGTTGCTTAGTGCGCTCCTTTTTTTGCATAGAGCGAATACGTTGGCGCAGGCGTTGGATGCGTTCTTCGTATTGCGAAAAAAGTTCTGCAGAGGCGAACGCCTGATTAGGATTGGAAAATTCTGCGACTTTATCCATCTGCCATTCCGAAAATAGGAAAGGGGACAGCCACGCTTCGCGGCCACGCTTATAAAAATATACGTTAGATTGCGTCATGAAAAGTTTCTGCAATGTTGCCAAGCATGTCATCAACTCTTTTTTTGACGCAGAGGAAAGCTCTGCCAACGTCATTTCCGGAACGAGTTGTAAGCGTGTGTTTAACAGCCTGGTTAACGGACGAGAAAAACCGTTAAAATAAGTGGCAAGTGTTTGTGTAAGAGTGAGCTCCTGTGGTAATTCGTCGATTAAGTTCAATATTTCCTGTGGTGTCAATTCGAGCCAGAATATTTTTTCGCTGTGCGGCGGTTCACTATAGGTTTGACCGGGAGTGAGGTCACGGCGCGAAGAGGGCTTGCGATGTAACGCATCGATAACTTGTCCGTCAACAGTTAATACCAGATTTGGTGCATTCGGAATCAGTTCTAATTCGAGCTTTTTAGAGACAATTTTTCCTTGGGCTTCAATGCGCTGAAATGTGGCGGTGACCCATTTATCACCATAGCGTGCTGCAATTTCCGTAAGTGTGGCGCCCTCCAGATGTTTGCGTAAAACCATGCAAAAATTGTTGGTAGGAGTATTGTTTCCTGCCGGCTTTTTATGACTCCACCAAGTTCGTGGCGATGACTGTAAGGAGACTTGCCAGGCGCGAGTACCTCTAGGCAAAAGCATTGTTAAGCTGAACGTGGATGTATCTAAAATTCGAATGTTGCCGAGCTTTGCGCCTTGTAATTCTTCTTTTGCAAGTAAAGCCCATTTTGTAAAAAGCAAACTGTCAATATTCATCTAAACCTTCCATTTCCTCTGTCCATATCTGCTAAGTCTCTTCATTTTACATCAGTTACTGAAAATGGTAAAATAGCTTAAATGGAGGTATTGTATGCAGTTTACAAAGTGGCATGGTTTGGGAAACGATTTTGTTTTACTGGACGGATTTACTGAAGAAGTGGTGATGACATCTTCTTTAGCACGCCAACTATGCGATCGTAAACGCGGTATCGGCGCAGACGGTGTAGCGATCATACTACCTCCCGAAAATTCTCACTATGATTTGGAAATGCGGATTTATAATGCGAACGGAACTATTGCGGAAATGTGTGGCAATGTAACCCGTTGTGTGGCTGCCTATGCAACACAGCAGCAGCCGGACAAAAAGCAGTGGCGTATTTTGACTGCCGCCGGAGTTATGTCAGCTGATGTGATTACCCACACGACGCAGGCATCGGAGGTTACCGTAATGATGGGTATACCTGAATTACAACGCGGTGATATTGGTATAACTGCGGATAAGGAGCAGACTGCACAAAATATTCGAATTGATATGGATGGCAAGACGCTTATATTTACCGGTGTTTCTATGGGAAATCCGCACGTTGTTACATTTGTTGATGATGTTGATACAGTGCCGGTGGGAGATTGGGGGCCTCGGGTCGAAACCAATCCGCTATTTAGCGAAAAAACGAATGTGGAGTTTGCGCAAATTTTATCTCCGAATGAAATCCGCATGCGTGTTTGGGAACGCGGTGTAGGCATTACGGAAGCGTGCGGAACAGGTTCATGTGCAGCATTGGTAGCAGCTGTTGCCAACCAACTGATAAAAGATACAGCGACGTTAATTTTAGACGGCGGACGGCTGCAAATAACTTGGCCGGGTGTTGGTAAGCCGGTACAAATGACAGGTCCGGTAGTAGAGGTATTCAGTGGCGAATATAAAGGAATCGGAGAAAACGATGATAAATGTACGATTAATTAATATCGGATTTGGCAATATGGTATCTGCCGGTCGACTGATGGCAATTATCAGTCCGGAATCAGCTCCCATCAAGCGTATGATCCAAGAAGCCCGCGAAGAGAGCATCCTTGTGGATGCAACATATGGCCGAAAAACGCGCGCCGTTCTGATTATGGACAGCGGACAGATTATTCTATCGGCCATCCAGCCGGAAACAATTGCCAATCGCTTACATGAATTCGGTGAAGAATGGGATGAAGAAAAAGAATGAGCGCGGAGCATAAACATGACGAAGGCGTGCTTTTAGTGGTTTCCGGTCCTTCCGGCGCGGGCAAGGGCACGATTTGTGATGCGCTGCGCCGACTTCATCCGGAAATTCGTTACTCTATTTCGGTCACTACCCGGCCGCAACGAGTAGGTGAGGTTGACGGGGTCAATTATTTCTTTACTTCCGTCGATAAGTTTAAAGATATGCTGAAACAAGACGCCTTTCTTGAACATGCTGAAGTTTATAACAATTATTACGGCACACCGAGAAAGCAAGTACTTGATTTGGTTCATGAAGGCAAAACGGTCTTACTTGAGATCGATATTCAAGGCGCGATGCAAGTCAAGAAAAAATACCCGGAAGGGATTTTTATTTATATTGTTCCTCCGTCTCTACAAGAGCTCTCCCATCGTCTTTATGCGCGAGATACCGATTCAAAAGAAGTGATCCAAATGCGTCTTGCGAAAGTAATTAGCGAGCTTGAGTTGGCGCACCAATATGATTACATCGTTGTCAACGATAAATTGGATGAAGCCGTAGATAAAGTTCGCGCCATTATGGTGGCGGAACGTTGTAAATTGTCTCGCAATAAGGAACGAGTTGATACCATTTTTGAAAAGTATATTGCCAGGGAGGTTATGTAATTATGATATTCCCATCAATTGATGACTTATTAGAACGTGTAGACAGTAAATATACCTTGGTTTCTATGGTGGCTAAACGAGCACGCGAACTCACTGAAGGGGCTGAGGCATTGGTAGAAGCTGATGAGAAAAAGCCGACAACGATTGCTTTAGAAGAAATTTATTACGGTAAAGTCAAGAAAACGGCTACCCATCCGGCGGGAAATATACGATAATGGAACGCTTACAAGGGAAAAAAGTGGTTCTTGGCGTAAGCGGCGGTATTGCTGTTTACAAAGCGCTTTTTTTGGTTAGAGAGCTGCGTCGACATGGCGCGGAAGTTCATGTGATTATGACGGAACACGCAACGAAGTTGGTGGCGCCGCTTTCTTTTCGTGAGCTTTCCGGTCAGCCGGTTACGACGACGATGTGGGGAGAAATCACCCATTGGAATGTAGAACACATTGCTCTGGCTAACTTGGCGGATGTTTTCGTCTTGGCTCCGGCGACCGCAAATTTAATTGGCAAAGTAGCCAACGGGATTGCCGATGATATGCTGACGACAACCGTAATGGCAACACCCGCTCCGGTAGTTGTCGTGCCGGCGATGAATACCCGAATGTACGAAAATCCTTTTACGCAAAGCAATTTACAAAAGTTGGCTAGTGCGGGCTATACCGTCATCGAACCGGAATCGGGGGATATGGCCTGCGGTACAAACGGTAAGGGGCGCTTCCCCGCCGTAGAGACAATCGTTGCCACCATTGAAAGAGTGGCGTCGCAAGGTCTGTTGCAAGGTAAAAAAGTGGTTGTCAGCGCCGGTGGGACACGCGAGGCTATTGACCCGGTACGGTATCTCTCCAACCGCTCCAGCGGCAAAATGGGGTATGCGGTAGCCGCTGCTGCAGCTTGCCAGGGAGCCGAAGTGGTCTTGGTCAGTGCGGCAACATCGCTGCCGGAAGTTCCCGGTGTACGTATCGTTCATGTCAATAGCGCGCGGGAAATGAAGGACGCCATTGATGCCGAATTTGATACTGCCGATATTGTCGTCAAAGCGGCAGCTGTTGCAGATTATCGCCCGGCGAAAACTGCATCTCAAAAAATCAAAAAACAGGACGACGATATGCGAATCAAGCTGGTACGCAATCCTGATATTTTATATGAACTGGGCCAACGTAAAAAGCAACAAATTTTGATCGGGTTTGCGGCGGAAACCCAAAATGTTTTGGAATATGCTAAGGGTAAATTGGTCAAGAAAAATTTGGATATGTTGGTGGCCAATAATGTGGCTGCCCCCGGCGCCGGTTTCCAGACGGAGACTAACATCGTAACGTTTGTCTATCGTGACGGCAGTCACGAATCTTTGGATATCATGACTAAAGACCGGGTGGCGGAAGAGATCATCAAACGGGCGGCGAAGTTGGCAAACGCTTGCAAAAAATAGCATAATATCATAAAATAATAATTGTACTCATCCAGAGTGGTGGAGGGATTCGGCCCGTAGAAGCCACAGCAACCGGTTCAATTCGGTGCTACATCCGACAGGCAACTGGAAGATGAGGGAAATCCCTCATGGAGGGATTTTTTTATGCAAAAGGAGCGAATATTTTGGCAGAAAGAGAATTCTTTACTTCAGAATCGGTAACGGAAGGACATCCGGATAAAATTGCCGATCAAATTTCAGACAATATTTTGGACGCGATTTTGGCACAGGACCCGGATGGACGAGTTGCCTGTGAAACAGTAGTCAGCACCGGTTTAGTACACGTTGTTGGTGAAATATCGACATCCTGCTCCATTGATATCAATAAAATTATTCGTGAGACGATTCGACGCATCGGTTATGATCGTGCGAAATACGGATTTGATGCGGATACTTGCGGGGTGTTGGTATCGATTGATGAACAGTCGCAAGATATCGCTATCGGTGTAGACAGCTCGTGGGAAGCAAAAGAAAAAAGTGAAGACATCTTTGACGAAATCGGTGCCGGCGATCAAGGCCTTATGTTCGGCTATGCGGTTCGCGAAACACCTGAATTGATGCCGTTGCCGATCTCGTTAGCACATCGTTTGGCGCGACGGTTGGCGGAAGTTCGCAAGGACGGTATTTTGCCGTATTTGCGTCCGGACGGTAAAACACAAGTAACCGTAGAATATGTGGATGGTAAGCCGGTACATATTGATACAATCGTTATCTCGACACAGCATAGCCCCGAAGTAGAGATAGCAGAATTACGTGACGATATTATCGAGCAGGTCATCAAGCCTATTTTGCCGGATAACTTGTATGACAATAAAACGAAGCTCTATATTAATCCTACAGGGCGCTTTGTCATTGGCGGTCCGCAAGGGGACGCCGGCTTGACCGGTCGTAAAATTATTGTGGATACCTATGGCGGGATGGCTCGCCACGGCGGCGGTGCATTTTCCGGTAAAGATCCGACAAAAGTAGATCGCTCGGCGGCTTATGCAGCACGTCACGTGGCGAAAAATATTGTCGCGTCGGGGATTGCAGATCGATGTGAAATTCAGCTGGCATATGCGATCGGCGTAGCGCACCCGGTGTCAATTTTAGTCAACACCTTTGACACGGGTAAGATCCCTAATGAAAAAATCACGGACCTGGTTCGCACCCATTTTGATTTACGACCGGCAGCAATAATTCGCGATCTTGACTTACAACGACCGATTTATGCACAGACCGCGTCCTACGGGCACTTCGGTAGAACGGATATTGATTTGCCGTGGGAGCGCACCGATAAAGCAGATGAATTGCGTAAAGATGCAGGATTATAAGAAGACGGTATATGCCGTCTTCTTTTCACATAGGAGAGTTTATGACGGTAGCTGAAATTATCATTAACCGACCGACTAAGCATTTACAAAAATGTTTTTCATACCGTATTCCCGCTCATTTGGAATATATCACTCCCGGTTGGCGAGTGATTGTTCCATGGGGAACCGGTCACGAAGAGGGGATCGTTTGGAAGACTCGGTCGGAAACTTTTGAGGATACAACGCGCGAGTTGAAAAGTATTTTTGAGGCAATAGGAGATAATGCCTGGTTTACATCGGAAATGCTGGCACTTGCTGAATGGTTGGCAATGTACTATGCGTGTCCATTGATTGAAGCATTGCGTTTATTTTTAGTGGATAAAAAGACGATTAAAGGCCAAACGCGCTATAGCTTAACGGTATCAGGACAAAAAAAAATAGCACCTGAGAATATTCCTACAAACCATCAAAAACTTCTGAAGAATTATTTTCCCAATATGCTGGAGGCACTTGCCAATGGCTGGATTAAAGGTGAACTAAAACAGCTGAGTGATTCGCGATTCGCGAGTGAAATCGTTTGGGATGCAGCCATTGAACCCACACAATCACAACTTATGCGTACGCCTCGTCAGCAGGAGCTGGTTCTCTTTTTAACAGAGCATCCGGAGCAAACATCAGCAGAGTTAAATGCTGCGGGATTTTCTGCCGCGTTACGTAAATCTGCGCTAAGCAATGGTTATGTAAGCACTCACGAAAAGTGCAGCGACCATACCGGTATCCCGGATCATTTACCTCCACTTACCTCGGCACAGAAGCAAGCGTGGGCATCCATTCTGTCAGCCTTAAATGAACAGCGTAATGAAACGTTTTTGCTACATGGAGTCACTGCCAGCGGCAAAACGGAAATATACTTGCGCGCTGCCGCTAACGCCGTAGAGAAAGGCAAGAACGTATTGATTTTGACGCCGGAAATTTCGCTAACGGATCAAGTGGTGCGTCGCTTTACGGCACGCTTCGGAGCGGAAAAAATTTTTTGTCAGCACAGCGGTCTGACGGAGCTGGAGCGCTTTAATAACTGGCGGCGTGTGCGCGCGGGCCGGGGAAATATTGTAATCGGACCACGTTCCGCCGTATTCATGCCGGCAGAAGACATCGGCCTTATTGTTATCGATGAAGAATACGATGCCAGCTACAAACAAAGTGAGCAGACACGGTATCATGCCAGACGTGTGGCGGAGTGGCGTGCACGTTGGCATCATTGTCCGCTCGTTTTAGGCGCGGCAACACCCTCGATGGAAAGTTATTATCGCGCTGAAAATGGCGAAATCACTACACTACTGCTCCCGGAACGTATCGGCGGTGTATCCTTACCGAAAATGCATATTGTCGATATGCGCAGCGAGCTGGAGGCGGGGAATCGTTCCATTCTTTCACGGGAATTGTATCAGACGATGCAGACGATGCTTTCGCAAGGACGTCAAATTATTTTGCTTTTAAACCGACGCGGCTATGCTACCCATGTTTCCTGTCGAACATGCGGTTATGTTTTAACCTGTCCTCATTGCGACTTGCCTTATACCTATCATTTACCGACTCATACTTTACAATGCCATCGTTGCGGCGGCGCACGGGAGATGCCCGCAAGCTGCCCAAATTGTGGCAGTAAAGCGATTAAATATTTTGGACTCGGCACGCAACGCGCGCAAAAAGTGGTAGCGGAAGCATTTCCCCGGGCGAAAGTTCTGCGTTTGGATACGGATAATGCAGGGAATGCAAGGCGGCGCGCAGAAATTTTAGATACCTTTGCACAAGGGAAAGCCGATATTTTATTGGGAACGCAGCTGGTGGCGAAAGGCCATGATATTCCTAATGTCGGCTGTGTCGGAATTTTAAGCATCGATGCATTATTAAATCGCCCGCAATATAATGCGGCGGAACAGGTATTTCAATTGGTTGTGCAAGCAGCCGGACGCGCAGGACGTAAAGACGGTGATGGGCGCGTCATTGTGCAGACATACCATCCGGGGCATTATGCATTGCAGGCGGCCTGCACCGATGAATGGCAGAATTTTTATACCGAAGAACTTGAACTGCGCGAGTATTTGCATTACCCGCCATTTTTTGAACGCGCTAAAATCAGCGCTTTTGCGGAGAGCCAAGAAAAAGCGCAAAGTCATTTACAAGTTCTATTTGATGATCTTGCAAAAATCCTTGCAGAAAAAGGGGTAGAAGTGGAATATACGGATATTTATCCTGATTATCAGGCTAAATTACGTGACCGGTTTTATATGTCGTTTCAAATAACAGCAAAAAATCTTAACACGGTTAGAGCGCATATCAAGAAAAGCGACCTATGGCAAGTAAATGGTATAATAATAGATATGGAAATGAGCTAACATACAAAAGAGGTGACACGATTGGCAATTCGTAAAATTGTATTGGCGGGCGCGCCCGTACTGAAAACAAAAGCGCAACCTGTTACAAAAATGACAAAATCGATTAAAACTTTGCTGAAGGATATGAAAGATACGTTATATGATGCCAACGGCGTGGGCCTTGCAGCACCACAAGTCGGTGAATCGTTGCGGATCTTTGTGATTGATGACGGCAACGGTTATGTGGAATATATTAACCCGGAAATTATTACTTTATCTGACGAAAAAGAAGAAATGACGGAAGGTTGCTTAAGTGTTCCTGGTTTTGTGGGAGTGGTCGAGCGCTCTACCAGCGTTACTGTACGATATGAAGATCGTAATGGGCGTACGCATGAGGTAAGAGCAACGGGACTGTTGGCGCAGGCTATCCAACATGAAAATGACCATATTGATGGTACTCTTTACATCGAACGTGCGAAAAATTTGTACAAAGAAAATGAAGGAACGATCGAATGAGAGTCGTTTTTATGGGGACGCCGCAATTTGCTGTACCCTGTCTGGAGTCGGTACTAACACATCCGAAAGCGGAAATTGTCGGTGTATATACACAACCGGATCGCGTCAATCGTCGCGGTAAAAAAATGAGCTTTTCACCGGTGAAAGAGTGTGCCCGTACGCATGGTTTGTCGTTGTATCAGCCGGCAACACTGCGCGATGTCGACGCGCAAAAAAAATTACAGGAACTTGCACCGGAACTTTTGATCGTGGTGGCTTATGGTCAAATTCTCCCGGCAGAAGTTCTTAAAATTCCGCGTCTTGGTGCGATCAATGTTCACGCATCATTGTTGCCCAAGTATCGCGGCGCCGCACCTATGCAGTACAGTTTGCTCAATGGCGATAAGACGACCGGTGTCACTATTATGCATTTAGATGAAGGTATGGATACCGGCGATATCATCTTACAACGTCGGATCGATATTCCTATTGATTGGGATTTCAATCAATTATCTGCGCACTTGTCCTTACTCGGTGCGGAATCCTTGCAAGAGGTCTTGGCGGACGCGGATACAGCGATTGGTGACGCTACACCGCAAGTACACGATCGGGCTACATGTACCGGAAAAATTGCTAAAGAACAGGGAAGAATCCACTGGAATAAAAATGCGCGCACTATTCATAATTTAGTGCGTGCATTGCATACGAATCCGGGAACCTATACATTCTTTCGCGAAAAACGTTTGAAAATTCATCAAACCGCTCTGACAAAAGCGCATGCGATGCTTTTACCGGGTGAATTATTGGTGGACGGTACGGATGTTTTTGTCGGTACGGGTGAGGGGAGCTTGCAGCTTTTGCAAATGCAGCCGGAAAGCAAACGGAATATGCAGGCGGCTGAGTTTATTAACGGCTACCAAATAAAATCAGGTGAAACCCTTGGCGAACAAACAGATTGATGAAACGTTGCAAAATCGTAATCTCTGCCTGCGTTTGACCTTGTTGACGTGGGCAACATTAAGTGCGACCGCCTTTGCGATTGCGTATTTATTGGCGCCCGGCTTAGCTTTGCTGCATCCTGTTTTGCCGAATCTTGCATACGTTTTGGCGGCAGCGGGTGTGATCTTCAGCGGCGGCCTGATTGCAAGCATCGGCGTGGCGTTGGAAACCCATCATGAATTGCCCTTGGGGATTTTACGTAGCGCCAGTAAAGCGGTATATATTTTTTTACCGTATTGCATTTTATGGGGCAAAGTATTCCGTATTCCGAAAGAGCATGTCGCCCAGTCGTTGGTAGACTTAATCAATACATTGTCAGAGCGCTACCTGACGAAGCTCAAACCGGAAGATATTATGCTGCTGACACCGCATTGCTTGCAAAATGATACCTGTCCGATTAAAGTAACTCGCGATGCGTTTGCCTGTCGTGAATGCGGGCGTTGTCCGGTAGGAGGATTGGTTCATCTTGCAAAAACATATGGCGTCTCCTTATATATCGCGACCGGGGGAACCTTTGCGCGCCTTTTAGTAAAAAAACATCGTCCTAAAGCGATTATTGCGATCGCTTGTGAGCGGGACCTGGTTTTGGGAATGCGGGATGTTTTTCCGATTTTAGTGTTCGGGGTTTTAAATAGTCGTCCCTATGGTCCCTGTTTCAATACCCAAGTGGATCTGCAAAAAGTAGATAAAGTATTAGCCCATTTGTTAGGAGAAAAGAAGTCTGTTGAAAACTGCTCGAGAAATAGCGCTCGTCGTCTTGCGTAAGGTGCTTGTGGAAGAGGCTTATGCAAATATTGCCTTGCAACAAGTATTTACCACATGGCCTGCTGAAGATCGCGAACGCCGATTTGCCACCGAAATCATTTACGGTGTAATTCGTAAGAAAAATTATTTGGAGTGGATATTAGGCCGTTTAAGTCGCCAGCCGTTGGCAAAATTGGATGCGGATGTACGGCTCATTTTGTTGTGCGCATTATATCAAATTATTTTTCTAAACAGTGTGCCTGCGCGCGCGGCCATTAACGAAGCCGTCGAGCTGACAAAAGAAGTATCACATCGTGGCAGTGCGGGTTTTGTAAACGGTTGCTTACGCAGCTATTTACGTAAGCGAGAAGGGTTTAAAATTCCGCAACGGACAAATGATCCTATTACCTATTTAAGTCTTACATATTGTCAGCCGAAGTGGTTCGCTCAATGGGCAGTTCGTACATGGGGCATGGAACGCACGGAAGAGCTGTTTGCTTATTTTATGCAGCCGGCGCCACTCACTGTGCGTGTGAATACGCTTAGGCAAACTCGGGATGAGGTTATACGAAATTTAATATCTCGCGGTGTAGACGTAGTAAAGCTTGCTGTTCCTGAAGGTCTTTCCATTAGCCGGGGAGGGATTGCCGCCATTCGTGAAGAGCTGCAAAGCGGGGTTTTATATGTCCAGGATGAAGCGGCGATGTGGGTAGCACATGCAGTTTCTCCGCAGCCGGGTGAAACTATATTAGATTTGTGTGCAGCGCCCGGCGGTAAAACCACTCACTTAGCACAAATTATGGAAAATCAGGGAGAAATTATTGCCTGTGATTTATATCCTCACAAACAACAGCTGATTCGGGATAATTGTAAGCGGTTGGGCGTAACTATCGTTTCTGCAGTGGTGCAGGACGCCACTAAAGAAAATCCGAATTGGCAAAAAAGGTTTGATAAAGTACTCGTTGATGCTCCTTGTTCAGGATTAGGAGTTATCGGCCGTCGCCCGGATCTTAAATGGCGGCGGACCTCGAAAGAATTAAAGGCCTTTCCTCTCTTACAGCAGGCAATCGTAGAACGTGCCGTTACGTATTTAAAACCGAGTGGTCGCTTAGTGTACAGTACCTGCACACTGAATCCGGAAGAGAACGAAGGCGTAAGAGAAAGAATTTCACAAACCCATCCTCAATTGCAACCGTGTACAATTTCGCTGGAGAATACGATCAATATAGATGAGTATAGATTTTGGCCGCCGGAATCGAAAACAGACGGTTTTTATATTTGCGCTTGGGAAAACAAAATATGAAACAAAATATTTGGGGTAAAACCCTCCCGGAATTGCGGGCTTTAATGAAGGAACTTGGCGCTCCCGGATACCGCGGTCAGCAGTTGTTCGATTATATGTATAAGCGGGGTGTTTTACATTTTCATGAAATGGCTCAATTGCCGAAAGAATTGCGCAACAAACTGATAGAATCGTGCATCATCGATTTTCCGACCATTGTGCGTGAACAACGGAGCAGCGACCGAAAAACCGCCAAGTTGTTGCTGCGTTATAGCGATAACTCACTGATTGAAACAGTACTAATGAATCAACCGTACGGTTATTCTGTATGCATTTCCACGCAGGTAGGGTGCGCGGTCGGCTGTACATTCTGCGCCTCAGGTTTAACCGGTTTGCAACGTAATTTAACGGCCGCAGAGATGTTGGCACAGATTTATTTATGGCAATTTCTCTATGATATCAAAATTCACTCTTTCGTGTTGATGGGCTCCGGTGAACCTTTACAAAATTATGATAATGTACTTTCTTTTATGAAAATGTGTCATGGTTTTGAAGGATTAGCGATAAGTTATCGAAATATGACTCTATCGACCTCGGGTATTACACCTAAAATTTATGATTTGGCTAAAGAAAAAATACCGATTACATTAGCACTTTCGCTACATGCACCGAACGATACAATCCGCAATCAAATCATGCCGATCAGTAAATGGTATCCCTTGCCGGAACTATTGGAGTCGTTACAATTCTATACCCAAACCACCCGCCGACGCGTGACTTGTGAATATATTCTTTTGGCAGGAGTCAATGATCAGCCGGAACATGCCGCCGAGTTGGCGCAAATGATTTGTCCGTTGCGCGCGCATGTAAATTTGATTCCATTAAATGAGAGCCCGGGTATTCCTTACCGGCGACCGGAAATGAAACATTCACAGGAATTTTGTGAACAGCTGCAAAAGCAGGGAATAGCAGCTACCATCCGCAAAGAAATGGGTACTGAAATTCAAGCTGCCTGTGGTCAGCTCAAAATGAAATTTGTTGGAGATAACGCCTAGTTTGACGCTGTATTTGATAGATGATACGATATCCATATATTGATTAAATTTACTATTAAGGTGGTTTCATGAAAAGTTTTGGTATCACCAAGCGTGGTCTTGTGCGTCCTACAAATGAGGATGCTTTCCGCATCGTTGCGCCATCGCTTTTTATTGTGGCGGACGGAATGGGAGGACATGTTGCCGGGGAGATCGCAAGTCACATGGCCATCGAACGTGTCTCAGACTATGTGCGCAGTGAACGTTCGGAGCTTTGGAACGAAGTCACACTAAAAGATGCGGTCAATCAAGCAAATATAGCTATCCGCGAACGTGTTAACAGTGAGCCGAATCTAAACGGCATGGGGACAACGCTTTTAGTTGCACGCGCTGAAGAAGATCTATTCTTCTGGGCGCATGTCGGCGATAGTCGAATTTATCGTTACTATCGTGGTCAGTTGACCCAGATTACGGTGGATCACTCCTTGGTTACCGAAATGGTTCACAAAGGTACTTTAACTGAGGAGCAGGCTAAAATTCATCCGTCACGCAATGTAATTACCCGTTCCGTCGGTACAACGGATACTCTGAAAGTAGATACAGGGCGATTAACGTTGCAATCGGAAGAGATGATTGTGATGTGCACCGACGGTGTTTATAATATGGTTTCGGACGCAAAATTACGTGATCTTTTAATTACGAATGAAAATGCGCCGGAAGCGTGCGCTCGCTCGATCATGCGTGAAGTATATCTAGGCGGAGCCAAAGATAACGCGACCGTGGTCGTAATCAGTAATACGTAAGAGAAAGTGATGGTGTAAACTATATGGTTGGACGGCTTTTAGACAAGCGTTACCAGCTGACCGAAAAAATTGGTAGCGGCGGCATGGCTGATGTCTATCGTGCTCAAGATGTGTTACTGGATCGTGTCGTTGCCGTAAAAATATTGCATAGCAATTTTGCGACTGACAACGATTTTGTCGTAAGATTCCGAAGAGAAGCACAAGCGGCCGCAAAATTGTCCCACCCCAATATTGTTAATATCTATGATGTCGGCAAGGACAATGATGTGTATTATATCGTCATGGAATACGTCGGCGGTGAAACGCTAAAAGATTATATTGCGCGTCAGGGGCACCTTTCCAATGAAGCGGCCGTTCGAATTGCGATAGAAATTGCAGAAGCATTGGAACATGCACATGCTAACGGCCTTATTCATTGCGATATCAAACCGCATAATATTTTGGTTACTAAAACCGGTAGAATCAAGGTTGCTGATTTCGGTATTGCACGTGCGATCAATACAGTTACGATTGCCAATAAGCAATCCGTACTTGGTTCTGTACATTATTTTTCGCCGGAACAGGCCAGCGGTGATCCGCTGACGCCACAAACGGATATGTACTCTTTAGGAATCGTGCTGTATGAGATGCTTACCGGTCACCTTCCTTTTGAGGGAGAAACGGCGGTCAGCATTGCTTTGAAGCATATGCAGGAAGATATCCCTAAACCGGCAAAATACAATCCGACCATTTCACCAATGTTGGAAGATTGTGTCATGAAGGCACTACAAAAAGATCCGCATAAACGGTTCAGCGATATTTCGGAAATGATCGCTGAATTGCGTTTAGCGCAGGGTTTAGTAACGCCAAAAAATGCAAAAACCGGTCGTCATGATTTTTCCACAGGTCAATTTCCGCGCACCCGCCCGATTCCCAAAACGGATTTGGAACCGAAAGAAAGTGTATTAACACCGATTTTATCGTGGCCGGTACGATGGATTGTTTTAGGCATTGCCGGATTATTCTTATTGGCATCGGGTATTGCCTTTTGGATGTTTGGCGATTTTTGGAGCCCGGATTCAATGACATTACCCAATGTGGTGGGCCAACAGGTAGAAGTAGCACAAAAAACGCTGACAAGCAAAAATTTAAATGTTCGTATCAGCGAAATTGCGAGTGAAGATGTGCCCATCGGTCAAGTTATTTCGCAAACGCCGAGCGCCGGAATGGAAGTAAAAACGCATCGTATTATTCATCTGACTATCAGTAAAGGCGGGAGCAATATTTTGATTCCCGACTTGACAGGCCTTACGATTGAACAGGCAACTGCCAAACTGAACAGCATCCACTTAAGGCTTGGAAAAATTGAAGAGAGGGAAGACAGCAGTCGCCCCTTAGATACCATTATCGGACAGTCGCCGCTGGCGCCGAATAAAGTGGAAGCGGACACTAGTGTAAACGTGGTTGTCAACAAAAAAGACATGGTTAGCCGTGTTACGACTCCGGGAGTTGTCGGTAAAACATGGCAGGAAACAAAACAAATCTTGAAACAGGCAGATTTGACAGTGGGTTCTTTGACACGTGACGGCAAAGATGTCACGCCCGCCGACGGAGATTTGGTAACTGCACAGAATCCATCTGCAGGACAAGCCATTGTACGCGGCTCAAGCGTAGATTTGACATTTGACAAAACGGAAGAAAAAAAGGCGAATGTCGGTATTCGGGTGCCTAACGATGGAAAATCTCATCATGTTGAAATTATTGTCACCGATGATACGGGTAGACATACCGTATTTTCCGCTAATGAAAAAGCAGGGACTACTATTAACCAGCGAGTCACAGGTAGCGGACAGGTACGGGTTCAAGTGTTGATAGATAACGCTATCGTGCAAGATCAAGAGCTCTAATGAAACAAAAAGGAATTGTGATACGCAATCAGAACGGTTATTTTACCGTTTCTGATTCTCACGGACATGAATACACTTGCAAAAGCAGAGGGCGGTTGAAGCTGGAGTCTTCCGGCATTTTGGTGGGTGACTATGTAGACATCGATGTGCTTACGGAAACAACCGGCATGATTGTTGCCATACATCCGCGCAAGACAACGTTACAGCGTCCTCATGTTGCCAATGTCACACATTTGATTGCCGTGATGGCAGTAGCACAACCTGAACCAAATTTGTTTTTACTCGACCGCATTTTAATGATGGCGGAAAAGCAAGGTTTGGATCCGTTAATTTGTTGGACAAAAGTGGATTTAGATCACGTAAAAGCAAAACGTCTGGCAACGGACTATGCTAATGTTCCCTACATTACTTTGCAATCCGGTTATGACCAGCCGGTACGCGAACCGTTACTGGCGATTCTGCAGGGGCACATCAGCGTCTGCTGTGGTCCGTCGGGTGTGGGAAAGTCTACTTTAATCAATCATTTGGCGCTGACCGACGCTTTGCGCACGCAAAGTGTCAGTTCAAAAATCGGCCGTGGACGTAATACTACTCGTCATGCCAAGTTACTGCGACTGGCACCAAATACATTTATTATGGATACGCCGGGGTTTGCGTCGCTCTCCTACTTACCGCATGAAGTGACCGATATTGCTGCGCGTTTTCGTGATTTTGTGCCCTACTTAGGTCAATGCCGATTTGATGATTGCCGCCATTTAAAAGAACCGCACTGTTCTGTCAAAAGGGCGGTAGAAAACGGTGCTATTTTACAAAGTCGCTATGACTCCTACCAAGCGTTAGCAGAAGAGTGGCTGGAAAAAGAGAGAGGCAGATATCGATGATAAAAATTGCACCATCCTTACTTTCTGCAGACTTTTCTCGCTTGCAGGAAGAGTTGAAAATGCTAACGCAAGCGGGCGCCGATATTGTTCATTTGGATATTATGGACGGCCATTTTGTTCCGAATCTGACGTTTGGTCCGCCGGTGATCAAAGCGTTGCGACCTCACAGCGATTTAGTGTTTGATGCTCATTTAATGGTCGAACAACCGAGTGATTATATTAAACCTCTACATGAGGCCGGTTGTGATATGATATCTTTTCATTATGAAACAGAACCGCATGCGGATCGCGTAGTGCAGCGGATTAAAAAGTACGACATGAAGGCCGGCATGGTATTAAATCCGTCTACTCCTGTAGAAGTATTGCAAGACATTTTGCCGGCACTTGATTTTGTGTTATTGATGAGTGTCAATCCGGGATTTGGCGGCCAAAAATTTATTCCTTATGTGACTGCTAAAGTAAAACGTTTAGCTGAACTGATTGAACGCACGAAGAGCTCCGCGGCGATTGAAATCGACGGCGGTGTAGGACCTCAAAATGCGGCTTCGTTGATTGCAGCGGGGGCGAATATTTTAGTCGCGGGCTCCGCTGTATTTAACAGTACGGATCGTGCCGACATGATTCGTACATTACGTAATTCGTAATAACTTAATATGTCGTGTCTTTGAGGCAAGGTGAGAGTCAATTGACTCAATTCCTGACCGGCGGTAAAGTCCGCAAGCGCAAGCTGATTCGATGAAATTTCGAAACCGACAGTATAGTCTGGCTGGGAAAGGACAAAAAAGGACACTTTTGCGTTGTCCTTTTTTCTTTATGGAGGCATATTATGCAAGCTGATATATCGAAAGAAGATATTTTGTACATGGAGCGAGCGCTGCAACTCGCACAACTCGGGACAATAGCCGTACGACCTAATCCGTTTGTCGGGGCGGTGGTTGTTAAAAACCATACGATTGTTGGGGAAGGATGGCACCAAAAAGCGGGCGGTCCGCACGCTGAAATCTGGGCACTGCAAGACGCAGGAGAAGCAGCGCGAGATGCTACTTTATATGTAACACTTGAACCGTGCTCACATTACGGAAAAACACCTCCATGTACTCAAGCGATCATAACGGCAGGCATCAAGCGAGTGGTCTGTGCATGTTGTGATCCATTTGCAAAAGTCAATGGAAATGGCATCAAGATATTAGAAGAGGCCGGCATAGAAGTAGTGTGCGGTGTTTGTAAAGAAAAAGCACGCAAAATTAACCGCGGCTTTTTTCGTAGTATTGAACAAAAGCGACCGCAAGTGATAGCAAAAATGGCGGCGACGCTGGATGGCAAAACGGCCACTGTCACAGGAGAATCTCAATGGATTACAGGCAAAGAAGCGCGTTATGATGTGCAACGTTTGCGTTCTCTTAGCGATGCCATCACGGTAGGTATTAATACCGTACTTGCCGATGATCCGAAGCTTACGGTGCGAGATTTTTCTCGTCCCAAACAACCGTGGCGTGTGATTTGGGACAAAACGGCACGATTACCGCTCACCGCCACGATAGCTACACAGTTGCCGGAACGAACAATTTTATTTTGCACACAGGAAGCTGCCCCAAATCGACTTGAGGCACTGCGTCGGCAGGGAGTCAATGTGGAATTATTATCCTGTAATGCCGAAGGCGAACCGGATATCCGAGCAGGTGTCAAATTACTCCTGGAAAAGTACGAGATTCAAACTGTTTTATTAGAAGGCGGCGCCACACTTATCGATGCGTTTTTACGAGCCGCACTTTTGGATGAAATTTATCTGTATATAGCGCCACTTATGTTCGGTGGAGCGATGGCTAAAGGGATTAGTGCCGGAGTTGGAATTGAGGCATTAAATAATGCACCGCGATATACCTTGATAGATACCCAAATGTTCGCTGATGATATTCGCCTGCATTATGAAGTAAAGGAGTTCGGATGTTTACAGGTTTGATTGAACAAGTTGGCACGATACGGCGGCTGGAACGAAACGGTACCAGCTACTTGCTGACCATTGCGCATCTACCGTGGGATGAGCCGCTTAAAGTAGGAGACAGCGTCGCTGTTAACGGCATTTGTCTGACGACAGTCGATGTGCAAGCACAAGCATTTAGTGCGACCGCCATGCCGGAGACGGTACAACATAGCGCGATGGCCAAGTGGCAATTGGGGATGCATGTTAATTTAGAGCGGGCATTATCGGTAAACGGACGTTTACACGGTCACTTTGTTTCCGGGCATATTGACGGTATCGGTAAAGTCAGCCAAATTCGAAAGGATGAAGTAGCGCACCGCATACGGGTTCAAGTGGAACCTGCACTCTTACGGCATATTATTCCCAAAGGGTCGATTGCGCTTGATGGTATGAGTTTGACCATAACGGAAACCGGGAAAAATTACTTTGAGGTCTCTATTATTCCGCATACCTGGCAACAAACGAATACCCGAGAATATCAAAATGGCAGTGTCGTAAATATTGAGACGGATGTACTTGGAAAGTATATTGATCATTTGTTGGGAAGTCAAAAAAATACCGATGAAAACCTGCAAAAGATTTTAATACAAAACGGTTTTCTAGATTGAGGAGAGTAAGGTAAATGGATTCACTTCAACAGGCCTTAAATGATTTAAAAAGCGGTAAAATGATTATAGTGGTAGATGACGAGAAGCGGGAAAATGAAGGCGATCTGGTAATGGCTGCTCAATTTGCTACTACCGAGGCTATTAATTTTATGACGAAAGCCGCTCGAGGAATTATTTGCGTACCAATGAAGAGTAAAGATCTGGAGCGTTTGGAGATTCCTCAAATGGTTGAGGAAAATACAGACAACCATCAAACGGCTTTTACAGTTTCTGTTGATCATATTCATACCGGTACCGGCGTTTCACCGCATGATCGCGCGCTTACTATTAAAGAACTTTTAAATCCTGCGGCTAAAGGCAACGATTTTCGCCGTCCTGGGCATGTGTTTCCGCTTCGTGTTCGGGAAGGCGGTGTGTTTGTACGTTCGGGCCATACGGAAGCCTCCATTGACTTGATGGAGTTGGCTGATTTATATCCTGCCGCTGTGATTTGTGAAATCACGGCAGACGATGGAACGATGATGCGTCGTTCGGAATTACAGCAATTTGCTAAAATACACGGGCTTACCATGATCAGTGTGGCGCAAATATATGAATATCGCAAGCAATCCGAGGAGTTAGTACGTCAGGTGGCTGCCGCACAATTACCGACGGCATACGGTGAATTTACTATTTATGTTTATGAAAACACACTGGATTCGTTTAACCACCTGGCCATCGTGAAGGGAGATATTGACGGTAAAGAAAATGTATTAACCAGAATCCATTCGGAATGTTTGACCGGGGATGTATTCGGTTCTTGCCGCTGTGATTGCGGCGAACAACTACATGCTGCATTGCGACAAATTGAAGCCGCGGGCGAAGGTGTCATTATCTACATGCGTCAAGAGGGAAGGGGCATCGGTCTCGCCAATAAAATTCGTGCGTATAAATTGCAGGAAGAAGGCTTTGACACGGTGGAAGCTAACGAGCAGCTGGGGTTTCCTGCCGACTTGCGTGAATATTCACTCAGTGCACGAATTTTAGATGATCTCGGCGTGAAAAGCATTCGGTTGTTGACCAATAATCCCGCAAAAATTGATGATTTAGAAAAAAACGGGGTTACCGTTATTGCACGAGAATCAATTGTTATTCCGCCCAATGATTTTGATCGCAAATATTTAAAAACAAAAGAAGATAAAATGGGGCACATTTTTTAACGAGGTAATATATGAAAACATACAACGGAAACTTGGTTGCTGACGATTTAAAAATGGCGATTGTTGTCGGTCGTTTTAATGATTTTATTACAAATCGACTCTTAAGCGGGGCATTGGATGCACTGAAACGGCACGGCATGAAAGAGGAAAACATTACAATTGCGTACTGTCCGGGAGCGTTTGAATTACCGCTCGTAGCTAAGAAATTTGTTGCTAAAGAAGACGTAGATGCGGTTATTTGCTTAGGGGCTGTGTTACGAGGAGCTACGTCGCATTACGATCTGGTATGCAATGAAGCGGCCAAAGGTATCGCCGCCACGTCTCTTGCTTCGGGAAAGCCGATTCTTTTCGGTTTGGTGACTGCTGATACTTTGGAGCAGGCGATTGAACGGGCCGGAACTAAAAGCGGCAACAAAGGCTTTGATGCCGCTATGTCGGCCGTGGAAATGTGCAATTTATTGAAGGAGATATGACATGTGGAAAGATAGTATTAAACATTATCTGGCCCATGAAGGTTTGAAAATCTCAGTGGCGTATACGACCTCTGCTGTCGCGCGCGCACGAGCATTGCATGATCTTTCTCCTGTAGCTACGGCTGCATTAGGACGCGCGATGACGGGTGCATTGCTTCTCGCAACTGATTTTAAAAACCAGGAAGGCGTAAGTATTCGTTTCGACGGCGACGGACCGCTGGGCAAAGTATTTGTCGATGCCTATGAGACTAACCGTGTTCGCGGCTACGTGGAGAACGGACAGGTCGATTTGCCGCTTAACGAGCACGGGAAATTGGATGTCGGGCAAGCAGTCGGTCAAGGTATGCTTTATGTCACAAGATACTCTCTCTTGCGGCAGCCTTACCAAAGCGCTATTGAAATCCACTCGGGCGAAATCGCGGAAGACCTGGCTTATTATCTAACACTTTCGGAGCAGATTCCTTCTGCGGTAAGTCTCGGTGTGATGGTAAGTGGCGATGTACAGGTATTAGCCGCCGGAGGCATTTTGGTAGAGGCAATGCCGGATCGTGATGAAGAAGCATTGCAGCAAATGGAAGCCAATTTGGCAAAGCTGGGACCGATTACCACTGCGATGCGTACGCATACAGAAGAAGAAATTATCGAAATTCTTTCCCACGGTTTACATGTAGATTTACTGGCAGAAAAACTAGTGCTTTGGGAATGTACCTGTTCGTCCGAAAAATTTCTTACAGCGTTAAAGACGATTCCGAAAGAAGATCAGGAAGCTTTACTGCAGGAAGATAAAACGGAATTGGTCTGTCACTACTGCGAACAAAAATATGTTTTTACCAAAGATGAATTGGCAGCCGTCTTTGCTGAAAAGGAGGAGTCTAATGCGTAAACTGGCTATTATCGGAGGGACGGGAGTATATGGCCCCGCGTTGCTCAGTAATACGAAGACAACGTCAATCAAGACACCTTATGGACAAGCCGTTTATACATCCGGTATTTTTATGGATAAAGAAATTATTTTCATGACCCGCCATGGTGCCAATCACACGATTCCGCCGCATAAAATCAATTATCGTGCCAATATTTATGCTTTGAAAATGCTTGATGTTGTTGCGATTGTAGCGACTACCGCCGTCGGTTCACTCAATCCGGACATGAAGCCGGGTGAAATGGTACTGGTCGATCAATTACTCGATTTTACCAAATCGCGTGAACACACCTTTTATGACGGCTCTCCTTTGCCGGTAGCACATGTGGATTTGACGGAACCTTACTGCGGTACATTACGTAAGATGATCGCAGAAGCCGCCAAGAAAGAAAAGTTGCCGTTACATGAAAAAGGGACCTATGTATGTACAGAAGGCCCGCGTTTTGAAACTGCCGGCGAAATTAAAATGTATTCGCAACTCGGAGGCGATGTTGTCGGTATGACCAATGCTCCCGAATGCCCATTAGCTCGGGAAGCGGAAATCGCATATACTACCGTATCGCTCGTTACCAACTTTGCTGCCGGTATTTCTCCACAAAATCTTACACATGGTGAAGTGGTAGAGGCTATGGAAAAAAACAGTGAGCAACTGAAAAAACTCCTACGATCTGTCATGACGACATTTGACCCTGCATTTGATAGTCCGGCATTGCACGCCATGGCAGAATACGGTGGCTTTAAAGTAGAGCAGGGAATTAAGTTATGAGACACTTATATTGGGAAGATGACGCACTTATCTTGCTTGATCAGCGACGTTTACCCACTGAAGAAGTGTATATAACATGCAGAAAGACAGCCGATGTCACTCATGCGATAGCTACGTTAGCTGTACGTGGAGCACCAGCCATAGGCGTCGCGGCGGCGTATGCCTGCGTCTTGGCATTTGCCGAAAGCGCACCGTCAGAAAAAAGCATCCCCCAACAATCTGTCTTTAACGCCGCTACCGAAACTTTACGGGAAGCGCGGCCGACGGCTGTCAATTTAGCCTGGGCTGTGGACTTACAGCGTGAGATGTACGCTACCCTGCTTGCACAAAAATCGTCGTATGACGCGGCTTACCAAGCATTACTTTTGCAAGCGCAAAAAGTGGATAGCGATGACCTTGCACAAAATAAAGCGATAGCTAAACATGGTGCAGCGCTTTTTGATCGACCTGTAACGATTCTTACTCACTGTAATGCGGGAGCACTTGCTACGGCAGGTATCGGAACTGCATTGGGAGTTATCCGCGAATTGCATCTCCAAAAAAAACTAATCACGGCCTATATGGATGAAACGCGACCGCTGCTTCAGGGGGCTCGTCTGACGGCGTATGAACTAACGAAAGATAAAATTCCCTGCACGTTAATTTGTGACAATATGGCCGCAAGCGCTATTTTAAACAAAAAAATAGATGCCATAATCGTCGGTGCGGATCGAATTACCACGCATGGTGATGTTGCTAACAAAATCGGGACTTACGGCTTAGCTGTGCTGGCGCATTATCATAATATTCCATTTTACGTAGCGGCACCGAGCTCGACATTTGACTTCACACTTACCGATGGTTCGCAAATCCCCATTGAAGAACGTGTTGCCGAAGAGGTCCGCCAATTTCAAGGGGTTCGCAGTACGCCGAAAAATGTTGCCGTTTGGAATCCAGCATTTGATGTAACTCCCGCTGAATTGGTGACGGGAATGATTACAGAAAAAGGTGTGTTAACCGCACCATATGAACAGGCAATCACCAAATTAAAAGAGAAGGTGAAACAATGAATTCTATCATTCGAGATTTATCTTTGGCCGCGGAAGGCGAAAAAAGAATTAATTGGGTACAAAGGTATATGCCGGTGCTGCAGGAAATTCGGCGTGATTTGACAAAGCGACAAGCGTTTGCAGGTAAAACCATAGTCATGTCGATTCACTTGGAAGCAAAAACGGCATTTTTAGCGACGGTTTTACAGGAAGCCGGCGCCAAGGTCATTGTTACCGGCAGCAATCCGCTTTCTACCCAAGATCCGATTGCCGCCGCTTTGGTCAAACGAGGTCTTACCGTATATGCTACGCACGGTTGTACTGATGAAGAATATACACAATACTTAAACCACGCCCTGGACCATAAGCCACATCTAATTTTAGATGACGGCGGTGATGTGACGGCGCTTGTTCTGGATAGTCGTAAAGATGCGCAGGAGCGGCTCTTGGGCGGTTCCGAAGAAACGACTACCGGTGTACAGCGTTTGCGCGTATGGGACAAGGAAAAGAAACTGCAATTTCCAATGGTTGCTGTCAATGATTCACTGTGTAAATATCTTTTTGATAATCGCTACGGTACCGGGCAATCCGCTTGGGACGGTATTATCCGGACGACTAATTTGACGATTGCCGGACGCAATGTGGTAGTTGCGGGATATGGTTGGTGCGGTAAAGGCGTTGCCATGCGCGCCAAAGGATTAGGAGCACATGTTTATATCACGGAAATTGATCCGATCAAAGCGATCGAAGCGGTATTTGACGGTTTTACGGTGTTGCCGATGGAAAAAGCCGCCCAACTCGGTGATATTTTTGTCACGGTAACGGGTTGTAAAGATGTCATCACTAAAGCCCATTATCCGCTAATGAAAGATGGGGCCATTCTATGTAATGCAGGTCACTTTGATGTGGAAGTCAATGTGCGTGAACTCAGTGAGCTTGCCGACAAAGAATTTGAGGCCCGGCAAAATATTAAAGGCTATACATTGACCAATGGAAATACTCTCTTTGTTTTGGCCGAGGGGAGACTGGTCAATTTGGCAGCAGGGGATGGACATCCCGCTGAAATCATGGATTTGTCCTTCGCGTTGCAAGCGTTGGCGTTGGATTATGTACAGACAAACGCGGAATGGCTTTCACCAAAAGTATATGTCATGCCCAAAGTGATTGATGAAAATGTCGCACGAATTAAATTAGAGGCAATGCATTATGCTATTGATACATTGACATCCGAACAATATGCTTACTTATATGAGGAAGGAAGTGACGAATGAACACATTAATTCAACATGTGGACCTTTGGACACCGCAGGAAATCAAAATCGACGTTGATATTTTAGTAAGCGATCAACGGATTCAAAAAATTGGGAAAAATCTTGAATGTGAAGATGTTGACAATAAAATAGATGGCAAGAGAATGCTGGCCATGCCGGGTTTAATTAACAGTCATACCCATGTTGCAATGACATTATTTCGCAGCTATGCCGATGATGTTGCCTTAATGGATTGGCTCGAAAACCATATTTGGCCCGCGGAAGCAAAATTGAATGATGAAGTTGTTTACTGGGGTTCGCAGTTGGCTTTTGCGGAAATGATTCGGGGTGGTACCACCGCATTTTGTGATATGTATATGCATATGCCTCAGGTGGCTAAAGCGGCTGTTGATGTCGGTATGCGCGGTAATATTGCACGTGGCTTGGCGGGAACTTCTCCCAATGGGGAGGAAGCACTGCAGGAAAACGTGGCACTTTTCCATGAATGGCATCAAGCAGCAAACGGTTTAATTCGTGTAATGCTTGGACCGCATGCACCATATACCTGTTCGGCAAAATATTTGGAAAAAGTCATTGATGCTGCCAGTAAAGACTATATTGAAATTCATATCCACTTATCCGAAACCCAAGGGGAGGTCGAAACCTGCCGAGAAAAACACGGACTCAGTCCGATTGCTTATATGGAACAACTCGGTCTTTTTACTCAACCGACCTTAGCCGCACATTGCGTACACGTAGATGCTGACGATATTGCTATTATGGCGGAGCATAATGTAAGGGTTGCACATAATCCGCGCAGTAATTTAAAACTGGCTTCAGGCGTGGCACCGGTTCCTCAGATGCTTGCTGCGAATATAACCGTCGGTTTGGCTACAGACGGTGCATCGAGCAATAATAAGCTTGATATGTGGGAAGAAATGCAGACAGCTGCATTAATTCATAAAGGTGTATCCTACGATCCTACCGCTATTCCGGCACAAACCGCGGTGGAATTGGCTACATCAGGGGGCGCCCATGCACTTGGGTATAGCGATCTCGGCGAATTGAAAGAAGGCCATTTGGCCGATATCATTTTAGTCGACCGCAACGGTTTCCATTGGCAACCGCAGTATAATGTTACGTCATTGCTTGCCTATGCGGCACAATCGTCGGATGTGGATACCGTTATGATCAACGGCAAGCTTGTTATGCAACATCGCCAACTGCTTACTATTGATGAAGAGCGTTTGCGCAGTGAAATTACGAAAGCGCAGGAGTACTTTAACAACTTGTCATAAGCAATAAAATGTGATAGCCTATAATAAATAACGATAATTTAACATTATCGTTATTTATTATAGGCCTTTTTTGGTGGTGTATTATGGCGAAACACTTCTATTTACGGGATAATCAACGAATTCAAAACAATTCTTTGCTTTCTTCCGGAAGTAAGGAGTTATTTACGTTGGAAAAGTCGCACTCGACAATTGATGCCTATGAATCAGATTGGTCGGACTTCTGTGATTGGTGCAATTATCGCGGCATTCACTTTTTTCCTGCGACTCCTGAGACGATTGTCAATTATATACATGATTTATCCGCTTATGCGAAAGCAAATACCATCGCCCGCCGTGTAAGCGCTCTATCGGAAAATTTTACGGCAGGCGGTTTGATTAAAGATAATCCCTGCCTATCTCCGTTAGTAAAGGCAGCGATGAAAGGTATTCGCCGTAAAATCGGTACCTATCAGCAGGGTAAATCACCGCTTTTAAAAGAAGATTTAGAAGCTATCGTGCAAATGATGGATGTTAAAGATCTTACCCAGCATTTAGATAAAACGGTTCTTGTAATCGGTTTTATGGGAGCATTTCGCAGAAGCGAATTAAGTTCTATACGATGTGAAGATGTTCATTTTGTGCGGCAAGGTATTGAAATCTTTATTCCCCGCTCCAAGGCCGACCAGGAAGGTGAAGGTAATATTGTTGCCTTACCGAATTTAACGCAAAAAGAATTATGTCCGGTCACGACCTTAAAAAGCTGGCTATCTCGAACCAAAATTACCTCCGGACCGGTTTTTCGCTCACCGACTAAAACGGGAAAACTACGTAAAAATGCGCTTTCCGATCAGATGGTCAATCGTATCGTCAAGCGTTGGGTAGAAAAAATCGGTTTGGATCCGGCGGACTACGGGGCGCACAGCTTACGCCACGGCTTTGCCACATCGGCTGCATTGGCCGGCATTGAGGAGCGGCGTATTATGCAGCAGACGCGACATCATTCCGTTGAAATGGTACGACATTACATTAATGAAGCAGATCGATTTGAACATAACCCGTTGCGCGATATGTTCAGCAGTAAATAAAAAAACAGTGCTAAGCACTGTTTTTTATTTTGCGGCAATGTTTATTTCGTCATTAATGGAAGATGATTCTACTGGAATATGAATAATCATCCCCGGCCGCAATGTACCGGCATCAACTAAATGATTATAGCTTTGAATTTCATACACGACCTCACGAATATCTTTATGCGCCGGTGCATATTGGGAAGCAATCTTCCATAATGTATCACCGGTCTGAATGCGAATCGGTTGATAATATACTTGTGAAGCAGGTTTACTGCTCATAAAGTACATCAGACCTGCGACGACAAGAATTATTAAAATGCCTAATTCCATAAAAATGTTGCCCATTGTTTTTGTCATAATATTCACATCCCCAAAGCGAACATTTGTTCTTTTATTAGATTCATCATACTACCGAACAAACGTTCTGTCGAGTATAATTCGAACATTTGTTTCCTATCTGAGAAAATTTTGTTATAATGCAAGAAAGGATGTGATTCCATGACAAACAACCAACGTCCGCAGTTAACGACACGTCAAAAAGATGTGCTGGAATATATTCGTGATTTTACCCACCGTAACGGTTATGTCCCTTCCGTTCGTGACATTGCACGAGCGATTGGTGTGAAGTCTCCTTCTACCGTACAAGGATATCTCGATGGTTTGGAAAAAGCCGGTTATATTCGCCGTGAGCCTTCGCAAAATCGTTCCATTATGTTGATTGAGGAAGATGAATGGCGCCAAAAAGAATTGACCCCAATTCCCTTGATAGGTAATGTTCATGCCGGTCTACCAGCTACTGCGGAGCAAAATGTAGAAGATGTCTACCCCTTTCCTCTTCAATTCATTGGCAGCGATTCGGCATTTATGTTGGAAGTGCAAGGCGACAGTATGATGGATGCCGGTATTTTGGAAGGTGACGTGCTTTTCGTTAAAGAGCAGCCGAATGCGGAAAATGGTGATATTGTGGTCGCTATGGTCGGTGACGAGGAAGCGACGGTAAAACGGTTTTATAAAGAGTCGGATCATATACGTCTACAGCCTGAAAATAATGCATATGAACCTATCATCAGCCAAGATGTGAAAATCGTCGGACGCGTGATCGGGGTATATCGAAAATATAATTGAAATAAAAAAAGAGCCTTAGGCTCTTTTTTATTAGCAAAGATCGTAGTCGTTCAAAAATTCACGAATAAACGCTTTTTCTTTTTCATTCGCATGTACCAACGGCAAACGGAATTCACCGGCCGGCAAACCGATCATACTCACCGCTTCTTTCACCGGAATCGGATTGGATATGAAGAAAAGCTTCTTCATGATCGGTAGCAATTGATAATGAATTTGTTGTGCCTTTTGTACATCACCGGTCAGGAATGAGGTGACCATTTGGTTTAACTGTTCGCCGACGAGGTGACCGGCGACACTGATTACGCCACAACCACCCACAGCTAAAATCGGTAACGTCAAAGAATCATCACCGCTGTAAATCAGAAATCCTTCCGGACAAAGCCGTGCAATTTCGGAAACTTGATTCAGATTTCCGCTCGCTTCTTTGACCGCAACAATATTCGAAAATTCGTTGGCCAGACGGGCAACTGTTTCCGGTGTCACTTGCGAGGCGGTGCGTCCCGGTACATTGTATAAAATGATCGGCAAAGAGGTGCTTTGTGCAATCGCCGCAAAATGTTGGTAGCAACCTTCCTGTGTCGGCTTATTATAATACGGTACGACAGCCATACAGGCATTTACCCCAGTTTTTTCGGCTTCTTTTGTAAATGCTACAGATTGTTGCGTATTATTTGAGCCGGTATTGGCAACTAAAAATATTTCCGGACCGACTGCTTCACGAATCGTGGCGAAGAGCTTCAACTTTTCTTCCGCAGTCATTACGGCCCCTTCACCGGTGCTCCCGCAAATGACCAGTCCGTCCGAACCATGGGCAACTAAATAGCGGGCGAGCTGAGCGCTTGCTTGATAATCGACTTCTCCGGTTTCTGTAAATGGCGTAATCATTGCCGTTAAAACAGCTCCAAATGACTTCATGACACCGCTCCTTTACTCATAATAAATCGTTTTCCAAAATGTATTCCGCAATCTGCAGTGTATTTAAAGCGGCTCCTTTACGAATCTGGTCGCCGGAAATCCACAGATTTAGTGCATTGGGATCGTACAAGTCTTTGCGCAGGCGCCCGACGCTGACATCGTTTTTAAAAGAAGTATCCAACGGCATCGGATATTGCATCTGCTGCGGGTCATCACAGACGACGACGCCCGGCATCGCGCTCAATACCTCTCGCACAGCGGCAACTTCTAACGGTTTCTCCGTTTTCACACGAACCGACATGGCATGGCTACGCATGACCGGTACCCGTACCGTGGTCGGCGATACCGCAATGGTGTCATCGTGCAGAACCTTATGCACTTCATTGACCATTTTCATTTCTTCCTTGGTGTAGTCGTTATCCAAAAAGACATCAATTTGCGGAATCAAATTATAGGCGATCTGGTAATGGGTATCGAGGCTGGCAACCGGTAAATAATTCGCTTGCGGCTCTTCGCCGTTAACGATAGCTTCCACCTGTTTTGTCAATTCTTCCATGCCTTCTTTGCCGGCACCGGATACCGCTTGATAAGTACTGACGACAATTTCCTTAATCGGCGATAAATCATGAATCGGCTTCAAGGCCATCAACATAATAATGGTTGAGCAATTCGGGTTGGCAATGATGCCTTGTTGCGCTTTGACGTCCTCCGGATTAATTTCAGGAATGACCAAAGGTACATTGGGATCCATCCGAAATGTACTCGAATTATCAATGACAATGGCGCCGCGTTCTGCCGCTTCCGGAGCAAGGGTCTTGCTGACGCCGCCGCCGGCAAAAAGAGCGATATCGATATCATTAAAAGAATCAGGAGTGGCTTCTTCTACGATAATTTTTTTACCTTTTACGGTAAGCTCCTTACCGGCCGAACGTTTCGATGCCAACAGTTTTAATTCGCTATATGGAAAATTGCGTTCTTCAATAAGCTTAATAAATTCCTGTCCTACTGCGCCGGTAGCGCCTAAAATAGCAACACGTGCGTTACTGATCATGGACGACCTCCCTATCCCAGATAATGTTCCAAACCATATGTCAGACCCGGAAATTGACTGATCTTTTTACAAGCAAGCAGGACTCCCGGCATAAATGATTTACGATCTAACGAATCGTGACGCAAGGTAACGATTTCGCCGGTACCGCCGAAAAGAACTTCCTGATGGGCAACGTAACCTGGCAAACGAACGCTATGGATATGTACATCCTCAACGACACCACCACGCGCACCTGCTAAACTTTCCTGCGTTTTGTCGAGAGCCGGTGCCAGCGTTCTTGCCTTGGCAATTTTTTCTGCAGTAAGACGCGCGGTTCCGGAAGGCGCGTCGTATTTTTGATTATGATGCAACTCAATGATTTCCGCATTCGGAAAGTATTTTGCCATCAGTTCACTGGCCTGCATCAATAGTACCGCGCCGAGCGAAAAATTAGGTGCCACTAAAACGCCTACTCTCTTTTCACTGGCGATTTTGGCTAATGCATCGCGTTCATCAGCAGTGAGACCGGTCGTTCCGATGACGATATTGGCTCCATACCGTAACGTCGTTTTGGCATTTTCAAAAACAACTTTCGGACTTGTAAAATCGACAACTACATCGGGGCTTGTTGCCTCCAATGCAGCTTGTAAATCATCCATAATTACTACTTGGCAATCATCATTATTGACAATTTCCGCTACCGGCATACCCGCATTGGACACGTCTACGGCACCGACCAATTGCAATTCCGAATCTTGCCAAACCGCATTTACCACCTCGCGGCCCATACGTCCTCCGGCACCGCAAACTAAAACAGTGGTCATAATTGTCACCTCATTCATGATTATTTCTCATTTATACTATATTATAACATAGATTTTATGTGTAAAATCCTTGTATACAAAGGTAATTCGTAAATAAAAATGAAAGCAAAAAAGCGAAAACAATGTTTCGCTTTTTTAGCAGGTGCTTATGATTTGTTTTTTGCACGGAAATACTGCAACCAGCGCGTTACCGTATCTAATGTTGTACCCGTAAACTGATCCCCTTCAATTAATCGAGCCAACTCCTGCGCGCGTTCTGATTCCGGAATCGATACCAGGTGCGTTTGGGTACGCCCACCGTTGCTTTCCTTGTAAAGGTGGTAATGCGTTTGTGCAATCGCTGCGGTCTGTGCTAAATGCGTAATGCATATTACTTGGGTATGCTGTCCCAGAGTATGAATTCGCTCTGCTACTCGTAGCGCCGCATTACCGCTGATGCCGACGTCGATTTCATCCAAAACAAGCGTCGGCAAATCCATTTGCGCCGCAAGAACCGTTTTTAAGGCCAGTGAAATTCGTGCCAATTCTCCCCCTGAACCAACCTCACTAAGTGGTTTTGGCGGCTCACCGACATTAGCGCTAAACAGAAGCTCTGCCTCAGCTAAGCCTTGCGGAGTTAACGTATCTCCGGGAATGAGAGAATATGACAAGCTGCCATTCGGTAAATCCAAATCGCGCAATGCGATTTCGATTTCTCCGCTTAGTTCCGCCGCAGCGCGATATCGCGTCTCATTCCAAGCATCTCTGGCCGTCTGAGCCTCTTGAAAAGCGGCCGCTGCAGCTTGTGCTAATGCGTCACCGGTTTCCTGCGCATTTTCAAGCTCCATAATCTTTTTTTGTATGGTCGCTTGGTAAGTAAGAACCTCTTCCAGTGTATCGCCGTATTTTAATCGCAAGTCTTTTAAAATCTGGGCCCGTTCCTGCAACTGATCCAATCGCTCCGTAGAGTACTCGATTGTATAAAGACTCTCCTGTAAATTACGTGCGACCTCTTCTACATTATAAAAAGCAGTCTCCAAGGCCTGCACGGAAGGCAACAATGCCTCATCGAAACTGCTCGCCTTTTGCAGCTCGTTTAATGCTTGTGAAATTGTTTCCAGGCTTCCTCCGGAAGCATTTAATAATTGACTTGCCATTTGCAATGCAGCCGTGATCTTTTCCGCATGCGTCAGTCGTTTAATTTCCGCTTCGATATCCGTATCCTTTTCAGGATTGATTTTAGCGGCAGAGATCTCTCTTACTTCTTTATTTAAACGTGCTAGAAGTGTTTCACGTTCCTCTTCCTGCTCTAAAAATTTACGCTGACGTTGGACCGCTTGCTGCCAAGTTTGATAGGTTTTGTGATAAATTGCTTCCGGTTGTCGACCGTCACGATTGAAGGTGTCCAGCACATGCAGCTGGTATCGATCGGATTGCAATTTCAAATTGTCGTTTTGCCCGTGAACATCGACTAATAATGAGCCTAAACCTGCAAGGGTTCGCAAGGAAGTGAGCATACCGTTAGCCAAGATTTGTCCTTTACCGTTTTGTGATAAACGTCTAGAAATAATTAATGGCTCGTCATCTGCCAGCGGTATATTTTGTTCAATACAATAGGTTTGAACGGAAGGCATACCCATGACATCAAATTGAGCGGTCACAAAAAATTCTTCCGTACCAGTTCGGATATAATCGACAGCAGCGCGATTTCCCAATGCAATTCCCAACGCATCTAAAAGAATCGACTTGCCGGCACCGGTTTCTCCAGTAAAAACCGTCACGCCTTCCTTAAGCTCAATATCCAGTTGTTCTATGAGCGCAAAATTGCGAATATGTAACGACTGGAGCACAGCAGCTCACGCCTCTCGTAAAAATGAATACAGACGATCTTTTACTTTCTTCGGATCTTTTCCTTCCGCAACGACCAAAAGGATAGTATCATCCCCTGCAATCGTACCGATAATTTCCTGAATATCGGTATTATCCAAGGCATAGGCAACTGCTTGGGCAGAGCCGGGTAAAGTTTGAATTACGACCAGATTCCCGCTGTACTGAATACTGGTAATAGTTACTTGAAATAAGCTGATAAACCGATCTTTTGCAAATAATGCCGGCTGCTCGGGGGAAACCGCATAACGGTAACGACCGTCTTCCGTTGGTACTTTAATAAGCATCAGCTCTTTGATATCTCGTGAGATCGTAGCCTGCGTTACACTGACGCCCTCACCAGCAAGCGCTGCTGCCAACTCTTCTTGCGTTTCAATAACTTCTTTTTGAATAATATCCCGTATTTTCGCGTAACGATATTTTTTCTTCATGTTCTAAAATCCCGTCCATTCTATAGCAATTATTGCGCAGCGTGATAAATAGATTTGGTTAATTTGGGGAATAATAAGCGGAAGAAATTTTGATCGGAAAAATAAACAAAAGGTAATGAATTAGGATGTCGAGTGATCAAAAGCTTTTTTTCATTCGTAAAATAAAAAGATTCGTTGCCGTCGATGGATGCATATAGGTGTCGTTCCCGTTCCGGCATGGTGATGGTAACTTCGTCATCGGCATTCAGCATCAGCGGCGAGCTCTTCAAAAGATGCGGACAAATCGGAATGACCATCATATTGGTTAAATTAGGATGCATGATCGGGCCACCGCAGGATAGCGCATAACCGGTAGAACCGGTTGCGGTTGAGACGATAATGCCGTCAGCGGGGTACTCTTCTACAAACACGTCGTTAACGTATAAGCGCAATCTGGCCATACGTCCCGGTCGGCTGCGACCGATTACCACTTCATTCATGGCGGCGGGAAGCTGCTGAACTTGACCGCTTTCGTGCAGAATGGCCGAAGCTAAAAGACTGCGGTGCCAGATTTTATAATCGCCCGCTTTGATTTGTTCCAGACGTGTATCCAATTCGTCCGGTTCAATCATATTTAAAAAGCCCAGCTCTCCTAAATTAACACCGCAAAGCGGAATATCATACGGCAGTAACAACTTGGCTACGCTGATTAGTGTACCATCGCCTCCGAGCGTAAATGCCATATCCATAGAGTCCTGCATTTCCTGCAGGGAAGCCCAGCGATTATCGGTGAAATGGTACTCTCGCTGCTGCGCTTCTTCACGATAAGAATCAATGATGTAGAAATCTATATCCGCATTCTTCAAGTATCGGCACAAATCATTGACATGATGCTCTATATTTTTTTTAGATAAATTTGGAAAAATTCCTACCAGCATAATGATTAACCTCTCTTTACTGCGTCAGCTGTATGATCGTCTGTTGCCAATTAAAAAAGTTCGATGGCGGTACTTCCTTACGCAGCCATGTTAAAAATTCTCGATTACCGTCTGCTCCGTGAATCGGCGAATCTGTTAAGCCCCAAATGAAAAATCCCAACTGTTCAATGGCCGATAAAACGTTAATCAGCACTTCGCGATGAACGGCAGATGATTTAATGACACCGCCCTTACCTACTTTTTCCGGTCCGGCTTCAAACTGCGGCTTAATTAAAATCACAGCATCACCGCTATCTTTCAATAATGGATATGCAGGCGGCAATATTTTTGTGACAGAAATAAATGAAACATCGCAACCAATGAAATCGAGCGGCTCCGGAATCAGGTCAGCGGTAACGTCACGCATATTAGTGCGCTCCAGATTGACGACTTGAGGAGAATTACGCAAGGACCATGACAACTGCCCATACCCCACATCGACTGCATACACTTTCGCCGCCCCATGTTGGAGAGCGCAATCGGTAAATCCCCCGGTAGAGGCCCCGATATCAAGCATAATTTTACCATCCAACAGTAATGAAAATACTTCTAACCCTTTTTCCAGTTTGAGCCCGCCACGACCGACATAGCGAAGCGTCGGCTTGCGCAGACGAATGGCTGCGGTCAAATTGACTTTCGTCCCCGGCTTATCAATCGGTACATCGTCCACCAGGACATCTCCCGTCATAATATAACGTCGTGCCTTTTCACGACTTGTAAAGAAACCTTTATTGACCAGCAAGAGATCTAATCGTTCCTTGAATTTCATATCAATACCACAGGTAGTAAGAATATGCTACCGCAACTCCCAACAATGCGCCGACAAAAACTTCCAAAGGTGTGTGTCCAAGCAATTCCTTAAATTTCACATCATTAAACGGATGACCTGCCATAAATTCATGAATCAACTCGTTTAAAAACTTGGCCTGTTTGCCGGCCGCCCGACGCACACCGGCGGCGTCGTACATAACAATAGTGGCAAAAAAGAATGCCAGCGCGAAGATGTTGGAACTGATTCCTTCCTGAATTCCGATCGAACAACAAAGAGCTACTACCAAAGCGCTGTGTGAGCTCGGCATACCGCCGGACCCAACTAAGCGTTCAACATCAAAACGATGGTGCTTTACTAAAAATAAGATGACTTTTATGATTTGCGCAATAAGCCATGCGCTAAAGGCAGAGAGAAATACGACATTGCTTGCAATGTCACGAATGTATAATTCCAAGTCTATTTCTCCTTACATCATTCTTCGTAATAAATAGTCAGGGAACTTCGCCAAATAAGTATTTTGCAAATTCAATTCGTTCACAATTTCAACCGCTTTTTGCGCTTCTAATTGTGCCCCTTCCTGCGCTCCCTTCAGGCCAAGCATCTGTACATACGTAGACTTCGACTGCTTTTCGTCCTGACCGACACGTTTGCCGAGTTTCTCTTCGTCGCCGATTTTATCTAAAATGTCATCGACAATTTGAAACAGTAAGCCGAGATGACGACCTAATACAATAAGCTTAGCTTGTTTTTCTGCATCCATTTCAGCAATAACACCGGCCATTAACAATGGAGCAGTGATGAGACGTCCGGTTTTAAGTTCATCCATAAATCGCAGTTGCGAAATGGTTTGGTCATGCCCTTCCGCTTGCATATCAATAATTTGTCCGCCTACCATCCCATCGGGACCGGCTGCCTCTGCCAAAATTTGCACTAATTGTAAACGAATAGTGGGAAAAATATTTTCGGACTTGGCTATAATTTCAAAGGCTGCGGTTAACAGTCCGTCCCCTGCCAGCGTCGCAATCGCAGGCGTAAATTTTTTGTGATTGGTCAGCCTGCCGCGACGATAATCGTCATCATCCATACATGGTAAATCATCGTGAATCAATGAATAGGTATGCACACATTCAATGGCTGCAGCGATATTTAAATACGGATCCAAGGGAACATCAAATGCTTCCAGTGTGCTGAGGAAGAGAATGGGGCGAACGCGTTTACCGCCCCCCAAGAGGCTGTAGTTCATTGCTTCAAACAACACTTTATAGGCATCATCTTGCGGCTTCAAAAGTGTGTAAAGAGCAGTTTCAACAGCCTCTTTTTGTGTCTCTAAATAATGTTCAAATGGAATCATTGCCGACTCCGTCCTGTACACTTTGTAAAGCAGTGAGTTCGCTGCGGTAGCTTTCCGCAAGTTCACCGTATTCCGTCAACAGGCTGTCTCCGACACGAGCAAGTTCCGTACCCTCTTTAAATAAGGCAAGCGCCTGTTCCAATGTGAGCTCACCGCTTTCCAATGTCGAAGTGATTTCCGTCAGTCGTTGCATGATTTTTTCAAAATCCTTAGATTCAGAATTCATCGCTTTAAAATCTCCTTCACTTCCGCTACGATGCTCACTTTTTCACCAATAATCGTAAGTTCTTCGCCAAGGTGACATTCGGTAAGCGCGGTAAGGCGATGTTGGTTTTGCTCCAACCAAAAGTAACCGTTACGAAACATTTCTTCAGGAGACAACTGCATCAGTTTCCGCGTTTGCTCCTGTTGACGGCTCTTTTCTTTTTCATATAATGATTGCGCTGCTAAAAACAAACGCCATTTGTGTCGTTGCCAATTTTGAGCTGATACTAAATGGCTTTGTGTCACTCCGGTTTGAGCAAACTTCCGAACGAGTTGATGCCATTGGTAGGTACGCTGTTTATCATAATATTGCCAAGCAGTCAACAAGCGTTGCAGAGTATGCTGAAAGGCAACGGCGATCTCCGTCAATGCAGGAACGGCAAGTTGCGCGGCATGTGTCGGCGTCGCGGCACGAACGTCAGTGACCAAATCAAGCAACGGGTGGTCGTTTTCATGACCGATTGCTGAAATCGTCGGAATACGCGACTGGAACGCTGCGGTCAAAACCGTTTCATTGTCATACGGTGCAAGTTCTGCCTGTGAACCTCCTCCGCGAGCAATAATTAATATATCGGAAAGTTCCTTTTCTGCATTAGCAGATATAATGGCATCCGCAATTTCCTGCGCCGCCTCGGCGCCTTGTACACGTGTTGGAAACACGGTAACCTTCACGAGTGGGTTACGCTGGCCGATCATACGTTTCAAATCATGCAAAACCGCACCTTCCGGAGAAGTCACAATACCGATCCGCGAAGGATGAGTCGGTAATTTTCGCTTGCGTTCCCATACGAAAAAGCCTCGAGCACGTAAGTCTTCCACCATTTTTTCTCGTGCCAATGTTTGTGCGGATTTACCTTTAATATTTACACGATCGGCAACCAACCGCAAGCTTTGGTATGCTGACTGATAGTTCAGCTTACCTGAAACAACTACCATTGCGCCGACCTGGATCATCTTTTCAAATAAACGCGCTTTACTTGCCCAAAGAACACAACTGATACGAGATGATGTTGCAGGGTCTTCCAATGAGAAAAAAAGATGCCCTCGCGCCGAACGTCCTGTTTCCGCTACTACGCCTTCAATCCATAATGATTGCAGGAGATAATCCGTATTTATTTTTTTCTCGAGATAGGATGTTACTTCCGCTACTGTTTGAATGCGCATAATTGATATCTCATCGCGGCGAACGCATTGCCGGTGGCATTGTCGCTGCTGTATTCCGGTGCTGCAAGAAATGGTTGCAAATGAAGATTTCTTAAAATCTCCGAAAACTCATTGCGCAAATACATGTTTGCAAATACACCGCCGACCGCAATAAAGGGACGTCCTTGTTCAAAATTTAAACGCTTCGCAGTACGGGCTAAAATACGACAAATGTAATCGAATACGGAGACCGCTAAATCCTGCTTTGAGAGATCCCCCTTCTCATATACTTTGCGCAATTGCGTTTCCGCACCGGCAAAACTGAGTGAATCCAGTCTTCGCGGTAGCGACAAGCGATACGAAAGTTTCCCTTGTTGCGCCAACCTTTCCAAAGAAGGTCCGGCAGGAAAAGGCAAGCCCAACATGACGCCAATGCGGTCGATCAACTGTCCGGCGGAAATATCGTCGCTCGTAGCCAGCTCGGCAATGGCAAGTCCCTCCGTTTGCCATTTCACTTCCAACCAATCGGTAGTGCCGCCGCTCAGATGCAGCATATAAAGTGGCTCCTGCCAAAGTTCCGGGTAGTCGCGAATGGCTGCAAAAACGTGATTTTCCTGATGACTGAAGCGGTGCAAAGGAACACGTAAGACACTTGCCAGCGAATGCGCTGTTCCTAATCCGGCCAAAAAAGCCGGCATATAGGAATCTTCCCGACGACGCGGAACAGCGGACACGCCAATCACATCTATCCTTCCGGCGTATTCTTGCCGCAATTGCATGATCAACTCCGGCAAATTACGAACATGTTGGTAAAGCATTTCGGATTGAGAAAGACCGCGTTTTCCCGCCTTAACCTTCAAAAGGCGTCGTGCTTGTGTCACGACTTCGAATTTTTCATTGACAATAGCTACGGATGTAGTGTAACAACTGGTATCAATGCCGAGTGCATGCATAATCAGGAATCTTTCATGGCAGCATCCAATACGCCGTTAACAAATCGTACGGCTTCATCGGTAGAATATTGGCGTGTTAAATCTAACGCTTCATTGATGATAATAGCTGGTGTCAGCTCCTCGTCCTCAATATATTTGCTTTCCGCAATCGCCATCCGCAGTAGCACCAGATCCACTTTATTCATTTGTGCAGTGTTCCAGTTTTTACTGTATCGATTGATAAGAACATCAATCGCCGTTCGATTTTGATCAACAGCAGTGATTATTTTTTGCGCATATTCATCATGACCGCTACTCTCCTGATCCGGCAATACAGACTCTTCCGCATCGGGATTGATTTCACGACTGTAGAGCAATTGCAAAGCCTGAATTCTGGCTTGTCTTCTGGTCATATTGGTTCCTCATTCACAACGGTTTCAATATAAATCTGCACTTCTTTGATGGTAATGCCCTCTTCTTCTTTCCACTTTTGAATGATTTCTGACTGCAGCTTACGGCATAGAGGAATGATTTCATAACCGTAATACAAAATCAAGGAAACGGCAATATACCAACCATCCTTGTGTTTGCTTAAAACAATGCCGTGAATCAGCTTACGGCGACTCATCGGTAGCGATGTCATGAATTCATCCATCATATGTTCTGTAATGGCGGCAACACCCGGCTCGGCCATGATCCTATCACGAATCTTCGTGGCCATCAGGCTGTATGCCAACTGCATATTTACGTCGGTAGCTTTGTTATTTGGCGCCATCGTCTGACACGCTTTCTATCGGTTCAAAAGCAATGCTTTGCACATATACATTGATGGCCAGTATGGTAACCCCTGTATACTTTTCCAAAGTGCTGCGTACCGCCTCCTGCAATCGCAAAGTAAGGTCAGGGATTCGCAAACCATACCTCACACGAAGGTAAAGGTCCACTTTTACTTCGTTTTCATTGGAATCAATCGATACTCCCAGTGTATTCGGATCCTTTCCGAACATGGAGCTGATGTCATGGATTAATGTGGACTCCATGCCAACAATATCCGAAAATTCTCTGGTAGCTATTCCCACAATAGCTGCGAGAGCCTGATCGGATATTTGAATATCCCCCCACTCGGTATGTTCTGCTGCAAGTGACATGGATCTCCTTTGATGTAACAAAAGCGATGAAAATCATCGCTTTTGTAGACTTCTAAAATTATGCACGCTCGATGTAGGCGCCTGAACGGGTATCAATTCGCAAAACGTCGCCCTCATTAATAAACATCGGCACCTTTACAACGTATCCTGTTTCCAATTTCGCCGGTTTCGTACCGCCTGTAGCCGTATCTCCACGAATTCCCGGGTCTGTTTCAACTACCGTCAAATCTACAGAGTTGGGCAGCTCAACACCGATAATTGTGCCGTTAAAGAAAAGCACCGTGATTTCCATATTTTCTTTCAAGAAATTCAGGGCTTCCGTTAACTGATCTTTCGTCAGCATAACCTGATCATAGGTTTCTGTATCCATGAAATGGAAGCTGTCACCGTCTGCATAAAGATATTGCATCGGGCGGCGATCCACTTGCGCTTTCGGTAATTTTTCCCCCGCGTTAAAGGTGCGTTCTATGACCGCACCGGTTTGCAAGTTTTTGATTTTGGCACGTACGAAAGCGGCCCCCTTACCTGGTTTAACGTGCTGGAAATCCACTACCTGCCATACTTGATTGTCAATTTCAATCGTTACACCTGGGCGAAAATCGTTACTAGAAATCATCTGTTAAGCCTCCACTTCAAATACTCTATTGACTTTTAAAGCTCCATTAATTCATGGGGAAAAAGCGTGATTATCTCAGGTTCTCCCTCTTTTACCACTACTGTATCTTCAATCCGTATACCGCCATATCCGGATATATATATCCCTGGCTCTACGGTAACTACCATATTAGGTTCCAATACGGTTTCACATTTCGGTGATAGTGTAGGTAACTCATGTATTTCCAACCCTACCCCATGGCCAAGCGAATGAATGAAATATTGATTCAGCCCTGCCTTCCCGAATTCCTGTCGCGCAAATGCATCGATAGTGTGGACCGCTACACCGCTTCGAACTTTTTTTACACTTTCTCTTTGTACGTGTGCGACCGCGTCATATAATTGTCTCTGTCGATCGCTCGCTGAACCGATCACAAAGGTGCGTGTCATATCGGAATGATAGCCGCGATACACTGCGCCAAAATCGATCGTCACGAAGTCACCGATCTCAATGCGCTTGTCGGTTGCCGTACCATGCGGCAATGCGGAACGTTTACCCGAAGCAACAATCGTAGCAAACGCGGTATGTTCCGAACCATGCGCAAGCATGGCCTGTTCCAAAGCAATACGTACTTCATTTTCGGTGCGTTGTGCTGCAATCTGCGGTAAAATATCATGTAACGCGTTCGCCGCTATTTGTGCGGCTCTTTTTAAATAGTAAAGCTCCGTATCTTTTTTGACTTGACGCAATGGATCTAAATCGATGTTATTTATGACTAGTTCAGGGCACTGTTCTTGCAACTTCCAATATGCCATTACCGATAATGAACTTGCTTCTACCGATAATAAGGATATATTTTCCTCTTGTAAGATTTTACTGATGGTGGCATATAATTGTCCTTGATGATTGATAACCTCCCAACCTTCAGCCTCTACCATCGCCTGTTCCGTGTACCTAGAATCGGTGATTAAAAGACACCTTCGCGGTGTAATTAAAAGCTCTGTACTATCACCGGTAAAGCGGCTCAAAAACCTGACATTTTCATCTTTATGCACCCAAATGGCAGAGTGTTCTTGCGGTTTGGGAAGGTGGGTTTGTCCTACCATGTATAACGCCTTCCTGTATATTTATTCAATATAATATTACCATAAAAAGTATTGAAAAACTATGATTTTAACTTACAATTTCTTTAAATGATGCGTATCATTTAAAAGTGCCAACAAGTTTCGATCACCATAATATTCGATCATGGTGACATTGGCATTTGCCTGCCGAAAATTCCATGCAAGATCCAGATCCAATCCCAGTAAAGTGCATAAAATACAGCGAATGGTGCCACCGTGGCATACAATAGCTACCGCCTCATCCGGATGAGCGCGAGTGATCTCTTCGATCGTTCTTGCGGCGCGCTGTTGAAGATCACCAAAAGACTCGCCGTTGGAGATACGCACGCTTGATGCATTGGCATACATATGCTCAATACTTCCCGGCCACCTGGAATTAATCTGCTCGTAAGTAAGACCTTCCCAATCACCGAAATTGATTTCTCTTAATCCGGAACGCAATTCAACAATAAGACCTTTGGCGTCGGCCAAGGGTTGTGCCGTTTCCACTGCTCGTTCCAAATCACTCGCATAAACGGCATCTAAAGGTAAATCAGCAAAATAATCCACCAGACATTGTGCCTGCCGACGCCCTAAATCGCTCAGCGCGACATCAGTCACGCCCTGATACTGACCGGAAAAATTCCAAACGGTTTCACCGTGACGAATCAAATAAAGTGTAATCACCTGGATCGCGATACCTCCTTAGAAATCGCCGTAAACAACCTGTCATTGGCGGCCGCTTGGCGAATAGCAATCCGCACATGGTACGCATCAAGGCCGTGGTAATTATCACAATTGCGAATCATTAACCCCTTCGCCAATAAGCGTTCAGTAAGTTCAGCGGCAGTGATTTTCCCTTGTAAGTTCAGCAGAATAAAATTAGCCGTGGGCGGATATACAAAAAATTCCGAAAGCGCTACATAGTTTTCATATACGCGTTCTTTTTCCTCATAGACAAATCGTTGCGTATTTTGAAAATATTCTATATCATTAAAAGCCGCTTTTAAATAGGATGCGGTCAGCGCATTGACATTCCAAATGTCGAGATCGGCATACACCGTTTCCGCCAATTGAGGCGCAGCAAACATGACGCCGGCGCGCAAACCGGGAATACCCCAAAATTTTGTCAATGAATGCAATACTACAAAGTCATCGCATTTACCGAGAAGACTTCTGGCCGTATCCAAATTAGGATTAAAATCAATAAATGACTCGTCTACTAAAACACGGGCGCCACGCGTACGTGCTGCTTGCAACCACTGCTTTAGTTGGCTTACATCGGTATACACGCCGGTCGGATTGTTAGGCGAACAAATGCAAAGGACATCCCCCTTGTTCATCTGCGTCAAGCTGTTCGGAAGATCTTCCCAAGCAATTTGGCGTATTTCCGCTCCGACCGCAATGGCCGCCCGTGAATATTCACTAAATGTCGGCACAGGGATCCAGACGGTAGCCGGTCGCCAATACCTGAAGACAGTAAATAAAAGCTCTGTAGCCCCGTTGCCAAGCACAACTCCAGCCTCATCGTATTGGTAAAATCGAGCCACTGCTTTTCGTAACGTGCTATTATTCGGTTCCGGATAATGCAAAGCCAAGGTCGGCCAATCCTGTAACGCCTCCACGCCTTCCGGCGAAAGGCCTAACGGATTGATATTGGCACTGAAGTCTTCTACTTGCTCCCGTACAGATGGCGGCAAGGCATAAATATTGCCGCCATGTTGAAACGAAGTATAAAGTGCATCAAGATCTATGGACAAAATGTATGCCTCCATTATAAACTTTTACGCAGTCTAAAAATGTCAGTGTATTGCCAAACTCAACCGCCAGGCCACTACGAATATCTTCCAGCTTTTTAAGATCTGTCAACAGCAACCCGCAAACGGTGCCACTGTGCGCAACAATAACACCATTAGATCCCAACTCTTTTCCCCATGCATGCAAATCCGCTAGATACGGACGCGGCAATATTTCCTGATTGGCATAGGCGCTCATCGTAGCAGCTGTTCCAATTTTTATCATATCACCCTTACGTAAACCTTCTATCAATAGGGTAAGGGCTTTTTGTATTTCTTTTTCCTTAATAGCACGCTTATTGATCAAGTCTTCCCGGGCGTTAAACTCCACGGTGTCAATCACTCCACCTTGATCAAAAATACAAATATAAGCTTCCGGAAAATGACCGAGCGGCCGTAAAAAACGCCCTTGCAAATGGTCAAATTGAACAATGCCCGGATAAAATGTGGCATCGCTGGGTTCAATTGACAGTGCTAAACGCGCCAGCTCCTGCATCGACAAATGCCGCTCGGCGGCTAAGGCAACCGCTAAACAAACCGCACTAATATCTGCCGAACTGGAGGCCATCCCCTTACCATCCTTCAGTTCAGAGTACAGTACCACATCAATATCCTGCACAATCTTTAAGTACTCTTTAGTCAACGTTACAGCTTGTTGCGCTTTATACGGAAGCTCATGAGTATGGGCAATTGTTTTGGGCCAAGCTGTTGCGATGGAGTATCGTTCAATAGGACAAGTAACTAAAAAGTTTTGTCCGTCAATTTGCCCCTGAATTAATTCACCGCATGCTCCCGGAGATTTTACAACAAATTCCATACACCGATCCGTTCCTGCAATAGCCAAGTCAATAAAATAACAATTTCAGATGTCTCTGTAATGGCACCGTAAGTATCACCGGTAACGCCACCTAACTTTTTGACGAAATGAATATTCGCCCATTGCATCCAACCAAAGGCAAAAAGCATCGGTAAAATGCTTTTAAGTCCTCCCACCGGGATCGCCAATAAAAGGCAAGCGGTAGCTACCTGTAATGTGTATGCAGGAGCATTGTCCGCAAACGCCTTCCCCATTCCTTGTGTCCGTGCGTAAGGAAAACGTACAATAGTCCAGCTCATCAGCCAGCGACTGATCAGCGGCATGATGATAAGTAACGGCCAAAGCGGTCCGGAGATATTCATATACAAACCGATTTTTAACAACACCAAAAAAACAAATCCGACAATACCCTCCGAGCCGACGCGGCTGTCTTTCATTATCTCCAGCATCCGTTCCCGGTTGCGACCCGAGAAATAGCCGTCACACGTGTCCATAAATCCGTCTGCGTGTAAGCCGCCGGTAATAATCATTTCGGCTAAGACAAGCAGTACCGCCATTAAAAACGAATCTATCCAACTTGCGGTGAGCCAATACAGCAGCGCAAGAAAAATTCCGATGACCAAACCGACTAAGGGGAAATATGCAACGGAAGCACCGAATTGATCATCCGGCCACACTTCCTGACGAACGATTTTAAAACGTGTTAAAAATTGTAATCCGATTAAAAAAGGTTTCATAATTCACCCAGCAGTAATAGCAACGTGATACAAAGCGTCCCGAGAAAAGTACTGGTGTACATTAACTGCACTGTCTTACGAATATGAAAGCGCTGAATTTTCTCATGTGGATCGCCCATGTAACTCCGAAATTCCGTTTTCCCCTGGTATTGATTATAGCCTCCCAGACGAATCCCCAGTGCGCCCGCAACAGTGGCTTCACTGTAACCGCCATTCGGACTGGGATGTGTATGCGCATCGCGACGCATCATCAACCATGCCTGCCGAGCTGAAAATCCCAGTGCGGCACTGCTCACCAACAATAATCCTGCCGTCAAACGAGCCGGCACCCAGTTGACCACATCATCCAGCTTTGCAGCCGCGCGACCGAAATACAGATACCGCTCATTCTTATATCCCACCATCGAATCCATGGTATTGATCGCACGATATAGAGCAGCCCCCAACGGTCCCAGCAACCAAAAATAAAACAACGGTGAAATGATCCCATCGACAATATTTTCTGCTACGGTTTCAATCGTAGCGCGGGCAATTTCACTTTCTCCAAGATGTGCCGTATCACGCCCCACTATCCAACTTAATTGACGACGTGCTTCTGGAAGATTTTTATCGGCAAGGCAACGATAAATTTTTTTTGCATCACGAGCTAAAGCCTGTGGTGTGATCGTGATATAAAGGATGAAAATACAACCACTAATGTATGCTGTATAATGAATTTCCGCCAAAATAAGCAGAACAATATACACCGGTAAGGCCACACTCAATAAAACGGCGATGACCAAAAATACGCCGTCATAAATTGTTTTTTTTACACCGACTCGGGGGCGAAAAAAAACAGACTCCCAAAAACTTATCGCTTTGCCGATCAAAACAACCGGATGAAAGCGACTGCGAGGATCACCGATTAAAGTATCCGCTAACAGAGCCAGAAATGGCACTGCACAATATAAATAGGCTGTCATTTTATGACATTTTTCGTCGGTGCAAATTCCAGCAATTCATACACCAAATCCATATTCAATGCTTCGCGAACCGTAGCGGCTAAGCGGTCATATTCGGATTCTTTATATTCCTGTAAACGAAATTGCACCGGAAGTGACGCTAAACCTTTTTTCTTTCGTAACGCGTTCAAAATGCCTCGGCGCAATTCATCATTATCAAAAATGCCATGAATGTAGGTTCCGAAACAATTACCGTCTGCGGTTACTAAGCCGACCTGGATATCAACTTCATGCAAGCTGCGTTCAGTAATGTGAAAAGCAGCCGTGTCATGATGGGTAAAAACGCTTTTTCCCATGTGGATTTCGTAGCCCGCAAGGTCATCCCAATTCGCATGTAAATCTAAAAAAGAAAAATCGCGACAGGAGAATTTGACCTGATTGGTAATTTTAGTTCCTGCCATCTCTGTGGAAAGCGGTAAAAGTCCGATGCCATCGATGCGGTCGTATTTGCTTTCGACGTGTTGCGGATCCGTAATCTCTTCGCCCAACATTTGGTAACCGCCACAAATTCCTATGACAGGTGTACCTTCTTTAGCAAGACGACGAATTTCATCTACATAACCAAACTGTTGCAGATACAAAAGATCTTCTGTCGTATTTTTGCTGCCCGGTAAAATAATCACATCCGGATGCCCGATACTGTCACCGCGACGAACGTAACGCACTTCTACATCGGGTTCATGACTGAATACGTCAAAGTCCGTAAAATTGGAAATTTTCGGTGTTTGTAAAACTGCGATTTCAAGTTCTTTTGCCTGTGCTGAAAGCTTTTTGTCTGCCAAGGATACGGAATCTTCGTTATCAATCCCCAAATCTTGCAGATAAGGCACCACTCCAAGCACGGGAATTTTGGTTTTCTCTTCCAAAAAATCGATGGCAGGTTCCAATAACTTAATATCACCACGGAACTTATTAATAACAATTCCTTTTACATGGGCACGTTCTTCCGAAGACAGTAATTCCAAAGTACCTACCACAGCAGCCAGCGCGCCACCACGATCAATATCGGCGACAAGAACAACCGGCGCATTCAATTCCAGCGCTACACGCATATTGACAATATCTGTCGCTTTGAGGTTCACCTCAGCGGGACTTCCCGCGCCTTCAATCACCACTACATCAAAATGGTTCCGCAGATAATCCACACTTTCTTTGACTTTATCCCACGCAGTCAGACTATAGTGTTCATGGTATTCACGCGCACTGTAAACTCCAACCGGTTTCCCCATTAAGACAACTTGAGATGTCTGATTTCCGGATGGCTTTAAGAGCACGGGATTCATTTGCACGATGGGATCCATCCCCGCCGCTTCCGCTTGTGCGACTTGCGCGCGGCCGATCTCATCACCGGCCTTCGTAACGTAAGAATTCAAAGCCATATTCTGTGCTTTAAATGGTGTCACACTATATCCATCTTGCAATAAAATACGGCACAACGCTGTCGTTAAAATGCTTTTACCCACATGCGAGCTGGTGCCTTGAAACATAATTGTTTTTGCCATGCGTCCTCCTTATTTGATCCGTTTCGGAATCCCGCAAAGCACAAATTCAACCCGTTGTGCTTGCGCAGTTAAACGCTGATTGGCCAAACCGACTAAATCTCGATAGACCCTGCTTAACGGATTATCCGGCACGATTCCCAGACCCAATTCATCGGAAACAAAAATAAAGTCTTTGTCACTGGAAACAATCGTGTCGATAAGTTTTTGAATCTCCATCTCAACTGCTTCCGTGACGATCTGTAAGCGTTCTTTTGAAATGTTGTTGCCGGGAGTAAGCTCCTCTTCCGTTAAACGGTCCATTAATAAATTATTTACATACATTGTAACACAGTCAAACAGATAGACTTCGCAAACTTGTAGGATCTCTCCTAAAGATTTCGACTTAGGAGGGTCATACATAAACGTTTGCCACGCATCGGGTCGACGTTCCTGGTGCCAACGTACCCGCAACGCCATTTCTTCATCCCAAACGCGGGCGGTTGCTATGTAGCCCTTGCTCACCGCCGAATGTTGCTCTAAAATCATTTCGGCATAAGCACTTTTACCGCTACGGGCACCGCCTAATATCATCGTAATGGATCCCACTCCTCTTCCTCCTTAATGGCGATCTTAAGTAAAATCAGCTATAATAATAGAAATAAATCAATGAGGTGCAATAAATGGCAGACAAGAAGACCTATCGCGTAGATTTAATGCGCACTCTATGGCAACATACGTATCGCGCTACTATTTTTGATGCGAGCGATGCGTATGCCGCAACTATCCGAATCATTCTGGGCATCCCTTTGGATCGTGCAGAAGTTCCCGAAAACGCTCCGGAAGTCAAAGATTATATCACAGTATTGGTAGAAGATACTGTGATAAAACCGCAAGATATTATAGCGTTTGAAGAACAAATTACGCGTTTCATTATGGAAAAATCGGCGAGTGAAGAGTTTCAACCGACACACTGCCTGTTCTTCTATCCGAGTCCGGCCGAAACTTTACTTAAAGAACAGGAAGAACAGGAAAACGGTAAACCGGCAAATGACAAATAAAATAAAAAACAACTCCCTGTGGGAGTTGTTTTTATTTCAATTCTGACTCTGCACGTCCTAAAATATAGCATACATCGGAAAGACGATTTAAATAGCGAATATCGACTTCGTTAACCTCTTCGCCTTCTTCTGCATGCAATTTCCAGTAAGAGCGCTCCGCACGACGCACTACTGTTCTGGCAACATTCAGAAATGCTTCAGCCGCGGTTTCACCGGGAACTAAAAATTTAGTAAGCGGCTCCAGACGTGCATCGTACTTATCAATCATTTGTTCCAATTCTTCGACCCGTTCATCAGTAATGTCCGGATCTTTACCAAGGCTGGCCGTATCTGCCATCAGTATCCACAGATCTTTTTGCAGGGCGTAAATATCATCTTTGACTTCTTGTAGGTGGGCCGCTGCGCGAGCCATGCCTAAAACAGCCTGTGCTTCATCGATAATCCCGTACGTTTCGACACGAGTGCTGTATTTGGGAAGGAGTTGTCCTGTATATAACGCCGTCGTCCCATTATCACCCGTTTTTGTGTATACCTTAGACATATAGTCTCCTTACAGTTCCGGGAACCAGAGTGCGATTTCCTGTGCTGCCGTTTCCGGAGCATCCGATGCATGCACAATGTTTTCATCAATCGATGTCGCAAAATCGCCACGAATCGAGCCCGGTACCGCTTCGATCGGATTCGTTGCACCGTTAATTTGGCGCACGGCTGCAATGGCATTTTCACCGCTGATTACCATCGCCAGCAACGGACCCGAAGTAATAAATTGAATCAAACCGTCAAAAAACGGTTTGCCCTCGTGTACAGCGTAATGCTTCTTCGCTAATTCCGGCGAGATCTGTTCCATGCGAATGGCATCGATCGAAAGCCCTTTGCGTTCAAAACGCGAGATAACTTCGCCGCAGATTTTTTTCTGAACTCCGTCCGGCTTAACTAATACTAATGTTTTTTCCATTTACATCGCTCTCCTTTTGTTAAAAATAAAAGCCAAAGAGACCTTAGCCCGTCCTCTTTGGCTGATGTATCCTTGACACGGTACCTCTGACAAGGAGGGGACCAGTTAAGGTGGTCGGAACGACATGATTTGAACATGCGACCTCTACCACCCCAAGGTAGCGCTCTACCAAACTGAGCTACGTCCCGACATCTTATTATAGAATATTAATTTTGCGTCTCTTTGTCAAGGGGAATCAGCGCTACACCGTCGGCACAAACCGTGACAATATGCACTTGCGCCGCTTCCTCTTCACCAAATTCCATTTTCATGGCTTTCCCTACAGCAGTGGCATGATTCTCATCACTAACTGCCAATAAGGTGCTGCCCGAACCGCTGATAGTCGATGCGTACGCACCCGCTTGCAAAGCGGCCTCCAATACTTCTCTGCCATGTGGGATTAATGTCAGTCGGTACGGCACGTGCAAACGATCGGCAAATGCCGTTTGTAAAAGTTGAGGGCGTCGGTTCACCAATGCACCGATCAACGCGGCCGCTCCGGAAATGGTTTGAATCGCATCTTGCAACGAAACCGTCTGTGGCATAATCGCCCGCGCCTTTTGCGTCGATACTTCCGAGCGAGGCGATACGACTACAAAACGCCAGTCGGACGGCACAGAGCATTGGGAAATCTGCCAATCATCATCAATATGATGTGCTGAACAAAAGCCCCCCAAGAGACAAGGCGTAACATTATCAGGATGGCCTTCCAATGCCACCACCAGAGGCAAAAGTTCTTCTTTCGAACGCTGCAGGCCGGTAATTTGATTGGCTAAAAACACTCCGCCTACTACCGCCGCCGAAGAACTCCCCAAGCCTCTTGCCATGGGAATACGATGTTCCATCACCAGATGTCCGTGGGGTAAATCAACTCCGTAATGGGTAGCGAAAAACTTCATGCTCTTATAGAAAAGGTTCTGCTCGTTAAATACGAGCGTATCCGCTCCTTCCCCATGTATTTCACCGGTAAGAGCCCCCCCGCCGGGAATAAAGGTGACTTCATTATATAAGTCCAACGCCATTCCGAAGACATCGAAACCACACCCGAGATTTGCCGTCGTCGCCGGTACACGAATCTTAACGGTCGCCATTGCCGCTTTCCTCAAGCACTCGTAAAACATTGGCGATTTCACGTACGCAGTTCAAATTTTGCAACCTTGCCCGCACGTTTTTAACCGCCGTATCTCCTGCCGGGTAAACAACCATTACAATTTCCGCCGTCTCTTCCAAATTTCCTCGTTGCCACATTGTTTTTATGCTCACGCCGTCCTGTGCAAAGCATTGTGAAATCTCCGACAGAACGCCGGGTGCATTGTCAACAATAAGACGAAAATAGTACGACGACCGTAAAAAGTTGGGATCCATAAAATGTGCCGGATTATTCTCTTTCAGCCACGCATTTTTTCCGGTTGCATGATGGTGCAAGTGATCCGCAATTTCCAGCACATCGCCCAATACGGCACTGGCCGTCGGGTATGAACCGGCGCCTTTACCGTAAAACATGATGTCATCAACCGCATTACCTACAATGTAGACAGCATTATACGCACCACGTACCGCGGCCAGCGGATGATCTTGTGGTACAAATGCAGGATATACTGCTGCCGCAACTCCCTCTGATTGTTGTCGGGCTACAGCCAATAATTTGATGACATAACCGAATTCTTTGGCAAACTGAATATCTTTACTGTCAATTGATTCAATTCCCTCAACAGAAACGTCGTCGCTGGTCACATTGGCTCGGAAACCGATGGAGCTTAAAATAGCAATTTTGCGGGCGGCATCAAACCCGCCGACATCTGCCGTCGGATCCGCTTCGGCAAATCCCAGTTTTTGCGCATTCGCCAACGCATCCCCGTACGACATATTTTTTTCGGTCATTTCCGTAAGAATATAATTCGTAGTTCCGTTGATGATTCCGACAATTTCTGTAATTTGATTTGCTTTCAGAGATTTTTGCAACGGCAGTAAAATCGGAATACCGCCGCCGACACTTGCTTCGCACATAAAATCGGCAGCATTTTCAACGGCCGCAGAGACAATTTCAGGGCCGTGCATCGAAACCAGATCTTTATTGGCGCTAACTACGCTTTTACCCCGCCGAAGAGCTTCCAAAATAAATTCTTTGGCCGGATGAATGCCTCCCATAACTTCAACCATAATCGAAATATCCGGATCATCCAAAATGTCATTGATATCATCGGTAATGGTCAAATCGGAAGGAATATTTAAGTGCCCGTATTCATTAACGTTTTTGACAAGCGCGCGTTTAATCCGAATCGGGCTACCCAAATCCTCTTCAATGATCGTACGATTTTTTTCTAAGGTATTTAAAACGCCGGATCCAACCGTCCCCAGTCCCAACAGACCAATATATATTGATTCCATTGCTGCCTCCTTATTCGTGTCCGATCAAAGTTATTTCCTTAACGCCCTTAATCCGGCCGATGCGTTTGATAATATCCTCGACGCTTATCTTCATATGTCGAGTTTCAAATGACATCGTTACATTAGCGATATCCTGCAATGGAATTCCTTGATTAATGGTGATAATACTTCCGTTTTCCCGTGCGATCAATTGTAATACGCGAGACAAGACCCCCGCCTCATGCGAAATCATGATGGAAACGCTGAACACTCGTCCTTGAATCGCCTCATAAAAAGGTTCCACGCGATCTTTATACTTATAGTACGCACTGCGACTTAAATCCGCCATTTGCACAGCTTGATGAATCGTTTTCGCTTCGCCGTTGCTGAGAAGATTTTTTACTTGGATCGTTTTTTTGATAGCTTCCGGCAATATACGTTCATCGACTAAATAGAATTGGGTATCTTTTGAGTTATCCACTGCGTTTTACTCCTCCAACCGCTGGGGTAAGTGTCCCGGATCTTGAGTCTTCCCCAATAAATATTTTTTTCCGAACAGAGTTAACATAAAATACATGCCTAAAAAGAACGGAATATACTCCGCTATAAAACGCCACATGACGGCAAGTAAACCTACCGTACCCCGAGGCACATATCCTTTAAACAAAAGTACAAAAAATCCTTCAGCAATACCGGTGCCACCAGGTGTCGGCGCGAAGTAGAGCATAAAATTCAATACGATCATACGCCCTAACAGGAACAAGTTGCTGACTGCGGCATTACTTTTCCAAAGCAAAGCCGGTAAGATTCCGTAAATACAACACAAACTAAGTCCGGAATAAAGAAAGACAAGGAACGTATCCCATGGACTATCTTTCATGATCTGTAAAGTAACGGTTAAATCATCCAGAAAACGCAAAAGTTTTCGAATACGTTGCTTGGAAAAACCGCAAGTGTGCAGCATAACAAATGTCCATTTTTTGCCAGAAGATCCGGAAAATAACCAAAACCCAAACAAACAAGCCAATAAAAAAGCTATCGCAATATAAAATAAAGTGCTGTTTCCGATATACGGAATATCCAAATGATCAAAGAAAAAGACAAACGGTAACGCAAACACCAAAAACAAAATCGAAAAAATGGTGCGAATGATAACGATCATACTACTTTTAGCCACCGGTACGCCGATACTTCGCAAAATCAGTACTTGTGCAATAGCACCACCGGCAGCGCCGGGGGTCAGCAATCCCATAAAGTAGTTACCGAAAATCACCTGCATAATGCCGATCAGACGCACTTTATAACCGTTCATTGCCACAAGACGTTGCAAACGCAGACCGTCAAAATACATACCGACACTCCAAATTCCAAGCGCCAGTAAAATATTGGAAAAGGAAAAATACGTAAGTGCGTGCCAGGTAGTAAAGTCGATAGTAAAGTACACCGTGCAAAAGGTCACAATTGCAATCAGTGCAAATAATAAAATACCGTTACGGACGGTATGATTCATGCGCCGATCACTCCAAAATTGATTCTGTGAATGCCTTCATGCATCAATAATTCATAAACATTTGGTGAAGTTAACGCCTGGTACTCTTTTTCCCAGTTATATTCCCAGCCATATTGAGCTCCCAGATAAAGATTGCTGCTGCCCGGATGGCACATCAATTCATGGAAACCGTCTTGCAATTGTGGGAAAAGTTGCAACAATTTGCGTTCCGTCAAATGACCGCCATCCATCATCCCCCAAAAATGTTCGGTCGTCGCCATTCCGGCTGCACGTATTTTACGTCGTGCCCGATTTGCTAACACGGTAAGGCCCGTTTTTCCAAACAAACGACGCCAATCCGCAAGATGTTTACCGTAGCGAATATTTTCGGCCGGAATGCGCATCGCACGAATATGATATTTCTCACATAAGGTCAACACAATCGGTAAGACACGTGGCCAGACATGTAAATGCTGGTGTCCGTCGACATGTGTAATAGTTAATTTTGTTTCCGCAATTTTCTCAAATTGGGCTGAAAGCTCCCGATACACATCATTGTAATCGATTTCTCCGGCCAAATCGCGGCGAATGAATTCACCATAGTCGGCCAATAATTTACCGTTTTCGTCAAGCAAACTTTTGACTTCCGCCGGATCCGCCACCGGGTCTATCCCACCGACTAACGCAGTATGAATGCCCACTCCGAGTCGCGGTAATGTTTCTGCTACGGCGATTGCGTCTTCAAAAGCGGCGCCACCCGCCAATAGGGTAGTACTGGTAATAATTCCGTTTTGAAAACCGCGCGCTATCGCTTCATTGACAGACGGATGTAAACCAAAATCATCCGCATTCACAATTAAAAATTTCATATTGGCTCCTTATCGATAACGATCAAACGTTGAGAAGTGCCATTTGCCGATCATTTGTAAGTCTTTTTGTGCATGTTTTTGTGCAAAACTTACCAAGAACTGGCGCACCATAAACGACGCCCCCTTGGGAAGTTGTGTATGGTACTTTTCTCCCAACGCTGCCAGCGTATCTACAAATGCGGCACGGGCCAAGATAGACGCCATTGCCACCGCAGGGTATCGTTCGCCGCGAGGCGTTTGCAAAAGAGGCACGGTAATTTGCGCCGTCGCCCATTTTTTTTGCATTAGTTCTTCGCGAGCAAAACGATCCAAAATAATTTGCTCAGCAGGAAAACGCTGTAATAATTTTTTCATATTGGCAAAATGCAAATCAGTCAAAAGATCATTCAAGTTTTTGCCGTTTTTTTGGTAAGCGGCATATTTTTCATTATATAATTGCGGAGCAAGTATTGTGATTTCAGCTTGATCCTCATATTGATCCAGAAAACGTTGTGCTAATTTCGTAATTTGGAGATCGGTCAGTTCTTTACTGTCACGAACGCCCCATGATACTACTTCTCGAGCCTGATCTTTGGTAAGGTACACGGCTGCGACAACAAGCGGTCCCAGTACATCCCCCTTGCCGGATTCATCACAACCGATCACATGCGTGTCAATTACTTTTCTATCTTCCGTTGCCGCTTTGGTTTTCTTCGCTTCCGCGCCAGACGAATTAAGATTGGTTGCCAGGGCTTCCAGTTCTTCTTTCCATTCAGGATCCTTGGTTTGGATCACCAGTCGGAAGCCTTTTTTACCGTGATAAGTGTTTAAAATTGCCGTCTTTTCAGCGCGCACAACTTTCCACTGGATACCGTACGGGATCGCTTTTGTATTAGTTATTATTATATCATATTGCTTCAGACGCTGAGCCAATTTCTGACGCAGAGCATCCGGCGACTCATTTGGCAAGCCTATCTTCCCCTTTCATTTTCGCTTCCGCTTGCACTTGTCGTAATGGTATGTTTTGCGCTCGTGCAATACGGGCACAATCTTCATACTCCGACTTACATTTGTACTTGTTTTCTGCGCGAGCGTACTTCACGCGCACCGATTCACCGTACAAGGAAATCTCTGTTTCTTGCGTGGGTAAAACCGTTCGCTCACACGTAAATTCGCGTACTCCCCAACTGGTTGTTTCCTGCAAGATGAAGTCAACCAGCGCTTGCGATTGCTTTTCATCACAAAGCACACACAAGGTAACTGCCGGACGACTTTTTTCATAACAATCGGGATATACCAAACATCCAGCGCACCTGCCGCCAAAAGTCGTTCCTGCACATAGGCAAGCGTTTCCGGCGTCATGTCATCCAGATTAGTCTCCAATTGTTTCATGACGGATCCTTTTCTCGGCAAATTGCTGCAGCCACTCGGGCAGCACCATAACCGTTATCAATATTCACCACTGCGACTTTATCTGCACAGCTGGTAAGCATCCCGAAAAGAGCCGTCATGCCGTTTTGCGCTACACCGTACCCCACCGAAGTCGGCACTCCGATCACCGGGGCCGGAATTAATCCGCTTATCACCGTAGGGAGAGCGCCCTCTATACCGGCAATCGCAATGCAAACTTGCGCATCCTTCAGTTCTTTACAAACTGCCAGCAAGCGATGTATGCCCCCACACCGCGATCATAATATGCTTTCACGGGAATGCCTAAAAACTCAAGTGTTGCCACCGCTTCACGAGCTACACTTTCATCAGCGGCACCGGCGGTTGATGGGAACAGTGGCCGTACGCAAATACACGTCCAATCTCGTCCCATTTAGCTTGCGGTGCGAGTGTATGTAAATATTCGCCCATTTCCTTACTCAACCGAGTCAAAAGCAAGGGCTTGCTTTGATTTATTGCATATGAAAGTAACTCTCTAAGCTGTTCTTACGTTTTTCCGCTGGCCAATACCACCTCGGGAAACCCCTGTCGCTGAACGCGATTGTCATCCCAGCAAAGGCGATTAATATCCGTAAAACCATAATACTCCCGAATATTTTTTCCCAATTCAGTCAGATCAAGGGCATTATTTTTCCATGCTTTTAGCCAATTTTCGAGAGGTTCCGTCATAGCCTGTCCCTTTCCTCACCAAGCGATGATGAAATAAAATAATCGCTGCCGCCATGGCTACATTAAGTGATTCTACAGTAGGCGATATCGGAATATGGAAACGCGCATCGGCCTGCTGTAAAACTTCTTCAGGAATGCCTTTACCTTCGTTACCGAAAAGCCAAAAAACATTACGCTGTGAAGGCATCGTTTCATACGATACACTTTCACCAAGTGTGGTAGCCCAAAGCGGCATCTGCCGTTTGCGGGCCGCATCATATAAATCTTTCGGAACAATCTGCTGCACCACAGGAATTTGTAAAATAGTCCCCATGGAACTGCGCACGGCTTTATCGTTAAATAAATCGACAGTGCCTTTCGTTGTCCAAACGGCAGCACACTCCGCCGCTGCCGCAAGGCGGACTATTGTCCCCGCATTTCCGGGGTCCTGAACACCGCACAATACTGCAATGGGACCTGATTTTGTGTCTGTTTCCTTCGGTAAGCTTGCTATTTTTACAACTGCTGCAATTTCCTGACTGGATTCCGTTTGCGCGAGTGCTTTGAACATCTTCGAAGGCACTATAAAAAGAGGCGTCTTTTCCGCTATGGTAAGGCCACTCACCTGCAGACCTGTCTCGGTAGCCCAGATCTCATATTGCAAATCGGCCGATTGCAAGATGACTTCCACAGCACGTGCACCTTCCACCAGAAACGCACCGTACTGCTCACGATATTTACGTTGAGATAGCGCACAAACCCGTTTCCAATGCGGATTTTGTAAGCTGGAAATTTCTTTTTTCACGATTCCAACAACTCCCGAAAGTATCCTGATGTATTGGCCAATTCCTGATAAGTACCGGTCTGAATAATCCGACCTTCCTGAAATACATAAATACGATCCGCATTCCGAATCGTCGACAAGCGATGTGCAATCAAAAGAATCGTACGTTCACCGCGAATACCGGCTAGGGATTTTTGAATTCTTTCTTCCGTAGCGCTATCCATATTCGCGGTCGCTTCATCCAAAACCAACACCGGATACCGTCGCGCCATCACACGAGCTAACGATAACAACTGTCGCTCTCCCGCCGAAAAAAAGCTCCCCAGATATCCCGCCTGGGTATAAATACCTTGCGGTAATTGTTGAATTTCATCCCAAAGATTTACTTTTTGCAAGGCATGAATAATCCGTTCCGGTGTTAACGTCGGATTATGTAAGCTGATATTTTCCGCCACCGTGCCTTTAAACAAATGCTGATTTTGAAAAACGTAACCCAAGAGTGTACGTGTGGATGTAATCGAATAATCTTCAATCGGTTTGTCGTTTAAAAGAATACGTCCCCGTTGCGGAATATACATGCGCAATGCAAGCGACATCACTGTCGTTTTACCTGCCCCTGACGTGCCAGCAATACCCACCAACTCTCCATTATCGACATGGAAGGAAACATCTTTCAGCACCCATTTTTCCTCGTCACCATAGTGGAACCAGACATTCTCAAACTCTAAAGACCTGAACGGCTCTTCAAAATCCGGGCGATCGTCGATTTCCGTCACGCTCGTTTGCTCCCAAAGTTCGCCCACGCGATCGCCCCCTGCCAAGGCAGACTGCAAGGTATTGTAGCGTTCTGCCATGCCGCGAACCGGAGCAAAAAACTTCTCAATATACTGAATGAAAACAAACACGAGTGCCGCATCCGTAATATCGATGGCAAAATTGGTATAACCTAAAATCAGCACTACACAAATAAAATAAGTAAAATCGACAAACGGTCGAAAGACGGAAAATGTACGGACCTCTTGAATTCCTGCCGTGACATAGGCCTGATTAATCGTATCATACTCTTTAATTACTGCTTTTTCCGCATTGTATGATTTGACAATCATGATACCGCTCATCGCTTCCTGAATAAAACTGTTGGAAACAGAAATACAGGAACGCACTGTGCGATACGCGCGACGGCTGTATTGGCGGAAAATATATACCGCAATTCCCAGTAAAATCATTACTGTCAAAGATGCCAAGGCGAGGCGCATATGCATTTGCAGCAAAATTACAATGATGCCGACCATCATTAAAAAGTCACCGCAAAAAGGAATTAAAACCTCGATAAAAAGAGCGCGAATCGCATCTGTGTCATTCGTTACCTTGGTGACTAAATTACCGGTTTTGTAGCGTTTCAGCGAACTTTCCGACTGCACTAAAATGCGTTCGAAAACGTTTTGACGAATACGATAAATAATATTTTGCCCCACATATTGCAAAGAAAAATTCAACAAATATAAAAGTCCGACGCTTAGAAATACCGTTGTCAAATACAACCAACCGACCCTGTATAAAGCGTTAAGATCTTTCACGGGAAATATATCGCTGATCGCGTATTTTAATAAGTACGGACGCAACAGATCGAGTCCCACTGTCACCGCTACCAATATTCCGGCCAATACCCACCAACCGTAATACGGTTTTGCATAATTAAACAAGAGCCGGAGTTGCTTCAAATCGCGGCGATTTTTTCGTTGTTTATTCGCCATCGCTTATGCCTCCTGCTGATGATATAAAACGTAATACTCGCCGTGCCGATTCCACAGTTCCTCATGAGTGCCCTGTTCAACGATGTGTCCATCTTTAAAAACGAAGATAATATCGGCATCACGCAAGGCATCAATGCGCTGGGAAATAAAAAGGATCGTATATTTTCGACGCAGTTTTAAAATACTTTCTTCAATCATCGCAGCCGTTTGAAAATCGAGTGCCGAAAAAACATCATCCAAAAGCAACAAGGGGGCCCGTTTATATAAAGCACGAGCAATTCCGATACGCTGTCGTTGTCCTCCGGAGAGATCCGTACCTGCCTCCTGCAATTTGCTGCTTGGCCCCTGTAAACGATCCTGCAAAGAAAGTGAAATCGCCGTATCATCCATTAACTGTTGGACATAATCCATATCCTGCTCCTGCGCGGGTGCGGGAAAAGTGATATTGTCAGCCACTGTTTTTGAAAAAAGAATTTGCTCCTGCGGAACAAACCCGCTCAGCGCGCGCAAGTCTTCTAAACAGTACGAACGCACATCTTTGTCATTAATAAACAACGTACCTGCCGGCGGATTGTACAAGCGAAGCAACAATTTGAAAAATGTAGTCTTGCCGCTGCCCGGTGCGCCGACGAGCCCAACAAATGCCCCTTCGGGAATAGTTAGATTCACATCGCAAAGCGCCGGTGCGTCCGCTTCGGGATAGGTAAAGGTAAGATGTTCTGCGCGAACCTTTGCTTGTGCAGGCACACTGTCTCGATGGTCCGCGCAGTCATCCGTTGCCTGTTCTTCCGGCCATTCAAAATACTCGCGCAGACGATCATATGAGCCCAAAGCCCGATTCATCACCGCAATCAAGCCACCGACTCCCATCGTGGCCATGATCAGCATACCGATATACCCGTTTATAGCTACAAAATCACCGACGGAAATTTCATCGTTGATAACCAGTCTGCCACAAATAAAAAGTGAAACTGCATAGCAAATCATCGGTAAAATACGAATCATCGGTATAAATACAGCTTGCACGCGGGCAAGTGATAAGTTGCCCTGCATATTTTCTTCATTTAATGTTGCAAAATATCGTGCCACGGATGCTTCTTCGACAAGACTTTTAATGATAGGCAGGCCAAGAAACAGTTCTTGCGTATATTCGGTCAGATTACTGAACAGGTCCTGCACATGACGAAATCGTTTACGTACCACACGTCCGAGCAAAACTGCAGCCAGCAAAATTAGCGGCATTGGCAATAAAACACGCACCGCCAACTCTAATGTGATTTGGCTTGCCATCATCCAAAGCGCCAAACCGTTTAGAAAGATCGCATCTACCAAAAGTAGCATCCCTAAACCGAATGCAATTCGGATCGACGTTACGTCATTGATAAGTAAAGCCATGATTTTGCCGGGACCATGTTTTTCGTAAAATTGCACCGGTAATCGGATGGATTTTTTGACAATTGCATCTCGCATCAAATATTCACTTTTGCGCATTTGACCGAGAATACAAAGGCGGTAGCCAAATTTGCACACTAAAATTGCCAGCCCCAACAGCAAAATATTGCCCACATAGCTGGCGAGATATGTTTTCCCTAAACTGATATCATCTATCGCGGCCCCCAGTAATTTGGGCACCCATAATTGCAATGCGTCTACTGCAATTAAAAGTAGAATACCCAAAAAGTAAACCGGAAAATGCGGCCATAAAAACCGTTTGAAAAACTGTCGATAATTCATTATTTACTCCTTACGTACAGTTATTGTAACATATTCCTTATGCATCTATTAAAAAGAAGCCGAGACGCTGTCTCGGCTTCTTTTTAATGCTAAAAAATGTTTTCTTTGTAAGTATGGTAAAGATCATCCAGCTCCTGCAACTTTTTATCCATTTCAATCTGCATTGCAGAGGCCTGATCATAATCGCCCTCCACCAGCAACGAGCGAATTTGTGTAAAAATACTCTTTTTTCCGATATCGTCTTTCGCAAGTTCATTACGACGGGAAACAATTTCTTTCCAACGCTTACGATCCAACTCGTTATCCGCCGGTAATTCTCTATATGAGCACAAACGGTGCATTGCTTCATTAATGATTCGATTGTGCAATTCCAGTTTCCAACGGTTGACGACCCCTGTCAAAAAGGATTCCATCAGTCGCTTCGAGAACGTATCTCCTGCCGCTAACGCCTCCTGTTTGTCAGGATTCTCACGCAACATTTTGATGTTTTCCCAAACGGTTGCCGGCGGACGCGAGAAATGATGCTGACGTTCCTCTTCGGTGAACATTTCAAAGACATCTTCTTCACTGCGATACGCTCGATCTTTTTCCAAATAATCGGCGTTATCTCCCGGGGCTTTCGACAATTCTGCCAACAACTCATCCGTTGTTTTACCGCTCGTCACCGCATATTTAATGCCGTCCAGTGCGGCGAGGTAGCACAAGGCAATGCAAGTATATGTATTCGTGTACGGATTCGGTGCACGCAACTCAAAGCGAGTAGCCAACGGGTTTTTAAGATCACGGATTAAACCGATCAAAATGGTGCGATTTCGCGACGGAATCTCCGGCGCTTGACCGAGGGATGTAACAATACAAACCGGTGCTTCAAATCCCGGCTGTAAACGATTTAATGCATCCGTTGTGGAACTGATAAATGGATTCATTGCCTCGTAATTTTTCAAAATGCCCATGATCGCGCCATAACCGAGTACGCTTACAAAGTCTTCTTTCATGTTTTTCGGCGCAAACAAGTTCACCACCTTACCCGATTTCATTTTTGCAGACAGGCCGATATGCGTATGTTTACCGCTACCGGCGACACCGTGAATCGGTTTCGCTTTAAAAGTAACTTCCAAACCGTGTTTACGAAATGTTTCGCGAATAATAATACGCGCTTCCAATTCGTTATCTGCAGTCTGTAGCGGACTGGACGAAAATTTCCAGTCAATTTCCAACTGCTCCAGAATGTTTATAAGACGCCCGTTGTCATCAATGCGCGGTTTTACACCGCCCACTTCTTTATGACCCATTTCAGGCTGTAGACCTAACTTTTTTAAAAGTTCAATGGATTCTTCCATCGCGGTACGAACCGCTCCGTGGGTTCGTTGCCAGTATTGTTCCTTCATACGCTGTGACACCGACAATGCGCGACTGTCGATCGGCTGGCTCGGCGTTTTTACCCAAAATTCGAGTTCGGTCGCTGTGGTAAACAAAAGCTCGTCAATTTCTTTGACATTAACGTGTTCCATCCCCGGAACCGTATGCGTCGAAAGTAAATCTAAAATCTCCTGTTCAACATACGCAATACTGCGTTTCAAGATCGAACGGGCATCTACCATTTCTCCATTGTGGATCAAAAAGGCCGGAATGCGGAGTGTCCCGATCGGCTTTCCCGTTTGTGGATCCAAATGATCGTAATTGTAGTCAACCACCCAGTTTACGTCCGGGTCTGCGATCATATCGATTCGAGCATTATTCAGTGTAGCAATCGTGGGGAGAACCACCGATGAACCATCGGTTTGTACTGCATCACCGGAGAAAAAGTCGTTATAATTTTTAAAAAACAATTCAATCGGAATACGTTCATCGGTATCGTTACCGGCCATATCAATCCCGACAATGGAAACATATTGAATTTCAGGGTACTGTGCTAATAGCGAAAGCACGCCTTCCTTACCGTATTTGCCTGCGGGAATGACATAAAGCAGTTCTTCATCGCGTAACATGTTCATTTGGTTCCTCCTCAATAAAAAGACCTCAACACGATATCGAGTTGAGGTCCCCATTGACCGAATATTCTATTTATTGCCGGCCAACCATTCACGTACAGCCTGGTTGACGACCTTGCCCTCTGCCCGACCTTTCAGTCGAGGCATAACTGCTTTCATCAAAGCTCCCATATTACGTTCTTCAGGCGCTAATCGAGAAGCAGTTTCGGCAACAATATTACTTACTTCTTCTACACTGACAGGCTGCGGCAAATAGCGACTCAATACTTCAATCTCTGCTTTAGTTTGCGTGATCAGATCATGACGATCTGATTTTTCAAACTCCGCCAAAGAGTCTTTCCGGAGTTTCATTTCTTTCGCTAAAATACCTATGACATCTTCTTCTGCTAAAGGCGCAGAGCTGTCAATCTCAGCATTTTTAATCGCGGCGCGAGCCATGCGGATGACCGAGAGTGCAAGCTTGCCATCTTCTTTGGCCTTCATGGCCTCTTTCATGTCACGCTGCAGGGTTTCTTGAATGGTCATCAACTTTCACCTTCTCGTTATTTGAATTTACGTTTTCTGGCCGCTTCCGATTTCTTTTTACGACGAACGCTCGGCTTTTCATAATGTTCGCGTTTTCTTACTTCAGAAAGAACCCCGGCTTTTTGGCAGGAACGTTTAAATCTGCGAAGAGCACTATCGAAAGACTCGCCCTTTTTAACTCTGATTTCAGACATTGATATCCCTCCCTCCAAATAGTCTTATGGGGTGCAATTGCACTAATTAAAATTATAAGCCCCGATGCTGCATTTGTCAATCTGCAAACGGAGGCCAACCTAACGCCTTACCGCCGATTATATGCGCATGAAAATGGGGTACCGTCTGACCACCGTCAGCACCTGTGTTGATAACGACACGATAGCCGTTTTCGGTAAGGCCGAGTTGGCTTGCCACCGCTTGTACGGTGCTGAAAAAATGTGCAAATTGGTCTTCCGTTTCGGCATCCGTAATTTGATTGATGCTTTGAACATGTTGTTTAGGTACCACCAAAACATGTACCGGTGCCGTTGGTGCAAGGTCATTGAAGGCAACAAAATCATCATTTTCAAAAACTTTCGAACTGGGAATCGTACCGTTTGCAATTTGACAAAAAATACAGTCTTCCATGGTTACCCCTCCTCGATTCTTTCTCCGATCAACATGGCTCCGTCGTCAGAGACGACTCGTGTCGAACAAATCATACCTGCTTTCAGTCCCTCGCCTTTGATTTTTAGCTGGCAATAATGAGGTGTAAAGCCTTTCCATGCACCATCTTCCGTTTGTTGTTCCAATAAAACATTCGTGGTTTTCCCGATAAAAAAGCGCCGATAATCAGTGGCCGTTTGCTCCGCCACTTTTTCTGCGGCATGCACTCGCTCTTTTTTAACCGCTTCAGGAACTTGATCCGGAAACTTCGCTGCCGCCGTACCGTTGCGCTTGGAATAAGGAAACACGTGCACACCTGCAAAACGCAATTTTTTCAACGTTGCCATCGTTTCCGTAAAAAGCTCTGCCGTTTCGCCGGGAAAGCCTACGATTAGGTCAGTAGTAACTGCCAAATCGGGAATTCTTGCACGTAATGATGAAATAAGATCCACATATTCTTGCAGATGATAATGACGGCGCATTTTCCGCAAAATTTCTTCCGATCCCGATTGCAAAGGCAAGTGCAGATGTGGACATACACGTTCATTCGTGGCAATCAGATCCACTAATTCTTCAGAAATCTCAACCGATTCAATGGAACCGAGTCGAATTCTTGAAATATGTGTACGCTCGAGCAGCATCTTGACAACGTCAGCCAAGTCCACTTGCCGTCCCAGGTCCACGCCGTAATTCCCCAAATGAATACCCGTTAAAACGACTTCTTTAAATCCTTGCTCATCCAATCTTCGAGCTTCATGATAAATATCTTCCACTCCTCTGGATTTCAATTTACCACGAGTATAAGGAATAATGCAAAAGGCGCAATAATTGTTGCAACCTTCTTGAATTTTTAAGTATGAACGGGCACGATTGGAAGCCGGATGTGCCCAATTCAATTCTTCGAATTGACTCGTTTCAAAAATATCATGCACCGCATTATGCGCTTGTGAAGAAGATCCGTACGCCTCAATCAAATCGACCACCTTGGCTCGATCCTGCGTACCGATAATCAGATTAACCCCGTCAATTTGTTGAATTGTTTTCGGATCCAGTTGTGCATAGCAACCCGTCACAATAATTTTTGTCTGCGGATTCAAACGTTTGGCACGACGAATCATTTGACGCGATTTGCGTTCACCGATATGCGTTACCGAACAGGTATTAATGACACAAATATCCGCTTTGTCTTTCGCAGATACCTCTTCATATCCGCGCGCAAAAAAAAGGCTGCGCATCGCATCGGTGTCATACTGATTTACTTTACAACCCAGGGTTAAAAACGAAACTGTCTTCAAATTGATTTCCTCTCCGTCGCAATTTAGTAATTTGATTCATTGTAATGTTTTTTTACTTGTCATGCAAGAAAAACGAGGCGCGTCCGCGTCTCGTTTTTTTACTAATTATTCAATTTATCCTTCAGTTTATCAAAAAAAGACGGTTCTTCTTTATTGACGGTGCTGTCGCCCATGCACTCGCTGTATTTCAGCAAAGCCGCTCGCTGCTCGGAGGATAAACTGCGCGGTACGCCGATCGTGACCCGTACATTTAAATCGCCTTTGCGATCGCTTCGCAACGATGGCAGTCCTTGACCGGAAAGACGAAATGTCTTTCCTCCGGGAGTGCCGTGGGGAATTTTTAACTCCACTTTGCCGAACAGCGTGTCGAGCTGAATCGTCCCCCCCATAGCGGCTGTCGGAAACGAGACTTCCGCTTCACAAAAAAGATCCGCACCACGACGTTGGAAACGCGCATGTGGCTGAACATAGATATACACATACAAATCGCCCGTTTCCCCGCCGCGTTCTCCTAAACCGCCTTCACCGGCTAAACGAATCCGCGAATCGGTGTCCACACCGGCTGGAATTTTCACGCGAAGCTTACGTTTTTTCTGAACTTTACCGCTGCCGCGACATTCATGACACGGAGACTCGATAACTTTTCCTCGACCTTGGCAACGCGAACAGGTATGCACACTCATCATTTGACCTAAGGGCGTATTCCGTACGACTTGCTCCTGCCCGGTACCGTGACATTGCGGACAGGTTTGCACGCTGGTTCCCGGTTCGGCACCATCACCGTGACAATGGGGGCAAACTTCGTCTTTGACAATACTAAATTCTTTTTCTACGCCCACAGCGGCTTCTTCCAAAGTGATTTCCAAATCGTAGCGCAAATCCGCGCCGCGTATCGGCCCCGTTTGCCGAGCTCCACCACCGCCGAAAAAGCTGCCGAAGATGTCACCCAAATCACCGAATCCGCCAAATCCGCCTTGCGCTCCGCCGAAACCGCCGAAACCACCGAAGCCGCCCGTTTGACCGGCCTGCTGATACGCAGTATGACCAAATTGGTCATACTGCGCACGCTTGGATTCATCCGAAAGCGTTTCATAGGCTTCATTGACCTCTTTAAATTTGGCTTCCGCTGTTTTCGGATCATCCTTATTTAAATCAGGATGATATTTCCGAGCCATTTTACGGTAAGCTTTTTTTATCTCATCAGCACTGGCGTCCTTATTGACCCCCAGTACGTCATAATAATTCTGATCGCTCATGCCAAACTTCCTCTGTCATTATTTTTTATCTTCATCGTCCATGACTTTGTAATCGCCATCGACGGTGCCGTCATTCGTCTCCTGTTGCGTTGTTTGTTGCTGACCGTTATTTGCCTGCGACTGTTGTTGTGCATTGGCCTGTTCATACAACTTGCTTGCCAACTCGTGCAGCGGTGTGCTTAATGCTTCCGCCTTCGCTTTAATGGCCTCTACATCAGTACCGGCCAGCGCTTCTTTCAGATCGGCAATCGCCGTTTCTACTTTTTGTTTTTGTGCCGCATCAACTTTATCACCAAGGTCTTTCAGCGTTTTTTCTCCTTGGTAAACTAAAGAGTCGGCATTATTGCGAACTTCCACTTCTTCTTTTTTCTTTTCGTCTTCCTCTTCGTGCAATTTCGCCTCTTTTACCATGCGCTCAATTTCATCGTCGGAAAGGCCGCTCGAAGACGTAATTGTAATTGTCTGTTCTTTACCGGTGCCCAAGTCTTTAGCGGATACATGTACGATACCATTCGCATCAATATCAAAAGTAACCTGAATTTGTGGTACTCCACGAGGTGCCGCAGGAATGCCGCTCAGTTCAAAACGGCCCAGCGTCTTATTATCCGCTGCCATGTTACGTTCGCCTTGCAAGACATGAATGTCTACGGCAGGCTGATTATCCGCCGCGGTCGAGAATACTTGGCTCTTCGACGTCGGGATGGTCGTATTGCGATCAATAATTTTCGTGAATACTCCGCCCAATGTTTCAATCCCCAAGGAAAGTGGGGTAACATCCAGCAGCAGCACGTCTTTGACTTCACCGACTAATACGCCAGCCTGAACCGCTGCACCGATCGCTACCGATTCATCAGGGTTAATACCTTTGCTGGGTTCTTTGCCCAAGATTTTTTGGATCGCTTCCTGAACAGCCGGGATACGACTGGATCCGCCAACCAAAAGAATCTTGTCAATGTCCCTTACTGCCAATCCCGAATCCGCAATCGCTTTACGGGTCGGCTCCATAGTTGCCTGTACCAAATCTTCGGTTAATTCATTGAATTTAGCACGGGAAAGATTCAAGTCCAAGTGCATCGGCTGACCGTTGGAGTCGGCCGAAATAAATGGCAAGTTGATATTTGTAGAGAGCACGCCGGACAATTCAATCTTTGCTTTTTCCGCTGCTTCTTTTAAACGCTGCAATGCCATTTTGTCCCGGCTCAAGTCGACACCATTGGTCTTTTTGAATTCTCCGATAATCCAGTCCATAACCTTTTTATCGAAGTCATCACCACCGAGATGGTTGTTTCCCTGCGTAGCTTTGACTTCAAAAACGCCTTCGGCCAGATCCAGAATGGAAACGTCAAACGTACCGCCACCCAAGTCGAACACAAGAATGGTGTGCGCTTCATCTTTATCAAGTCCATACGCTAATGCGGCTGCCGTCGGTTCATTGATAATACGTAATACTTCCAGACCGGCAATCGCGCCGGCGTCTTTTGTAGCTTGGCGCTGACTGTCTGTAAAGTATGCCGGCACCGTGATAACAGCTTTTTCTACTTTTTCTCCCAAGTATGCTTCCGCATCCTGTTTGAGCTTTTGCAAAACCATCGCGGAAATTTCCTGCGGCGTATACGCTTTGTCATCGATGTTTACTTTATAATCGGTTCCCATGTGACGTTTAATGGAACTGATTGTACGATCCGGATTGGATACTGCTTGGCGTTTCGCAAGTTGTCCCACTAAACGCTCACCGGTCTTCGAAAAGCCGACGACCGACGGTGTTAAGCGCGAGCCTTCCGCATTTGTAATAACTACCGGTTCGCCGCCTTCCATAACCGCGACTACCGAGTTGGTTGTACCTAAGTCAATGCCTATTACTTTTCCCATTCTAAATTTCCCCCTTAGTCTTCTTGGTGCGCTACTTGCACCTGTGCTGCGCGTAGTACTTTATCATTCATGCGGTAACCTTTTTTGAATACCGCGGTAATTTCCCCTTCCGGTTTATCGTCGGTCGCCAGACGCATGACGGCTTCATGATAATTCGGATCCATCTGCTCACCTAAAGCAAGGATTTCTTCCACTTTATAGGCTTTCAGTAAATCCACCAACTTACGATAAATCAGCTGAAATCCTTCTAAAAATTTTTCATCTACACCTTCTACAGGATGTGACAAGGCTCTTTCAAACTCATCTAAAATCGGCAATAAACTTGTAATCACTTCCGCTTGCGCGCTGTCGTTCAGTTCTGCACGCTCTTGACGATAACGCCTTCGGGCGTTATCAAAATCAGCTTGCAAACGTAAGCGTAAGCGTTCACTGTCTTCCCACTTTTGTGTCAACTCAGCAATCTCTGCCGCGAATGCAGAGTCTTCCTGTTCACCGACAATTTTCGATTCGTCAACCGTATCTCCATCGACTTCGGTTGCTTTGTTTTGTTCTTCCTTGTATTCCGGATTCAATTAACGCACCTCATCTCCATCTGCTTTTCCTGTTCGTAAGACGAAATTCACTTTTTGCTGCATCATATGCAACAGCGAAACAATTTTATCATATTCCATGCGTGTCGGCCCGATGACCGCTACGCTACCTACCAGTTTTTGTTGATCAAAAAATTGTGCTTGTACCACACTATAGTTATGCAATGCGGCAATCCCCGTTTCCGGCCCGATGCGTACTGTAAGCGCAGTCGACGGCGAATGGCTTATAAGATCAGCGAGTTGCTTGCTCTCTTCCAAAAGTTGCATCAACTCTTGCAACTTGCCCAAGTCCTTAAACTCCGGCTGGCGAATTAACTCACTGACACCGTCGGTAAAAATTTCGCGATTCTTGCCGACCGTGTTCTGAATCGTATCCAGCGTACTGAACATCACTTGGGGTTCGACCCAAAAGTCCTGCTGCAATTCCTGCATAAGTTCTGTAGTAATCTCCCGCAATTCACGCCCATGTAACGCGCGATTCAGCTGCAACGCAAAATCCTGCAACTTCAACAACGTCACCCCGGCGGGCATTATAAACGTGGAATGATCCACGCTGCCGTCAGTCGTTACGAGGAGCAAAATGGCGCGGTTGTCATCCAGCGGTAAAAATTGGATGTAATTGAAAACCGCATGTTGCGACTCATCTGTCACAGCCAACGAAAGATTATGCGTCAGGCCTGATAAAATACGAGCCGCTTCACTAAAAATTTCTTGTGTTTGCGTGTTCTCAAAGGCAAACCAGTCCTTAATCGCAGTCGCTTCTTCCCGACTGACTTCACCCGGTTGCATTAGGCTGTCCACATAAAACCGATACCCCTTTAGTGAAGGAATACGGCCGGCAGAAGTATGCGGTTGCTCTAAATACCCCATCCATTCCAAATCCTGCATTTCGTTACGTATGGTAGCCGGACTGATACCTAAATCATAAATTCGAGCAATCGTACGTGAGCCGACCGGCTCGGCAGTGGCAATATAGCTTTGAACGATCGCACGTAAAATAATTTGTTTACGTTCTTTCATCGTTATCACCTCTGTCTTATTAGCACTCTTATCCGTCGAGTGCTAAATCTATTACATAATTTATCATGAAAAGGTGAAAAAGTCAAATTATTTTGTTTTTATGTGCGGATAAAGTAAGTAAACACTTGGTTAGCCACTTCTGCGCCACGGCGTGTAAGTGTTATCGTATCGGCGGTAGCACGATACAAAAGCCTTTCTTCCAGCAGTGTTTGTAATTCTTTTCCATAAGTTTCCTGAAGTGTAACACCAAATTTAGTGGCAAACGAGGACATGGAAATACCGCTCCGACGGCGTAAATTCATGAAGCAATATTCTTCCATTGCGGTTTGACGGTCAATGCTTTCTACGTCTTGCGGTATCCATCGCGCACTGTCGATCTGCTTTATATAGGCCTGCCAATCCGCAACATGGCTGTAGCGAACATTTCCATCAAAGGAAACAGCGGCCGCACCGAACCCGATATACGGTTCATAGCGCCAATATTTTTGATTATGTACTGCTTCGTAGCCTGATTTTGCAAAATTGGCAATTTCATAACGAGAGAAACCATATTGCGGTAGCGTACGTACCATAGTCTGATACATTTCCCATTCGGTTTCTTCCGGCGGCAAGACCAAGCGCCCTCGTTCTGCCAACCGAGCAAATAAAGTCCCCGGTTCAACAATCAATCCGTAAACGGAAATATGCGTGATCGGTAAGTGCACCGCCTTCACGAGCGACTCTTTAAAATCGGCGGCGGATTGTCCGGGAAGACCATACATTAAATCAAGAGTGATATTTTTAAAACCGATGTATGCCGCATCTTTGATAACCCGTCGAGCGTCCTGCGCGCGGTGGATACGTCCGATCCGCTGCAGTAAATCATCACGAAAGGTTTGTACCCCTACGCTTAAACGATTAATCCCTGCCGCATAGTAAGCTTCTAAATCACTGCGAGTGATCCCGTCGGGATTCATTTCCAAAGTTACTTCCGCGGTGTTCTGTACAGCAAAGCGTTCACGGAGTGCCAATAACACGTCATGAATTCGTTGCACGCCAAAAAGGGACGGTGTCCCGCCCCCAAAGTAAATGCTGTCCACATGATCGGAAAAGGAACTCAGCGGTCGATTGGCAATTTCTTTCAACAATGCCGCCAAGTAAAAATCATACATTTCTTCGCGAACCACGGCAGAGTAAAAATGGCAATAATGACAGTGGCTTGCGCAAAAAGGAATATGAACATAAATTCCTGTGCTCATCTTAATCGTCTTTCAAAATCGCCATAAACGCCTCTTGCGGAATCTCAACGCTGCCGACCTGCTTCATGCGCTTCTTACCTTCTTTTTGTTTTTCGAGCAGTTTGCGTTTACGTGTGATATCGCCGCCATAACATTTTGAAAGTACATCTTTGCGCATCGCTTTAACGGTTTCACGAGCAATAATTTTATTGCCTATTGCCGCTTGAATCGGAATTTCGAACATTTGGCGCGGAATAATATCTTTCAGCTTCAATGCCAGTGCCCGACCGCGTGACGGTGCCGAGCTTCGGTGAACGATAGTACTCAACGCATCCACTAAGTCTCCATTCAGCAGAATATCGAGTTTGACCATATCCGCCGGTCTATACCCAAAGAGCTCATAATCCAAAGACGCATAGCCCCGTGTTCCGGATTTCAGCTTGTCAAAGAAATCGTAAATGATTTCATTCAACGGTAAATAGTACTCGAGTGCGACCCGAGTCTCGTCAATGTATGTCATTGTATGATACTCACCGCGACGTTCCTGCGCAAGTTCCATGACGGCTCCGACAAGATCGGACGGTAGCATGATGGTAGCCTTTACAAACGGCTCCTCGATATGATCAATTACCGTCGGATCAGGCAAATGAGCGGGGTTGTCTACTGCGATCATGTTTCCGTCCGTGGTATAGACATGATAAATAACCGAAGGTGCTGTCGTGATCAAATTCAACTGATATTCTCGTTCCAGACGTTCTTGGATTACGTCCATATGCAACAAACCGAGAAAGCCGCAGCGGAATCCGAACCCCAACGCAAGCGAAGTTTCTGCTTCATATACCAGCGACGCATCATTTAAATTCAGCTTGTCCAATGCATCGCGTAAATTGCCGTAATCTTTGCTGTCCACCGGATACAATCCGCAATACACCATCGGGGTCGCCTTACGATAACCGGGCAGTGGTTCGGCAGCACCATTTTCCACTGTCGTAATCGTATCGCCGACTCGACAGTCGTGAACATTTTTAATGCTTGCAGCCAAATACCCTACCGTACCGCAACTCAATTCCCGGGTAGGCATCATTCGCGGCGCAAAAAATCCGACTTCCGTCACCTCAAATGATTTGCCCGTCGCCATCATCCGTATTTGGTCTCCCACTTTGACAGACCCTTCATGGATTCGCACGTAAGCAATAATACCTTTGTAAGGATCAAAATGAGAATCATATACCAGCGCCTTCAACGGTCGATCGCTATAATCCGGTGGTGAAGGAATTCGTTTGACGATTTGTTCCAGAACATCTGGTACACCCAACCCTGTCTTGGCGGAGATCATCGCGGCATCGTGCGCATCAAGACCGATAACATTTTCGATCTCGGCTTTTACCAAGTCGGTATTTGCACTTGGTAAATCTACCTTGTTAACGACCGGAATAATCTCTAAATCATGATCCACTGCCAAATAAACATTGGCTAAGGTTTGCGCCTGCACTCCCTGGGTTGCATCTACAACCAAAAGCACCCCTTCACACGCAGAAAGGCTGCGGGAAACTTCATAATTAAAATCGACATGCCCGGGCGTATCAATTAAATGCAACATGTAATCTTTGCCATCTTTGGCATGGTAATGCAAACGAACGGATTGTGATTTAATCGTGATACCCCGTTCTTTTTCCAATTCCATATTGTCCAATACCTGTGCTTGCATCTCCCGCTGGGATAAAGCACCGGTAATTTCAATCAGGCGATCCGCCAGCGTCGACTTGCCATGGTCAATATGTGCGATGATCGAAAAATTACGAATATATTCAGTGGACACGAATGTTCTCCCCTTGCCAATGATTTTGTCCTATAATAGCGCCGCCAAGCACTCGATCGCCGTCATAGAAAACAATCGATTGGCCCGGCGTTACCGCACGCTGCGGTTCTTTAAAGACTACATGCACGCCATCTTTTACCGGATATACAGTACAGTCTGCTGCCGGTGCCGCGTAGCGGATTTTAGCTTGCGCGGTAAACGGTTCTGTGCAAGTTTCCCATTCCGTAAATGACGGATCCAACGCCCATACTTCCCGTTGGAAAATGGACGCATTAGGGCCGACAATGACACGGTTATTTTCCGCATCGATAGCGACCACGTATAACGGATGTTCTGCCGCCACACCAAGACCTTTACGTTGGCCGATGGTATATGCCGGTAACCCTTGATGCGCTCCTAATATATTGCCTTCAAGATCGACAATATCTCCCGGCACAAATTGCTCGGGAATACGCTCTTTCAAAAAACGGATGTGATCATTGTCGGGAATAAAACAAATATCTTGACTCTCCGGTTTATTGTATACGGGTAAGTTCAATTCTTTTGCCAAAGCCCGCGTATCTTCCTTATGCATTTCTCCCAACGGGAACATAATGTGGGGTAACATCTTTTGGTTTAAATGATACAACACATACGACTGATCTTTTTTCAGATCCGCACCGCGACGCAGTTCATAAAGGTCACTTTCTTGATTATAAAGAACGCGTGCATAGTGTCCTGTCGCCAAAAAATCGGCGTCAAGGTCACGGCTAAACTCGTACAAACTCCCAAATTTAATCCAATCGTTGCACATTACACATGGATTGGGAGTAATCCCGCGAGCATACGATTGTGTAAAATATTGCATAATTTTTTCTTCAAAAGATTGGCGTAAATCCAACACATAATGCGGCACTGCCAATTGATCCGCTACCCGCTTGGCATCCGTAATCGCGGCAGATTCAACTACTTTATTATTTTTCACGGTATCAAAGAGCAGCATGGTGACACCGATAACATCATAACCTTGCGCTTGCAAACGCGCCGTTACTAATGAGCTGTCAACACCACCGCTCATAGCGACCGCTACGCGCTTTTTGCTCATACTATTCCTCCTTACATACCATTTTATTATAGCATATAGAAAATCTTCTAAACGATTTTTGTATCCAGCCCATCGACATCTCATGTATGCCCTCATCATGGATGCTGTATAATAAGATTATTGAAAGTGTTTAAGGAGAATTTATGCATCAATATCTGTTTTTTATCGGCTCATTTCCGATTCGCAGCTACGGATTGTTTTTTGCTCTGGGAATTATTACCGGCGGCCTGCTTGCCTATTATTTCACACGCAAAGCGGGACGTTATTCGGAATACATTTGGGATCTTACCGTTTACTGCGGACTCTGGGGAATTATTGGCGGTCGTCTTTGGGATGTTTTCTTTTTTGACTGGGACTACTACCAAGATCACCTTTTAGAAATTCCGTTTGTATGGCAAGGCGGCATGGCCATTCAGGGTGGTTTATTGTTCGGTATTTTAGCCGCTCTGTACTATTTACGTAAACGCCGCGTCGATATTTTAGACTTTGCCGACCTGGTTGCACCTGCCATTGTCATGGGCCAGAGTGTCGGACGCATGGCGAATCTCATGAACGGTGATGCCTTCGGTCATCCGACCGGCGGTTCATTTGGTATCCTATATCCCGAAACTACACTTGCGTATCACACATATGGCGCACAACCCCTATGGCCGGCAGAAATTTGGGAAGGCCAAATTGATGTTCTGATCTTTGTCATCTTACTTGCTTATTCATTGCGCTCTCATGCCAAAGGGCAGGTATTCGCGCTCTACATTATGTTGTATTCAATAGCGCGCTTCGGTTTGGAATTTTTACGCGGCGATTATGGAACACTGCTATGGGAGTTAAAGTCGGCGCAACTGACTTCTCTTATTGCTTTTTTCGCTGCCCTGAGTGCATTTGTATACTTCGCGTACCGCAAACCGCAAAAAGCCGTTCCACCTACTCCGACAAAGGCGAGTAAACGCAATAAAAAATGACGTCAATCGACGTCATTTTTTATTTCAGATTTCGTCATTGGCAATCGCCACCTGCAATGCTTCCAAGGCCCGATTAGCAAGTGCCATGTTCTTTTCTTTTTTAGGAACGCGCTTAGCTAACGGAGCGATTAAGCCGAAATTTACATTCATTGGTTGGAAGTTATCTTTGTTATCGGTCGAGATATATTGCATCAAACTACCGATTGCCGTTGTTGCCGGCGGTTCCCAAAGCATTTTACCATGCAGCAAACGTGCCGCGTTACGACCGGCAAGCAAACCGGCAGCGGCAGATTCCACATACCCCTCCACGCCGGTAATTTGTCCCGCAAAAAACAAGGTAGGGCGTTTTTTAGTTTGCAATGTCGCTTGAAGTAGCTTTGGGGAATTAATATAGCTGTTGCGATGCATTACGCCGAAACGCGCGAATTCCGCATTTTCCATGCCGGGAATCATGCGGAAAATCCGCTTTTGTTCGCCCCATTTCAGATGTGTCTGAAAACCGACAAGATTGTATAACGTGCCTTCTGCATTATCCTGGCGCAATTGAACCACCGCATACGGTTCTTCGCCCGTACGCGGATCCGGCAAACCTACCGGCTTCAACGGTCCGAATCGCATGGTATCTTCTCCGCGATTACCGAGCACTTCAATCGGCATGCAGCCTTCAAATATTTCGCCTTTTTCAAAATGATGTTGGCCCGCTACCTCCGCTGCGATAAGTTCTTCGCGAAAGCGCAAATATTCTTCTTTATTGAATGGACAGTTGAGATATGCTGCCGGACCTTTATTGTAACGCGAAGCGCGATACACTATATCTTGGTTCAATGACTCTAAATACACAATTGGCGCCGCGGCATCAAAAAAGTGGAAATAGTCTTCCCCGCTGAATGCTGCGATCGACTCCGCTAACTTACCATCCGTAAGCGGACCGGTGGCAACGATTACAATACCGTCTTCCGGGATGGACATGACCTCTTCCGTAACCACTTCGATCAAGGGATGGTTTTTGATCGCATCGGTCACTGCCTGCGCATAGCCTTCCCGATCAACGGCAAGTGCACCGCCGGCCGGCACTTGATGCGTATCAGCCGCCTGCATGATAAGCGAATTCAATTGCCGCATTTCTTCCTTCAAAAGTCCTACCGCATTCGTAATTGCTGCCGCACGCAACGAATTGCTGCAAACGAGTTCGGCAAAATGCGGCAAAGTGTGTGCCGGTGTATACCGTTTCGGTTTCATTTCCAGTAAGCGAACACGTACTCCTTCTTGCGCTGCCTGCCAAGCGGCTTCACACCCCGCCAGTCCGGCACCGATGACGGTAATCACTTCATTTTTTCTTATGGCTGCCATGCGTCGGGCACTCCTTGTTGCTGCAAATAATTTCTTCGCCCCGTTGGCGTGTCTTCTTTTTTACCATAATCGATCCGCATTCCTTACAAAATTGATCCACCGGTTCATTCCACAATGCCAAATCGCATTCCGGATACCGATCGCAACCATAGAAAACACGGCCACGTTTGGATTTACGGCGAACGATGTGTCCTTTTTTGCATTTCGGACAGGCAATACCGATCGGATCGGTAAGCGGCTTAGTATTTTTACATTCCGGGAAATTCGGGCATGCTAAGAATTTCCCATACCTGCCAAATTTATAAATCATTTTAGCGCCGCATTTATCGCAGATAACATCGGATTCCTGCTCCATAACTTTCACTTTGTCGATTTTTTGTTCCGCGTCGGAAAGTTCCTGTGCAAATACTTTGTAAAAGCTTTCCAACAGTTGTTCGTAGCTTAGTTCACCCTCGGCAATTTTATCCAATTCCTCTTCCATACGCGAGGTGAATTTAACATCAACGACCTTGCTGAAAAAGCGTTTCAGAAGATCCACCACAACAAAACCCAGTTCCGTGGGAATAAATGCTTTATCACGCTTTTCGACATAGTTGCGTTTTTGAATGGTATCCAAAATCGGCGCATATGTACTCGGGCGACCGATTCCTTTTTCTTCCAAAAGTTTAATTAAGCTTGCTTCCGTATACCTTGCCGGCGGTTGCGTGAAGTGTTGTTTCGCCTCGATTTTTTTGACCGTCAGCGCATCATCTTTGTGCAACTCCGGTAAAATCGTTTCTTCTTTTTTATCTTTCGTCCCGTAAACTGCGGTGAAACCGTCAAAAATAATATGACGGCCTACGGCGCGCAGCTCAAATTTTCCGGCGCGAATGGTCACGGTTAAACGTTGCGCAATTTGCGGCGTCATTTGACTGGCCAGAAAACGATTCCAAATCAACGTATATAATTTCAGCTGATCCCGATTTAAAAAGGGGGCGACTTCCGCGGGAGAATATGCTAAGGACGTCGGACGAATCGCCTCATGCGCATCTTGACTCTGCTGTTGCTTCGAGTATTTATTCGGTGATTCAGGTACGTACTCTTTACCATAAGTTTCGGTAATGTACTGCTTTGCTTCTTTCTGCATCTCTTCCGCGATTCGTACAGAGTCGGTACGCATGTAAGTAATCAAGCCGACATGAGTGCCACGAATATCCAGACCTTCATACAATTGCTGCGCAATCATCATGGTCTTGCGCGCACCGAAATTCAGTCGGTTGACACTGTCTTGTTGCATCGTACTGGTAGTGAACGGCGCTTGCGGTCGACGGCGTTGCTGACCTCGTGTCAGTTTTTCGACATACGCGTCCGCCGCTTTCAATTCTTCGACTAAGTCGCTGGCGACGCTTTCCTGCGCAACGGCCAACTCTTTGTCGTCATACCGAACTACCTTGGCGGTAAATGATTTGCCTTTGCCGGCATGATAATTGGCTTCAATAGACCAGTATTCCTCCGGTACAAATGCCTTGATTTCTTCTTCGCGTTCACAAATCAAACGCACTGCCACCGACTGCACGCGTCCCGCGCTTAGACCGCGAAATACTTTTTTCCAAAGAAAAGGGCTTAATTTATAACCGACAAGCCTGTCAAGAACCCGACGTGCCTGTTGAGCATCTACTCTCTGCTCATCAATCGGACGCGGCTGGGCGATCGCTTCTTTGATCGCATGCGGCGTAATTTCATTAAATGTAATTCGCACATTCTCATCCGCCGGAACATCCAACAGCACCGACAAATGATGAGAAATAGCTTCTCCCTCGCGGTCAGGGTCAGTGGCGAGGATAACATCGCGCGATCTATTAGCTTCCGCACGTAAATGGGAAATTACATCATGGCGATCGGAAACATTCGTATACCGCGGCATAAATCCGTTGTCCACATCGACACCGAGCGAGTTTTTCGGTAAATCGCGCAAATGTCCCATGCTGGCCATAACTTTATAATTTTTACCGAGAATTTTTTCAATCGTTTTCGCCTTGGCGGGAGACTCCACAATCACGAGATGTTTCCCGCTCGGATTCGGTGTGCGCTCCCATTTCGGTGCCTTGACAACAGCCGGCTTACTGGCACTGTTTTTGCGTCCGATTGAAATTGTGCGTTTAATGGACAATGCTGCCTCCTATCTGGAAATCATTGCCATATATTTTTGATTTCCACATTGTTGTATAAGTCCTTTTAATTCTAATTGTAGCAATATATAGTTCGCTTCTGTCGGGTGTAAAGCGGAACGAAGAATAATCGTATCCATGTCGACTGTTTTCTCCAACTGGCAACAACGGTACACTAATTCCTCGGTCGGTGTCAAATCCGGACCGGTTACCGAGCCCACTTCACGCTCCGTATCCAACCAATTATATTCGCGTAAAATATCGTTTGGCTCCGCGGCCAACGCCGCTCCTTGTCGCAATAAGTGATGCGTGCCCACCGACATCGGTGAAAAAATGCTGCCTGGAACCGCGAATACATCACGCCCCGCCTCCAAAGCAAAGTCTGCCGTAATCAATGTGCCGCTGCGTTTCGCCGCTTCAATAACCAACACCCCGTCGCTTAATCCGCTGATGATGCGATTGCGTGCCGGAAATTGTCGCCCCAACGGTTTGGTTCCCAACGCATATTCCGATATCACTACACCGTGTTGCGCGATTTCATCAAATAATGACTTATTTTCCGGCGGATAGGGAATATCCAAACCACAAGCCAACACACAAATCGTATACCCGTCAGGAAGCGCAGCCCGATGACTTGTGGAATCTATACCGCGTGCACCGCCGCTGATGATAGCAACACCTGCCTTACTCAGCTCTCCGGCAAACAAACGCGCGGCATTAATCCCATACGGCGTCGGCTTGCGCGAACCGACGATGGCGATCGCTTTTTCCGGTTCTCGCCACGTACCACGATATGCAAGTATGGCCGGCGCATGAGGATCATTCTGTAAACGTTTGGGAAAATCGGCATCTTGAAAGGTCAGTAAGATGACGCCCCATTTTTGATTGGCCTCCCAAATCTTTTCGGGTTCAATCATTTTTCGTTGCGCCAAAAATCCTGCGAGCGATTTAGGCCCTAATGTATGGGATGCCAGTAACGCCTTTTCGGAAGCTTGCCAAATCGCTTCGAAACTACCGAAAAAACGAATCAGTTGACGTAATTTGACCGCACCTACATACGCCGTCTTTTGCAGCGCCGCCGCGTATACTTCTTCCCTTTTCATGTCCATTTTATTCACCGACTTAAATAAAATAGTTTATTCCTTCGAGTAGAAATCATAACACTTCTCTACTCCTTGTCTTGTGCACGGTAACTTACTGCTTCCGCAATTTGCTCCGCATCGATGATGTCTTTGCCCTGCAGATCGGCAATTGTACGTGACACTTTTATGATTCGGTCGTAAGCACGTGCACTTAAATGCAGACGATTAAATACATCCGCCAGAATTTGTTGCGCACGTGGTGTCATTCCACATGTTTCTTTAATCTGGCGATGTTGCATTTGGGAGTTCGTGCGCATCCCGTAAATAGCCAAGCGTTTTGCCTGTCTCTCACGGGCCAACTTAACACGAGCGCGAATGACCTCTGACGATTCTTCCGCACGGGTCGCGGTAAGTTCCGTGTACTTCGGTCGTTGCACACTTACATGCAGATCGATACGATCCAGCAATGGTCCTGAAATTTTGCGCAAGTAACGGCGAATATCACCGCTCGAGCAGGTGCATTCTTTGTCCGGATCACCGTTAAACCCGCAGGGACACGGATTCATCGCACTGATTAAAATAAAATCGGCAGGATACGTCAGGCTGGCATTCACACGTGATATATGGACAACTCGATCTTCCAGTGGCTGGCGTAACACTTCTAAAACAGAACGCGGAAATTCCGGTAATTCATCAAGAAACAATACACCTTTATGACTGAGTGTGACTTCTCCCGGCTTGGGAATGCTGCCACCACCGATTAAGGCTGCCGTCGATACGGTATGATGCGGACTGCGAAACGGTCGGGCGTGCAATGCAGCTGTCCGCGACACATCAAACAAGCCTGCCACGCTGTAAATTTTAGTCACTTCCAGTGCTTCTTCATGTGAAAGCGGCGGCAAAATGGAATTGATTCTACGCGCCAGCATCGTTTTGCCTGAACCCGGCGGTCCGATCATTAAGACATTATGCCCGCCAGCCGCGGCAATTTCCAACGCGCGTTTCGCCATAATTTGCCCCTGCACCTCCGCGAAGTCTTCATTCACCTCCGGCACATCTTCCTGTTCGGATTCGGGCACTGCCGCTTTCCAAACGATTTCACCTTGCAAATAACGAACCAAGTCTCGCAAGGAAGTGACTGCATAAACTTCAATACCGTTACATAAAAGAGCTTCCTGCACATTTTGCGGTGCGACAAAAAAACGTTTTTTACCCGATTCTTTGGCAGCAATGACCATCGGCAAGACACCGTTAACGGGACGCACCTTGCCGTCCAATGCCAGTTCACCGATACTGACCGTATCTGCCAAGCTCTCTCGTTGTAACGTTCCGCCGGCTGCGAGTATGCCTATCGCAATCGCTAAGTCCAGTCCCGCCCCTTCTTTTTTCAAATCAGCCGGAGCCAAATTCACAGTAATCTTACGCAACGGAAACTCCAGCCCGGAGTTTTTCAGTGCAGGGCGCACTCTTTCTTTGGACTCCCTAACAGCCTGCGTCGGTAAGCCGACAATATCATACGCAGGCAAGCCGTTAGCTAAATCCACTTCGACTAAAATCAAATGTCCGCTTAATCCGAACGTGGTGGCTCCAAACACTCGTGCAAACATATTTCTCCTCCTAAAAAGCGTTTTTCAGCTGATTTAGTTGATAGGTTCCGTTGGCGTGTATTTGAATTTCCACAACGTCAAAGCGGCACGGTATCTCTTTTGGCAGTTGAACTAAATAGGCCATCGCAGTTTTGCGTAACATGTTTTGTTTAAAAGGCGTGACCGCTTCACGCGGCAGACCAAAACGTTCGGTAGAGCGTGTTTTCACTTCGACAAACACAAGTGTGTTACCGTCGCTTGCGATGATGTCGATTTCACCCTTACCGCTACGAAAATTACGTGCTCGAATACAATATCCCTGCGTTTCCAAATATGAGGCGGCAAGCGCTTCCCCTTCTGCCCCTAAATCATTATGTCGACTCACGCAAACCTCTTCCTTCGGTGTATTGCGCATCCATTAGAATGCATTGATCATACTTTTAATCGGTTCAAAACTTTTACGATGAACCGGTGACGGCCCGTATTTTTTTAACATACTTAAATGATGTTCCGTAAGATAGCCTTTATGAGTAGCAAAGCCGTATTGCGGATATTGTATATCCAACTCTTCCATTAAATGGTCACGACTGACTTTCGCCAAAATAGAGGCTGCCGCAATGGAAGCACTTTGCGAATCGCCCCGAATAATCGCCTGCACCGGAATCGGTAAGGTAACCGGCATGGCATCTGACAGCAGCACTTGTGCCGCCGGTTGTAATGACATAGTCGCGGCCTGCATGCCGTCAAGTACTGCCTGATAAATGTTGACGGAATCAATGACTTCGACAGGAATATGCAAAATTTTATAGGCAACAGCAGTTTCAATAATTTCTTTGAATAATTTTTCCCGCTTCACAGCCGAAAGCTTTTTAGAATCGTTGAGTCCGTCCAACATAGCATGCGGCGGCAAAATAACTGCAGCCACCGTCACCGGACCGGCTACCGGTCCGCGTCCCGCTTCATCGGTGCCGGCAATATGCAGTTTGCCTTGTGCATACCAATGCTCCTCATATCGATAGAGAGCTCGTAAACGCTCGTGTTCCTGACGCACCTTGTTCTGGCGACGCGCGTATTGCTGCAAAGCCTGCCGAACACCCAGGCGACCATCCAAACTCCAGCGTAATAACTCTTCCGGGGTGGGTACTTCTGCCAAACGTGAACGAATCATGGCAATTGTTTCTTTTTTCTGCTCAGCCATTTTGGCTTGCCTCGGCAGGCGGGGTCTCTAAACTGATTTTACCCAGCCGTAATTGACGAAAATCACCCAAAACGAATTGGCGTGCCTTATGGTGGTCATATTCACCTTTGGGTAGCAATGCACCTCGTTTTTTAGCAATTTCCGTTAACCATTCATCAGGTGTCCCCGATTCTGTTTGAATTCCATAGCGTTCCATAAGAGCACCCGGGTAGTTTTCATCGATATAAGTCAGCAGATTTCTGACTACATCTTCCGCATCAAACACTTCATCGGTGATGGCGCCGGTGGCGGCCAACTTTTGACCCACCACAGGATCTTCAAACTTCGGCCATAAAACACCCGGTGTATCCATCAATTCAACGCCATCCGCCAACTTTACCCACTGTTGGCCGCGCGTTTTACCGGGACGATTGGCCGTATGAGCAATATAACTTTTAGCCAGCGTATTAATAAGCGTCGATTTACCGACGTTGGGAATCCCTAAAATCATCGTACGCACGGAACGCGCTCGAATACCTCGACGCTTCCAGCGTTCAAGTAATGGTGCTGCCGCTTGCCGAATTTCCTGAATCAAACGCTTACGACTGGACTTAGACGTGCTGTCTATGAGTAGCGTCGTAATTCCTCGCTTGGCAAAATATTGTTGCCATTGTGCAGAAATTTTGGGATCTGCCAAATCGGCTTTATTTAATAATAAAATCCGTGGCTTTGTCTGAATCAGTTCACGCAGCAACGGATTTTCGCTCGAAGCGGGCACACGTGCATCCCTCAGCTCCACGACGACATCGATAGCTTTTAGCTGCTCTTTAATTAGACGTTGCGCTTTGGCCATGTGCCCGGGAAACCATTGGATAAGCATGATGCACCTCCTTTATTTATATCCTATGATAAATCAATAATCGACAATGCCTCTTCTATTTTATTATATAAAAAAAGGACTGTATATACAGTCCTTTTCACTTACTCTTAGCGACGTTCACGAATACGAGCCGCTTTACCGGTCAAACGACGCAGATAGTACAGTTTTGCGCGACGTACGATGCCGCGGTTTTTGACTTCGATTTTGGCCACACGCGGGGAATGTACAAGGAATGTACGTTCTACACCGACGCCGGACGCAATACGACGCACTGTGAAAGTTTCACGGACACCGCCATTTTTGCGCGCCAAGACAACGCCTTCAAAAATCTGAATACGTTCACGATTACCTTCGACGACTTTGGCGTGGACGCGAACCGTATCACCGGCACGGAAATCCGGAATGTCCGAACGCAACTGTTCTTGTTCCAATTGTTGAATGATGTTCATATCGTTCTCCTCCTACCGGACATTCTTGCCCACCACCTGGTGAACAGAGGACTATCCAAAATAACAGTGATATTTTATCATATCACCCTTAATAAAGCAAGCTATTCTACTAGTTTTTTAATATCGAACCATGTCGTAAGCAAATCGGCAATGTTTTGCAAGATCAGCAAGCGGTTTTGGCGAATTTTTTCGCTATCCGCCATGACAATGACATGATCAAAAAATTCATTAATCGGTGCGACTAACGGCTGTAACTCCTGATACACGGCAGCATAATCCTGGTTCGCATAAGCGGCTTCAATTTTGGGGGCTGCCAATTCATACGCAGCATACAATTTTTTCTCTTCATCACTTTCAAAAAGCTCCGATTGAACTTTCCCCTGCTGCGGTTCTTTTACCAAATTCACGACACGACGAAACGCTTGGCGAAGTTCCATATCTTTGACAAATCCGGTGTCTGCCAACGCGTGCGCTTTACCGTAGACACTGTAAATATCAGTATCATCCCCTGCAAGAACAGCATCGATTTGATCGTATGACAAGCTCTCATCGCTCAAAATTGTTTGCAGTCGTTGCATTATAAAAGCAACCACTTGCTCCTGCACATCTGCCGGCACGTCACCGAGTGTTTTGGCAACGGCAGCAACCATTTTACGTAAACACCAGTGAGTTTTACTTTGGACGGCGATTTGCACAATCCCGATCGCCTGCCGGCGCAACGCAAACGGATCTTGTGAGCCGGTCGGTGCATGCCCCTGACTGAATGTCGCGACGATATTATCCAATTTATCGGCAAGGCTCAATACTTCACCCAGCTTGGTAGAGGGCAAGATGTCGCCTGCAAATCGCGGTAAGTATTGTTCAAAGATTGCTTGCGCCGTTTCTTCCGGTTCACCGTCCAACAGAGCGTATTCTTTACCGATCTCCCCTTGCAATTCCGTGAACTCTGTAACAAGTGCTGTCGCCAAATCGGTTTTGGCGAGATGTGTCGCACGTTGCAATAATTTCTTTTCCTCCGGCGTCAGCGCATACGCTTCACCGAGCGCTTGCGTAATCTTTTGCAAACGCTCGGTTTTATCTTGCATCGTTCCGAGATTTTCCTGATAAACGATACGTTGCAATGCATCATATCGATCGACCAAACTCTTTTTACGATCCTCATTAAAGAAGAATTCCGCATCCGCCAAACGAGCTCGTAAGACTCTTTCATTACCCGCCTGTACAGTATCCAAATGTTCATCGGAGCCGTTACGTACTGTCAAAAACAGTGGTAAGAGTCGGCCTTCCCGATCACGCAGCGGAAAATAGCGTTGATGATCTTTCATCGGCGTAACCACTGCCGCTTCCGGCAGCTCTAAATAGCGTTCTTCAAAATGACCGCAAAGCGGTGTCGGATATTCGACAAGGAAGACGATTTCCGTTAACAGATCTTCATCTTCCACCACAGTCGCATGCTGTTCTTCAGCAAGCTTTTGCAAACCTTGGGTAATCATCAGACGACGTTCGGAGGGATCGACGATAACATGCTGCTCGCGCAACATCTGATCATAATCGCTTGCTTGGGGAACTACGACATTTTCTTCCCCCAGGAAACGATGCCCGCGAGTGGTATTTCCAGAGGCCACGCCCGCGAGTGTAAATGGGATCACTTCCGCATTAAAAAGCGCCACGAGCCAGCGAATCGGACGTACAAAACGGAAGCTTTCGCTCCCCCACTTCATGCTTTTGGGGAATTGTAGCGATTGGATCAATTCCGGTAACAAGTTCACCAAAATAACCTGCGCCGTTTGACCTTCTTTTTTGATGTGCGCATACACGTAATTATCTCTTTCGATCAGTTCAGAAGGATGGATGCCTTGACCGCGAGCAAATCCCTGTGCAGCTTTGGTCGGGTTGTGATTTTCATCAAACGCGATGGCTACCGACGGCCCACGATTTTCTTCAACCATGTCCGGCTGACGATCTGCTAAATCCTCCACAATGAGTGCCAGACGTCGTGGTGTTCCGACTGTTTTTAACGAGGCAAACGATAAACGAGCATCGGCAAGCATTGTTTCCGCCCGCGTACGCAATTCATCAAGAATACGCGGCATAAATTTCGCCGGAATTTCTTCCGTACCGATTTCGAACAATAAAGTATTATTCATGCCGAGACGCTCCTTTCAACAACGGATATCCCAGTTCTTCACGCTGTACAAGGTAGGCATGCGCACAAAGTCTGGCCAGTTTACGCACGCGTCCGATAAACGCAGTGCGTTCACTGATACTGATGGCGCCACGCGCATCCAAAAGGTTGAAAACATGCGAACATTTCAATACATAATCATACGCCGGCAAAACTTTACCGGCACCAATAATACGTACCGCTTCCGCTTCATATTTATTGAATAAATCAAACAAAAGGTTAATATCTGCCAACTCAAAATTATAGACAGACTGCTCATATTCATTTTGATGGAAAATATCGCCGTAAGTAACATCGCCGGACCAGACGATATCATACACATTTTCCTTGCCTTGGATATACATGGCAAGACGTTCCAAGCCGTAAGTAATTTCGACGGCAACCGGATTCATATCAACGCTGCCCACCTGTTGGAAATAAGTGAACTGAGTGATTTCCATACCGTCAAGCCATACTTCCCAGCCCAATCCCCAGGCTCCTAATGTCGGCGATTCCCAATTATCTTCGACAAAGCGAATGTCGTGTTCGATTGTGCGAATACCGAGTTTTTCCAAACTTTCCAAGTACATTTCCTGGATCCGATCGGGAGACGGCTTCATAATTACCTGAAATTGGTGATGTTGATACAGTCGATTAGGATTATCGCCATAGCGACCATCCGCCGGACGCCGTGACGGCTCAACATACGCTACGTGCCACGGTTCCGGCCCCAATGCCCGCAAAAATGTCGCAGGATTCATCGTACCGGCACCTTTTTCCACATCGTACGGCTGCTGAATCAAACAACCTGCTTCCGACCAATAGCGTTGTAATGTCAAAATCATTTCTTGGAAGGTCATCATTTCCTCCTCTGCTTTGCAAATAAAAAAGTCCCTGTAACAATTGTTACAGGGACGAGTATACCCGCGGTTCCACCCTCATTGGTCATTGACCCACTTAATGATATAGCGGCCTTTACTATCTTACGATTTCCTGCCGCAGCTCCAAAGCGCCTTCCTTTGTGTGGCAAGCTTCCACTATCCTTGCCTCGCTATCGCCAAAGTACTACTCTTTATCATCGCTTAATTACTAAAAATATAGCAAACTCAAATTTTATTGTCAATGCCCTTTTGCGCAAATGTGAAAACATTCGTAAATTGGGTAGCGATCTCCACATAATTCGTCAAATAATATAATAATGCATCCGCCGCCTCCGTTAATCCCTGCCGAGAAAAAAGTTGCGGTCCATCCTGCCACGTAGCATGTAAAATGGCAAATAGCGTTTGGCGACCTGTATCGGAAAGCGGCAGAAATTGCTTTTCCTGCAAAACCGTCTGCGGATCATAACCGGCAATACCTAAAAGTTGCCAGGCAGCGATTAATGTTGCTATTGCCAAATCTTTACGGGAAAGCGCCGTCAGGTACTGCTCCCATAAATGATATACCTGTGCATCCGCTTGTCCCGATGCGAAAAGCTCCTCAGTCATGTGTACCAGGAAATAATAAACTTGCCACATAGGATACGTCCATTGCCACGTATCCGTCAGTGCTCGTCCATCGGCTTGCAACAAACGATAGCCTTCAATATCAGCTGCTACGGTACAACGTAAAAAAGCAGCCGGTACCAAGTAGCCAATATAATTGGCCTTGCGTCTTGCTTGTGGTGCGAATATAAAAACTCTGCCCGCTTCTTTGGTCCAAAGAGTAAGTTTTTTACCGGCGGTACCGGCATCCCGTGCAGCCAACACAAATCCTTCATAATTTTGCCAATTATTCGTGTTCGTCATCAACATCAGGCTCCTCGTTGAGCACGCGAGTCACCAAAAGGCGCACAATACGGAAACCGTTAACTTTAGTGACGCAAAAATCCCAACCGTCAATAACGATATGATCACCGTTGCGCGGAATACGTTCCAATAAGGCAAATACATATCCGCCGATTGTGTCCGCTTCCACTTCCGCAAAGTCAACATCTAATAATTTTTCTACATCTTCCAAAATAACATTGCCGTCAAATTCAAAGTGATCTTCATCCAGTTCGAGAATCGCAGCCAACGATTCGGGTTCATGTTCGTCCTGAATATCACCGACAAGCTCTTCGATAATATCCTCCAACCCAACCAATCCGACGGTCCCGCCAAATTCATCCACGACCGCCGCAAGATAAATACGCCGGGTACGCATCAATTGCAAGAGATCAAAGATCGGCATAACTTCCGGGATGATGAGAATTTCACTGATAATCTGCTTTAACTGCGGCTTACCGGTAATATACAACTCCATAAAGTTTTTGACGTGGATAAGGCCGATAATATGATCTTTATCACCGTCACACAAAGGATATCGTGTGTGGCGTGAAGTGCGAATCGCTTCCCGCATCGTCTCCAAACTGTCTTCATAATAAAGTACCGACATATCAGGACGCGGAATCATTACCTCACGAGCCAAACGGTCCACAAAAGTGAACGCATTTTTGATCAGTTCGCCTTCCCGCTCATCCAATTGGCCGCTCAAATGTCCCTCGTTAAAAAGCAGGCGGATTTCCGCTTCCGTGCGCGGCATTTCCACCTCATTTGTCAGCGTCAGATCGTGCGTATGCAAATACATGGTGGCTAAGCGTTCGCCCAGCCATATAATCGGGGCACATATTTGATGTAAAATACGCACGATTCCTGCCGTGCGTGGCAGCCATTTCAATGCATTCTGCAAAGCTACTGCTTTAGGAATTAAACCTGCGACAATCCAAAATAAAGTGACGGCAACCAAAAGCACAACCAAAGAAAGTATCCACTCACCCCAGAGCCACTGTATTGTCGGTGGTGTGAGCAGCATCCAACACTGATAAATGCTGTAATAGTAAAGCAGTGTCACAACCAGCAAAGCCCATTGAATAGTCCCTAAATACCGATTCGGTGAATCATAAAAGTTCGATATGCGTGACCATTTCGGTTCTTCCTCCTCCGCTGCAAGTTCTTGCACATATTCACGACGCAAACGGATAAAAGAATATTTCGCAATGACTAAAATAGTTGCCATCATCAAAAAAAGAACTGCCAATATCGACCAAAACGCTCCCCAAGGCGTGAGGAGATGAGCAATGAGCATATTATTATTCATACCCCAATTCTTTTAACATGCGGTCTTTATTACGCCAATCCGGCGCTACTTTTACCCACAAATCTAAGTAAACCGAGCCGTTCATTAATTTTTCAATATCCGCTCGGCTTTCCGCCCCGATAGCTCGCAAAAGCGCACCGTTTTTACCGATAATGATCCGTTTTTGTGAGTCGCGTTCCACATAAATAACCGCGCGTACATACCACTTACCGTTTTTCCTTTGCGCGATTTCTTCCATTTCCACACCGATTGCATGAGGCACTTCATCTCGCGTCATATGCAGAATTTTTTCCCGAATCAGTTCCGCCATAATATTGCGTTCCGGTCGATCGGTAACCATATCGTCCGGATAATATTGCGGTCCTTTAGGTAAATGATCACGGAGCACATCTAACAATGTGTCAACTTGATATCCGTCACGCGCCGAAATCGGTATAATTTCAGTAAAGTTAAATTTTTGTCGATAGTTGTCAATTAAAGGTAATAATTTTTCCGGTGTAATCTGATCCATTTTGTTAATCGCTAAATACACAGGAATCGTAAGCGTTTGTAACCGATCTAAAATATACTGCGTCCCCGGTCCGAAGCGCTCGTCAGCCGCCACCATAAAGAGAACCGCATCCACCTCATTCAGTGCATCCAATGCCTCTTTACGCATTTTTTCACCCAATTTGTGACGCGGTTTATGAATCCCCGGCGTATCGACAAATACCATTTGAAAATCGGGTTGGGTATAAACTCCCATAATTTTATCGCGCGTAGTCTGCGCTTTATCCGAAACGATAGAAATCTTTTGCTGCAAAATACGGTTGAGCAAAGTGGATTTCCCAACATTGGGCCGTCCGATCAAGGCAATAAAACCAGAGCGAAATACACCATTCATTCCAATTGTTCCTTTCCAAAAGCATACGGTAACAAATCTTCTAAAGCAAACTCTTTAAACGCCTGTGATGTTCCCGTGATGAGACGCGGAATGCCAAATTCCGCCATTACCTGCCGACAGGCCCCGCACGGCATTAGATCCTGTTTTCGCGGACTAAAAAGCGCCAGCGTAACGAATGTCCGCTCCCCCTGCGAAACGGCAGCCATAATCGCATTACGCTCGGCGCATTGCGTCAATCCGTAAGAACTGTTTTCGACATTACAGCCGGTAAAAACTGTACCGGTTTTCGTCAGCAATGCAGCGCCGACGGGGAAGTGCGAATACGGCGCATAAGCGTTCTCCGCCGCCTCCTTTGCCGCCTGCAAAAGATCCTGATCACACGTCATGAATATCCTCCCGCGTAATACCGAGCGCATGCAAAACTTCCTCTTCTGCGACCCGCATTTCTTTTTTATCTTCCGGTTTCTCGTGGTCATAGCCCATAATATGCATCAGACCGTGAATCGCCAAGTACGCCAACTCTCTGGTTTCGCTGTGCCCATATTCCTGTGCCTGTGATAAAACCCGATCGACGGAAATGACGATGTCCCCCAATAACATTTCTTCGTCAGACGAATCTTCTTCTCCTTCATTCAAGGCAAACGAAAGCACGTCGGTGGGCCGATCAATGTTTCGATATTCGCGATTTAACATCCGCAGATACTCATCATCCCCCAACGTCACGCCGAGTTCCGCTTCCGGTGGGATCTCCTGACATTCGGCTCCTTTACTCAATGTGGTTTCGATAATCTTCGGCCATTCCGAGTATTTCCGTGCCAATTCTTCGTTTAAAAAATCAATGATGACTTTCAATTATTTGACATCCCCCTGTTTGGCATACGCATCAATAATTCGTGCCACCAAATCGTTACGAACAACATCGGCGGCAGTAAAATCCACACGCGCAATCCCGCGCAAATTCTCGACGATTGAGACTGCCTGCTCCAGACCGCTTTTTTGTCGAGACGGCAAATCGATCTGTGTCACGTCACCGTTAATGACCATTTTGGAATGATTGCCCAAACGCGTTAAAAACATTTTCATTTGTTCCGGTGTCGTATTTTGTGCTTCATCTAAGATTACGAAGCAATCTTCCAGCGTGCGACCGCGCATGTATGCCAAGGGAGCCACTTCAATCGCTCCTTTAGTTTGCAACTGCATATATACATCTCCACCGAATAAATCCCCCAAGGCATCATATAGAGGGCGCAGATAGGGATCCACTTTTTCATTCATGTCCCCCGGCAAAAAGCCGAGACTTTCACCCGCTTCTACTGCCGGACGCGTTAAAATGATTCGATTGACATTATGGTTGCGAAAATAAAATACCGCTAAGGCAACGGCAAGATAGGTTTTGCCGGTACCCGCCGGACCGATGCCGAATGTAATCGTATTGTTGCGAATGGCATCCACATACGCTTTTTGTCCGGCCGTACGCGGGCGAATAATTTTACCGCCGCGTGTCACCATTACAGTATCATCATGCAAGTCGCGCAGTTTATGCTCTTTCCCCTGGTCAATCATCTGCAGCACCGTTTCCAATTGCCTTTCCGAAATGGTGTTTCCCGATGACAACGTAGTCAAAACATCTTCGATAACGCGTTGTGCGGCCCCCAACGACTCCGGCTCACCGATCAATCGGATAATGCCGCCGCGATCTACCAGCTGCGCATCGTAATGTGCCGCAATTTTGGGTAAAATCCACGCGTTTCTTGCGACCAAAAGCTGTTTCTCATGGTCTGCTGTCAGAGTATATGCCGTAGAGCGAATAGGATATCATTCCTTTCCTGTCTGAATGATTACGAATTATGATGACGTTCTTATCTTTATTTATTATATATTAGTCCTTCGACAGCGTCCAGCGTTGCGCCTTTGACGATCAACAATGGTTGGGTATAATAAAGCAGGAGGAAATTATGAATATTGTCGCTTGTACCTCACCCTTGCAAACCGGAAGAATAGATAATAATCTGCAGTGGTTTCGATCGCATCATGATGAAATTATGTCACGGGAACCGGATCTGATTGTAATGGCGCAAAACAGCCTCACAGGATTTGTCTCAGACACCTTGTTGCGTGACACGGATTTTCAATCGAAACTTGACGCAGCACTTTGCGAACTTTCCACATTTTTTTCGGTGCCGGCAATCGGTAGTCAGGACCAATGGCTACACGGTCAACGCAAACACCGGACGTTGTATTTTGAAAACGGCAAGGCAACAGAGCTCGACTCCGCAACCATCTCGTGCGAACGCCAAACGTTGTATATTCGTGCTGATGAAAATGCCCCGTTTCCAAATGATTTACCGGTGATCGATCTTTTTAGCCGACCTGCAACGCTATCTTCGCCTGCGTATCATAACAGCATACGTATAGATGCATTGACGGTTGTGGATTGCGGCGGATATTTCGAACCGCATACCGGCTTTTTACATTGCGGCGAAACATGTCACGGCGGCTGGCAGCAGGGAATCTATACAGTTGCATTGACGACCAGCGGTTGGCGCACGAGTGCACCGCTCACATGTACATGGAAACAAATGAACCTCCTGCGCTGGCAGTTACAAACCATTTTACGGACGCTCTCTTTGCGTGACGTGGTTATCGGCCTTTCCGGCGGCATTGACTCCACGGTCAACGCTCTTCTCTACCAAAGCGTCGTGGGAAAAGACCATATATTGGGCGTTACTATGCCTTCCTCCTACACCTCTTCTGTGACTCGCTCGATTGCGAAACAACTTGCCAAAAATGCCGGCATTCCGTTGCTTACCGTGCCGATTAAAGAATCCGTTGAAGCGACACGAACACAGCTGAAAAAAATTGCAAAAGCGACAGGAGTTTCGCTTTCACTCGACGGCTTGCCGTATGAAAATTTGCAAGCGCGCGATCGCACTTCCCGTGTATTAGCTACGATTGCTTCCGCTCTCGGTGCCACCTTCACATGCAATGCCAATAAAACGGAAACCACCGTAGGTTACGGCACAATGTACGGTGATATAGCCGGTGCGTTAGCGGCTACCGCCGACCTTTGGAAACATGAAGTATATGAATTGGCCAAAGACTTGGATGACTTTATGGGTGGAGGTATCATTCCGCGAGAAGTCTTTACGGTCCCCCCCAGTGCAGAGCTTTCTTCTGCGCAGGATGTCACAAAAGGATTTGGCGATCCGCTGATTTATCCTTACCACGACTATCTCTTTGCCAGTTGGGTACAAGATACGCCGCTTTCGCTTGCAGAAATTCTTGAATGCTATGAAGAATGCACATTAACAAAACGTCTGGGCGCCACTGTAGAGGTCGGAACGCTTTTTGCCGACGCGGATGCGTTCGTCGCCGACTTGGAGCGCTGGTGGACACTCTACCGCGGCTTAAGCATTGCCAAACGTGTACAGGCACCGCCGATCCTTGCCGCCGGTCCATATCCGTTTGGAAAATATCTTGAAGCGCAAGGAGAACCGCGATATTCTGACCGGTATCTGGCAAAACGAAAAAAACTTTTGAAAAAATAAAAAGAGCCGATCGGCTCTTTTTTTATGCTTCGATTTTTTTCATTGCTTCATCCAACGTATGCCACGCGAGTACCGCACATTTTACACGCGCCGGTAACTGCGAAACATTTTCCAATACAATCGCCTCTTCCAGCGACTCCCGCTCTTCTTCATTCAACTCTTCCCGTTGGATCAAACAAATAAACCGCTCAATACATGCTTTTGCTTCTTTAACCGACTTCCCGCGCACCACATCGCAAAGCATGGAGGCAGACGCCTGACTGATCGCGCACCCTTGACCCTCATACGCAATATCTTCGACCATTCCGTCGGTAATGATCGCATTCATGGTTAAGTCATCACCGCAGTTCGGATTATGACCATGCTCCGTTACCGTTGCATCTGTTAACGGGCGATGATTGCGCGGGTCCTGATTATGTTCCAGAATTAAATCTGTGTACAATTGCTGGAGATTCATAGTTCCTTCTTCCTATTTAAATCCCATTTGTTTACGCACCAATGGCAATACTTCTAAAAACCGTGCCACTTCCGCTTCCGTATTATAGATATAGAAACTTGCTCGATTTGTCGCCGGTGCATGCAAATAAGCGCCTAGCGGCTGCGCACAATGATGCCCTGAACGAACCGCGATCCCGTAATGATCCAAAATCGTCGCCACATCATGCGGATGTACACCGTCAACTAAAAATGTAATTACGCCGTACTTTTCCGCAGGATTTGTCGTGCCGATAATCTTTACAAACGGCATCTCGGAAAGGCCTGTAAGCGCCATTTCCGTCAGCTTTTTCTCATGCGCAACAATCGCATCCCAACCGATCGCTTCCAAATACTTTATGGCAGCGGCCAGGGATACTGCACCTTCCACATTTTGTGTACCGGCTTCAAATTTAAAGGGTAAAGTATTGAATGTAGTGGTCTGTTCTTGCACGTATTCAATCATGTCGCCGCCCAAATTAAATGGTTCCATATCATCAAGCAGCGCTCGTTTTCCGTACAACACACCGATCCCCTGCGAAGCGAGCATCTTGTGACCGGAAAATACATAGAAATCACAATCCAAAGCCTGCACATCGACTGCAAAATGGGGCGCCGCCTGTGCTCCGTCTAAAACCACGACTGCTCCGACGGCATGGGCGCGCTGAATCATCTCTTGCACAGGCACGTGCATGCCCAACACATTGCTGGCATGACCGAACGCAACAATTTTTGTCGTTTCGTCAATTTTTGTAAAATCGGACGGATCAAAATGTCCGTCTTCCGTTAAATAAATATATTCCAGTGTCGCTCCGGTCACGCGTGCAACACGCTGCCATGTGACCAAGTTGGCATGGTGTTCGGCGATTGTGACGATGATTTTATCGCCAGTCTTGAGATGTGTCTCACCATAACTGCGGGCGATGAGATTCAGACTTTCCGTCGCATTACGCGTAAAAACAATCTCATCCGAACTTGCGGCATGGATGAAACGAGCCACCACTTCCCGTGCACCGTCATATGCGAGAGATGCGGTTTGCGCTAAACGATGCGCACCGCGATGTGGATTACCATGCCGCGAGAATACGTACTCCTCGACTGCCTCCATAACTTGCCGGGGGCGGTGGGTTGTCGCCGCATTATCAAAATAAATCAGCGGCTCCTCTCCCACTTTTGTTTGTAAAATAGGAAAATCCTTACGTATGTTTTCCAGATTCATCATATCGCTTCCATCTTTGTCTCTACTGCGGTAAGTACCGTTTCACGCAAATCATCGGCAATAATTTTATCAATGACAGGGCGCAACATCGCTTCTACCACTAAACGCTTCGCTTCTTCCTGTGAAAAGCCTCGGCTCATTAAGTAGTATAACCGTTCTTTATCCATTTGGCCGGCACTGGAGGCATGATTTCCCTGCACATCATCTTCCGTACATAAAAGCAAGGGCAAAGAGACATTTTTCGCCTGCGGACTCAAAAGCACGACATAATCTTCCTCGTTGCCAATCGCTCCCGATGATCCGTGCTTGAAGTCAATACAGCCGCGAAAAACTTTTTTTGCCGCATCTCGTAAGGCTCCATAAGTCGCTAAATGAGATTCGGTTTTCTTCCCGAAATGGTTACGATCATAATACAAGTCAAGATGCTGCTTTTCGTTGGCTACATAAACGCCTTCTTCGGAAAGCGTAGATGCTTCACCTAACAAATCCGCATCGCTGTGATAGATAATACGCTCCGCACCGAATTCGGCACCGATAAATGCCGCTTGAGATGCGGTGTTGAGCCGAGTGTAACGATGCTCAATCGCAGTCGTCAGAGGCACGCCTGTATGAACTTTAGTAATTTTTAATACGGCATTGTCACCGACGGAACTTAAAATGGCATAGTTCAATCGCCCTTCATTTTTGCTTTCATTGTCAATGACAATCTCCAACGCTAATTCGGCATTCGCCCGCACATCAATGATAACTGCACCCAACCAGTGATTTTGTGTTTCCGTAAATGTGAGGTTCAAACGCAGTTGTTGCTTGGTGCCTTCCGGTACGACAATTTTGAATTGCTGCGCTGCGTCACTCATCGTTTCCGCAAACGTTGCGGGGTCCGCACCGCGAAATTGGGGCCGTAAAAACGCAAGAGATGCCGTCGTCATCCCTGTAACGCATTCGACTTGTTCCGGCTGCGACCACACTGCCGTAAGTTGTGAGGCGTCTACATGATCCGCCACATCCAGTTCCGTGTAATTGGCTTTCGTCCAGCGATAGGTTGTCATCGGCAGCAAGTTAAATTGTTTTTTCATTTTTCCTCCTACCCGATGGAACCTTCGAATTCCAAACGTATCAAATTATTCATTTCCACCGCATATTCCAACGGCAATTCTTTAGAAATCGGCTCGGCAAAGCCGCGTACCAGCATGGCTTTCGCCTCGTCCTCCGAAAGGCCCCGACTCATCAGATAATAAATAGCTTCATCGCTGATGCGTCCAATCTTAGCCTCGTGTCCTAAATCAACATCGTCGTTTTCAATAGAGATATCCGGTACCGTATCGGAACGTGACTGGTCATCCAGCATCAGCGACTCACAGCTGACAGAAGATTTAGCCCCTTTAGCATTCGGTCCGATCCGCAAAAGGCCGCGATAAATCGCTGCACCGCCACTCTTAGATATCGATTTGCTATTGATGTTTGAAGTTGTATTTTTACCTAAATGAACGACTTTCGAACCTGTGTCTAATGTCTGTCCTTCCCCCGCAAATGTAATGCCGGTAAATTCGCAGATGGAGTTGTCTCCTTTTAAAATCGTCATCGGATACAGCATGGAAACATGCGAACCAAACGAGCCGCTAACCCATTCCATACGTGCGTCCTTACCGATCAACGCACGTTTTGTATTGAGGTTGTACATATTCTTCGACCAATTTTCAATCGTCGAATAGCGTAATTCCGCACCGTCAGCGACAAATAATTCGACACACCCGGCATGCAAATTCGCCACATTGTAGCGAGGCGCTGAACAGCCCTCAATAAAATGGCACTTCGCCCCCGGTTCCAAAATAATCAGCGTATGTTCAAACTGCCCGGCTCCCGGCGCATTCAAACGGAAGTAACTCTGTAAGGGAATCTTGACATCAACACCTGCCGGCACAAAAACATATGATCCGCCTGACCATACTGCGCCATGCAAAGCGGCAAATTTGTGATCGTTCGGCGGCACCAGCGTCATAAAGTGACGGCGCACGATATCTTCATGTTCTTTGAGTGCCGTCTCAAAATCCGTATAAATGACGCCCTGTTTCACCAGATCTTCCTGGATATTGTGGTACACCACCTCAGAGTCATATTGCGCCCCAACACCGGCAAGCGAAGTTTGCTCCGCACGCGGAATACCCAAACGATCAAATGTTTCCTTAATATCCTGCGGCACGTCATCCCAGCTTGCTTTCATATCGGTACGGGGACGCACATAGGTCACGATTTCTTCCATATTCAAGCCGGAAATATCCGGCGCCCACGGAGGTACATCCATCTGCTGATAAATCGCAAGTGAACGCAGACGAAAATCAAGCATCCACTGCGGCTCATCTTTTTTGGCAGAAATTTCACGTACTATGTCCGGCGTTAATCCCGAATCCGTCTTATAGTCATACGAAAAACTGTCGCGTACGTCGTAAACGCCACGTTCCATGTCGGCAACATATGTTTTTTTGCGTTTTTCTTCAGCCATCATGTCACCTGTTTCGCAAATGATCAAACCCCTGCGCTTCAATCGTATCGATGAGAGACGCATCGCCTTCGGTTACGAAATTTCCGTTCATCATTACATGTACTTTATCGGGGCTGATGTATTTTAACAATTGATTGTGATGTGTGATGATAATAAATGCGTGTTCAGGACTATGGTAGTCGGCAATTGCCTGGGAGACAATACGGACAGCATCCACATCGAGTCCCGAGTCCGTTTCATCTAAAATAGCCAATTTCGGTTCCAGCATCTTCATCTGTAAGATTTCACTTTTCTTGCGTTCTCCGCCTGAAAATCCGTCATTTACGTAACGATCGGCATAGGCGATATCCATATCCAGGGAACGCATTTCCTTGTGGAGCTTGCGCTTGAACGGAAATAATCGTTGCTGTTCACCGGAGACCGTTACTTTTGCCGTACGCAAAAAATTTTCTACCGTAATTCCGGGTACCGCAAGCGGCGACTGGAAAGAAAGAAAAATTCCCGCTTTAGCGCGTTCATCCACGCTATAGTCGGTAATATCTTTTCCCTCAAAATAAATTTTTCCTTGGGTAACTGTATAGGCGGGGTTCCCCATAATGGCGTGCATTAAAGTCGATTTACCGGCCCCGTTGGTTCCCATCACAACATGCACTTCACCGTGCTCAATGGTGAGATTGACGCCATGCAAAAGTTCTTTATCTTCGACTGCTACATGCAGGTCTTCAATGCGTAATAATTCAGACATAAATCCTCCTTGGAGTCGTGCCTTACTATATATAAATTTTTCAATATTCTATGTTTTAAGAGTAACGTATTTATGTAGCAAAGTCAATAAATCGGCTCTTCATGAAAAAACACCAATCGCGATTGGTGTTTTTAGCGTGGTAAATCGGGGTAGTCCAGTGTAGCGAAATAGTCGCGTAATGTTTCCGGTCGGCGAATTTGTTGCACTTGCCCATTTGATTTCAGCAACAATTCACGAGCGCGTAACTTGCCGTTGTAATTGAATCCCATTGCATACCCGTGTGCGCCGGTATCATGAAGGATAAGGATATCTCCCATCACGATTTCCGGAAGTGACCGCTGAACCGCGAACTTATCGTTATTCTCGCATAACGATCCAACCACATCATAGGTATGATCGCACGACACGTCATCCTTACCGAGAACGGTGAGATGATGATATGCACCGTACATTCCCGGACGCATCAGATCTGCCATCGAGGTATCTACTCCGATATAATTTCGATATGTATTTTTATAGTGGATGGCACTGGTGACAAGCCAACCGTACGGTCCGGTAATAGCACGACCGCATTCCAAAGCTAATGCAACATCTTGCAAGCCGCAAGGTGCTAATATTTCTCCATACAGTTTCCGGACACGATTACCATAATCCTGATAGTCGAGAGGCGTCTCATCCGGCCGATAGGCGATACCGATACCACCGCCTAAGTCGATAAAGTCAATTCGGATTCCTTCCGAATGACAAATTTCCGCCGCAAGAGTAAACATCATTTTCGCGGTCTGCGCCAACTCCTCAATGTCGAGAGTATTGGACACAATCATCGTATGCAGACCGATCCATTGAATATTTTGTTTTTTTGCCCATCGCACGGCAGCAAAAATCTGCTCCTTGGTCATACCGTACTTGGCTTCTTCCGGATGCCCAATAATATCATTTCCGTAACCGATTGCGCCGGGATTATATCGAAAACAAATTTTTTCCGGTAACCATTCTCGTTCTTTCAAATCCGGCAAGTGAGAAATATCATCGACATTAATGATGGTATTATCCTGATACGCTCGTTCGTATTCTGCCGGCGCGGTATTATTGGAAGAAAAAACAATTTCATCCTCCCGAAAACCCACCGCATGTGCAAGCACCAGTTCAGGAAGTGAACTGCAATCGGCACCGCAACCTTCTTCGTGCAATATTTCCATCAAGTACGGATTAGGATTTGCCTTAACCGCGTAATATTCCCGAAAATGAGGATGCCAGGAAAAAGCCGCTTGCAATTGGCGCACATTTTCCCGTATACCTTTTTCATCATAAAGATGAAAAGGCGTACCGTACTCTTGTACAAGTTCACGCAACGCCGCTTCACTGAGCGGAATCGATTTCTTCGTCATTGCGCTGCAGCAGCGCCTTCCAGGAAACGGGCATGAATCAAGGCAACCGCCTTTTCGGCATCACGCTCGTCTATCAGGCAGGAAATGCTGATTTCCGAAGTGCTGATAATTTGAATATTGATATTCCCGTCGGCAAACGCGCCGAACATATCCGCCGCAACCCCGGGCGTACCAAGCATACCCGCGCCGACCACCGACACTTTCGCGACATCCGTGGCATATAAAATGTCCTTAATACCATGATCGCGCTTAAACACTTCAAGAACTTCCTGTGCCTGCGGAAAATCACTTTCTGCAATCGTAAAAACAATATCCGTTTTGGAATCATCCGATTCGCGAATACTCTGTACAATCATGTCCACATCAATATTGGCTTTGGCCAGGTAGCTGAAAATCATATGCGCCACCCCCGGCCGATTATCCACGCCCATAACGGTCACTTTAGCTACATTGGTGTCATGCGCGACGCCACGAATAGCGGCTTGCTTTCCTTCCATCTTGTACTCCTCCTGAATCATCGTTCCATCTGTTTCCGTAAATGTTGAACGTACATGAATCGGTACACGATAACGGCTTCCCATTTCTACTGCCCGAGGCTGCATAACACCGGCGCCAAGTCGTGCCATCTCAAGCATCTCACCATACGTGATTTCCCGCATCTTGAATGCTTGTGGAACCACACGCGGATCTGCCGTATAAACGCCATCCACATCCGTAAAAATTTCACAGACATCCGCCTGCAGTGCACCGGCTAAAGCAACTGCCGTAGTATCACTGCCACCACGCCCCAATGTCACCATATCACCGTTATCCGCAAGACCTTGGAAGCCGGCAACAATCACAATATTACCTTCGTTAAGAGCCGTGAAAACACGTTCCGGATTAATGTCCAAGATGCGTCCTTTGCCGTAAGACCGACTGGTTTGAATTCCGGCCTGTTGTCCCGTAAAAGAAATCGCAGGCTGACCCAGCTCTATAAATGTCATCGCAAGTAAAGCGATGGAAACCTGTTCACCGGTGGTAAGCAGCATATCCAGCTCGCGGCCATATGCTTTATGCGTACATTGCTTCGCCAAGGCCATTAAATCGTCTGTCGAATCCCCCATTGCCGAGACGACAACGACGATTCTGTCTGTCGGTTGTTTCGCCGCCAAAATGCGCTCTGCAATGTGACGGATTTTTTCTGGCGTTGCTACGGAAGAACCGCCAAACTTTTTGACCTGTAACGTCATACTTTGCCTCCTCAAATATTTAAAAAATGCTTATTTAACATGGTAACATTAACACCTGTTTGTGTAAAGAACTTACCATATAAAAAAGAGCGGTTTAAACCGCTCTTTTTTATATGGATTTGCACAGTTATTAATTTTTTAAAATTCAATGCCCCGACGTGCGCGAACACCTTTCTCAAATGCATGCTTGATCGGTTTCATTTCAGTTACCGTATCGGCGACAGCAATGACTTCCGGACGCGCATTGCGCCCCGTCAAAACAATGTTCAATCGTTCCGGACGTTTTTTTATTAAATCGACAACATCTTCCACCTGCAACAGACCGAAATCCACCGCGTAATTAACTTCATCCAAAATAACCAGGTCCCATTGATCCGACATCACTTCATTTTTGACCGTCTCCCACGCAGCACGTGCTTTTTCCTGATGCTGTTGAAACTCTTTCTGACCGCCGTCTTTTTTATTATGACGTACGAAACCGTTTCCTAAAGGATGAACTTCCACATCCGGTGACAATCGTTCCAATGCACTGAGTTCGCCGTACTTCCAAGCGCCTTTGATAAATTGCAATATCAGCACCTTTTGGCCGTTTCCCACTGCTCGCAAAGCAAGTCCCAATGCGGCGGTAGTTTTGCCTTTACCGTTGCCGGTATTTACCAATACTAAGCCTTTATCCATTTTATCTCCCTTGCCGATAGTCATGACAAATAGTCAAGAAGCGTCGCGCCGCTTCCGGAGAGCCATCCCACGCCAAATGCAAGTACGATGCCAATACATTGTGTGAAACATACCCTTCCTTATGCGGTGTGACATTGCGACTACCGATCAATTCGTATGCCCATGGATACATTTCGTCGTTCTTCGGAAGTAACGTTGAGAAGTGAAACTCATGCCCGCGTAGAGTCGCTCCTTTTATCGCGATAATGCTGTCCTGTTGTGCGGTCGCCGTCACATAGCCGACGCGTTGCAGCTTCTTTTCCATTTGCGTCGTTGCAGGTACGATACCCGTCAACGGGTATCGGGTACCGGCAAAATCCGTCACGCTTTCGCAAAGGTACATCAACCCCCCGCATTCCGCGTAGATCGGCATACCAGCCTCAGCCGCTTGCTTCATTTTTATAAGCATCTCCCGGTTTTGGCTCAATGCATCCAAAAACATTTCCGGGAAACCGCCGCCCAAAATGATTCCGTCGATATTTGGCGGCAATTCTTTGTCAGTTAACGGGCTGAAATAAACTAATTCGGCCCCCAACCGCTCCAAATATTGCAAGCTGGTCGGATAATAAAAAGAAAATGCCGCGTCATGCGCTACGGCAATTCTTACCTTTATCGGTTCGTCAAGCTCCTGTCGCGATTCGATACTAAGATCCGGTGCTTGTTCAGCCGCGGCGCGCAAACGATCCAGATCAATGGATTCCTGCATGACCTTCGCCATCTGCTGAATCACAGAAGTCGGGTCGGTTTCCGTCACCGGTGTCAACCCCAAGTGCCGTTCCGGCGTTTGGAGCAAATCATTACGATGAATAATACCTAAGACCGGAATCCCCAGCTGTTCAATGCTTTCCCGAACCATTTCGGCATGTTTCGGTGAGCCGACACGATTAACGATTACGCCTGCCAACCGAACGTCCGGGTCATAATTTTTATACCCAAGCGCAATAGCACCGGCACTTTGTCCCATCGACTGCACATTAATAACCAATATGACCGGCGCCTGCAAGCGTTTCGCGATAGCAGCCGTACTACTGATACCGGCAGAGCCTCCATCGTATAGGCCCATGACTCCTTCAATGATCGAAAGTTCTGCGCCCTCACTTAACCGCGTAAAATTTTCCGACAGTTTTTCCTCCGGTACCAACCAAGTATCAAGGTTATATGAATCCCGCCCGGACGCCAGCGCATGAAAGCCGGGGTCAATGTAATCCGGCCCTACTTTAAATGGCTGAACAGCATGTCCGGACTGCGTCAATGCCGCGAGTAGTCCCGTTACGATCGTCGTTTTCCCTACGCCGCTATTCGTCCCGGCTATCACCAATCGTGGTCGGCGAAAGGTTGCCATTAGTGACTCCGCTTCGCTAAAATCGTCGATAAATAATTCAGCTTCGCATCTTCCGGCAAGGCACGCAAATCACGATATACGACCTCATCTGGCAGACCCGCACGCGAAATCATAATCGCATCATCGATCAAATTGTATTTTTCCATCAGTTTTTTAATTATCGGCCAAGTTTTATAAACTTTCATAATAACTAAACTGTCGCTGACCGCAATGACACGTTCCAATTTTTCTGCATCCGCAGTACCGGGTAAAATGGTAATAACGTCTTCCTGATCGCCGACCGTCCGTCCGATATGAGAAGCAATCGCCAAAAAAGCCGGGATGCCCGGAATGGTTTCGATGGGGTATTCCGTTTTCTTCAATGCTCTAAAAATGTACATATAGGTGCTATACAACATCGGATCACCGAGAGTTAAAAATGCTATATCTTTACCTTCAGCCAACAATCCGGAAATAATTTTACGATTTTCCTCCCAGGCTCTTTCCTGAACTGTCATGTCAGGAACCATCGGAAAAACGATAGGGATAACTTCCGTTGATTCTTTGATAAAAGGCTTAGCAATTTGGTAGGCAACCGAATCGGTTTTTTTCTCCGTTTTCGGAACGATAATCACGTCGACATGCTCCAGTGTCCGTACCGCTTTGACTGTTAGAAACTCTGAATCCCCGGGTCCCACACCAATCCCATATAATGTTCCTGTTTGCATACTAACCCCCACAAATTTTAAATAATAGAAGGAATCGCCGGTCGCCCGTGTGAGCGACCTCGATACCGTTCACTGATTGCATCATCCAAGTGCTGCATATATAGCTTAAGGATATCTTCGATTTGTCCCAAAGACTGCCAATCCTCTTCGACAATAAAACCGTATTCTGACAACTTTTGAACAACACTTTCTTCTTCTTTGCTGAATATGTCCACACTTACGTGTTCACCCGCATGGAAAAAGAGAGGTTTAACATGAATTTTACGAATTCCCGCAAAACGCATTTGCTTTGCCGCTTCGCGCCATTCGGGAAATCCCTCCAGCGTCCCTATCCAGACATTATCGTAGCCCAAATGATTCGCCTTGAGTTGCAACGCTGAATACACCGCCTGCGCAGGATGATTCGTCCCATGCGCCAATAGCAAAAGGCCTTCCTGTGGTGCGGAGGGAATCGCCTCCTTTAAACTATCCAAAAGCAATTGATAGTCATCCGGCCGTTCGTCCCCCTGACCGATAAAATACAATAAGGGTCGACCGATCACCAAACGTCTAAAAACAAGGTCTGCTTTCCATTTGTACACAAGTTGCATTACTTTCGAGTATTCTGCCCCCGGAATAATATGCAAAGGCTGATATGCTACCTCGCGATATCCTTCCGATGCCAAGTGGTAAAACATGGCACGTTCACTGTAAAATTTTTCTCCCTCTTGTTTCGATATTCGGTCGATGACAATCCGACTGGTAAAGGCGATATATACATCCCAATCCGGATATGCCTGTTGAGTCAAGCGCTGCATATGCTTCAATGTGCGCTTACGTTCTTCTGTTAGCGTAGTACCAAAACTCGTCAGTACAATCGCTTTGTCATTCATCATGTCCCTCCAAAATCTTCTGCCCTGTCATTTATTTCCATTGTGTCATTTTATTAGTTACTTTCCGAGTCGGCAACTCTGCCGGCTCAAAGTGCACCATTATACATGTCGTACTGACTTCCGGGATTAGACAGGCAGGATGGTTTTGACGCCGTGCAATGTGTATTACCAATCCATATAATACCATTGTCATGGAAGCGATGCGAATTACAATTTCCGGTGTGAATACTCTACCTCAAACTAAAGTTTACACGCACACGAGATTGTGTTTCGACCGGGGATCCGTTAACCGTTCCGGGCGCAAAGCGCCATTGATATACGGCATCCACTGCCGCCTGATCCAACGCTGCATTCCCTGATGATTCGGCTACCCATGCGCTCGTTACAGATCCTTGCGAACCGATTACCAAACCCACACCGACGGTACCTTCAACATTGGCCCGACGGGCGGATTCCGGATACTTCGGGTCGGGAGCGGAAAGTATTGAAGGACTCGTAGGCGGCGCAGTATTTGAGCCCACGCCAGAGCCCGCACCTGATCCGGTCCCCGAACCGATACCGGATCCGTTTCCGGAACCGATACCACTACCCGTACCGCTACCTATGCCCGATCCGTGTCCGGTTCCCTGCCCTGTGCCGAAACCGGATTGTGAGCGTCGAACACGGTGCTTTCTCGTCGGTTTTGCCGGTGACTGCTCCGGCATCGTGGAGTAGGCATCATGAATTGGCGCTTCTACGCTTTCATCAATGCTTTCTTCTGTGCTTTCCCAATCACTATATGCATCTAAATCATCCGGAAACGTCGACGCGTCCTGTGCGACAATATCCGAACCTCCACCACCGCCGCCACCACCAGCAGGGTCATAAATCTCGACTACCACGGGATCGAGAGATACGTGCTCCGGCATTGGTGCAAAGTGAATCGCGACTCCGAATGAAGCAAGAATAAGCGCATGCGCCAAAAGAGATCCTATTATAGGCTTGCCCCAGCCCTCATTTTCGCCATAATACATAGCGACCTCAAGGTTCCGACGCAACCGGCGCCGGTTTTGCGCCATCGGTAGCGATACCGATGCGAGAGATTCCTGACAGCTTTACTTGATCCAAAACATACATAAAGTTGTTATATTGCGACTCCGCATCCGCGCGTACTAAGATCGCCAGTTGAGGATTTCTGTTTTTTTCTACCTCAATACGTCGCCGCAAGTCCTCTGCATGTATTGGCTCCTGTTCGAAGTAAATTGCACCATCTTTTTTTATACTGATCGGCACGGTAGTTTCCATGCTCACTTTAGCGGATTGAGTCTTCGGCAAAGACAGATCCACTGATTTTTGAACCACCATGGTAAGCATACTCATCATAAAAAAGACAAGCAAAAAAAAGATGATATCGATCATTGGGATAATCATCAGCTTCGGCTGCTTGCTTACCCGCATTTCTCTAAGCTTCATTCGGCTCACCGTCCACATGGGCCAGGTAAACAGATGCTAAACGTTCCATATCCGAAACAAGATTATCCAACCGGTGTGCCAAATACGTATGCACAACCAGTGCCAAAATCGCTACCAACAAGCCGGTCGCCGTTGCTACCAGTGCTTCCCCGACACCGGCAGTAATGGCAAAAGGCTGGCCTTCAGAAACGGACAAAATACTGAATGAACTAATCATCCCGGTCACTGTGCCCAATAACCCCAATAGAGGAGACATAGTAACAATAACGTCTAAGTAATTTAAATAGTTGCGTAATAAAGATGCGCCGTGGGCCGCGCTGCCTTCGACAACGGCGGTCTGACTGGCACCGGTATGAAGATGCGCTACTGCGTCACGAATCGCCATCGCCGGGAATCCACCATCTTCATCCAATAGCTGCATCAAATCGCTGATATCGTTTTGGTGCAGCAGAACCGGAATTTTTTCGACTAGTTTCAGAATATCCGATTCTGCTTTTTGGTAATAGCGAAATCGTTCAATCCCAATTGCGATAACTAAAATCGAACATAGTAGCAAAGGATACATTACCAAGCCGCCTGCATTAAATAAATGAAGTGCTTCACTCATACTTTTCTCCTTCCTCTTCTCATTTTTGTGATGAGAATTTTCAAAACACAAAACTATAAGGTTTATAATAAACCACAATATCAAAATACCATAGTTAATAATTGATGTAAATGCATTCCTATTATTTTCTTGCGATAAACCTGAACTATTGTGTATTTCGTGCAAGTGTTAAATGGACTTTCTTCATCATTACAACCCCGGCCCGTATGAATAAGATACCCGTCACCAACACAACTCCCAACTATTCAACTGAATATAATCTAAAAGATTTCACAAGTTCAGAATCGGTAGATTGTATTCCCAGCCACCACAAACGTTTATACAGTCCTTAAACGTTTATACAGTCCTTTGAATCATCCTGTAAATAAAAACGCGAAAAAGCAACACTTTAACAGACGTGCCGCTTTTTCGCATTTTTAATGTTGGTAGTGATCTTGCACAATTCGTAATACTTTTTCATCCGATAAATCTTTGACGTGATAGTAGGTCGCTCCCATGGAAGAGGCCAATTTTTTAGCGATTCCCATACTGATAAAATCGGTTTCGGTATCGATGACCACCATGGCCGCTCCGGTACGACGTAACTTTTCTCCCAGTTCGACCGCCTCATCTACCGGGTTACCTCCCGAAAGCGAAGAGGTTGCCCGGCCGTCAGTCACTAAAAGAAATACCGGTCGTACTTCCGGATCTTGAAATTTCAATTGTGCAAGCACGGCAAGCGACATTTCAAGGGCCGCCGCCAACGGTGTTTTACCGCCTGTAGGTAATTCCTTCAGAGCTTTTTGTGCCAAATCAATACTGCGCGTCACGGGCAATAAAAGTTCCGCTGTATTACGCCGAAATGTTATCAAACCTATACGATCACGCTTTTGATAGGCTTCTTGTAAAAGACCGTAAATAGCTCCTTTTACCGCCCCCATACGGTGCTTTGCCCCCATCGACCCCGACGCATCCACACAAAACAAAAAAACGGTTCCGGTACGTTTTTCGCGTACTTTCTGACGTAAATCATCCTTTTCGAGAGCAATGGCCAAGCCGTGTTTTTCCCGCTGCTTTTGGTACGGCGCGGCAGCACGAATGGTCGCATCCAACGCAAGATCGGTAACTTCATGAGCCATCGGCACGGCACGAATGTAGCGCCCCTGTTTTAAATCCGTCTTCGTTCGTTGCCGTTTCCCCGAGCCTTTACGCTTAAAACGATCCACATTCATCGTGACTTGCGACTGTAGCGCCGAAAACGCTTTGTTGATATCTTCCCAAGTTTCCGGCGGCAGCGGCATTTGTGGATTCGGCGGCGTATCGGCTTCATGGGAGTCGTCACCATTTGTATCAAAATCGTTATCTTCCGGCGAATTGGACGGAGGCGGCGGCAATTCCTGCGCATCATTTTGCGGCGGTAGCTCCGCAGAATCATCAGGCTGATCCGGCGGTTGCGGCGGCTGTTGCTCCGGCTGTTCCTGCGGTGCATGTTCGGGTTGATGCATCCGATGCGGCAACACAAAATACGCTGCTCGTTCCATGTCATCGGGAATCAGAAAATTGCGGCCGGCAAGAGCCGCTACCGCTTTCGTCGCTTCGAGTAAAATAATGTCCCCGCGATGACCAGCAAGCCACGCATTTTCACTATATACAGCCGCCAACTGCAGCATGGGCGCCGGCACCTCCATTTGCGAAATGATGGCTTGTGCCGTTATTACTTTTTCACGTAACTTTTCGGTTTCTTCTGCATAGCGTTTTACAAAGGCGATGCGATCTTTTTCGTACGCTAAAACGCGACGAACAATCTCCTGTCGTTTGGCAGGGTCGGTTTCCGCCTGTGCATTGACAAACATCCCGAACCGATCCAAAAGCGCATAGCTCAACGTTCCTTCTTGGGGGTTCATTGTACCGACCAGCATGAAGTCGGTAGGATGCGAATAGGAAAGTCCCTCACGTTCGATTTTGTTTTCATGCGTCTCATGAACCTGCAAAATCGCCGCTAAAAGGTCTCGCCGCAGGAGATTGATTTCGTCGATGTATAAAATTTGTTGATCTGCTTTGGCAAGCAAACCGGGTAAAAATATACGCTTACCATCGGCTAGCGTTTTTTCCAAGTCAATATGACCGAAGACGCGGTCTTCCGTTGCAGAAAGCGGCAATTCCACTAAAGTCTGCTCCGTTAATGCCATTGCAGAACGCAGCAGTGTGCTTTTCGCTGTCGCCTTGGTCCCGGAAATTAGCAGACCTCCGATCTTCGGATTGACTAAAGCCAGGAGAATGGCTTCTTTTACATCATCCTGACCGACCACGGCAACAAACGGATAGATATCAGGATAGCTCATGACGCTTGGACGTTTAAAACCTGATCAATCACGGTAAAGTCGATGCCGGTTTCTTCAAACGGTTTGCGGCGCATACGGTGCGGCAAAACAAGTTCTGCCGCTGCCTTCAAATCCGCCAACGTCACTTCGCTGCGGCCATCAAAAGCGGCGATCGTCATTGCGGTTTTGAGCATCGTAATATCCGCTCGATGACCATCGACGTCCAACGCCACGGAAAGCTCTGCCGTTTTAGCCAGCGCTTCATCGGGAACTTGAACAGTAGGCAGGAGCACACGGGCACGGTGAATCTTTTTCTCCAATTGTTTTTGTTCTTCCGCGTATTCTTCCGCAAATTTTTCCGGATCCGCTTCATACGCCAGGCGACGTTTAATAACCTCTACACGTTGCTGCGCATCGTGTTCGCCAACAACTTCAACGGAAAGCCCGAAGCGATCCAATAGTTGCGGACGAATATCACCTTCTTCAGGGTTCATCGTACCGATTAAGACAAATTTAGCCGGGTGCGACATGGAAACGCCTTCGCGTTCTACGGTATTAACCCCCATTGCGGCGGCGTCCAGCAATACGTCAACAACATGATCATCCAGCAGATTGATTTCATCCACATACAAAATATTTCGATTAGCATCTGCCAAAATGCCCGGCTCAAATTTCTTTTTTCCTTGCGCAATGGCATGCTCCAAATCCAGTGTGCCAACGACACGATCTTCCGTCGCGTTGACCGGCAATTCAACCACTTTCATGCGTGTTTCATAGGTGGCAAGCGTTTCGCCCGCCGCCTGTCGTTCCATACAGTCACTGCAGAAAAGCCCAGGTTCCTCCGATCGCAGGGTTAATGGCATTTAAAAGCAACGCTTTTTTCATGCGTTCCTGACCTACAATAGCAGTAAATGGGTAATTTTGACGTTTCATACGACCACTCCTTTGTGAATAATATCTTTCTGCTCTCGATGAATAAATATTTTCTTTAATACACATTCCGCTTCCTGCGCTTGTTTGCTTTTGACCCAGCGAGCATAACACCCGCCACCGCAAACTTTCAAGTAATCGCATTCACGACATTGCTCGAGCATCTCTTCGAGACGTTCATGAACGGTTTGCAGACATTCGGTCTGAATTTCTTCTTTATAAGAGCCCAAGCGAAACTCCGGCTGGCCGGACAAGGAGGCACAGGCATAGCAGTCACCGCTCGGATCCACATATAATGCACGATTGGTAAGGGCATAACAATGACCAAACGGAGCCAATTTTCCATCTATCAATAGGCGAATTCGTTCACTGTGGGAAAAGGTAATTTTTTTACCTGTTTTTCGATAAAACCAATCCGCTTTCTGAAGCACTTTGACCAAAGCAGCCTGCATTTCGTCGCCGGTAACGGTATCAGATACGCTCGCCCGCCCCTGCGGCCGTAAAATATCAAAGCCGATGCGAAATACATTCCCTGCATAATAGGCCATGGGGATTAACGAATCTAAATGCCGGATATTATGCCGACCCACTACACAGGTAATGCCTACGCCCAGACCGGCATCACGTAAAATGGATAGCCCGCGCATGATATGGTGTGCTGTACCTGGATCGTCAGGATAAATTCTAGCCGCATTATTACGTGTTACGTCCCCATCCAAGCTCACACCGATGCCAATTTTGTGCTTCGCAAAATATTCCGCGACGGCCGGCGTAATCAGGCTGGCATTTGTCTGGATTTGCCACTTAATATGGTAATTTTTTTCGGCGGCATACTCGACAGCGTAGCACAATCGGTCAAAAGCCAACAAAGGCTCCCCTCCGGTTAATTGTACAGTCACCACTTTTCCGTTAGCCGCGGCCATATCCAATCCCCAACGAATGGCGGCATGAGGCAATTTGACAAGTGCTTGATTCGCCGCATAACAGTAACGGCATTTAAAATTACAGGATCCGGTTAACGCCAGAATTACAAATTCCGGAGTCCAATAACACCACTTCCCCTTTTTCTTTTGCACGGAGGTCCTCATGCGCATCGCATACGCGCAGAATTGCGTCTGGCGGCGGCAAAACAAAAGAACCAACGAACTCTTTCAAAACTGCACTTCACTCCTCCGCAATTATTTGAGCCTCGTTATCATAATACGCTCTTTTTGTTCTCGACAAAATACATTTTAGCAAATCATCGTTCTTTGACGGCAATACATTATAATAAAATACCGTGCATTTCTGCATTTACCGAACCGGCTCCGGCCACTCCCGGAAAGCTAATGCGATTACTCCAAATATTCATACCGCAGACTCCGTCAGGCTGTCCAATTACACAGCAATCATCGTAAACCACCCGTCAGTCACTGCATAAATATCGTTTACAAAAACAAACGCCGCTATAATACCACCGCTCCGACCAAGTAGCGACAATCCCCGGATCTGCAACAGGTTTACGAATTCACTCATTCCAACACTGCGCCGGTCAATGATACCGTGTCGGCTCCCAAAACAGCTGCGCAGATATGTAATAGTCGAACATACCAGCACTACCGACTGTTCCTACGCAAAAAGCTCTCTGCCACTGCAGAGAGCTTTTATATTTCACGACAGCCTTATTACTTTCCTCCAAAGCAACCTATCTTGGAAGAAGAATTGAGTTTCGACAAATACATGTTTATAGGAACCGGCAACGCCCCTCAAACAAGCTCAACGGCTGTGCAATGATTTTTATTTAAAAAATGAGTGCATATGTAAATGCGGCAGCAATCAGGCCTGGCTGACTACTCGAATTTGCTGTGTACCAAAAGCATCGGCAATATCTTTACGAAACTTTCCTTCCAACATCGTCCGATTTATTTCTCGACGAGTAATTAAAAGCAATCGTTCCCCATCATAATTAATGCGCAGTAATGAATCGATGTATGTTTCAAAATCTTTCTTCCCCATTTTTGCTTGCAGTTCATTGAGAGCCTTTGCAATCGGCCCTTCCTGATACTCAGCGCGTTCCGTTACGGGTACAAAATGTACTTCATAAAGCGAGTCTGAATATCCTTTATCCGCAGTGGAACGTCGTTCGAGATCAATCGCCATATATTTCCCTCCTTATGCGCGCATTATAACATATTTACTTGCATAAAGAGATGTTTTCGATAAACTATTTCAATATATACCTAGTCGAGTATTGAGAATCCATATTTATATTTATAATATAATTATTCAAAAATGTTGACAACTGTTTTGGGAGAGATTATCATGATGTTAATTAAAGATTATGCGGTGCACTTAAAACTGGTACCCGGGGAACATCAGTTTTTGTAGGAGGTGAAGGTGCCTCCCCGCGAAAGTTTTGTTTTTAAATATCAATACAAAGGAGCCATTCAAATGAACAAACAATGGAAACGATTTATGGCGGCTACATTTTGTGCTGCGATTCTGACAGGATTCGGCAGTTTCGGCGTAAATGCAGCATATGAATTAAGCACTGAAGTAAGACAGCCGACCCCTGCCTTGCTTACTGCCACCGAAATTGGTGTAAAAGTGCGCGAAAACACAGCCATGCAGAATCTGCAAAACAAAGATGCGATTTTAATTACCAGCTTCGGTACTACTTTTAAAGATACTCGCGCCAAAACGATTGACGCCGTAGTAAATAAAATCAAGCAAGCTTTTCCACACAAAGAAGTGCGTGTCGCTTTCACGAGCCACATCATTATTGACCGCATCATGAAGATCGAAGGGATTCAATATTACACCCCTGAACAGGCCTTTGATAACTTGAAAAAAGACGGCTACAATCGCATTGCTATCGTTCCTTTCAATATTATCCCGGGGATCGAATATGATTACAGTGTAGAAGCGGCTAATCTCCAACAGAAACACTTCAAAAAAATCGCTGTAGCAACACCGGTTATGTACTACATGGGTCAGGAAGACCAGCCGGACCAAATCAATGATTTTCTAAATGCGCTTAAATATCAATTACCGCAACATATGCAGAAAAACGAAGCGGTACTTTTGATGGCACACGGTACCCCGCATCCGGGTAACGCGTTTTACTCCGTCATTCAGGACCGCCTAGAAATGATGGACATGAAAAACGCTTACGTTTATTCGGTAGAAGGCCGTCCTAACCTTGATGACGTGATTCCGCATCTTAAAGCCAATAAAATTCAAAAAGTAACCTTGATGCCGATCATGATGGTCGCCGGTGATCATGCCAATAACGACATGGCGGGTGACGAACCTGACAGCCACAAAATGATTTTGCAAAAAGAAGGTTTTAAAGTAAACACTTACATTCGCGGCTTGGGTGAAAATCCAAAAATCCAGGACTTGTTTGTAGAACGCGCCCGCGAAGCGGTACAAGCGTTAGACACGAAAGAAGCAAAGGTTCCTTACACGCCGATGCATTCCAAAAAGAGCTGAGTATGATATAATAAATGCGCCCTCATCGCAGGGCGCATTTATTATTGGAGGTAAATAATGAAATCAATGATTAAAGTTTTGACCTTATTCTGTTGCTTATTACTTTGTGTAGGCTGTAAATCTACATCGACAGATGCCACACAAAGCGGTACACAGACTTATCAATTTAAAGATCAATCTATCACTCTGCAAGAGCGTCCCAAACGAGTTGTTACACTTTCTGATTCTTTATTAAACATGTACTATGCCGTCGGTGGCACTGTTGTCGCGCGTCCGACTTCAAATAATGAGTTACCGGAGGCCGCACAAAATGTTCCTGAAATTGGGCACGTTTCCCATATCAATTCAGAAGCTTTGATTGCCAATAAACCGGACTTAGTGCTTGGACTTTCACAACAGCACAAAAAATTGGAATCCATTCTCGAAGCCAATCACGTTCCCTACCTGCTTCTCAACTACGAAGGAATCGATGACAATGCTCCGCTTTTAGAGTTTTTAGGAAGTGTGGCAGGAAACAAGGATAAGGCAAAATCAGTTATTAGGGATTATGAAAAAAGGATGCAGGAAGTAGTTGCCCTTGGTCATCAGCAAAAGCCGCTGCGTGTTGCTATCCTTCGTGCTACCGGTAAAGATGTGACCGCAGAGACACCTCTTTCTATTACCGCATCCATGACTAACAAACTCGGCATGCAAAATGTGCTTGCCGAAAAACCTCTTCCTGCAGATGCGAAAACAGTTCCTTACAGCTTGGAGGTACTTACGGCCGATAATCCTGATGTTATCTTTATTGTTACCATGGGCAAAATGGAGCAAATTACAGCCCGTATGGCAGAAGAAATGACCAGCAACCCCGCTTGGAATCAGTTGCAAGCGGTACAAAAAGGTAAGGTATTTTATTTGCCCAGCGAATTGTATCTTCTCAATCCCGGCATCAAAACCCCTGATGCAATGCGAAGCTTACTGGAAAAAGCATATCCCGAGTTGAAAAAATAATAATAAAAAAGAGTGCTCATTTATGAGCACTCTTTTTTATTGCACTGAAAAACGAGTTAAGCCGTCTACATAACAATAGGGACTTCCATCGCGATCAGCAATTTCCGCTTCTACTCCATACACATCTCGCATTAATTTTTCCGTCAAAACGGCTTGCGGTGCACCCCACGCATAAATTCCCCCCTGTCCCAATACAAGCAGACGGTGCGAATATTTGGCGGCATGATTGACATCATGCAATACCATGACTACCGTTACTTCATTGCTACGATTGATGCGTTGCAAAAGTTCCATGACTTCCAGCTGATGGCTCAAATCAAGATAGGTAGTCGGCTCATCCAGCATAATAATCTCCGGCTCCTGTGCCAACGCCATCGCGATTCGTGCTCGCTGGCGTTCACCGCCGGACAGTGACTGAATATTACGATCTTTCAAGTGCCATACACGAGTATTCTGCAGCGCTTCCTGCACAATTTTACGATCATAATCACTTTGCGGCTTCCACCACGCCTGATATGGATAGCGTCCACACCCAACCCATTCTTCCACCGTCATATCGCCCGGCGGCGTAGCTGACTGCGGCAAAAAAGCGACTTTACGTGCGAGCTCCGCCGGGCTGAATTCTTCCAGCGCTTGTTCCGAATAGGCGACATTTCCCTGGTCACGCTTCTGAATACCAAGCATAGCACGTAACAATGTAGACTTCCCACAACCATTCGCGCCGAGAATCGTCAAAATCTCGCCGCGCTCCACTGTGTAGCTGATATCGCGAATGACGTTGTGGCCGCCAAAGGACACCGCCACATTATCTACTTTAATAATACTCATTCGCCCCTCCTCAGCAAGTATAAAAAGAAAGGCGCTCCGAGAAATGCCATAATAATTCCTACCGGTACTTCAATCGGTGCAAAGGCGACACGCCCCAACGTATCAGAAAGTACCATCACAGCAGCACCGCCGAGTACCGATCCCGGCAATAGAAAACGATGATCGCTGCCGATTAAAAGGCGTACCATATGTGGTACTACCAAGCCGACAAAACCGATCAATCCGGAGATACTGACAGCGGCAGCGGCAAGCAAAGCGGCTACACCTGTCATAAAAAAGCGTACGCGTTCGACGCGCATACCAAGTGAACGCGCGGTTTCATCACCCAAACTTAAAATATTCAGCTGTTTTGCACCCGCAAGTGCAATGAGAATACCGAGGATCGTATACGGTACAAGTAGTTCCACTTGCGGCCAGCTGCGAGCGGATAAACCGCCGACCATCCACAACAACGCGCCTTGGACTCGGTCACCGTAAAAAATCAGCAATGCTGAAATACCGCTGCCCAAAAAAGCATTGACGGCAACACCGGCTAAAATAATCCGCAACGGACGAATCCCGTTTTTCCAGGCTAACGCATAAACAAACAAAGCCGATCCCATAGCGCCAAAAAAGGCAATGGGCGTGACAAGATATGTAAGATGCGGAAACAACACCAGCATAACGACACCGGCCAAACCTGCACCGCTCGACACCCCGACAATACCCGGATCGGCAAGCGGATTTTTCATAACGGCTTGCAAAATAGCGCCGGCTACTGCCAAATTGGCTCCGACTAATGCCCCAACCAAATTCCGCGGAAAACGGATATTCCAAATAATGGGTCCCGATGTGCCGCTGCGATCTCCTCCCAAGATTTCCAAAATGCGGGAAAGATCAATCGGCGTTGCGCCAAAAGCAAGGCTTCCGATCAGCGCCGCTACCAAGATCACAGCCAATGTTATCAGCACAATCCATCGCCACATGAAACGTTCTCCACGTTTATCGGTAGCGTCTGCAGCTTTTACATTCATCATAAGAATTATTTATTCGGTTCAATGTACAGCATTTGCGTGCGCTGTACCAATAAATACAATAACGCATTAATCACGGAGGCAGCAATCGGGCTTCCACCTTTATTCCCGCGAACGGTCACAAAAGGAACCGGCGCCTGCTCCACCAAAGCTTCTTTCGACTCCGCGGCGCCGACAAAACCCACCGGAATACCGACGATCAGTGCCGGACGAATATTTTCTTCCGAGCATAAACGCAATACTTCATACAATGCAGTCGGCGCATTGCCGATCGCGACAATATTTCCATCCAATCGCTTTCCGTACGCGCGCATTGCTGCAATCGAACGAGTAATCCCTTCCGCTTTAGCCGCTTCAGCGATCTCCGGTGCGGAAACCTGGCAAAACACTTCGCCCCCCAGCTGCGCAAGTGCTTTTTTATTTATACCTGTGCGGACCATTTCAACATCACAGTAAATATCCGCACCATTTTTCAAAGCGTTGAGACCTGCGGCAACGGCATCCTGACTCGTAGTGACCAGTTTGGAATATTCCACATCCCCCGAAGCATGAATGGTTCGTGAGTAGACCGCAATCTCCTCTTCACTCAAATCCATACCTTCTAAATAGGGACGAATAATTTTCATGCTTTTATCTTCAATTTCCTTCGGCTGTTTTACGTACTCCATCATAATTCCTCCCATGCCTTAATAACGTCTTTAACCGATGTCAAAACAGGATATTCAGACCGGTTGATCGGCCGATCGATGACCACAATGGCCGCTCCTGTCTCCATCGCAGCCGTGAGTTTGGTATCGGTACCGCCAACGAGCCCACTATTTTTCATTACAATGACATCTGCTTGCGTATCAGTAAACATCGCTCGATTCATGGCCAATGAAAACGGCCCTTGTATCGCCACGATATACTTGGGCGTTAAGCCCAGGTCTTTACATTGTGCAACAACTTCCGGCGTAGGCAAAACACGAACCCATATTTCTTTGCCGGAAAGTGCTTTTGACTGCATAAAAACAGGCAATGTTTTAGAACCGGTCGTCAGATAAATGCGTTTTCCAAGCGATGCAGCAAGCTCAGCCGCTTCATATTCATCTTTCGCATGATACAAACGAGCGTAATCAGGGAGCGGTACTTCAGGGCGCTCATATCGCAAATACCGAATGTTTGTAGCTTTGGCTGCTGCCTGCGCCATTTGCGAAACAATCGCCGCATACGGATGACTGGCATCTACTATGCAGTCAATTTGATATGTACCTACCAACTCTTCCATTTGGCTTTGGGTGAGTCGCCCTACCAACACCTGATCAACTCCCGGCGCAGCGAGCAATTTCCCATATTGACTGATCACCGTTGCAATGACCTTTTCACCGCTGTAGCGTTTTAATTCTGCCGCCAATTCACGTCCGTCTTGCGTACCGGCAATAACCCAAATCATAATTCGTAGCCGCGCGGCGTAATCATTCGACCGTTTTTAACACATGTACGGCTATTACCGATGATAACTGTCGACTGCATATCCACATCTTGCGCGGCCAATTCAGCTAATGTTGTAATCGTATATGACATCCCTGCTCGTCCCGCTTTGCGAACGATACCGGCCGGCGTTTGCGGATCTTTAATATTCAATAAAATATCACAAATTTCATCTAAATGCTTCGCACGGCCACGACTGCGAGGATTGTACAAGACAATCACAAAATCCCCTTCGCCCGCTAAACGTGCACGTTTTTTGATTAAATCCCACGGTGTCAAAAGATCACTCAAACTGATCACCGCATAGTCGTGCATTAGCGGTGCCCCTAAAATCGCACCTGCCGTATTACCGGCGGTGAGTCCCGGAATAATTTCACAATCCGGATGTGCTTGTGCGGGGAGTTTGTCTATTAATTCCAAAACAAGTCCTGCCATACCGTATACGCCGGGATCTCCGGAAGAAACGACAACAACACGCTTTCCCTGACTGGCAAGTTCGACCGCGCGTTGGCAACGATCAACTTCTTGCTTCATGCCGGTGCCGACTTGTTCTTTATCCGAAATCAGATCGTCAATCAGCTTCATATACGTATGGTATCCAACAACGATTTCCGCATCGCGAATCGCATCATGGGCGCGCGGCGTCAATTCTGCGGCGTGTCCCGGCCCGATTCCCACGACAGCGATGTAGCCTCGGCAATTGCCACCGTCGTTCGTTGAAATTTTGTTTTCGGTAAAAGCAGCTGTGACCTTTTGGTCTTCAGAATGGCTGCTGTTTCGCATACATTTCCCACTCCAATCGTATTCTTTACAAAGGAAGATTCCTCTAAATGATATTGTTCCGCCACTTTGAGTAGTGCTTCCGGCGGATAAAATGCAATCGGCCGCCGATACTGTTCCGCCAATACAAGCAAACCGGCTTCATGTTCTTTCACGGTTGTCGAAACAATCCCTGCAAGCGCTAACGGACTGCGTCCAATTTGCGCGCACGCTTGGCATAGTGCGTCGGCAAGTATCTCTTGCGGAGTATCTTTTCGGCACCCCATACCGACCACCAACGTCGGCGGTCGCAAATACAGATGCGACAACGCGGGCCTTACATCGGTCCGATCGGTAATGACGACAGCTCCTACTGCCGCAGTTTGTGCAAGCTCTGCCAGCGGTTTTGCCGCAACGCCAAATGACGTCAGAATATTTTTTATCTCTGCTACCAGCGGCATTCTCTCATCGACGAAGTAGTCTACCGTTTCCCCGCGAGCAATCGCTCCATTGATCGTTTTCAAGGCGGAAATCGGCTCCACACGGGCTTGTAAATGACGAGCTATCGCATCCGGCGCAACTTTTCCGTGCACATCGGTAGCTGTGGTAATCACCGGTGTAGCGCCTATTATTTCTGCCACTTCGCGCGCATAGTCATTGGCGCCGCCCAAATGTCCGGAAAGAACCGAAATAACAAATGTTCCCAATTCATCCACACCAAGAATCGCAGGATCTACGGTTTTGTGCTGCACGTGCGGCGCAATCGCGCGGACCGTGATCCCTAATGCCATGATGTAGATAATTAAGTCATAACGCGTAAAAATATCCGTTGTGAGCGCCATAACGCGAGTAAAGTATTTCGCCTCGGCACCGCTTGCGTACTCTTTTTTTTCATAGAGATCGACATCTGCCTGCAACGATGCGCCTATCATTCTTGCAAGGTCGGCACCGACTTGAGAAACGGATATGATCGCACACTTCATGACTTCGGCACGTCCTCTTTCGCGTCACGGAACATATGACTGAACGATCTGTCATAAAGTTTTGATAAATGGTAGTCACTTTGCAGCACTCGCCCGACAATAATCATCGCCTGGCGGATAACGCCGGCCTTGCGGACCTGATCGGCGATCGTTGCTAGGGTCCCACGCAAAATCTTTTGATCCGGCCAGGAGGCTCGAATCACTATCGCCACCGGTGTATCTTCGCTGTACCCGCCTTCGATAAGATGCTCGACAACGTTATCCATCATTTGTACGGAAAGGAAAATGCACATCGTTGCCTGATGCTGCGCCAAGTACGAAAGGCGCTCCTTCTCCGGCATCGGCGTACGTCCTTCCAGACGAGTGATGATCACTGTTTGCGACACATTCGGCAACGTATACTCCTGCTTTAACGCCGCCGCGCTGGCCAAAAAAGAACTTACGCCGGGAATCACTTCGTATTCAATTCCCAGCGGTTTCAATGCATCCATTTGCTCTTGAACCGCACCGTAAATGGCAGGATCTCCTGTATGCACGCGCGCCACAATTTTACCCTCCGCGCAAGCTTTTTTTGTGACATCAAGAACTTCGTCCAAGTTCATCTGCGCGCTGTTATAAATCGTTGCGTCTTCTTTACAGTAGGTAAGAATTTCAGGATTCACCAACGAGCCTGCATAGATAACAACATCCGCCACGCTGATAAGCCGCTGACCTTTCATGGTAATCAGTTCCGGATCACCGGGGCCTGCCCCAATAAAATAAACTTGCGTCATACTTCCTCCTTCGTCAGTTGCGCCTGCACAATTAAAATTGGGCTGAGCGGTTGGTAAAGATGGTACGGCCCCGCCTTACGCAACCGATTAATCTGTACTTGTATGGCATTGTATTGCCACTTTTTTTCTTTGCAAATGGCAAGCAACTGCGCTGTCGTTTCTGCGGTCACCGCCGTGGCCACAACTCTCCCCCCCGCAATCAGTAGCTCCTCCAACCGGGAAAAAATGGCTGACAATTGTCCGCCCGAGCCTCCAATAATAGCGACATCAATCGGCGGAAGATCACGCAAAGCATCCGGCGCTTTCCCGTGAATCACTTCGAGGTTCGTGCAACCAAACTGTTCCGCATTACGGCGAATCAGTTCGATACCCTCGGGATTTCGTTCAATCGCATAAACTTTCCCCCTTGTTGCAGCAAGCGCCGCCTCTATGCTGATCGAACCCGTTCCCGCACCGATATCGACGACAGTATCTTCCGGCTGAATCCCCGCCTTGACCATAACCAACGCGCGAATCTCCGCTTTCGTCATCGGTACATCACCGCGAATAAATTTCTCATCCGCAAGACCAAATACTGAACTCATCCTTGTACCACCACCACCGCTTCCGTAAAATCAGGCCATTCCGCCCCTTCTTCAAGCGTTCCTTCCTGTTTTCGTTCGTCTTCATAGCTGATCCGCTCCAGCATCGCCACATGCGCTTCCTTAGGCCAGCCGGCAGACATCAACACTCGGCAAATAAAAGCACCGGATTGCTTCCGATCTGTTAAAAACGCCACTTTTCGTCCCGGTTCATACACCAATTCAGCATCACTCGGTGTGCGACCGTGAAAACTCAACCAATCGGCATCCTGCCACGTTTCCGCCAAGCGTGCAAATGCGACCTGCACACTGGAAAGACCCGGTATAACCTCAATCGCAACGTCCGGAAACGTTCGCTTCAGCCAGCCTAAAAGGCTGTAGTAGCCGGGATCGCCACTGACTAAAACTGCGACGTGAAGATGTTCTGAAAGTCGTTCCAATTCGGCTTGCAAATCGCCAAGTTTTCCCGTAATGGGAATTTTCTGTTGCCATTCTGAGGCCAGGGTGTCCAATGCTCGGCGACCGCCCACTACGACATCGGCAGTAGCGATCTCTTTTTGTGCAGCCGGAATCATATACTCCGGAGATCCCGGACCGATGCCGACCACTACGAGTTTCGTAACCACGGTTGAGCCTCCATAAATTCCTTGGCGAAACTGCTTTGCGCCAAAATTTCACCCTGCATTGTCACAAATATCACGCCTACTTTGGCTTCTTCATGCACAAAACGTTGGGCTCGCACCTGCGCACGTTCAGCAAGTTGAGGATAAATGACCTCGAGATCGTTAGCCTGAATAATTTCTGCCGCTCCGTCAGTCGTCGAGCAGGCAAGAATTTCTTTTACCGTTGCTGCATCCGCACCATTTAAAGCGGCATACGCTGCAAGTGTTTCCATGCGTCCGTCACTCATACGGTTATGCGTATGAAAACTTCCTGACGCAACTTTGATCAATTTTCCCAAATGACCGATCAAAATAATCTCTCGAATATCTCTATCCACGGCTTCTTCCAGCATAAAGCCGATAAAGTTGCTGGTTTCAACGAGGTCGGTAACCGGTAAATCATAAATTTTACGAGCGGCATCATGGCCAATCCGGCCGGGCGTCATTACGCACCAATGCTGATGTGCGGCACGCAAAACGGCAAATTGAGGAATCAATGACTTTTTATAGGCTTCTTCACTCATCGGCTTAACGATCCCAGACGTGCCAATAATAGAAATGCCGCCCATGACTCCTAAAACAGGATTCAACGTTTTCTTTGCCAACGCTTCACCGGCAGGTACGGAAACAGTCACTTTCCAGCCGGTACCTTCATCCGCCAACTCTTCATAAACCCGTTTCATCATCCAGCGCGGTCCCGGATTTATCGCGGCATCTCCCACTTTTATTTGCAACCCCGGTCGTGTCACCGTCCCTACACCCACACCCGCGATAAAAACAATCCCGGGTGTGGGTGTTACTTCAAGGGAAACGACAATCGGTGTGCCGTGCGTGACATCCATGTCGTCACCCGCATCTTTGATGACGGTTGCCGAACCGATCCCCTCATTCACTTCACTTTTCTCAATCGGCAACGTCAACGCTCGATGCTGGGGCGACTCCACTGTAACAAACTTCGGAAATTCCCCACGCAGTGCCAATGCCGCCGCTTTTAAAGCAGCCGTGGCACTGGTGCCGGTAGTGAATCCTTCCCGCAATTCTTTTTTTGCCATCATGCTCAACGATAATTGACAAACTGTAAGTCGACAGGAAAATCTGTTGTCTTCAATGCGGCAATTGCCTCTTGTAAAGCGTCCTTATCTTTTCCCGTAACGCGAACCTGATCCGCCATAATTTGAGTATTCACTTTAAGCTTCCTATCCTTGATCAGCTTGGTAACTTTCTTCGCGTTATCTTGATCCAGTCCTTGTTTTAATTTCCACTCCTGACGAACTGTGCCACCTGATGCCGGAACAATTTTCCCTTCATCAAGATTTTTCATACTTACGCCACGCTTCACAAGCTTACCGCGTAACACCTCCTGTACAGCGCCCAATTTATACTCATCATCACTTACCAAAGTAATGGTGTCATCGGCAAATGTAAGTTCGCTTTTACTGTTACGAAAATCGTAACGCGTGGTAATTTCTTTGCGTGCTTGTTGCACTGCATTTGTCACTTCTTGCAAATCAACGGTTGAGACAACATCAAACGAATATTCTTTTGCCATTTCGTTCCTCCTTCAGACCATAGATACATTTATTGTAGCATATACGAAAGGCTTTTCCGCTGGGAGTAAATGCATAAAAAAAGGCCTCACAAATGTGAGGTCTTTTTAAGTGATTAATGTTTTTGTAAGAAGTCCGGAACGGCAATACCGCCGCGCGCATTCGCTGCGTAATCCTGTTTTTTCTTTACATCTTCAAAGCCGGTTGCAATGACGGTAATCCGTACTTCGTCACCCATCTCCGAATTAATGGACGTACCCCAAATAATATTCGCATCCGGGTCGGCCGCGTCCGAAATGATTTGTGCCGCTTCGTTGATTTCGAGCAAACCCAAATCATCGCTGCCCGTAACACTGATAATAATACCTTTGGCACCATCAATAGTGCGTTCCAAAAGCGGGCTCGAAATGGCCGCTTTTGCCGCATCTACCGCACGGTTTTCACCACTGGCAGTGCCGATGCCCATTAAGGCTTCGCCTTGATCGGTCATAATCGTTTTAACATCGGCAAAGTCAAGATTAATAACGCCCGGTACAGTGATCAGGTCGGAGATCCCTTGTACGCCTTGGCGCAACACATCGTCCGCCATACGGAATGCATCCTGGATGCTGACTTTTTTATCTACGGCTTGCAACAGACGTTCATTCGGCACAATGATGATGGTATCTACTTTTTCTTTCAAATATTCAATACCGGAATTGGCATTGCGCATACGTACGGTACCTTCAAATATAAACGGTTTAGTAACTACGGCAACGGTTAATGCTCCCATTTCTTTCGCGCATTCTGCTACGATCGGTGCACCGCCTGTGCCCGTACCGCCGCCCATACCGGCCGTTACGAAAACCATGTCGGCACCTTGCAGCGCTTTCATGATTTCTTCTTTGCTTTCTTCCGCCGCCGCTTCGCCGATTTCAGGTTTCGCGCCGGCGCCAAGACCTTTGGTCAGCTTCTCGCCTAATTGTAATTTCTTTTCTGCTTTTGACGTATCCAAAATTTGGACTTCAGTGTTGGCCGCAAGAAAATCAACACCTTGCACATTGGCCTCGATCATTCGATTTACTGCGTTGTTACCAGCGCCGCCTACACCGATCACTTTAATATTCGCCAAGTCACCCATCTGACTTCCTCCTTCTGTTTGCCGTATGTTTATTATTCTTTGTGTTTCACTTATTATGAATTATTTTACACTATTTAAGCGGAAAACGCTACTTATCTGACGCCGGTTTTTCTTTCATCCAGCCAAATTCTCCGAATGGCCGCCGTGTTATCAAAAATACGCAAGCCGAAACTCAACAGCGCCACGTAATAAATGTCAATGCCCAATCGACTACCGATAAAAACAAATAGCATTGCCACTAATGCGTTAACGAAAAAACCGCTGAAAAAAATCGTGTGATCGTATTTCCCTTCCATATGTGAACGCAAGCCGCCGAACACGCTGTCCAAGCAAGCCATAATCGCTACCGAAAGGAATGGAGCATAGGAAATGGAGATCGCCCAGGGAAACCACATTCCCATCACAATTCCGAGGAACAGGCCGCACAACATTAAAGCTACAATCATTTTGGCACCCCCGGTATTGCTTTTGCATATTCTTGCTTACTCGGTCCTGTATACGGATTGATTTGCAGATTACTGCGGGTCTCAATGGACACATTGATTCCCCAATACTTCAAAGTATCGACCACTCCTCCTCGAAATTCAAGTGCGGATCGCAATAATTTCGGATCTCCAATGGCCTTGACTTGGAACGGTGTGCTGAACATTTTACCATTCACAATAACTGTGGGACCGGCACAACGAATTTCACTCGTGCCGATCAAACGTTGCTCATTTACCGCAATGGCTTCGGCGCCGGCTGCGCGTAATTCGTTGATAACTTTCAAAATATCTTCATCATGCACGACATAAAGATTTTGGTTTTCACCCATTTTAAGCGGCTGCTTGCTGTCTTCAATCGTGACCACTACACCCGATCCTTCCACCGCAGTCAGACCGGCTCTGAATTTTAATTCATTTCTTTCCTGCGTAGCGTCCGATGTCAAGTTTTCCGCCTGCAATGCTTGCAATTCCTTCGCCAAATCCTTCTTTTCCTGTTCGACCTGCATCAGTTGCTGATACAAGTCTTCCGCACGCATATTCATTGTCGTCGCCTGCATTTCTTTGTTGCTTTTATACTGCAATGACAGCATCATCCCTAAAATAATGCTGACCGCAAGCAACGCAGCCGTTTTTGATTTCATTGCCGCCTCATTTCAATTTGATATAGGGCGCGCCTACATTGGCGTCCACGTAATCGACTGCCAAGTTTCGCAATCGAATATCTTTCAACATATTTTCGGATAAAGGTGCCTGCTCAGCTGCATTTTCTACTGCGCCCAAATGAATCGGTATGTCATCACGCGTATACGCAATTAATTGTGCCGCGTCGCCGATATTAATTTCCGAAATTTGTTCGCCGCCTTTACGCGAAAGATACGATAAATACCCTAATGCTTTTCGTAAAGCATCGTCGGTAACCGTATCACCTAACAAGACATTACCTAGTTTTTTGCCCGTAATAAAAGGAACATCCGTCTGTGTAATAGTTGGTCCTTCGGCAATAACTAAACCGGTTTTATCAAAAACTGCAAAACCAAATTCCGTCGCAACGACGGCAATCGGACGTCGCTCTTCAATCTGAATCCGAATGGTTGCGGGAAACTCCCGATCCACTTTAGCTGCGGCGATTCGCAAATCACCATTCAACCGACGGGAAATGTCGGCCGTCGCGAGTTGTACGACGTTGATAGGACGTCCGATTCTCGCGACACGAAAAACCTCATCACGTGAAAGAGCTTGCAACCCCTCTACTTCAACACTGCCAAACGAAATCGGTGCCAGCGCCAACAGCAACAAAAAGCCGACAATGAGACCGGCCGCCCAAGCATATGTTCCGCGTTTTTTATAAAAAGGCTTTTCTTTCCGCAGTTGCGACTTTAGTCTTTTGCGCCGACGTCTGCGCGGCAATTCCGTCGGTTCTCCTACATCATTTCGTTGTGGCGGAACAACAGGTGTTTCCTCACCGCGTTGCCGGCGACGAAATGTTTCAAAATCAATATGCTGTACCATCGGATTACAGTTTTTTGCACCCGGCGGTGCTTAAAATGGCTTCGCAAAGCTCCAAAAAGTCCATCCCTACAGCGTTAGCCGCCTTCGGCACTAGGCTGGTGACCGTCATACCGGGTACAGTGTTCACTTCCAAAATAAACGGATTTCCTTTGTCATCTGTCATAAAATCGACACGCGCGACACCTTCACAGTTCATCAGCCGATACGTCTGTCGTGCCAGTTCTTGTAATTGGTCTTTCAGCCGATCGTCAATCGGCGCCGGTACTAAATAATCCGTCGCCCCCGCCGTATACTTCGATGCATAATCATATACCCCTGAATGCGGTACGATTTGAATGACCGGTAACGCTTCTCCGTTGAGAACAGAAGCGGTAAACTCATCGCCAAACAAATATTCTTCTACGACAATCCACGGATCATACTTAAACGCCTCTTGCACCGCACACGCAACTTCGCTTGCCTCGTGAATCACGCTGACCCCGATCGTTGAACCTTGATTAGCGGCTTTAATCACGACCGGCAAAGCAAAACGTTCCAAAATATCCGCTACAATCATTTCCATTTCTTCTTCCTGGCGGTAAATGGAAAAAGGTGCCGTCGGCAAATCCGACTGGACAAAAAGTCGTTTACTGATAACTTTATCCATTGTTAAAGCACTGGCCAAAGGCCCCGATCCGGTGTAGGGAATGCCGAGCATTTCCAAAACGTTTTGAATGGCTCCATCTTCCCCGTACTTTCCATGTAACGCATTGAAAACGACTTGCGGTTGCGCTTTTTGCACATTATTTAAAAAAGTTTGCGGATTAAATTCAAGCGTAGTTACTTTGTACCCGCCTTCTGCCAACGCTTGTGCAATCGCAGCACCTGTACGTCGGGAAACCTCCGCTTCCGTAGATGGGCCGCCCATAACCACCAAAATATTTTTAGTTTTGTCCCACAGTTTCATCCTGTTGTTCCCACCTTTGTTTAACCAGGTAACTGCATTCATTAATATTGCCCGCTCCCATCATAATAATAAGATCGCCGGGCTTACGAATGGTATCTAAGTATTCCGGAATCGTCGCTATATCCTGCACGTAACTCGCTTCGTCTCCCGTTGCCTTTACCATATTCGGCAATAAAGTACCATCGACATTATCCCGCGGATCTTCACCGGCAGCGTAAATGTCCGTAAAAACCGTCAAATCGGCATCATGAAATGCGTCCGCAAATTCGTTTCGTAATAAATCCGTACGTGAATAACGGTGTGGCTGAAATACGCAAATCACTCGCTTCACGCCAATTTCTTTAGCGGCGGCAAGCGTCGCTTTAATTTCTGTCGGATGATGCGCATAATCGGTAACCAACCAATAATCCGAGCTCCGATATAGTGTTTGAAAACGTCGTTTTGTGCCGGCAAAGTGCCCCAAAGCCTCAATGATATCCGGCAACGATAAACCGGCCGCAAGCGCCGTCGCAATCGTTGCCAATGCGTTAAGCACATTATATTTGCCCGGAACCTGCAGCATCACCTTCCCTAAACGTTGCTGTTCTTTGAGCAAGGTAAAATGCAGACAACCGTCGACATATGCTAAATCAGTGGCCGAGTAGGTTGCCTCCGGAGAAAACCCGTAGGTAACATAAGCACACTTAACCTGTGGTAACAGTTTGCGAATAACTTTGTTTTCTATACACAAAATAGCTCGGCCCTGTTTTTCATCCAGGGAATGAATGAATTCCACAAAAGCTGCTTCCAACCTTTCCATCGACCCGTAGTAATCTAAATGATCATCTTCAATATTGGTAACTACCGCAAAAGCCGGTCGAAGTTTTAAGAATGATCCGTCGCTTTCATCGGCTTCGGCAATAACATGCGGACCTTTCCCCGCTTTCGAATTGCCTTTTAAGTAATCTACCTCGCCCCCGATAACGATGGTCGGATCGACGCCGGCTTCTTCAAAGACCTGCCCCAGCATGGATGTGGTTGTGGTTTTACCATGGGCTCCGGCGACGGCAATGCCGCAACCGTCATTTAAAATAGCTGCTAAAATATCCGAGCGATGCATGACAGGGATACCTTTTTCTTTGGCTGCCACCATTTCCGGATTGTTCGGGCGAATAGCCGTGGATACAACAACTACGTCAGCCCCATCCACATGAGAAGCATCATGGCCAAGATAAATGACCGCTCCGTGATCACGAAATTTTGCAAACACCGCGTCGTCTTCCTGATCGGAGCCGGTAACCATATAGCCTCGTTGTAACAAGATATAGGTCAGCGCACGCATTCCCACGCCGCCAATTCCTACAAAATGAAATTTTTTATATTGATCCAAATTCATTGTTTTATCCCATCATTGAAAGTGCTAATTTCGCAATGTCTTCCGCCGCTTGCGGTCTACCTAAAGAACGACTGGCAGACGCCATCGACTCTAAACGTGTTCGGTTTTGCCGCAACGATTCTATCGTCTCATATAACAACGCACCGGTCAAATCTTCATTTTCGATGACCACCGCTGCACCTCTTTGCGCCAAGACCGCTGCGTTACGTCGTTGATGATCCGCAGCTGCATACGGATACGGCACCAAGATCGACGGCCGACCGAGCGCCGTAAGTTCGGCCAATCCCACCGCGCCGGCACGATACACCACCAAATCGGCCGCTGCCAGCGCATCGGGCATCGTATGTAAATAAGGATACACCCGCAAATGTTTATTCTTTTCGTCGGTCAGCGTGAATCCCTGCATGAATCTTTCATACTCCTGCTCACCGGTGACATGCATCACTACTATTCCTGTATTGGTTTGGTAACGTGTGAGAACTTCCTGCATCGCTTGATTAATCACGCGCGCACCGCGACTGCCACCGGCAGCAAGAAGCACGAATGCATCGTCGGGCAGTCCCAACCGCTTTCTGCTGACATCTCGTTGCGCGGCTAAAATGTCCCGACGCACAGGATTTCCTGTCACCACAATTTTTTTAGGTTGATGGAATTGTGCCGCGGCTTCTTCATAGCCAAGCGCAATTTTACGAACCACTTTGGACAGCAAGCGATTGGTTATCCCCGGCACCACATTCTGTTCCTGAATCAGTGTCGGAACACCGCTCAAAGCCGCAGCCAATAGCATGGGACCGCAGACATACCCACCGGTACCGATCACAATATCCGGATGAAAGTCTCGCAAGATAGACCCTGCTTTCGCTACGCTTTGTAACGCTTCCCAGGCCGTTTTTCCGTTTTTAGGAGTCAGTCGGCGCTCAAATCCGTGCAGTCGCAAACTTATAAACGGAATATTCGCTTTGGGAACCAGTTCTGTTTCTAAGCCATTTTCACTGCCGACATATAAGAATTCCACATCTGTTACTTGGCGAATCGCATCCGCAATCGTCAGTGCGGGATAAATGTGCCCGCCGGTACCGCCGCCGGAAATAATTACTCGTCGCTTCATTAATTCTCCAACTCCGCTACTAAGCGACAAAAGTCACGCCCACGTTCCTGATAATTATGATACTGATCATAGCTCGATGCGGCCGGAGAGAAAAGCACCACCGTCGCATTATTTTTTTGTGCTAACTTCTGCGCTTTTTTGACCGCCTGCGCTAAGTCATCGGCAAGTTCAATATTGGTAATTCCTTCTTTTTGAGCCGCAATAGAGAAGCGCTCTTTACTATTCCCTAAGAAAACGATGCCCTTGCATTTCCGGGCAGACTGCATCAAAAGCGTTAAATCCGTTCCTTTATCATAACCTCCGGCAATCCACACAATCGGTTGGTTAAAACTTTGCAATGCTTTTATTGTAGCATCCGTATTTGTTGCTTTGGAATCGTTATAATAAGTGATTCCTTCCTGTATAGCTACATTTTCTACGCGATGCGGTAAGCCTTTAAATACGCGTAAGACACCCCGAATTACGGAGAGTGGTACGCCTGCATGCTGCGCCATGAGTGCTGCGGTAAGAATATTTAACCAATTATACTCACCTTTCAACAAAAGTTCATCGGCACTCAACAATACTTCCGGCGTTCCTTCCGGATTTAAATACAATACATTGTCCTCTACGTAGGCTCCGCTTTCTACTTTTCCTGCTGTAGAAACCCAAAGAATACGACTTTGCGCCTTCTCAGCAAAAGCGCGGCAATACGGATCCTGCCTATTTAAAATCAACACATCATCTGTTGTCTGGTTTTCAAAAATACGTGCTTTCGCCTGTACGTAAGAATCCATGTCACCATGACGTTCAAAGTGATCCGGTGTAATATTCAAAATCGCCGCCACATGAGGACAAAAACGATCAATCATTTCCAATTGAAAGCTCGATACTTCAGCCACCACGATACCATCTGAAGAAAGTTCACTGACCTGCTCAGAAAGCGCTTTACCGATGTTTCCTCCGACTACATTTTCAAGTCCGCCGGCCGCAACCATATCGCCTAACAACGTAGTGGTCGTCGTTTTTCCATTCGTACCGGTAATCGCATAGATCGGTGCTTGTGAGAGTTCATACGCGACTTCAATTTCAGAAACGACCGGAATGCCTGCTTCCGTTGCTGCCACTGCCAAAGGGATTGTTGGTGCAATCCCCGGTGACAATATAATTTGTTCCACCCCTGCCAAAAGGCTTGACTTTTGCGCACCAAAAACACATTCAATCCCCAGCGCCGTTAATGCTGCCGTTTTTTCTGCCGACAAATCCTTCACATCCGAAAGGATTACATTCGCACCGGCTTTGGCAAGAGCCCGCGCTGCGCCTATGCCGCTGATTCCGGCACCGATAACTAAGATTTTTGCGTTCGTATACTTCATGCTCATCACCGCTTCAATTTTTTCGCTCATTCACTCTAGATTGTTAAAGAAATACCGACGCCGACACAGAGTAGCGCCGCCAGCCAAAAAGTATGAACCACCCTCACTTCCGACCAGCCCCCCAGTTCAAAGTGATGATGCAAAGGACTCATGCGAAACAGGCGGCGGCCTGTAGTTTTAAATGATGCCACCTGTAAAATAACCGATACGGCCTCCATTACGAATACACCGCCGATAATCACCAAAAGCAGCTCTGTCCGCGTGACCAAAGCCAGTCCCGCAAACGCAGCGCCCAACGCCAATGCCCCTGTGTCTCCCATAAAAACCTTTGCGGGATGGTAATTAAATACCAAAAACCCTAAGCAAACACCGGCCAACGCGGCGGAAAATTGCGCCAATTCTAAATCGCGCGCACTGAGGCTCAACCAAACAAACGCAGCCGCTACGAGTGCGCTGATACCGGCAGCCAAGCCGTCCAAGCCGTCGGTTAAATTCACTGCATTCGTCGTTCCGACGATAACAATCATTGCAAAAAGATAATAAAAATTACCGAGCGATATATTGTTATCAAGTAACGGTATATGAAGCGATGTCGGTAGTCCCAGAGAATCCGTCAATGCATACGCAAAGATCGCCGCCAAAAAAATTTGTCCGGCCAGTTTTTGTTTCGCAGTCAGTCCCAAGTTGCGATGATGCAGTGCTTTGATAGCATCATCACTCAGACCGAGAGCAAAATGTCCCAGTACTAAAAAAAGCAACCAACCGTAAGCCGGGCTCCAATTCCCGGCCAAAAGCAATGTTGTGAGAAATGCCAAGATCATTAAAATGCCACCCATGGTTGGGGTGCCTGCTTTTTTGCGATGGGATTGCGGCCCTTCTTCCCGCACTTCCTGTCGCGCATTCAGTCGGCGCAATATCGGCAAACCGATGGCACCGAAAAGCAGCATAAACAGTGCGGCCAACACACATACCACAAAATTTGAATAAATACTCATACTGTCATCCTTTTATGAATTACTCCATTCAGTTACCAGTGTGTCCAAACGCAGGGAGTGTGACCCCTTGATTAAAACAATATCACCTTCCTGCAACAGCGGTTTTAACAACGGCATTACTTCATTTGTATTTGCAACGCTGTGTACATTCACGTGACTTTGCTTTTTTACCGCCTCTCCCAGAGCGCGTGCTAGCGGGCCGACTGTAATAAGTTCCGTAATTCCTGCCGCAATCACCGCAGTAGCAAGTTCTTCATGCATGGCTACTTCATCCGGTCCCAACTCCAGCATGTCGCCGATCACCGCAACGTAGCGTCCCTCACCAAATTGAGATAAGGAGGTCAGAGATGCTGCCATGGAAAGCGGATTAGCATTATACGCATCATTAACAAAGCGGATTCCGCTTCGATCTATGATTTCCTGGCGAAGTTCTCCGGCTACAGCGTCCGCAAGTGCCCGTTGAATACGATTTGCCGACAGTCCCAAAACACGTGCAACAGCCACCGTCGCTAACGCGTTAGCCACGTTATGTGCGCCTAAAAGCGGTAAGGTGACAGGAAACACTTCATCGAAAATCCGACAGGTAAATTTAGTTTTACCAAGTCCGTATTGAATATCGAGTGCCTGCACATTTGCCTGCGGCTCAATTCCGTAACTAATTACTCGACCGTGACAAACGGATGCCATGCTGCGTACCCGTTTATCATTCCAGTTTAACACAGCCGTACCATTTTCCGGAATGGATTCAATTAATTCTTGCTTAGCAGCGGCAATGGCGTCCTGACTCCCAAGTCGTTCCAGATGCGCCACTCCGACATTCGTAACTACCCCAATCGTCGGTGCCGCAACTTCTGCCAAACGCTTGATTTCGCCGCGTGCACGCATCCCCATCTCGACCACACACACTTCGTCTTCCGGTTGCAATGAAAGTAACGTCTGCGCTAAACCGATTTCGTTATTATGATTTTTTTCAGTCTTATGTACTCTAAACTTTTGCGCAAGTACGCTTGCAATCAATTCTTTAGTAGTAGTTTTACCGCTGGATCCGGTAACGGCAATGACCGGTAACGCAAAACGTCGCCGATGATACGCGGCGAGATCTTCCAGTGCGCGACGCGTTTGCTTGACTCGATACACAGCCACTTCTTTAGGCAGCGCCGCTATCTCCCGATCACAGAGCACCGCAACAGCTCCTTTCTCAACCGCTTGTTGCAAGTAATCGTGTCCATCGAAACGCTCCCCTTTTAACGGCACAAATAGACATCCGGAAAGTTCACCGCGGGTATCCGTACTGATACTACCTACCGCTACATCTTCAGAGCCCTGAAGTTTTACGGCTTCTGTTGCTTGAATGATTTCTGCTTCTGTAAACGCTGCCATATTATTCTCCCCGCAATGCTTCACGCGCTACTTCACGATCATCAAAATGAATTGTACCACTATTTAAAATTTGGTATGTTTCATGCCCTTTCCCTGCAATCAAAACAACATCCCCCGACTGAGCCTGGGCAATGATATTATAAATGGCGGTGGCACGATCCGTTTCACATGCAATCGTAACTGTTGCAGATGCGTTTGGTTGAGCACCGGCATAAACTTCACGAATAATTTCTTCCGGGTTTTCGCTTCGCGGATTATCGCTTGTAATAACAATAGAGTCTGCCAGCTTAGCGGCAACCGCTCCCATAATCGGACGTTTTTTTGCGTCTCGATCACCACCGCAACCGAAAGCCAATAGCACTCGGCCATCGGTAATCTCACGAGCAGTTCGCAAAATATTTTCCAAACCATCCGGCGTATGGGCATAATCAACGATAACTGTGAAATTCTGTCCTTCATCTACCCGCTCAAAGCGTCCCGCTACAGCGATAAAACTAGCCATGCTGGCAAGCACTCGCGACATGGCAATCCCCTCCATAAGAGCGGCACCTACCGCTGCCAAACTGTTGTACACATTAAACATGCCGCTGCTTTGGATCGTAAAAGGCCATTGCACTCCATCATAATGCAGTGTTCCCTTAGCTCCTTGTGCGGAAATGGCGACGTCGCTGATATATAAAGCGGCGTCTTTATTTTGTCCATATGTAAGCAAACGACAGCGGGAGTGCAACACGGGATCTTGCATAACCTTACTATACAAATCGTCAGCATTGATCACTGCCGCCTTCGATTCATTGTCTTCACTTTCCGCTACCATCGCAAAAAGCTTTGCTTTCGCCGCGGCATAATTATCCATTGTTTTATGAAAATCCAAATGGTCCTGCGTCAAGTTGGTAAATACCGCGGTGTCATATTTACAGCCGGCCACACGTCCCAATGCCAATGCATGAGAAGACACTTCCATGACAACATGAGTAACACCCGCCTCACGCATGCGAAACAATGTGTTTTGAAGCAAGTCGACGTCCGGAGTTGTATTATGCACCGGTTCGGATACACCATTAATCACCGTATTTACTGTCCCGATAATCCCTACACAATATCCGGCGTCTTCTAAAATGTGCGCAATCATATGCGTGACCGTCGTTTTGCCATTGGTTCCGGTAACGCCGATCATTCGCAATGAACGCGCCGGGTAGTCGTAGAAAAAAGGTACCATAGTCTGCATAGCGGCTACCGTGTCGGCGACAACAATTTGCGTTAATTCCGGAAACTCATCCAAGTAATGATCGCAAATAATCGCAACGGCACCGTTAGCCATAGCGCTGGCCACAAACTTATGTCCGTCCGCATGTACCCCGCGAAGACAAATAAAAAGTCCGTCAGCTTCTATTTTGCGAGAATCAGTGCTGAGGTTGGTAATTTGTTTTCCATTGTCCCCTCGACACACCCCATTCTCCAGGACCGATACTAACTGCGCGACTGTTTTCATCATGGACTCCTTAATTTTATAAAATAAGAAAGCAGCCTTACGGCTGCTCTTAATCCCGAATTTTATCCGACGGAGTAACACTACGTGCAACCACGGTGTTTGCTTTGGCGCTGCTGTAAACAGCTTGTGTGGGAATAATCATGCCCAATTCCGTCTCCGCGATTTGTTGGATACGTCCCGGCGATTTCAGTTGTCCGACTTCCAACCGCAGCACCTCATTCATCTTTGCTAATTCTACCACACGAGTGCGTACTTCTTGAACTTCATATTCTTTTTGCGAAATAAAAATGTTAGCTCCATAAAGAACAAAAAGGGCCAACAATACCAAAACCGCAGCAGCACTTGCCGCCATTCGATTATTCGTGGCTCCTTCTTTTGCTTTGGGTCGCGAAACGGGTAAAGCTATACTCCGTTCTGCTAACTCATACTGCCAAACTGAACTTTTCGCCAACATTTTTCGTCACCTCATTTAAACTTTTTCCGCCACTCGCAAAATCGCACTCCGTGCCCGAGGATTATTCTCTAACTCCTGCTCGGTCGGCCGAATCGCCTTGCTGACATTCCGTAGCGTCGCCTTATGCCCACACTGGCATACCGGCAATTCCGGCGGGCATATACAATCTCTTGCAAGATCTCGAAACGTATGCTTGATAATCCTGTCTTCCAAAGAATGAAAACTGATAATTCCGATTTTACCGCCGGAGTTCAATGCTTTTACCGCATTGCGCACGGCCGTTTCCAAACCTCTCAACTCGCCGTTGACCTCGATCCGTATGGCTTGAAACGTTCGTTTCGCAGGGTGTGGACCGGTACGCCGCTTGGCTGCCGGAATCGCCGCTTTGATAACTTCTACCAATTCTCCGGTGGTGGTAAGTGGGTGATCTTCTCGTCGTGCCACAATGCGTTGCGCAATGCGATTGGCAAATCGCTCTTCTCCGTACTCCCGAATGACTTGCGCAAGTTCTTTTGCGGAATACGTATTGACAACCGTTGCCGCCGTTAGCTCCTGGCGTTGATCCATCCGCATATCCAGGGGTGCGTCATGCTGATATGAAAATCCTCGTTCTTCTGTATCTAATTGGTAAGAAGAAACCCCTAAATCACAAACGATTCCATCCACGCCGGCAATTCCCAGTTCATTGACTACTTCGTTGATTTCTATATAATTTCGCTGCACTAAATGAATCCGGCAGTGCATTTTCTCTAGTCGTTGGCGAGCTGCCTGCAAAGCGTCCGAATCCCGATCGATGCCGATCAGGAATCCGTCCGGAGCAAGTCGTGAGGCAATTTCATGCGAATGACCGCCGCCGCCCAGTGTCATGTCGACGTATATGCCATGAGGGTTCTGTACGACACCATCGACAGTTTCTTTCAGTAAGACGGTTACGTGATGAAACATGTTCACCTACAAACTGAAGTCAATCGGCAGATCAATTCCTGCCGCCACATCACTAATAGAATCTCTGGCGGCCTCTTCCTGTGCCTCCAGCTGAGTTTTGCTCCAAATTTCAAGCTGATTGCCGGTACCGACTACAACCGCTTCCCGCTTGATTTGGGCATAGTCTCGTAAATGCGCTGGGAGCAAAATACGTCCCTGCTTGTCGCATTCTACTTCACTACTGCCACCAATCAAAAAGCGAATCAGCATACGCACTTCTTTGCGCGTGCTGGAAAGCTGCTGTAGTCGTTCCGCCACTTGCTCCCACCGTTCGAGCGGATAAACGGTAACGCAAGCGTCCAAGCCGCGCGTAATTACAAAACGTTCGCCCAACTCTGCGCGAAACCCGGCGGGGATAATCATCCTGCCCTTGGCATCCACCGAGTGGGAATATTTTCCCATGAACACTTGCCTCACCCCTTTTCTCCACTTTTAACCACATTCTACCATAATTCCCCACTATGTTAAATTCTGTCTCCACTCGCTCTAAAATTTACTAAGATCCTTATTTTTATAATTTTTGTCTATTCTTAGTACCGTACATTTGTACCTCCACTACATTTTGTTGATATCGAGCAATAAAAAAGATCTTCCTTACTATTACTAGTAGAAAGATCTTTTTTATTTAATTAAATTTTAATCAAATTATAGTCTTACAAGCACGCAGTCTTGAATCACATTAATTCCTGCATTTTTAGCTGCTTCTAAAACACGCGGCGTGTCCGCACCGGGTTGAAACCACATAGTTTTGACTCCTTTTTCCGCACATTCCGCTACGGCTTTTAACCCCGGTTCTTCGCCGACAACGAGATCCACCACATCAGGAACTACAGGCAAATCCAAGACGCTGTGATAGACAGGCGAGCCGTCAATTTCAGTAGCGTTCGGATGTACAGGATAAACTTCGTAGTCATTCTTCTTTAAAACTGTATAGACTTTGTAGCCGAATTTTTCCGGTTTGGGTGTCGCGCCCACTACTGCCCACACTTTTTTCTGTAATGCTTCTTGTACCGTCATAATCCCTCCTTTAGTCGAATCTCAAGTGAATCCAACTGCCATTCTGCAAGATCAATACTCGCCAGTTCCTGCAATGTTTGCGGTTTTCTCTGCGGATTAATCCCTGCCAAGTAACCCAGATACCCTAAGATATCCGAAGGGGTTTTGCCCGCTTTTAACAGCTTGCGAACCGTAATACCGTGCTGCCGTTTTGACAAGCGTATTCCTTCCCGATCACAAAGTAATGGTATATGCCAATACATAGGTGCCGTCAAATTAAGCGCATTCATAAAACGCACCTGCCAGCCTGTCGACTCCGCCAGATCCACGCTGCGAACAACTTCCGTGATACGCATCATCGCATCATCTACCGCCACCGCAAATTGATAGCTGTACACGCCATCGGCTCGCAACACGACTATATCATCGGCGCCTTCCACCATAGTCGTAGAGATGGTTTCACCTCGTCGTGATTGGTATGTGACAGTTTCATTGCTGCCACGGTACCTCCAGGAGGGCGGCCTTTTCGTGCGTTCAGGTGCATGCCAACGGCAATGTCCGTCATAATCCACATGATGGTCACCACGGTGTGGTGCAGACGCAATCGCTAAGCGACGAGTGCGTGAACAAGTACAAGCGTACATTTGTCCCGCCTCACGCCACTGTTCGATGATGTTATTGTAAATACCCAAACGTTCTGATTGGCGATACGGTCCAGACGGGCCGCCGATATCGGGACCTTCTTCCCATACAAAGCCCAACGCATGCAGATCTTCGTACATTGCATCTTCGTATGTTTTTTGGCAACGCGCCTGATCCAAATCTTCGAGCCGCAAAATCCACCGGCCGTTATTTTGTTGCGCCGCACACCAGGAGATTAATGCCGTCCAGACGTTACCTAAATGTAAGTAACCGGTCGGACTTGGTGCATAGCGACCTCGGTAATTATTTACCGAAGTTGATGATGTCCCTGAAAATTTCACGTTGCTCATTGAGTTTTGTAGCACCACCCATCACGCTGATATGTTGTTGTGCGATGATGCTTTGCAGCAGCGGCGCTTGTGCACGAATATCACTTTGCGTACAGTGAATAATCTCATCCCGAATTTGCTGGCGGAATGTGTCGGGCATTTTGGAAAGCATTCTGTTGACTGCACGTTCTCCGCGCATCGGTAAAGTAAACTGCGTCTGCGTCGGTGCCAGTGCACCGATGACATACTGCCGCATCGCACGATCCGTCGCTTCAAATCGACCGATGGCCGCCGGCATGTCTGCGTATACCTGTAATGTTTCCGCTAAATTAGGATCCCGGTACGAACAAAAAACGCTGTTGCCATTGCTCATGATTTGCGCATGCGCGCCGTACGCGCCACCTAAAATACGCACATTCTGCCAAAGATACTCATAGCGTAAGATATGTTCCAGCACTGTCAGCGTACCGTGATATGTGTGCCCCTCACGACGGAAATTACCGCCTTGCGCGACATACTGTACCTTGCCCACACTGATAAATCCCTCGTTACCGATATGTAAATCCAGCGCGAGAGGTGCATCCGCTGATTTTTCTTGCTCCAAATCCGCCAGCAAGCGGGAACTTTCCTGTTGCCAGGCAGTACTCTCTTCTTCGCCGCCGCAAATCAGCGCGAACGATCCCACCATGCGGAAAATACGCCGGCTCGTTTGCTGCAACGCCGTAATAATTTCTTCCGTGCTATGCTGTGCCAACTTCTGCAAGAAAGCAAAATAAGATAACCCCGACTGATCACGTAAACGCTCCAACGGTGAAACATAGGATAATGCACGGTTCATCATTAACGCGTTCCCCCGACGGAAAAGTTGTAAATTCCAATCGGTCTTCTTTTCATTGATCAGCTCCGTCAATCGTTTCGTGTCGGTGAACAGAGTATGATTGATCAATTCATTGGTCAAAGTAACAAGTTGTGACGTATTGGATGTTAATGCTTTGCCTCGGACCACAAAATATGAGTAGACATCTCTGTCATCATCGTAACGGGAACCGCTTTTCAATCCGACAGTAATCCCGCCGGTATGAAAATTGATTTGCTGCGCCAACTCGGCATAGGTATAACCTCGGGTATCCAGTTCACCAAGCACATCACTCAAAAGAACCGCATATAAATATTCCTGTGTCGTTAAATGCAAAAGAGGAAAATAAAGAGTCGCATATAAAATTCCGTTGCTGTCCCCTGCCATACGGTAGACAGGAAAACCTTCAACATCCTCCTGCAGCAACGCGTCTGAATCGACCTTCTGCGGTAATTCGTCGCGTTCCAGGAGCGGTATGGTAGCGAGTTGCTCCTCATTGTCCGCCGTTTGTTGCCGCCGTTTCAACGTTGCCGTCTGCTCGATAATCCGGCGCTCTTTTTCAGGCGAAAGCGTTTCTTTAAAAGCTGCCAGTTTTTCACGTACCGCCTGCTCCTTTTCTTCCTGCAAACCGACTTGCGGTGCCATGGTAATGACAGCTTGATGCGGGTTACGACAAATCAGATCGCCAATAATAGTATGAAATGTTCCGGCGGTGATCTCTTCACGCAACTCTCGAATATCTTCTTCGTAACGCAATCCCTGTAAAGGATCGCGATCATACAACCAGAAATCCAATGCACGCAAATTGTAAAACAGTCCTTTGGGGCGACCGTTAAAATCATTTTCCCGCAACGAAAACTCCAGACGATTCAGCGCCGCACTCAGAAGCTCAGACGAAAACCCTTGCGCAGCAATTTTCTGCATAAAGGCATCAAACAATTGCACCAAAGATGCTTGGTGCTCTTGTTCCGAGCCGATCGCCTCAATGTGCCAAACAGGCTGTTTCAAACTATCGATGATACTGCCGGAAACATCCGTCGCCAACCCTTTCGAGATAATTTCCTGACGTAACGGTGCCCCGGGGATAGTCAAAAGCGCATAATTCCAAACTTCCATCGCCATTATTTGCGCCGGGCTGAGAGTATCCGGCAAGACGATATCGATGGCATGCAGCGTTTTCCCCTGACGTTCCTCATCCTCCGTCACGCCATAATAGAATGTAGCTTTCTGTCGTGTAGCAGGAGCACTTTGTGTATCGATTTCACTGTCGATCTCCCGGTAATGATAGTCGTTCAAGTATTTTTCCGAAATATACGTCAACGTTTCTTCGAGCGGCATATCGCCGTAGAGGAAAAAGTACGCATTAGACGGATGGTAGTATTGCTGATAAAAATCCGTGAATGCTTCAAACGTCAATTCCGGAATATGGTCGGGATCACCGCCCGATTCATGTCCGTACGTAGTATCGGGAAAAAGCACCTCCATCGCTTTTTGTCCCAATACATCATCCGGCGATGACAACGCACCTTTCATTTCGTTATACACAACACCTTTATAAATCAAAGGCCGATCCGCATCATCCAATTCATAATGCCATCCTTCCTGCATAAGAATATACGGATCTTTGCGCAGATTCGGATGGAATACGGCATCTAAATAGACGTCCATCAAATTCTGAAAATCTTTGGCGTTGCGACTGGCCACCGGATACATTGTTTTATCCGGGAATGTCATCGCGTTTAAAAAGGTATTCAACGACCCTTTGACCAGTTCGACAAACGGTTCACGCAGCGGATACTTATCGGATCCGCACAGCGTCGAATGCTCCAAAACATGCGCGACACCGGTGCTGTCAGCCGGCGGCGTGCGAAACGTCACCGAAAACACTTTATTGTCATCTTCCGTAGCTAAAAACAACAACTTTGCCTTGGTCTGGTCGTGTTGCATTATATACGCTTGCGCGCTAATTTCATTAATGTACGATACTTCTTGGACCGTAAAGCCCGCGACTTGATCGTTTTTTTCGTATTTCACAACATCACTCCTTCATTTTTCTGCTATTCTTATTGTAACACAGCGCTTATCGGTCTTCGAGGAGATCTTAAGTGCACCTCTCAAACATGGTATAATATAGCCAATCTTGATAACTGTGAGGATGTATGATTGCGCTGATTTTTGATTATTTGGGAACGATTTCCTTTGCGATTTCGGGCGCATTGGTGGGCATGCAAAGACGCATGGATATTTTCGGCATTGCCATACTTGCCTTAGTAACCGCTGTAGGCGGCGGCATGATCCGCGACACACTCGTCGGTAACACACCGCCGAGCGCTCTCGAAGATGGCATCTACATTGCGATCTCACCGGTAACGGTGGTAGCACTTCTATTTTCATTCCGAAGGTTGCGCGGCAACTACAAATACCGACGCTATTCCCTCTACCTGTACAACCTTGCCGATACCTTTGGCCTGGCTTCTTTTACAGTGACCGGCGCAATGGTAGGTGTGGCAGCGGATCCCCGTTCGATTTTTCTGTTGCCGGTGACGCTTGGTCTGATTACGGCCTATGGTGGTGGCATCATTCGAGATATCGGCGCACTGCGCATTCCGGTGGTATTTCGTAATGAAGTCTATGCCTCCGCGTCGTTAGCCGGCGGCATCGTTTTTTGTTTGGTACGACAGATCGCCACTTTGGCTTGGGCCGGTCCGTTGGCATTTTTGACTGTCATGCTGATCCGTTTACTGGCAATTCGGCATAAATTGGAATTGCCCAGGGCTCACCGACGAGATTATTTGGGTAAAAACAAAAGGAGCAAATAATGAAACAAACATTTTGGCGTAAAGCGATCCAAACACTAATGATCGGTGTATTTGCCTTTGGTGCCGGTCAAACGGCATGCGCGGCAACGATTTTATATGTACCGCAAGACAACCGTCCCGTCAGCTATGCCTACACTGTGGATACGGCACAGGCAGCGGGTTACACGGTGCTGACCCCGCCGGAAACGTATCTCTCCGACCAGGGCTACCAAGGCTCGCCGGATAAAGTTTGGGAATGGGTCAAACAAAACGTCAATCAGGCAGACGCACTGGTTCTTTCCACGGACACTTTAATTTATGGCGGGTTAGTGGATTCCCGCAAGCATGATATCAATATTTTAACCTTGAAAAATCGTCTCTCGGAACTGGCCGCTCTGCACAATGCGTATCCGACGCTGCCGATCTATGCATTCGGCACGATCATGCGTTCCCCGCGTGCCAGCGACGGTAAAGTAGAACCTTCCTACTATGCCGACTACGGCCCGAAAATCTTTGAAATTGCCTACTGGCAGGACAAAGCCGATACGGAAGGCTTGACCGCGGAAGAGTCCGCTAAACTTTTATCGCTGCGGATGTCCGTACCGCTGGAATATATGCAGGATTGGTTTGCGCGACGCACGAAAAACAACCAGGTCAACGAAATGTTAATTCAGGATGCCGCCTCCGGCGTGCTCACCTATTTCTGCCTCGGCCATGACGATACGGCCGGTTTTTCGCAGTCTTCATTAGAAGCTCGGTATCTCAAAAAAGCAACGGCTAACCTGTCGCCGTGCGTTTACGGCTCCTTCCCCGGCGCTGACCAATTAGGTCTTTTATTAATTGCCCGCTACCACGTGGATCGCTCCCAGACAACCCCCAAAATTCGTGTCATTTACCCGCTCGGCGGCGGCGCTGATACGATGCCGCACTATGAAAATCAAAGTATCGGTAAAACGATAGCCGATCACGTCACTGCTGTCGGTGGTGAAATTGTTACCACGGAAAAACCGGACCTTTTGTTAGCCGTTAACACCCCGCTCAGTGATGTCACCGGCGAATCGGAAGCCTTTGCCAACCTTGCTATGCCGCGAAAAAGTGCCGCTGCCTTTTTAACCCGTGTGGAAGATGCGCTTTCGCGACACATTCCGGTCAGCGTCGCCGATATCTTTTATTCTAACGGCTCCGATAATACACTTTTAAAAGAAATGCAAAACGCCAACTTGCTCTATAAAATTTCTGCATATAACGGCTGGAACACCGCTTCAAACACGGTGGGCTACGCGGTAGCGCAAGGCATTCTGGCCGCACAAATGCCGGAAAAAGCACAGCATCGCATGTTGACGGAGCAATACTTGGATAACTGGGGTTACCAGGCGAATATTCGTAAAGAAATTTACCGTGCACAGGAAAACCTGCGCACGGACAATGTCAAATACTCCGGCAAATTAAATCCGCGTCTTTCGGAAATGCTGGTGGAAAAAATTCAAGCTTTTGCCGAAGAGCACCTTGACATCAATCCTCGTACTGTAACGGCACGTTTCCCCTGGGGACGTCTCTTTGAAACGCAAATCACGGTAGCTCCGACACCGCAATATCCGTTAATGAGAGATATCCTTGCCGAACGGGCTCGCCAAGAAGCCGCGCGAAAGGCGGCAGAAAAAGCAGCTGCGAAGAGCGCGGCGCAAGCCCAAAATACCCAGAATAGCGACAAGGCTACCCCGTCAGCACCAAGCACTTCTGGTGACAAAACCACGGCACCTATACAACAGCAATAAAAAAACGCCTCCTGGGAGGCGTTTTTTATTGCAACGTTTTTTGCCGTAAATAACGGCGTGCATCACCCAAACAATAAAGCGATCCGCAAACTACAATGATATCTCCCGGTTGCGCGAGTTCTTTCGCGCGTTCCAGACCGGCAACTACGTCTGCCGCGGGTTCGGTCGTTCCCGGTAAGTATTCACAGATCTCCTCTGCACTGCGTGTACGTGGCGTCGGTGCAGGTACGGCGATAATAGTATCTTCTTCACGGAATAATTCTTCCACGATACCTTCAATGTCTTTATCCTTCAACGATGCAAATACGAAAAAGCGTTTCTTATCCGGATATATCTCATTCAGCGTCATGGCAAGTGCCGCCGCTCCGTCAACATTGTGAGCGCCGTCCAAGATCACGGGCACATCGCCCTCAATGACCTCAAAACGTCCCGGCCACTGCGCGCGAGAAATACCTTCGCGCAAATGATCTTCCGTAATCCGTGCTTCCTTTTTCATTAACACAGTTAAAGCCATAGCCGCTACTGCCGCATTGACCGTCTGGTGCATACCGAAAAACGGCACAAAGAGCATTGCATCGGCGTTATCTTTACGTTTGAGCGTAATGATTTGGCCGCGATCGAATGTCGTGCGTCGCTCGACCGAAAAGTCACGATCCCACATGTATATCGGCGCATTCTTTTTATGCGCGATTTCTTTAATGATTTTCAAAGCGGTGCGATGTGCGGATGTCACCAAGGGAACATCATCTTTGATGATCCCTGCTTTTTCCGCGGCAATTTCTTCCACTGTAGCGCCGAGATATTGCGTATGATCGAGCGATACATTAGTAATCACGGCAACTTCCGGAATAATAACATTCGTCGAATCCAAGCGGCCGCCCATGCCCACTTCCACTACGGCGTATTCTACGCCCTTAGCCTGAAATGCGAGAAACGCACAGGCTGTCAACAGCTCAAATTCCGTTGCCATTTCACCGCCCGCCGCGACATTTTTTTCTGCGACTTCGCGTACTCGGCTCAGATAATTCGCAAAATCCGACGGCGAAATATCCGTTCCATTGATACGGACTCGCTCAGTATATTCTTCCAAATGCGGAGAAGTAAAGCGTCCGCAGGAAATGCCTGCTTGCTGCAAAACACTTTCCAACATGGCGGTAACGCTTCCTTTTCCGTTGGTACCTGCCACATGAATGCTTTTAAACGCATTTTCAGGATGACCGAGTCCTTCTAAAAGTGCTTCGATTCGTTGCAATCCGGGCTGGATACCGAACGCTGCCGTCTCCGTCAACCAAGCAATCGATTCTTGATAGTTCATGCCTTCTCCTTTGCAAGCGTAGCTAAAAACGCCCTACGCTCCATCAATGTGGCCAGTTTCTCGTTGTAGTTGGCCAGTTTTTCGCGTTCTTTTTCCACAATCGCGGCAGGTGCTTTGGTTACAAACGACTCATTACCAAGCTTTTTCTCCAAACGCGCGACTTCCTGATGCAACTTATCTTCTTCCGCCTGAATCCGTACATTTTCTTTTTCAACGTCGATCACATCCGCCAATTTAACGTAAATTTCCAAACCGTCGGTAATCGCGGTCAACGCATTTTCCGGCGCCGGCGCATCATTGGCAAGCAGGTTCACTGCACTCGTATTCGCCAATTTTTCAAAATAAATTGGATGATCTTCCACTACCGCCGTCAAATCATCTCGTTTCACGCGCAGCAACAGGGGGACTTTTTGACTCGGCGCAATATCCGCCTGCGCACGCAAGTTACGTACGGCTTTGATGGCATCAATCAAACGATCCATCTGTTCGGCGGCATCCGCAAAACGCAGCGCCGGATCGGGCATCGGCCATGGCGCTTTGGCCAGCGTCAAACCTTCATGCGGTAAATGCTGCCAGATATGTTCAGTGACAAACGGCATAAACGGGTGTAATAACGCCAATGCACGTGTTAAAACATAAACCAGTACGCTCTGCGCGACCGTACGGTCGGCTACGTTATCATCCGCATATAAACGCGGTTTAACGGCCTCTATATACCAGTCGCAGAAGATATTCCAAATAAACTCATAGACACTTCCCGCCGCTTCTCCCAATTCAAATTTTTCCAGATTCGCGGTGACACTTTCTTCTGTCTGCGCCAGGCGTTCCAAAATCCAACGATCGGCAAGTGTTAATTCTTCGGACGAAAAATCATGTGTTTCTTCATAACTTTCTAAGTTCATCAACACAAATTTAGCAGCATTCCAAATTTTATTGGCAAAGTTACGGTTTGCTTCGACACGTTCCATGTAAAAACGCATGTCGTTCCCCGGGGTATTGCCCGTCATCAGCGTAAAACGTAAGGCATCCGCACCGTATTTATTGATGACTTCCAGCGGATCAATGCCGTTGCCAAGTGATTTGCTCATTTTACGGCCTTGACTGTCACGCACCAAACCGTGAATAAAGACGTGTTTGAACGGTGCTTCCTTCATGAATTCGAGTCCCGTAAACATCATGCGAGCGACCCAAAAGAAAATAATATCGTAGCCGGTTACCAAAGTATTGGTCGGATACCATTGCTTTAATTCCGGTGTTTGATCCGGCCACCCCATAGTAGAAAACGGCCACAATGCCGAACTGAACCAGGTATCCAAAACATCGGGATCCTGTGTCACGCTGCCGCCGCAATGCGGGCAGGTCGTGATATCTTCACGGGAAACGATCGTTTCGCCGCATTCGTTGCAATACCAGGCCGGAATCTGATGGCCCCACCAAAGCTGACGGGAAATACACCAATCGCGAATATTTTCAAGCCAATGCGTGTAGGTTTGCGTAAAACGCGGCGGCACAAATTCTGTTCGCTTTTCTTCTACCGCTTGTAACGCGGGTTTCGCCAGCGGTTCCATTTTGACGAACCATTGCCGCGTAGCAAGCGGCTCAATGGTCGTGTGGCAGCGCGAGCAGTGGCCGACTGCATGATCGGCATCCTCGATTTTCACCAGCAGACCTTTTTCCCGTAATGCTTCCACTACCGCTTTGCGCGCGGTATATCGTTCCATACCGTTAAAGGCGCCGGCGTTTTCATTGAGCGTACCGTTCGGATTCATGATAACAATCGATTCCAATTGATGGCGTTCCCCCATCTCAAAATCGTTCGGATCATGTGCCGGCGTGATTTTAACCGCGCCTGTACCGAATTCCGGTTCGACATAGCTGTCAGCGACCACTTCAATTTCACGATCAGCCAACGGCACGATAACTTTTTTGCCGATATACTTTGCGTAACGCTCATCTTCCGGGTGAACGGCGATACCGGTATCGCCCAACATCGTTTCCGGTCGCGTGGTGGCAATCTGAATATATCCGTCGCCGTCGAGCAGCGGATAATTGACATAGTACAGCTTACCGGCTTCGTCTTCGTATTCCACTTCGACATCCGATAATGCCGTCATGCAACGAGGGCACCAGTTGGTGATCCGGAAGCCGCGGTAAATCAAGCCTTTTTCGTACAAGGAAACAAAGACTTCACGGACGGCTTTCGAGCATCCTTCATCCAATGTAAAACGCTCGCGCGACCAGTCGCAGGAAGCCCCCAAACGACGAATCTGCTGACCGATCCGGTCGCCGAATTTTTCTTTCCATTCCCAAACGCGTTCGACAAAAGCTTCTCGCCCTAAATCATCCCGTGTCAAGCCCTCTTTGGCAAGCTCCTCTTCGACTTTAATTTGCGTTGCAATACCGGCGTGATCTTTACCCGGTAACCACAGCGTATTATAACCCTGCATCCGTTTAAAACGAATCAAAACGTCCTGTAATGTATCATCCAACGCATGTCCCATATGCAATTGACCGGTAACATTTGGCGGCGGTAAAACAATACTGTACGCTTTTTCCCCCGGTTTAGGTTCTTCATGAAAGACACCGTTGTCTTCCCAGAACTGATACCATTTCTGTTCAATTTCAGCGGGATTATAGCTGGTTAAATTTTTATATTGTCCCATCCTGGCCCCTCCTTTTAAATAAAAAAATAAACTTTCGCCCACATAGGACGAAAGTTATGCTTCCGCGGTACCACCTAAATTATCCATTGATCCCTTGAGACGCGTAACGTGCGCAACCGGACAGACCTTTCTTTCTGCCGACTCGGGGGTGACATAAAACGCAATTCGGACGATACTTACAGCCGGTGTATCGCTCTCTGCACCGAAGGGGCGTTTCTTCTTCCCGTCATTGTCATTAACGATTTGCAAGTATTGTACTAAAGCATAGCTTAATTGTCAAATAAAACATAACGTTGAATACCACCCTAAAATAGGCGCGCACTGTTGATATGATATCACGTGGGCAGATTTTATATTTAGTCACACTGCTTACCAAATTAACGCCTCTCGTAACACAGCTCAGAAGTTTACTTTTCTCGTTGTGCTACTTCATCAAGCCATGCGAAGTTGTTACGTTCTATTATGTAAATCCTATGCGTCTTTTATATCTGCTACGACATATGCTACGATTTCGTTTTCATCGTATGCAATATCTTCCAATTTTGACGGTATCAGAACGGTTTCTCCATCTGCCAATGCAGAAACAAGAAAGAGTCCGGACGCCTCAGCAGCGTTTTCCATCGCCTCACCAAGAGAGTTTCCGCAAGTATAGCACCCATCTAAATCAGGAAAAGAAACTGCATATTTACCGGATCCTTCCTTTGTAAAAATTGCCGGATACGTTTTGTTCATACTTCCTCCCTATTTTATATTTTAGTATAATACATACGATAACACGTATTAATGATCGGGACATAAACTTTTCTTATTTCTTATTTTAAGGTTCTGAAATTTATCAAATAAAATGCACCTCGTCAAATGACGAGGTGCATTTTACGCGAATGTGGCGAGCTTACATCATGCCGCCCATACCGCCCATGCCGCCCATGCCCGCCGGAGGCATTGCCGGCTGTTCCTGCGGTTCATCAGCAATGACTGCTTCTGTCGTCAAAACAAGAGCCGCGATGCTGGCCGCATTTTGCAGAGCCGAACGGGTGACTTTAGCCGGATCCACAATACCGGATTTGACCATGTCTTCATATTCTTCCGTCAATGCGTTAAAACCGATGCCGGCACCGGCCGCTTTGACTTTATCCACTACAATCGAACCTTCGAGACCCGCATTGTCTGCAATCTGACGAACCGGTTCTTCAATCGCGCGACGAACAAGCTGTACGCCCGTACGTACGTCGCCTTCGACATCCAGTTGGTCCAATGCGCCCTGGATATCAAGGAACGTTGTGCCGCCGCCCGCGACGATACCTTCTTCGACCGCTGCGCGAGTCGCGTTGAGAGCATCTTCTAAACGTAATTTTTTATCTTTGAGCTCGACTTCCGTCGCCGCGCCGACTTCGATCACTGCTACGCCGCCGGCCATTTTAGCCAAACGTTCTTGCAATTTATCTTTGTCAAATTCCGAGGTAGCTGCTTCATATTGCGAACGAATCTGCGCTACGCGTGCCTTAATATCTTCCGACTGACCGGCACCGTCAACGATCGTCGTTTCGTCTTTCGCTACCCGTACCTGACGAGCCGAACCGAGATCCGCCAAGGTGACGCTGTCCAGTTTACGGCCGAGATCCTCCGTGATCAAGGTCGCACCGGTCAAAATCGCGATATCTTCGAGCATCGCTTTACGACGATCACCGAAGCCCGGAGCCTTAACTGCTACCGCGCGGAATGTGCCGCGCAGTTTGTTGACAACGAGGGTCGCCAATGCTTCGCCTTCCACGTCTTCCGCAATGATCAGAAGTTCTTTACCCGCCTGAACGACTTGTTCCAACGCCGGCAGAAGATCCGCGATCGCACCGATTTTACGGTCGGTAACGAGAATGTACGGATCGCTCATCACCGCTTCCATTTTGTCGGTATCGGTGATCATGTACGGCGAAATGTAACCGCGATCAAACTGCATGCCTTCCACAACAGAAAGTTGCGTGCCCATACCTTTGGACTCTTCCACAGTAATAACACCGTCTTTACCGACTTTTTCCATCGCGTCGGCAATCATTTGGCCGATTTCTTCATCGCCGGCGGAGATCGACGCTACCTGTGCAATCGCATCTTTACCTTCGACGGTAATCGAATGTGCTTTAATTTCTTCAACGAGTTGTTTAACCGCCATTTCAATGCCGCGTTTCAGTACCATCGGATTGGCACCGGCCGCTACATTGCGCATGCCTTCACGAATCATCGCCTGCGCCAAGAGAGTCGCTGTCGTCGTACCGTCACCGGCCACGTCATTGGTTTTGGTCGCTACTTCTTTGACGAGTTGCGCACCCATGTTTTCTACCGTATCTTTGAGTTCGATTTCACGGGCAATCGTTACGCCGTCATTGGTAATCGTCGGTGCACCGAATTTTTTATCCAGAACAACGTTACGGCCTTTCGGTCCGAGTGTTACTTTGACCGCATTCGCCAGCGTATCAACACCCGCCAAAAGAGCGCGACGTGCTTCTTCATTAAATTGAATTGTTTTAGCCATTTAGTTTGCTCCTTTATATACACTTACATACTACATTCGTTGGTATCAGTAAAATCGACGGACTTTTATTTGTCCAAAACAGCGAGAACATCGCGTTCTGCAATCAGTAAAAACTTTTCGTTATTTTCTTCGATGTCCGTACCGGCATATTTGGCAAACAGTACATGGTCGCCCGCTTTCAATTCCATCGGAATCCGCGTACCATTGTCAGCTACTTTACCCGGTCCTACCGCAAGTACTTCCCCTTTTTGCGATTTCTTTTGCGCTGTATCCGGCAAGAAAATACCACCTTTAGTTTTTTCTTCCGCTTCCACAACTTTAATCAATACACGATCTGCTAACGGTTTTAACATCTACACTACCTCCTTGAAGGATTATCGGAATTTATTAGCACTCCCATCTATCGAGTGCTAACTACATGTATAATAATAAGACACTTGCCTGAAAAAAGCAAGCGTCTTATTGATTTTTTGTCTTTTCATCTTTTTGGTGACGCTATTTGCTGCACTAAAGCAGCGGCAACGTCTTCGATCTTTTTCCCTTTTTGCATGGCAAAATTTCGCAGTTTTTCATATGCCTGTTCTTCCGTTAAATGGTAGCGGCTCATCAGGTAGCCTTTCGCACGGTCCATCGTTTTGCGGGCCGCCAGCTTTTCTTCCGCACGCGCGCGCGACTGCGACAATTCATTGTGTTCACGATATCGAGCCAATGCCAGTTGCAAAGTGACTCGTAAATCGATCTCCCGCACCGGCTTGAGTAAGTAGCCGTAGACTCCCGACTCGCTTGCTTTTTGCACCAATTTTTCTTCACTGTAGGCCGTCAGCAAAACAACAGGTCCCATTCCTTCCGAACGCAACCGACGGGCGGTTTCAATTCCATCCAAACGCGGCATTTTTAAATCCAAGACAAAAATATCCGGCTGCCATTTTTTGCCAAGTGCGAGCGCCTCTATGCCGTCTTTACCGATACCTACCACATCATAACCGGATTCTGTCAACATTTCGGCAACGTCCATCGCGATCAAGCCCTCATCATCCGCTACGACTACGCGTAAACGATCCATCATTTTTCCTCCTTGCGCGGAAATTGGCAAATAGCGAGCACACTATTTTTCTCGTTTTGCATGATAAACGTTCCGCCTAAATGGAATTTCACCAGATTCGCTACAATTTGCAGACCGAGACGATACCGATCCGGTGAAAAATCAGACGGCAGCGGCGGACCGAAATTTTGAATTGTTAATCGTAATTCATTGGCATCACCGTACAAGCGTACATTCACTCGTTGTTGCTTGCTTTCCCCTTTGCCGTGTTCACAAGCATTTTGCACCAGCTCATGCACCGTCATTCCAATCGTCAATGCATCTTCTGATGTCACCACACCCCAAGTACCGGCAGCCTCCCAAGTAATTTCGACTGTCGGTGCCCATTCCAATCGCAACTGTTGAATCAATCCTTCGATTAACAAGGCAATATCGACTTCATCTTCCACTTGTGCGGCTAACGTATCGTGAATGGCGGCAATCGCCAAAATTCGCCGCTCGGCCTCTTTTAAAGCCACTTTTGTTTCCTCGCCACTGCGCCGCTCCTGCATCCGCAAGAGACTCGCAACGGTTTGCAAATTATTCTTAACCCGATGATGAATCTCTTGAATAACGACGTCTTTGACAAAAATTTCTTTTTCTTTTTGTCGTAGCATCGTGACGTCGGTTAAGAGCAAAAGCACGCCGGCTACGGTACCTTCCGCAGGGATGGGCAATGCTCTGGCAGTTAATACCGCCTGCGGCAACTCCCATTCCGCCGTCACGATCGCTTTTTCCGTGCGCGCCTGTTCGACCGGCGCCATCACCAGGCTGTCGCTCATGCGTAACGCCGTATTCGGCTGCGAAACTTCCCAAAGATGTAATAAACGCTGTCCGATCTCATTCATATAAACAACGCGACCCGCCGGATTATATAGAAGTATGCCGTCCTGCGTGGAAACGTTCATTTGCTCCGCTGCTTCGGTCGGATAGGGCAACCCCAGCAAACGCCAGGCGCTATCCAATAAAAGTTGCGGGGTATTATCCGGACTGCCGACGAATGCAATCAGCGCCAACACAAGTCCGGCATTATCCAATACCGGGTATACATCAAACGAAAGACTTACTCCGAGCTCAACTTCTCTTCGACCGCTGATCGGTCGCCCTGTACGCAGCACGCCGGTCAGAATCTGTTCGTACTTGAGCGGAAATTTCTCACCGACCTGACCGAAATCAATGGCTACACCTACCGCCGGTGCTGCCTTTTCGGTGACAATAACGGCAGTCTTCTCCGCATCCGGCACAAAAAACAAAATATTTTTTTGCGTTAAATCTGCTAAAAAGCCCAGCCATGCGGTAAGCTCTGTTAAAATACGCGCGCCGACAGCGGAAACAGATGTTTGCGTAATATACTCTCGCAACGAAAACGACATTACATCGTCCCTCGGAACGGCAATCTGGGATCTGCATTTAATGTCCAATCCGCAAATTGTCCTGCCTCGTATTGATAAAAAGCACGGGAGCCAATCATCACCGCATTATCGGTGCAAAATCGCAAGTCCGGAGTCAGAAGCCGCAACCCCGCGCGTTTGCACGCCGCTGCCAATTCCTGACGTAAACCGCTGTTGGCCGCCACACCGCCGGCAATGCAGACGATGTCACGATGTTGCTGCTGCGCCGCGCGAATCGTTTTCTCGACCAGCACATTCACCACCGCATGCTGAAATGATGCGGCTACGTCTTCCGGGCGATAAGTTTCCCCACGCTGCTCACAATTATGTAAATAATTTAAAACCGCCGATTTTACACCGCTGAAACTGAAATCAAAATTATCTTCATTGCGCAGTGCTTGCGGAAATTCAATCGCATGCGGATTTCCTTCGGCCGCCAGGCGGTCGATATGCGGTCCGCCCGGGTACGGATAGCCCATCACGCGAGCGATTTTATCAAAAGCTTCGCCGGCGGCATCATCTTTGGTCTCGCCGAGCAGTTGAAATTCGTTGTACGCCGGCACATCTACCAGCATGGTATGCCCGCCGGAAACGACCAATGTCAAAAACGGCGGCTCCAAGTCCGGATGCGCTACCAGATTAGCATAAATATGCCCTTCCATATGATTTACCGCAAGCAGAGGCTTAGCCGCCGCGAAACTGAGCGCTTTTGCGCAGGCAACACCGACCAGCAATGCGCCCACGAGCCCCGGTCCCTGCGTGACTGCAATCGCATCGATATCGGCGAGTGTATGCTCTGCCGTTGTCAATGCTTCCGCTACGACCGGCATCACGTCTTCTATGTGGTGACGCGATGCGATTTCGGGAACCACGCCGCCAAATCGACGATGGATATCGATTTGCGAAGCGATGACATCCGCCAATACCGTACGACCGTCTTCGACAATCGCCGCCGATGTTTCATCGCAACTCGTTTCCAATGCCAAAATTTTCACTCTGTCCCCTCCAGGTCCCGCGTCAGTAAATAACCATCTTCACGGGGATTACTGTATGCATCTTCACGCTTCGTTCGCACGACAAAGCCTGCCCGCTGATATAAATCCAGCGCAACAGTATTGGATTCCCTCACTTCTAAATGCAAGTATCGCGCTTTACGATCATTCGCTTCTTCAATAGCCCGCGCCAACAATTGCGTACCGATCCCCTGTTCCCTTTGGTCGGACATGACCGCAATCCGGATGAGTTGTACTTCATCCGCTACAAACCACAGATTCACGTAACCGATGACTTCCGTCCCGTTGGTAGCAACCAAAAAATTACCGGGTCCCTGCAAGAAATCATGTCGCAACGTCTTCGCCGACCATGGATCGGGAAAGCAATCCTTTTCAATTCGCTCAATCGACGGCAAATCATCGGTAATCGCGATACGAATATTTATTTTATTTTCCGGCGCTTTTCCCATAGCACTTCCGCCTCACTTTTACGTAAATATTGCGGCACCAGCGTAAATACATCATCACTTCCGCGCTGTGCCAATTCCACCGCCGCACAATCCAAGAGCGCCGCGGCTCGCGTTGCCTGTTGATAGGGCGGCGCCAACCGCAATCCCGCCGCTTCGAGTTCAGCGGCGAAAAACTCCGCCGCTTCGCCCAGACATATGACATCTTCCGTCTGATCTTTGACTGCGGCAATCACTTCGGTAAGAGGTGCAATGCGGCTGTCAATGGCCAATTCCAACCGGCCATCAGACCATCTTCCTAAGCTGTAGTAGACATTTCCTTTTTGCGCATCCAGTAAAGAAAGTAACGACCCGGCAGCATTTTTATAATTATACATCAGTGCGTGCATAGTATTCACTCCTACGAGTGGAATCTGTAAAGCAAATGCCATTGCTTTCGCCGTCGCCAACCCGATCCGCAGCCCGGTAAATGAGCCCGGTCCGGAAGTCACCGCAATACCGGTCAGGTCGGCGCGATCAAGCCCCGCAAGGCGAAGAACCGTTTCAATATGCGGAACGATTTGTTCGGAGTGCGTGCGTTTGCGCCGCACGGAAAGTTCCGCCACTACTTTTTCCGCCGTCCCGACCGCTACGTTCGAGGTAGCACCCGATGTATCAAGCGCGAGCCACATCTGCCGCCACCTCCTCCAACCATTGCTGCGCTTTCTTATCTTGCGCCCTAACGATAATTTCTCGTGTCATTTCATCTTGCTTGCGCATTTGCACATGCACCGCATGTCGCGGTAACTCTTCTGAAAATTTATCGGCCCATTCTACCAACGTCACGCCTTCACGCCCAAATTCTTCAAAACCTATATTGGAAAGTTCCGCCATACTCTCCAGCCGATATAAATCAAAATGATGAAATGCAAGCGGCTCGGTATCATACTCATGCAAAATGGTGAACGTGGGACTTGTCACCTCACCCGCAATCCCTAAGCCCTGCGCTACCCCTTTCGCCAATTGTGTTTTCCCGGCGCCCAAGTCGCCTGCCAGTGCCAAATATAATCCGTCATACGCATGCCGAGCAAAAATCGCTCCGAGCCGACGGGTTTCTTCCTGTCCCTTAGTAATAAATACCGCTTGCTGTTTCATATGCCTCCAAAATGATTATAGCCGGTGACTTGCAATGCGTGACACGTATCGCCATCGCATATAAATAAGCCGCTTCCTTTGGTAACGCGACCGATCTCATACATTCCTTGCGGTGCGGTTGATGTCGCCGGCAGTGTGGCGACGAGTTCAAAGTCTTCACCGCCGTACCAAATCAGATCGTCCGCACGAAGCGCATGCGGATCCGAACGTTGCGCCAAATCGCTTTGCCAGGTAAGCGCACTTTGTTCGACTTCAAAACGCACTTCCGACTGTTTTGCCATATCCCCCAAAGCGAATGCGAGCCCGTCACTGATGTCGTTCATCGCGGTCGCGCCAAGCTCCCGCAATAATTTTCCTTTGGCCAATTGCGGTCGCGGCGTGTTTTGAAACGCCCGCAACGATGCCTCGGGAGATATCCCGCGCGCAAGCAGATGATATGCCAGCGCCGCGTATCCGGTAGGTCCCGTCAAAACAATTCGATCCCCCCGCTGCGCACCGCTTCGGGTTACAGCCTGACCGCACGGCACATATCCGAGCGCTGTCGCGGTCAGTGTCGTGCCATGTCGTGAATGTACGGTATCTCCACCCAGGAGTAGCGCATCATACGTGCGCAGGCACTCTCCTAAACCGCGATATAACAAAATCATGTCTTCTTTTTGCGTCGTCTGCGGTAACGCCAAAGCCACAACAATCCCCAAAGGTTGTGCCCCCATCGCCGCAAGATCACTCAAATTGACCGCTGCAAGTTTCCAGCCGAGCTCTTGAAACGTAATCGTCTGCGCCGAAAAATGAACGCCTTCGGTAAGTGTGTCCGTCGTCACTACCAGTTCCATGTTCGGAGGAATAGCGACAACGGCAGCGTCATCATTCAACGGTACACGAACCGCCGCCCCTTGGGTAGGGCATAATGCTGCGATATCCCGAATCAAAGCAAATTCATCACGGATCGCTGTCATCGCATCTCCTCCTTATCTTATGTTATTGTAGCATACTCGCTCCGCCGCTTTACTGGGGACAAAAGAAAAAGCCGCGAATACATTCACGGCTTTTTGATTACTCGTTTTCGATCAATTGTTCATCCCGTTCCAACGGTTTCGTCAAATCCAAATGACCCGTGATGGATTCGATCGGCTCGCCCTCCATCGTGAACTGCACGCGTTCAATTTCCGGGAAATTTGTCAAAGTATTAACGGTTTCATACACGATCAAAATTTCGCCTAATGAGCCGCCCTGGTTATTTTTGACAGCCTGATTGAAATCCACGGTCGCAAGTTTCTTTTCCTGATCGACCTCGACTTTTTTGATCTTAGCGTCTTTCGGCCAAATCGGATATTCCAGCTTGCGGTCCGCAATCAACATTTCTTCTACTGCCCGGTTCGGCGTGTACTGATCTGACGGCACATTTACCTTTACCGGCACAAGATGCTCTGCATCTTTACTGGGAATATAGGTGACCAGTATTTTTTCGGTTGTCGCCACCTGCTGCGGCTGACTTGTCTCCGCGGACTTTGTCGGAGATGCCGAAGGGGTGCAACCGGCAACCATCAAAATCATGCACAGTAGAAGTGCGCAGATCGACCATCTCTTTTGCAAAAAATGCAAGATTTTGTTTGTCATGTAGAATACTCCTCAGCCCGTTTAAAGTATGTTTCCAATCCGTCTACAATGCTCTGTGCCAATGCTTTTTGAACATTCGGCTTTTGTAATTCGGCACGTTCCCGGGGATTTGAAATAAATCCGAGTTCCAACAATGTCGACGGCATGCTGCTGTTGCAAAGTACATAGAAATTCGCAGTGCGTACTCCACGGTCACCGAAATCCACTTCGGCAAGATTAGCTTCATGCAACGATTCCGCCAGCAACTGACCATAAAGGGAGCCACTGCAATAATATGCGGTCATACCGTCAATATCCGGGCGAACAAACGAATCGATATGAATACTGATAAATGCATCCGCCGCATGGACTTCCGCCACATCCACGCGCGCCTGCAATTCCTCATCAGCGTTGGCATGCGGTCGCGCCACATCGCGATCGGTCTCGCGCGTCATGTATACTTTTGCGCCCTTTTCTTCCAACAAAGGTTTCAAGTAAATTGCAATCGGTAAAGTAATATTCTTTTCATATACATTTCCCTCACCGATAGCGCCTACGTCCGTACCGCCGTGACCGGGATCAATAACGATCGTTTTCCCTTTTAAGCCGGCGGTCGTTTTAAATGTAGGCTCAGGAACATACTGCGGTAAGTCAATCACCACGCGATATGGCTTATTGTGGGTTTTGTCACGTTTTAAAGGGAATACTTTTACACTGTTTTTAGACAGTGCCTGCGGGAATTGGAAAGATAAAACGGTATCTTTATTTTCCTGATTTACGTTAAGCTTCGACACCATCTTCGGATTCAATGCATAGGTACCGATCACTTTTTTGCCATTCGTCTTCGCCAGCGTTACTTTCAGATCCTTACCGTCCTTGCTCAATTGGGCATCTATACTGGGCAGGCGATCTACATCCATGACTACGCGGACAAACGGAACATGGGCATCATTACGGGTGACCCATCGCAATGCTTCCACATGCGCCGCAAACGAAGGGACTGTTTGAGAAAATAGCAGTATACAGAAAAAGCAAAATAAAATCAGTTTTCGCACGGTCCACCTCCTCCAACCGGTTCAATGCTCTTATTATAGCATTGAAAACAGCGAATAAGATTAAACCGTTTTAAGAATGTATTTCATATTTCATGCTTATTTCGTTTTTCGAACGTGCGGCGGCAATTTTTCTCCCGCGGTATCCAACGTGCGACGCAACTGTTTAACTTCCATTGCAATATCGGCTGTAGCTTGCCGATCCGTCTGCAAAGAAAGTGTGACCACCTCATTTACGGCCGTTCCCTCAGGCAGCCAGGCGCTTGGTAAGCGAATTGTCGTTTCGTCTTCCGCTACCATTTCGGTCCATTTTGCCGTTTGGCGATCAATGACGAGTCGGATCGGCTTCATTGTATTCTCCTTCCACTGTATACGTGTTGCCGTCGGTACGAATAGTAATAGTTCCATTGCGATCCGTACGGTAAATGCGGATTCCCCGTTTTTGTAACCGTTCCAACACCGGTGCATGCGGTAATCCGTACGGATTTCCGCGGCCGCTGGAAATTGTCGCTACTTGCGGGCGTACCGCGGCTAAAAAGGATTCCGTCGTGCCGGTCTTACTGCCGTGGTGACCGACTTTTAAAACAGTCGCTGCAAGTTTCTTGCCATATGCCTGCAAAAGTTCATGTTCCTGACGTTTTTCCGCATCGCCCGTAAAGAGCATCGTAAATTGATTTGCTACCAATTTCATGACTATCGAGTGGTTATTATAATCTGGCATCCCTTTTTTATACATTACATTTTCCGTCGGCCCGAGTACATCAAAGTACACGCCTGCCCCTAAATCAATCTGCATTCCCTGCGTAGGGACATAAGGACGCAAACCTTTTTTAGCAAGCGTCTTCAAATACGTGCGGTAAATCGCATTCGTTTTAGTCAGACCGTCATCAAATACATACCGCACCGGTACGTGTTTCAATACTGCATAGGCGCCGCCCAAATGGTCGCCGTCAGGATGTGTAATGATCAGATTTTCTACTTCTTTGACGCCGTAACGATCCAAATATTGGGTGAGTACCGACCGATGCTCCACATCGCCGGTATCGATCAATGTCCACTTGCCCTGCCATTCAATCAGAGTGGCATCTCCTTGCCCGATATCCAGGCAGCGAATCACTAATTCCCCCGATTCGGTACGCGATGAAAAAGGATTGGGAAAATTCCACTGTGCTTGCGAATCGAATGGCGCGCCGCCGGATGGAATCACATGCTGGCAACCCGTCAATAACATAATAAATGCAGTGACAATCAATATAAATATACTTTTTCTCATTCCATAACCTGTTCCTTATAAATATAAGGTAAAGTATCCGCCACTTCAGTAGCTAAAAAGCCGTAACCGTATTGTTCCGCCAAACGATCCGCGGCAGCGCCGTGCCACCATATGCCGGTCGCAGCCGCATCTGCTGGCGCTAAGCCCTGCGCTAAAAGAGCGGCAATAATTCCGGTCAATGTGTCCCCCGTGCCGGCTGTCGCCAACCCGGCGTTGCCTGTTGTATTTACCGCTAACCTTGTGCCTTCAAACAATAATGTCGAGGCTCCTTTTAAAACAGAGACCGCTCCCGTAGTGGCGTGCAGTGTTTTCACGTAATCGGGCCGATCATTCGCTATTTCTCGGTTCGTCACATGCAGCAACCGCGCCGCTTCGCCGAGATGCGGAGTAATCACACATCGCGCAGGCAATCTATGTCCGGGATGTTGCGCCAGAGCATACAACCCGTCCGCATCGCAAACAAACGGGCAGGGGATTTTCTCTGTCATAGCAACTCCCCAGTCGGTTGTTTCCTTGGCACGACCGATACCGCAACCGATAGCGATAGCATCATAACCGGATACGTCGATTTCCGTGTCCTTAAGGGTGAAAAAGTCGGTATTGCCGACCGGTTTTACCATTACCTCGGGAATATGGCCGATAACATTTCGTGCTGCGTTTTTCGGCATGAACAATGTGACTTTACCGGCACCGGCTCGCAACGCCGCCTTCGCGCAAAGCAAAGCGGCTCCTTCCATACCGACACAGCCCGCGAAGATGGCAACATGCCCTTGCGTTCCTTTATGACTCAAGGGTGTGCGCCGCGGCCAGGTAATATTTTCCTCCGTAATAAGGACTGTCGATCCGACAAAATCCGCTTTTGTCATAGCTAAGTCAGCCACTTGAAGGTTACCTGCATAGATTCGTGCAGGATACATGCACAGCCCTTGTTTAACCGCGCCGATCGTTATTGTCAAAGACGCTTTAACGGCATCACCCATGATATTGCCGGTGTCAGCATTCACTCCTGTCGGCACATCGATCGCCACCACAGGGCAATCCCGCTTCTTTGCCGTTGCATTGATTGCTGCAACGGTTTCCAGCAGATGGGAGCGTAACGGTGCAGTTAATCCGATCCCGATCAACGCATCTACGATACCATGCACTTCAGAAATCTCCGGTAATTGTCCGCCGGCAGCGAACGTAACTTGTCCGCCGGCAGCACAAAAACGTTCATAGTTGGTACGCGTGTCCGCGGTCATTTTTTGCGGGTCACCGATATGAATGACGGTTACATGCATGCCCGCCGTTACCGCATAACGGGCTGCCACATAACCGTCGCCACCGTTATTACCGCTACCGGCAAAAACCACCCAGTGCGCACCGGTATGCGGCGCATATATTTTTTCGATCGTGTCCCAAACGGCTTTACCCGCCTGTTCCATCAAATCAATCAACGGTCGCTGTGCGGACTCGCTCCATGCTTTTTCTAACGCCCGCATTTCTGCCGTATTAACGATTCGCATTCGTCTCTCCCAGTAAAGTAACTCCGGCGATAGCCATTTCTTTTTCATGACTGATGGAAACCGAGGCGCTTATAATGCCAAGGCTTTGCGCTTGCTCCGCGTACACACCGTGCCATTGCAGCATCGGTTGCCCCAGTTCACTCCACGAAATTTCCACGTCCGTAAATTTACCTTTACGGAACCCGGTGGTAAGCGCCTTGACCGCGGCTTCTTTCGCGGCATAAATTCCCGCCAATGACGCCCATTGCATTTGCACACGGCCTTGCGCATGAGCAATTTCGCCGGCCGTAAAAACGCGTTCCAAAAACTGCGGATGCCGCTCACAGGCTTTTTGGATGCGCGAAATTTTCACAATATCGTTACCAAAATAAATTTTCATTACATTCCCATCCTATCGAATGCGTCTATTGCTTGCGCAACTGTTGTCAATATGATAAAATTTTAAGGTATGAAGGCATGGAAATCGAATATACATAAAGGAGGTGACACCATTGCCGCAAATCAAATCCAGCATTAAAAGCATGAAGACCGACGCTGAACGTCGTGCCCAGAACACTGCGACTAAATCTCGTATCCGTACGGCAACCAAACGTACCGTTGATGCGATCGCCGCTGGCGATGCCGAAGCCGCTCAAGCCGCGTTTAACAATGCGTCCAAATTGATCGACAAGGCAGCCTCCAAAGGTGTGATTCATAAAAACAATGCCGCTCGTAAAAAATCGGCGTTGCGCAACAAGCTGCAAGCACAAAACGACGCAGAAGCTAAGTAATAAAGATAAAAAAAGCTACTTCGGTAGCTTTTTTTATTTTTATTTTTTACTGCTTTATTCGCCCGATTCAACCGCTATATCATGGCTCAAAACTTCATAAATCAGCGGCAATTCGATTTTCTCCTGTTGCAATGTAAATGCCCGTTCCACTCGCTTTGCATACTGATCAAGGTCAGTATTTTTAGCGCCGTATAAACGTGCCAACGGTGTATTCTTTTCGACATAGGCTCCCGGCTCCGCGCAAAGACGAATCCCCACCTGTGAATTAATGCGATCGCCTTTCGCCCGACGGCCGGCCCCCAGCGACAATGCCACTCCCGCCAAAGCTAACGCGTCGATGGCGGCAAGATAGCCTGCTTGCGGCGCATTTACAGTGAGCGTATTGACTTTTTTTGTCAAGGGTTCCTGACCGATCCAAGCGGTTTCGCCGCCTTGCGCCGCGATCCATTCCGTAAATTTTTGCAAACCCGAACCGTCGGCTATTGCTTGCCGTGCTTTCGTCAGTCCTTCAGCAAGCGTTTCAACAACACCTGCCGTCAGCAAAAGCGCTGCTGTCAGATGGAGTGACAATGTGACCAAGCGCTGGTTGCCGCCGTCGGAAAGAACTTCGACAGCTTCATCGACTTCGAGCGAATTACCGATAGCGCTCCCAAGAGGTACATTCATGTCCGTGACGAATGCCGTCATCTTGCGGCCGGCAGCCTCCCCGATATCTACCATCAGCTGCGCCAATGCTTTGGCCTGCTCGCGATCATGCATGAATGCGGCCGCGCCGCATTTGACATCGAGCACGATACCGTCCGCGCCCGCCGCAAGTTTTTTGCTCATAACCGATGCCGCGATAAGAGGCATGCTTTCGACCGTTTCCGTCACGTCACGCAGCGCGTAAAAAATCCCATCCGCCGGTGCGAGCTCCGCACTTTGGCCGATAACCGCCAAACCGATCGCATCCACCTGACGGATGAAATCCGCTTCCGTGAGCTGCACTTGAAACCCGGGAATCGACTCCAATTTATCCAGCGTACCGCCGGTAAATCCCAGACCCCGCCCGGACATTTTAGCTAAATGCGCACCGCATGCCGCCGCTAGCGGTGCCACAATCAGCGTAGTGGTATCCGCCACGCCGCCCGTGCTGTGCTTATCCACCAAGGAATATCCTAAATTGCGGCCGGCAAATGTTTTACCTGAATGCTCCATTGCCAATGTCAGATCGGTCGTTTCCTTCTTGGTAAGCCCTTGGAAATATACCGCCATTAACCAGGCGGCCATCTGATAATCGGGAACCTCGCCCGCCGTACAGGCTTGTACCCATACCTTCAATTCGTCCGCGGTAGCCTGCTCTCCCAACCGCGCTTTGCGAATCATTGCCAGTGCATCCATTGGTCCTCCTTGTGTAAATAAAAGCGGACTGCTTCGGCAGTCCGCTTTTATTTACGAAAATCACACTACTGACCGGTGCTGCCGATTCCTCCGGTGCGCACACCGGTTGCCTGATCATCCGCTACCAGCAGGTATTGCGAAAAAATCCCCTGCGCCACGCGGTCGCCTTTTTTCACCATGTAGGACTCTTCTCCCGCATTGTAAACGGCAATCATAATATGACCTTCATTTTCTTCATTGTTGTAATAGTCACTGTCAATAATGCCTGCGCCGTTAATCAACAAAAGCTGATTACGAATCGAAATACCCGAGCGAATAAAAATGGCCAGGTACTCTCCCATTCCCATAAACGCCTTTAATCCGGTCGGCACTAATGTCACCTTACCGGGTAACAGCTCCACATCGGCGGCGCTTTCAATATCATAGCCCGCGCTTTCCGTTGTTTTGCGTTCGGGTAGCGTAATCTCACGATCGGCATATTCGGTCACTACTTCAAAGCCGCGAATCGGTTGCACTCCGGTTCACTCCTTTGCCTTCGGGCTGTTTTCATTTTCGTTCAACAGCGCTTTACGCGACAAGTTGATACGGCCCTGCTTATCAATTTCGGTTACTTTAACCATGATTTCATCGCCGATGTTGACGACGTCTTCCACTTTTTCGACACGTTCTTTCGCCAGCTGCGAAATATGAACCAGACCTTCTTTGCCCGGCAATACTTCTACAAACGCGCCAAATTTCATCAAGCGAGTAACCTTACCCAAGTACACTTCACCCGGTTTTACTTCTTTGACGAGTCGTTCGATCATTTCGACCGCTTTTTTACCGCCTTCACCGTCTACCGAAGCGATATAAACGGTACCGTCTTCTTCGATATCAATCTTCACGCCGGTAGCATCAATGATGCCGTTGATCGTTTTGCCGCCCGGTCCGATGACAGTGCGGATCTGATCCACTTTAATCTGCATCGTGATAATGCGCGGCGCATACGGCGAAAGGTCTTTGGCCGGTTCGGTAATGCATTCGGCGATTTTGCCGAGGATGAAATGGCGTCCTTCATGTGCCTGCTGCAGCGCGGAAGCCAAAATTTCACGGGATAAACCGTCGACTTTAATATCCATCTGGATAGCGGTGACACCCTGTTCGGTACCGGCTACTTTAAAGTCCATATCACCGAGGGCATCTTCCATGCCCTGAATATCTGTCAAAATCGCGTAATCTTCGCCGTCTTTGACAAGGCCCATAGCAATGCCGGCAACCGGTGCTTTAATCGGCACACCCGCATTCATCAGCGACATCGTGCTGCCGCAAACGCTTGCCATGGAAGAGGAACCGTTGGATTCCAGAATTTCCGAAACGACACGCAAGGCGTACGGAAATTCCGCTTCTGACGGAATCACCGGTACCAAAGCACGCTCCGCGAGCGCACCATGACCGATTTCACGGCGCCCCGGACCACGCGTCGGACGCGTTTCACCGACACTGTAAGACGGGAAATTATATTGATGAATATAACGTTTTTCCGTACGTTCGGAAACGTCATCAATCGTCTGCTTTTCCGAAAGCGGCGCGAGTGTGGTCACCGTGAGCGCTTGGGTTTGGCCACGCGTAAACAGTGCCGAACCGTGCGTACGTGCGAGCAAACCGACTTCGCAGGTAATCGGGCGGATCTCGTTCAAGGCGCGTCCGTCCGGACGGATTTTATCGACGGAAATCATGCGTCGTACGATACGTTTGGTCAACGCATCAAGCGCCATACCGACATCCGCCATCTGTTCCGGATAAATATCTTCGAAATGCGCGCGCGCTTCTTCTTTGACTTCGTCCATATGCGCTTCACGCGTTTGTTTATCTTTGTCAAAAATCGCGTTTTTAAGGTTTTCCGCTGCGTAATCTTCCACCGCTTGCGCAATCGCTTCATCGACTTTATGCACGTCGTAAACGAGCTTTTCTTTGCCGACTTTAGCGACCATTTCCTGCTGGAAAGCAACCAGTCGACGAATTTCTTCATGGCCGAACATGATCGCGTCCAAGACCGTTTCTTCAGGAATTTCCTGTGCGCCGCCCTCGACCATCAAAATCGCGTCATCCGTACCGGCAACTGTAATCATCAAATCCGATTCTTCGCGTTGCTGCACCGTAGGATTGATCACGAAATTACCGTTCACCCGACCTACCTTAACGCCGGCAATCGGACCTTCAAACGGAATATTCGAGATGGAAAGCGCCGCCGAGGCGCCGAGCATCGCCGCCATTTCCGGTGCATTGTCCTGATCGACGGAAAGCACCGTCGCGACCACGTGCACGTCGTTGCGTACGCCTTTATCAAACAGCGGGCGAATCGGGCGGTCAATCAAACGCGCGTTCAAAATCGCGGATTCACCGGGTCGACCTTCGCGTTTTACAAATCCGCCGGGAATTTTCCCTACGGAATACAATTTTTCTTCATAATCTACCGTCAGCGGGAAAAAGTCCGTACCTTCGCGCGGCTTTTTGGCGCCGGTCGCGGTGACCAGCACGGCGGTATCACCGTAGCGCACCATGACGGCACCGCTTGCCTGTTTGGCAAACTTGCCGGTTTCGATAACCAGCGGGCGTCCCGCCCATTCTGTTTTGAACACCTCGTTCATGTCATTCCTCCTATTTTCCTTTATAATCCTTAACATTACAATTATGATTTATCATCTGCTATTAGTCAAGTTTTCAGGCACAACGTCCTCATCGTGCATGATTCTGCCTGTAACATAATGGCGATCCACCACAATCGACAACTTATATTCGGGATAACGAGCGTGAATCATCTGCCTTACCTGTCGATAAACGGTCTCGTCATCGTCGCGCGTACCGTCTTCTACTGAAATATCAAAATGAACCGCCCAGATATCGCCCTGTTTTGTCGCAAAAAAGTCATGAACATCCCAACGCGGATTCACCTGCGCGACCAGTCGACGCACATTATTTTCAACCGCCAGCGTCGCCGGATTGGAAATGTTACGCGGATCCACGTGCACGAGTGACTGCGCCTTATACTTATCGCGTAAGCGCCGCTCAATGGAATCCGCCACGTGATGCGCTTCCAGTAAATTCATTCGACTGTCGACTTCGATATGAATGCTCAAAAAGCGGAGTCCGGGCCCATAATCATGCACAATTAAATCGTGGGCGCCTTCCACCCCCGGCATATTCGTTACGGCGGCCAATATCTCCTGTTCTTCAGCCAGGCTGATCCCCTTGCCTAAAAGCTTGTCTACGCCCATATAAAGAACTTTCATGCCTGTATATAAAAGCGCAAGCGACACCAATACGCCGGTATATTCATCAATTTGCCAACCGCCAATGTACTGCGCTCCGACGGCCAATAAAACGCCTGCCGTCATTAAGAAATCGCTGGCGGCATCCGCGGTAAGCGCGGCTAAAATGTCAGAGCCTCCGTGCGTTTTTAAGCGGCGAAAAAAAAGCACTAATCCCGATTGTACAATAAGTGACAACACCAATACTGCAATCAGAATCGGCTCTATGACAAGATACTGCGGATACATAATCCGATGCAATGCTTCCGCACCGACACCAAATCCGGCCAGTAAAATGATGACGCCGATAACACTTGTCGCCACGTATTCGATGCGGGCCTGTCCAAACGGATGCTCTCGGTTGACAGGTTTGCCCATCATATACAGCGACAGCGCAATCATAAAAGAACTGCCGATATCCGTAAGATCATGCAGCCCGTCACCAACGACCGCGACCGATCCGAACCAGTAACCGAGACCCATTTTACCGCCGGAGAGCAATACTTTGATTACGGTATAAACCAGCAATAGAAGGCCGATTTGTTTTCTATGCTGCGTATTTTCCATAAATTCCCCCGGAATAGAAAGACGTCCTACCGAAGTAGAACGTCATGTGTACGTCATTTGTTAAAATTCATCAAAGTCCATTTCGTTCAAAATGTCTTTCAGCTTTAACAACTCTTCTTTTGTCAATGTCAATCCTTTAGTCATGGCGTTATATTCCGGCTCCCAGCTGCGCAAATCAAATTTTGCAGCGCGACCGTTCCAGCTTGTAAAAGTCAGCTGCTTTTTCCAACCGTCACGGTTGGTCGAAAGATCGCCAAGTACTTTTTCAATTTCAAAATTAATTGTGGCCATTTTTTCACACTCCTATTTTTCCCCAGTATTCTCGCATTGATTACAATCATAGCATATGTACATCACGCTTACAACTATTTGCCGTTGGGCGCTACTTATCCGGGCAAACCCGGATATGCTATCATAATGAGAGAAGTAATGTTCGGATAAGGAGATTGTTTCATGCTCGCTTTGATTTATCGTACTTTCCCGGCAATGTCGGAAGTGTACTTTCGTCGTTTCTGGCTGAGTCAATGGGTCGCTTTGATCGGTCTATGGATGCAGCTTACCGCCCAACAATGGCTGGTCTATTCATTGACCGGTTCACCGTTGTTGCTCGGTCTTTTAGGCGTCGCTCAATTTGGTCCGATCATGCTCTTTTCATTGCCGGCCGGTGTTGTGGTGGATCGTATCGCCAAACGCTCCCTCGTTCGTTTTACACAGGCGGCTTATTTCGTGCAAGCGCTCCTGCTCGCATTGCTCGTTTTCACCGGTTGGGTCAATTACTATAATGTATTATTCTTAGCTTTCTTATACGGTTGTATTCAAACGATCGACACTCCGGCGCGGCAATCGTATGTCGCGGAATTGGTGCAACCGAAAAATCTGCGCAGCGCCATCAGTATGAATTCCGCCAACTTTAATGTCGCCCGTATGATCGGTCCGGCCATCGCCGCGGTAGTGATGGCTAAGTACGGTGCGGGATGGCTCTTTTTCGCCAACGCCGTTTTGATGATCCCGGTGCTTTGGACGTATTGGAATTTGCCGATCGTCGGCGCGCCAAAGATGAAGGGACGTGTCCAAACGCCGTTGTCGGATATGCGCGACGGAATTGCGTATGCGGCGCACAACATGCCCGTTTACAGCACGTTGATTGTGCTTTTCATCATTTCCACTTTTATTATGAATTATAATGTCATCGCGCCGGTATATGCGGATTTAATTTTGCATCGCGGGGTGACCGGTTTCGGACTGATTACGTCAGCGATCGGTGTCGGTTCTTTCACCGCCGCCCTGCTTTCTGCTTCACTTGCCGACGGCCGTCCCAGCGCGCGGCTTCTTTTCGGCAGCGCCTTAACGGCCACTTCATTACTGTTCATTTTGGCATTATTTGATTCGTTTTATTTGGCTCTTGGCATGTTCGCCGTGTTCGGCTTTTTCGTCTTGACGTTTTTAATCAGCGCCAATACTTTGGTGCAAATGAATACGGAGCTTGCCTATCGCGGCCGGATTTTATCATTGTATTCGCTTGTTTTCTTAGGCGCGACGCCGCCCGGCAACCTGTTGACAGGTTGGCTGATTGAATGGCTCGGCATACGTTTCGGCATCATGACCTGCGCGCTGATCTCTTTCCTGTTGCTCATTCCGATAGGTCGTCATGTTTACCTGCGCCTGCAAAAAGATCCCCATGCGTTTCAGGTAAATCCATAAAACGTTGGCAAACCGCAACATTTACTGCGACATGCAGGCCTCGCCTGAACAGTTCTTTAACTCTTAATTGAAGCAATAAAAAAAGAGGCGTTTAACGCCTCTTTTTTTATTGCTTCATTAGAAGTAGTAGTTGAGCTCAACGCCCCACATGTTGTCGTCAGCGCCTTTTGCATCTTTAGCATCAAAATTGATGTCAAATGCATAGTAAGCATTCAGCAGAATATTTTCTGCCGGTACGAAACCGGCCTGCGCCTGCCAGTAGGTTGCCTTACCGAGGTCCGGGTGTGTCATCGGGGTATCAAGCGTCATGCTCGTGCCACCGAAGTAGGAGTACGGTTCAACGCTTACATAATCAGCGCCGATTTCGAAGGAACCAACCTTGCTCGTGTCGGCAACGCCGAAGAGCAAGCCTGCGGTCCAGAGTTCCGGATCGTTGTCGAACGTCGTGTTGCATACATAGTCACCACGGAGCTGCAGCGCATCGTTGAACTGGAAGTTCAAGCCGGCGCCCCAGAAGTTCACGTCTTCTTTTTTATTGTTATATTCAGCATCCTGCGCATTCAGGTAGAAAGCGGTAACGCCAAGACCATCCGTCAAATCAGCGCCCGCCTGTACGAACCAAGCGCTCGGGGTCTTTTCAGCAAAGAACTTCTTGTTCGCTTTTTCGTCAAAATCTTTCAGATAGCCGTAGCCGGCTGCCAAGTTGATATCCTTACCGAAGTTGATTTCCGCGCCATCGAATGTAGAATCATAGAATACGCCGGTCGCACCGAGAGTCAAGTCGTAACGGCCTGCTTTCGCGCCGAAGTTATCGTTGAAGTTGTGTTCGATGTACAATTGATCAAGGTTCAAGGACGGATCTTGAGCTTCGCTGTCGAAACCGAAGCTACCCGAGGTAATGCGAGCGGTTACCTTGGTGTTGTCCGATACTTTCGCGTTAGCCTGCAGACGAACACGCATATCGAAGTAATCCTTATCACTCTCGTCCATGTAACGAACGCGAGCGTCACCCGTCAATTTTACGTTGCCGACGCGGTTTTCCAAGTTGGAAACGCGGACGCCGAGGCTGTTCAATTCGTTCGAGAATTCGTCAGCCAAACGGTTCAATTGCGCCTGTTGCTCTGCGTTCAACTGATCCTGTTTTACCATCGCGCGAGCGACCATCTGCGCCATTTCATAGCGGGTGATGTTCTGCTGGCCTTTGAATGTTCCATCCGGGTATCCTTCGACTACGCCTTCAGCGGCGAGTTGGGATACTGCCTGGTAAGCCCAGTCGTTCGGAGTTACATCCGAGAACGGATTCGGGGC